>JAESFU010000374.1_pt1 | contig 29029 bp, 25 predicted proteins | sample 9269461 | NCBI WGS metagenome assembly JAESFU01 (sample SAMN14502556, study PRJNA617107) | algae metagenome | isolation source: Stenomitos rutilans HA7619-LM2 and co-occurring heterotrophs from cave walls | place: USA: Waikapalae cave, Hawaii | collected 2009-07-28
ATGGCAAGACCCAGACCGGCCGCCACGAGCTGGACGATCGTCTGCTTCTCCTCGGCACTCTGCGACAGGTTGGGACGCAGGCCGGCGCGCAGGAACAGCTTGATCGTGAGGTCGTGACTGTGCGGCCGCGAACTGCGCTCGGGCACGATCATCGGCTCGTCCGCCAGCGCCTCGATGGACAGGCGGCGCCGGTTCGCCAGCCGGTGACGCGACGACACGGCAACGACGGGCGTCTCGTGGAACAGCATCATCGTCTCGATGCGCTTGTCGAGCCCGACCGGCGGCCGGATGAAAGCGATGTCGAGCCGGCCCGACAGGAGTTTCGGCACCAGCCGGACCGTCTTGTCTTCCAGCAACTGAACCGTGACCGCAGCGCGCTGCTCGCGGAAATCATGCAGCAGCGGCGGCACCAAGCCTGCCGCCGCCGTGTCGATCGCGCCGATGCGGATGAGGCTGCGCGACCGGCGGCGTCCGCGCTCGCGCACCTCGGCCGCCAGAGCATCGGCCCGCGCCAGCAGCGCGCGTGCATCGTCGACGAAGGCTGCGCCGTCCTGTGACAGCATCACGTTGCGCGTGGTCCGCAGCAGCAAGGACGTGCCGAGCGAGGTTTCGAGCAGCCGGATATCGCGGCTCAGGGCCGACGGCAGCATGTCGAGCCGGCGCGCCGCCCGTCCGAAGTGCAATTCCTCGGCGACGGCCACGAAACAGCGAAGCTGATGCAGGTCCACGCAGACGATTATATCAGAAATTTGTATAATCCATCGCCAATTGCCGCCCGCCCCCGGCAGACGTAAGGAGAGGGCAATCAAGAATCCAAGGGAGTGAAACCATGAATTGTTTTCGTCGTGCCCTGCTGACCGGGGTGCTCGCCGCATCCGCAACCCTGGCTTCGGCCGTGGTGACCGGGCCCGCCCTGGCGCAAGCCGCCTATCCCAACAAGCCGATCACCCTGATCGTGCCGGCCGCCGCCGGCGGTCCGACCGATACGGTGGCCCGCCTGATCGCCGAGTCGATGACCAAGACGCTCGGCCAGACCGTCGTGGTCGAGAATGTCGGCGGCGCCGGCGGCACGATCGGCATGGCCAAGGTCGCCCGCGCAGCGCCCGACGGCTACACGATCGCCGTCTGGCACATCGCCCAGGCCACCGCCCCGGCTCTCTATGACGGCCTCAAGTACGATGTCGTGAGCGATTTCGACCATCTCGGCCGCATCACCGACGTGCCGATGACCCTGGTCTCCAAGGCGGGCCTGCCGCCGAAGGACATCGCCGAGATCGTGGCCTGGATGAAGGCCAACCAGGGCAAGGCGACCTACGGCCATGCCGGCATCGGCTCGGCCTCGCACCTCTGCATGCTGCTGCTGATGAAGGAGCTGGGCATCAAGATGGAAGGCGTCGGCTATCGCGGCACCGGTCCGGCGATGAACGACCTGATCAGCGGCACGTTCGACGTGATGTGCGACCAGACGACCAACACGACCGGGCACATCAAGGACGGCCGCATCAAGGGCTATGCCGTCACCACCAAGGCCAAAGTCTCGTCGGTGCCCGACCTGCCGACCTTCGACAGCGGCACCCTGCCCGGCTTCGAGGTCTCGGCCTGGCATGCGCTGTGGGCGCCCAAGGGACTCCCAAAGGATGTCACCGACAAGCTCGTAGCGGCGCTGAAGGTCGCGCTGAAGGACCCCAAGGTGGTCGAACGCTTCGCCGGCCTCGGCACCGAACCCGTCGCCGAGGCGCAGGTCAGCCCCGCAGCGCTCAAGACCTACCTCGAATCCGAAGTGAAGCGCTGGGACGCCGTGATCAAGGCGGCCGGCGTCAAGGGCACCAACTGATCCGGAGATCGTAATGAAGAGCTACAAGATCGCAGCCATTCCCGGCGACGGCATCGGCACCGAAGTCGTGTCGGCGGGAGTCGAGGTTCTGGAGGCCATCGCCAGGCGCGAGGGCAGCTTCGCCTTCCAGATCGACCATTTCGACTGGGGCGGCGACTACTACAAGAAGCATGGCCGCATGATGCCGGCGGACGGGCGCGAACAGATCGCCAAGCACGATGCCATCCTGTTCGGCTCGGCCGGCCATCCCGACATTCCCGACCATGTCACGCTCTGGGGCTTGAGGCTGGCGATCTGCCAGCCCTTCGACCAGTACGCCAACGTCCGCCCAACCCGCGTCCTGCCGGGCATCACCTCGCCGCTGCGGCATGTGAACGGCAACGAGCTCGACTGGGTGATCGTGCGCGAGAACTCGGAGGGCGAGTATTCCGGCGTCGGCGGCCGCGTCCATCAAGGCTCGCCGATCGAGGCGGCGACCGACGTGTCGATGTTCACGCGCGCCGGCGTCGAACGCATCCTGCGGTTCGCCTTCAAGCTGGCGCAGTCGCGGCCGCGCAAGCTTTTGACCGTCGTCACCAAGTCGAACGCCCAGCGCCACGCCATGGTGATGTGGGACGAAATCGCCAACGAAGTCGCCGCCGACTTCAAGGACGTGACTTGGGACAAGATGCTGGTCGACGCCATGACCATGCGCATGGTGATGAAGCCCGGCAGCATCGACACGGTGGTGGCGACCAACCTGCACGCCGACATCCTCTCGGACCTGGCGGCAGCACTGGCCGGTTCGCTCGGCATCGCCCCGACCGCGAACCTCAACCCCGAACGCACCTTCCCCTCGATGTTCGAGCCGATCCACGGCTCGGCCTTCGACATCATGGGCAAGGGCGTGGCCAATCCCGTCGGCACCTTCTGGTCGGCGGTGATGATGCTGGAGCATCTCGGCGAACCGGCTGCAGCCGGCCGCCTGATGAAGGCGATCGAGCGCGTCACGGCCGACAAGCGCTTCCACACGCCCGACCTCGGCGGCACGGCCCGGACGGCCGATGTCACGAAAGCCGTGATCGAGGCGATCCACGGCGCGAATGTTTAGAGCGAACTGAATGTCGTCCTGAGCGCAGCGAAGGACCTAGCGGAACGACCGGAGTGCTCCCGAGCGAACGCTAGATCCTTCGCTTCGCTCAGGATGACAGAGGGGTGGTCGTGTCGATCAGCGCCAGGCGCTCTTGAGCGCCTGGTCGGTTTTCCATTTCTCCACTGCGGCGACGTCGTCGCAGGTGAAGGATTGTGGGTTCTTGCGCGGAGTGCCTTCGATCCACGCGAAGACCAGGCACTGGCCGTAAGTCTTGTCGCCCTGCTTCGTCTCGAACTTCACTTCGGTCGTCGTCGCGGCGCCGGTCTTGGCGTCGCCGTAGTCGTCGATCACGGGCGTGATCTCGCCGACGGTGCGGCCGGCCGCCTTGTTGTCGGCATACCATTTGGCGAAGGACGCGAACTGGTCGCCCGCGACGCCCTTGCCGTCAGCCGCGACATAGGTCTTGAGGTCGCGCACCAGGGCCTGCGCCGCGGCATTGGCCTTGGGCTCGGCGGCCTTGCGCCGCTCCGCAAGCCTGTCCTGCAGGGCCTTCAGCGCATCGGCGTTGGACGGCCGCGGCGGCGCCAGCGGGACCGGCGCGGCGGTCTGCGGCGGCGGCGATTCGAGCCGGCGGATCGGCGCGCGGGTCGCCTCGGCGTTGAGCTGGGCGGCTTCCTGCGGCGTCAACTTGCCGACGACTGGCGTGTTGCGGCCTTTCTGCCAGTCGCCGATCGCCTTCACCGTGGCTTCGGACTGCAGGTTGCCGTCGATCGGGCCGTTGTACTTGTCGAGCGTGCGCAGCGACTCCTGGATCTTCTTGCGCTCGGCATCGGAGCTGTTGAGCACCGTCGTGTAGTCGGGCGCCGGTGCCGGCCGCGCCGCGGCGACGGGCGCCGGGGCATGTTGAGCCGGTGCAGCGCCGCCCCCGCCCCCTCCGCCGGACGCACAGGCACCGGGATTCTGGAAGCAGCGCTCAACCTCGCCGGCGCTCTGCGCCGAGGCAATGACGGGCGCCAGAAGCGCCAAGCCCATGAAGGCGGCGGCGAGGCGCATCTTACATACCGCCATAGGTGTTGGCCGCGAGCTGCGCCGGCAGGCCGATCACCATGGTCACAGGCTGGCCGCGCCCGGTCTGGCCGCGGGCGATGATGTGGTCGTTGGGCGCGCCAATCTTGCTCTCGTAGGTGCCGCGGCCGGCGAACTTGCCGCCGAAGCAGGACAGCGAGAACTGCCCGCTGCCGGGATTCTCGTTGGTCATGGTGCCGGTACACACCTGCTCGCCGCGCGGATTGTCGACCGTGAAGGTGACTGAGCGGTCCCGACCGATCAGCGCGCCATAACGGACCAGCCCGTTCAGACGCGCGACGTTGCCGCGATCGTCGCGATAGAAGATCGAGGTCGGACCGTAGGCATCATCCGGCATGGAGGCCTTCGGGACGACGTAGGTCTCGTCGCTGATCACGACTTGGCAGCGGCAGTCGACGCCGTAATTCTCGCCGAGGGGCCCGAGCTCCTGAAGCCGCCGATTGCAGTTCGACAGCGCGATCTGCTGCACCTCGCTCTCGCTCTGCTGGCCGCGTGTGTAGGCGTCGGCATAGAGGAAGGCGCACTGTTTCGGCATCGGGATCGCGACCACCTTGTGGCTGGCCGAGTTGGTCTCGCTATTCACCCAGTAGCGGTTCGCCAACTCGCTGAAGCGCAGGAAGATGGGATCGCGCCGTTCGGCCTTGCCGTAGGACGACTGCGAGGCGGCCTGCGCCCAGGCATTCGAGCCCAAGGTCGGGCCAAGCGCGAGGACGGCGAATGTGACGAGGGCGGCAATTCTGACCATGACGTCAATTCACCCGAAAAAGGTGACCGAAATGCGACCCGGTGGCGGCCCCGCCCTTGCCTAGACGAGGCGACTCTGTGTCTTGGCGGCGCCGATGAACGACGTGAACAACGGATGCGGCGCGAAGGGCCGCGACTTCAGCTCGGGATGGTACTGGACGCCGATGAACCAGGGATGGTCGGGAATCTCGACGATCTCGGGCAGGATCCCGTCGGGCGACATGCCGGAGAAGCGCAGGCCGACCTGCTCAAGCCGGTCCTTGTAGTTCACGTTGACCTCATAGCGATGGCGGTGCCGCTCGCTGATCACGTCCTGGCCGTAGATCTCGTGGACCTTCGTTCCCGGCCGCAGGTGCGCCGGGTAGGCACCGAGGCGCATCGTGCCGCCCAGGTCGCCCTCGGCCGAGCGCTTCTCGACCTGGTTGCCCTTCATCCACTCGGTCATCAGGCCGACCACGGCGTGGTCGGTCGGGCCGAACTCGCTCGACGAAGCGTGCTCGATGCCCAGCAGGTTGCGCGCCGCCTCGATCACCGCCATCTGCATGCCGAAGCAGATGCCGAAGAACGGCACCTTTCGCTCGCGCGCGAACTTCACCGCATGGATCTTACCCTCGGTGCCGCGCTCGCCGAAGCCGCCAGGCACCAGGATGCCGTGGACATGCTCGAGCCGTGTCACCGCGTCGTCGCGCTCGAAGATCTCGGAGTCCATCCACTCCAGGCCGACCTTCACGTTGCTGCCGAAACCGCCATGCGTCAGCGCCTCGGAGAGCGACTTGTAGGCGTCCAGAAGCACCGTGTACTTGCCGACCACGGCGATCGTGACCTTGCCCTCGGGCTCGCGCACCGAGCGCACGACACCGCGCCAGCGATCGAGGTTGGGCTCGTCGTCGGCCGGCAGGCCGAAATAGCGGCAGACTTCGCGGTCGAAGCCACGCTCGTGATAGGCGATCGGCACCTGGTAGATCGTGTCGACGTCGCGGGCCTCGATGACCCGCTCGGGCTTCACATTGCAGAACAGGGCGATCTTGCGCTGTTCGTTGGGCGGGATCTCCTTGTCGCCGCTGCGGCAGACGAGCAGGTCGGGCTGGATACCGACGCTGAGAAGCTCCTTCACCGAATGCTGGGTCGGCTTGGTCTTCAGCTCGCCGGCCGTCGGAACCCACGGCAGCAAGGTGAGGTGCACGTACATGGTGCGTTCGCGGCCGAGTTCGTTGCCGACCTGGCGGATGGCTTCGAGGAAGGGCGTGCTCTCGATGTCGCCGACCGTGCCGCCAACCTCCACCAGGACGAAGTCTTCCTTGTCGGTGTCGGCGAGGACGAAGTCCTTGATGGCATCGGTGACGTGCGGGATCACCTGGACGGTTGCGCCGAGATACTCACCTCGGCGCTCCTTGGCGATCACCGTCGAATAGATGCGGCCGGTGGTGATGTTGTCGCTCTGTTTGGCGTCGACACCGGTGAAACGCTCGTAATGGCCGAGGTCGAGGTCGGTCTCCGCCCCGTCGTCGGTCACGAAGACCTCGCCGTGCTGGTAGGGACTCATCGTCCCCGGATCGACGTTGAGATAGGGGTCCAGCTTGCGCAGCCGAACCTTATATCCACGGGCCTGCAGCAGCGCACCGAGCGCCGCCGACGAAAGACCCTTGCCAAGCGAGGAAACCACGCCGCCCGTTATGAAGATAAAGCGCGTCATGGGCTTACAGCATACAAGCGCTTGTGGGGCGCAGCCATGGGGATATCGCTCCGCCGGAGAGATTTCGGCGGAGGGAGGAAGCTGGTTTCATGTGGCCCCTAGCGGGTCGGAGCGGCGGGTTGCGCCGGCGCGGACGGAGCCGCGGGCGCCATGCCGCCAGTGCCTGCGCCGGGGGCAGCGGGAGCGCCCGATCCGGCCGGCATGCGATCCATGATCGACCGCGTGGCACGGACCGGATCGGTCATGCTCCAGGCCATGATCAGGCTCAGGACGAAGAAGATGCTCGCGAAGATCGCGGTCATGCGCGAGAGCACGTTGGCCTGGCCGCGCACCGAGAACAGCGCGTCCGAGCGGCCGCCCATGCCCAGGCCGCCGCCTTCGCTGCGCTGCAGGAGAATCACGATGATCATCGCGGTCGTCACACCGACATGGATGACGAGCAGCACGAGGCGCCATTCGTGGAGGAAGTGTCTTACGGCGTCCATTTTCGTCCAGGCTTAAGGGGGCATCTTCGCCAAGCGGGCGCTTCTAGCCGCTTTAGGCGGCCTTGGCGATAGCCAAAAATTCCGCAGCGTTCAGGCTGGCGCCGCCCACGAGGGCGCCGTCGACGTCTCCTGCCGCCAGAAGCTCGGCGGCGTTGCTGCCTTTCACCGAGCCGCCGTAGAGCAGACGCACGCCGGCCGCCTCGTTCGTCAGCCCGCCCAGTACTTTGCGAATATGCGCGTGGGCTGCGGCGACTTCGGCCACGGTCGGCGTTTTTCCTGTGCCGATCGCCCAGACGGGTTCGTAGGCCACGACCAGGTTGGCAGCTGTCGAGCCGGAAGGAACGCTGCCCTTGAGCTGGGTTTCGAGGACCTCGAGCGTCTTGCCGGCCTCGCGCTCGGCCAGCGTCTCGCCGATGCAGACGATTGGCAGCAGCCCAGTGCGCCAGGCGGCCTCGGCCTTGGCCTTCACGATCGCATCGGTCTCGCCGCAGTCGGCGCGGCGCTCGGAATGGCCGACGATGACGTGCGTGGCGCCGGCATCCTTCAGCATCTCGGCCGAGACGTCGCCGGTATGGGCGCCGCTCGCCTTGGCGTGGCAGTTCTGGCCGCCGACAAGCAGCCCACTCCCCTTTGCGGCGTCGGCCACGGCAGCGACCAAGGTCGCCGGCGGGCAGACCAGCAGCTCGCGGTCGGTCCAGCCGGACTCCTTCAGGCCAGCGGCAACATCCTTGGCGAGGGCAAGGGCATCGGCCTTGAGACCGTTCATCTTCCAGTTGCCCGCGATCAGCGGCCGCCTCGTACGTGCCATTTCATTCCCCTTCTTGCGTGTGGCGTATCTAAAGGTGGTGGCGTTAGCGGTCAAAGGGCCGCTTGGTTGCCTGTCCCTAGGGCTGGTGGTAGGCATGGCGCCCCGTCAAGAACCCCTGTCCGGCCCGTGAATCAGTTCCGCAAGTACGCCCGCTTCATCGTTCTTTCCATTCTCTTCGGCATGCTGATCATCAGCTTCGGCCTGTGGGGCGTCGGCGACATGCTGAAGGCTGTCGGACGCAGCACCGAAGTGGCGCATGTCGGCGGCACGAAGATTCCGCTCTATGGCTGGGTCGGCGGTGCGCCCGTCTATGCCAGCGAGGTTCGCGAACAGTTCAATCGCCAGCTCGAAGCGATCCAGCGCCAGACAGGCCAGCGTCCGGAACAGGAACAGGCGCTGCGCTACGGTCTTCACGTCCGCGCCCTGGAAGAAGTGATCCAGCGGGCCGTGCTCGACTACGCCGTCCAGGAGTTCGGCCTGAGCGTGAGCGACGAGGAAGTCCGCGCGGCGATTGCCCGGAATCCGGCGTTCCAGGGCACCGGCGGCTCGTTCGATCCCCTCCTCTACCGCAACCGCCTGCAGCAGGCCCGCATCAGCGAGGCGCAGTTCGTGGTCGACATGCGCCGCGAGATCGGCGCCAGCCAGCTCTTCGGCGTCGTGCGTGCCGACGGTCTGGCCCCGGTGTCGATGCGCAACGACATCTTCAAGCTCGAGAGCGAGAAGCGCACGGCCGAGACGATCTACATTCCCGATGCGATCGTCGTCGACGTGCCCAAGCCGACGCCCGAGCAGCTCAACACCTATTTCGAGGCCAACAAGGCCAAGTTCCAGATTCCCGAGTTCCGCACCTTCTCCTACGTGATGATCACCGTCGACGACGTGGAGAACCAGGTGGCGGTCACCGCCGACGCCGTGCGCCAGGAGTATGAGGCGCGGACCGCCGAGTTCGGAACGCCCGAGAAGCGCGACGTCGACCAGGCGATGACCGACACCGAGGACAAGGCCAAGGCGATCATCACCGCGGCGCAGGGCGGCAAGTCGCTCGAAGAGTCAGCCAAGGAAGTGACCGGCAACGCCGATGGCGTGATCAAACTCGGCCCGGTGACCAAGAAGGACCTGCCGCCCGGCCCGCTGGCCGACGGCATCTTCGGCCTGCCGGAAGGTATCGCCGCCGCACCGATCCAGTCGCCGCTCGGCTGGCACATCGTGCGCATCAACAAGATCGAGGCCGGCAAGTCCGTGCCCTTCGAAGAGGTCAAGGAGAAGCTGGAGAAGGACCTGAAGGCGCAGCAGGCGCCGGACCTCCTGATCAAGCTGGTGACCGACTTCGAGCGCGTGCTGGGCCGGACGCAGTCGATGAAGGCCGCGGCCGAGGATCTCGGCCTCAAGGTCCGGACCTACGAGAATGTCGACGCGCGCGGCCAGGACGCCGCCGGCAAGCAGGTCGTGATCGGCCCGGCATCCGCCGAGCTCGTGCAGGCAGCCTTCGCCGCCCGCGAGAACGCCGAGAGCGAGCTGCTGGAAACGCCGCGCGGCGAGTACTTCATCGTACGCAACGACCGCATCACGACGGCCCGTACGCCCACCCTCGCCGAGGTCGAAGCCAAGGTCACCGATGCCTGGCAGGCCGCGGAGCGCCGCAAGCTGGCCGAGGACAAGGTCAAGGAAGCGGTCGAGAAGGCCAACGGCGGCACCGATTTCGTGACGCTGGCCAAGGACCTTGGCCTGGAGGCGAGGATCACCAAGCCTGTGACCCGCTTCGAGGCCGATGCGGGGAACTACCTCAGCCAGCCCGTGGTGCAGGAACTCTTCAAGCTCGCACCCGACAAGACGCAATCGGTGAGGACGGGCGAAGGCAGCGTCCTCGTACGCCTGAAGTCGGTCGAGGCGCCCGATCTCGCCCAGGACAAGGACCAGCTCGACCGCTTCGGCAAGCAGCTCGATACGATGGTGGCCAACGACCTGATCCTGCAGCTCGTGGCGGCGCTTCGCGCCAAGTATGGCGTCACCGTCGACGAGGCCGCCTTCCAGGCGACCTTCGCCCAGCAGCAATAGAGACCTCTCCATGTCGATCTCGCCCGACTTCGACGCCTTCGCGGCGCGCTACGACTCCGGCACGCCTCAGGTCGTCTCGACCAAGCTGGTCGCCGACCTCGAGACACCGGTCTCGGCCTATCTCAAGCTGGCGGACGGCCGCTCCAATTCCTTCCTTCTCGAATCGGTCGAGGGCGGTTCGGTGCGTGGTCGCTATTCGATCATCGGCTTCAAGCCCGACGTCGTCTGGCGCTGCAGGAAGGGCCAGGTGGAGATCAACCGCCACGCCGATCGCGATTCGCAGGCCTTCGAGCCGCTTGACGGTCGCCCGCTCGATACGCTGCGCGCACTGATCCAGGAATGCCAGATGGAGCTGCCGGCCGGCTTGCCGCCGATGGCATCGGGCCTGTTCGGCTTCCTGGGCTACGACATGGTCCGCGACATGGAGCGGCTGCCGGACAACAATCCCGATCCGATCGGCCTGCCCGATGCGATCATGGTGCGGCCGACGCTGATCTGCATCTTCGACCGCCTCGAAGACAACGTGACCCTGGTGACGCCGGTCTGGCCGCAAAAGGGCATCAGCGCCCGCGCCGCTTACGAAGCCGCCCAGGAGCGGCTGGGTGATGCGGTCTCCGACTTCGAACGCACCCTGCCCTTCCGCCGCGACGGTGCCGACGTCCTCGACGCCCTGCCCAAGCCGCAGGCGAACATGTCGAAGGAAGACTTCAAGAAAATGGTCGAGACCTGCAAGGAGTACATCCGCGCGGGTGACGCCTTCCAGATCGTGCCGTCGCAGCGCTTCTCGCTGCCGTTCAAGCTGCCGCCGCTGTCGCTCTACCGCGCGCTGCGCCGCATCAACCCCTCGCCGTTCCTGATCTTCTTCGACTACGGCGACTTCCAGATCGTGGGATCGTCTCCCGAGATCCTGGTCCGGCTGCGCGACAACACGGTCACCATCCGCCCACTCGCCGGCACGATCAGGCGCGGCGCCACGCCGGAAGAGGACAAGCAGCTCGCAGAGAAGCTGCTGGCCGATCCCAAGGAGCATGCCGAGCACCTGATGCTGGTCGATCTGGCGCGTAACGATGTCGGCCGCGTCTCGAAAATCGGCTCGGTGCGGGTCGTCGAGCAGTTCACCATCGAGAAGTACAGCCGCCTCCAGCACATCAGCAGCCATGTCGAGGGCACGATCGAGGACGGGCTAGACGCGATCGACGTGCTGAAGGCCGGCTTCCCGGCCGGCACACTCTCGGGTGCGCCCAAGGTGCGCGCCATGCAGATCATCGACGAGGTCGAACCGGTCCGCCGCGGCATGTATGCCGGCTGCGCCGGCTACTTCGCCGCCAACGGCTCGATGGACACCTGCATCCTGCTGCGCACGGCCCTGGTGAAGGACGAGACCATGTACGTCCAGGCCGGCGTCGGCGTCGTTGCCGACTCCGATCTCGAAGCCGAGTACCAGGAAAGCGTGCTCAAGGCGCGCGCCCTGGTCGACGCGGCGGAAGAAGCCGTCCGCTTCGCCAGCGCCGGCCAATGGAGTGCGGGCAACACGCGGCGCTAGCCTTAATAGAAGAACCCGTCGTCTCGACCGAATCCTCGCGCTGCGAGGCGTAGCGGAGAGACCTTCTCTCCACGATTTGTCGGCCTTTGGTTGAGAGAAGGTCTCTCCACTACGCGCCTGCGGCGCTTCGGTCGAGACGACGGGCTTCTGTTTGGTCTTTACGGCAATGCGTCCGGCGAGAAGCCCGCGGGCGGCTTGAAGCGGGTCTTGAAAGTTCGGGACCAGGCCTCGTTGGCGATGCGCTGGGCGTCGCGCAGGATTTTCTCCTCGTCCATTGTCAGGACCGCTCCGTCCTTCATCAGCCACTTGCCATCGACCATCACCGACTGCACGTCGCGCGCCTGGCCGTTGTGCACGAAGTCGGACACGACGCGCAGCACCGGGATCAGGTGGGCGCGCTGCAGGTCGATCATGACCAGGTCGGCCTTGTTGCCCGGCGCCAGCCAGCCGCCGTCGGGAACGCCGAGCGCGCGGTAGCCGTTGCGCGTGGCCCAGCGCAGCGCGTGCTCCGGCGTCGGCTCGCGACCGTCCTCGCGGCGGACGCGCTCCATGAACAGGCCGGTGCGCATCACCTCGACCATATCCTCGGCCATGTTGTCGGAGCCCATGCCGACGTTGCAGCCGTACTTTTCGAGATCGGCAACACGAGGGCTGAGGCCGCGGCGTGCGGCAATCGCCGAGTTGAACGAGACGTTGACCTTGGCCTCACCCAGCAGCTTCTCCTCTGACGGCTCCATGCAGCGGCAATGGGCGCAGATGATGCGGTCGTTGAGGAAGCCGAGGTCGGCGAGATACTCGGTCGGCAGGCGGTTGCGATGGGCGCGCACGGCGGCCACCTCGCCCCAGATCTGGTTCAGATGGATGGTAATGCGGGTGTCGAGCTGCTTCTGCAGCGCGCTCAGGTCCTGCAGAAGCTCGGGCGAGCACATGTCGGGGGCCCAGGCGGAGATGGCGATGCGCATGCGCCCGTCGGCCTTGCCGTTCCAGTCGCGATGGTTCCGCTCGATGTTCTTGATGTGGTTCTGGCCCAACGCCCGGTCGAGCTGGTACGGCGCGGGATCGCCGATGGACGTGCCGATACGGTCGTAGGCACGTTCGGCCAGCAGGAAGCGCATGCCGGTATCGGCCAGGGCGCCGGCATAGTGGTCGACGTCGTTGGAGTCCTCGAGCACGTGCGTGGTGCCGCTGCGCAGTGCCTCCAGGGCGCCGAGCATCGCGAAGGCGCGGCGCTCGTCGGGTGTCATGTCAGGTAGCGGGATCGGCGACAGGCCGCCCGTGAAAGGCGGCTTGTGCGACGGCGACAGGTCCTCGAACACGCCGCGCGCCAGGGTCATGGTGAAATGCGTGTGGATGTTGGCGAAGCCCGGCATGACGAGCTTGCCGCTGCCGTCGATCTTCTCGGCCCCGGGATAGCTTGCCAGCACTTCGGCGCTAGGCCCGATGGCGGCGATGCGGTCGCCCTCGATGGCGATGGCCGCGTTGTAGTGGACGCTGTCCGCATCGTCGACGGTGACGATGGCGGCGTTGTGAATCACGATGGTCAACGTTTCCCCCTTTGGCGAATTCCTGGCGGTTCGCGGCCTACTGCTTCTTCTTCATATTCCAGAACATCGGCACCGGGCCGGCAAGCTGATCGGTCAGCGTGGTGCGCATGGCGACGGGCATGTTGTACTGGCCGAGATTGGCGTACATCGGATACTCCGAGGCGCGGACCTGGATCGCGACCGCGAGCTCCTTGCGCTCGGCGTCGGTCGTCGCGCGGGAAAAGGCATCGCGCAGCTTCTCGATCTGCGGATCGCACGGCCAGCCGACGTTGGCCTTCTCGCAGGTCGCGGCGATGTAGGACATCATGATCGGATCTAGAAGGTCGGCCGACACCCAGGTGGTGATGAACGCGTGCCAGCCGCCCTTATCCGGCGCTTCCTTGCGCGTGCGCCGCGACAGCACGGTCTGCCAATCCATCGCCTGCATGTCGACGGTAAAGCCGCCCCGCTCCAGCAGAGACTTCACGATCGGCGTCAGTCGGCCGGTCTGCGTATCGGTCGGATAGAGCAGCACGACGGGCGTGCCGTCATAACCCTCCTGCTTCAGGATCTCCTTCGACTTGGCGAAGTCGGAGTTCATCTTGTCCTCGAAGCCCTTGTCTGTGGCGTAGGTGGTGCCGCAGATGAACAGCGCCTTGCATTCCTTGTAGTATTTCTCGTCGCCGAAACCGGCGATCAGGAAGTCTTTCTGATTCAGCGCATAGAGTGCGGCCTGGCGGATCTTCGCGTTGTCGAACGGCTTGTGCAGCGTGTTGAAGCGGAGGTTCATCTGACCTCCGAGCTTGTTGTAGTTGCCGATGACGACGTTCTTGTCCTTGGCAAGCAGCGGTAACAGTTCGATCTCGGGTTGGTCGATGTAATCGATCTCGCCGGTCAGCAGCGCGTTCACCGCTGTCTGAGCATCGGTGATGTTGAGCCATTCCACGCGATCGACGTTCACGACCTTGCCGCCGGCCAGACCCGACGCGGGTTCGGCACGCGGCTTGTAATCCTTGAACTTGTCGTAGACCGTCTTCTCGCCCGGCCGCCACAGGTCCTTGCGGAAGACGAAGGGACCCGAGCCGGTGGTGTCGGTGATCTGTACGTTGTTCGGCGTGTCGGCCACCCGCTTTGGCATGATGAAGGGCACCGTCGAACTCGGCTTGCCCAGCGACTCCAGCACCAGGCCATAGGGTTCAGTCAGCACTATGGTGAAGGTCTTGTCGTCGACCGGCTTCAGCTCCTTCACCAACGAGAAGAGCTTCTGGCCCATCGCGTCCTTGGGCGCCCAGCGCTGCAGCGAGGCGATGCAGTCCGCCGAGGTGACGGGCGCGCCGTCGTGGAACTTGAGCCCGTCGCGAAGGGTGAAGGTGTAGGTGAGCTTGTCGTCGCTGATCTTCCAACCTTCGAGCATCTGCGGCTTGACCGCGAGGTTCTCGTCCATGGCCAGCAGCGTGTCGTAGATCATGTAGCCGTAGTTCCGGACGTTGTAGGCCGAGGTCCAGATCGGATCGATGATCTTGATGTCGGCATGCATAACCGCGCGGATGGTCTGCGCCTGCGCGGAAATAGGCAGCAATGCCGCCACCGCCGCCCCGAGTGCCCACTTGATTGCCCGCATGAGTGCCCCCTGTGTTCCCGCATCCGGAACGCAATCGGCATGCCATTTCCTCGACGAGAGCCAGTGGTGCTAACGTCCGGGCAACGGAGGAAAGCCCATGTCCGACTGGCAAAATCGCTATCAACGCCTGCTGTTCGACCGCCCGCACCCCAAGGTGCTTCGGGTCACGATGAACCGCCCCGACAAGTACAACGCGACCGATGCGATCATGCATCGCGAGCTGGTCGACGTGTGGCGCGACATCGACGGCGACGACACGGTGAACTGCGTCATCATCCAGGGCGCCGGCGGCAAGGTCTTCTCGGCCGGCGGCGACTTCGACATCATCGAAAAGAACATGAAGGACCACAACGCGCTGCTCCGCACCTGGAAGGAAGCGCGCGACATCGTCTACAACGTGATCAACTGCTCCAAGCCGATCGTCAGCACCATGCGCGGCCCCGCCGTCGGCGCGGGCCTCGTCGCCGGCATCCTGGCCGACGTCTCGATCGCCTCGAAGAAGGCCAAGATCATCGACGGCCACACACGCCTCGGCGTCGCCGCCGGCGACCATGCCTGCATCGTCTGGCCCCTGCTCTGCGGCATGGCCAAGGCCAAGTACTACCTACTGCTCTGCGAGGCGATCGACGGCGAGGAAGCCGAGCGCATCGGCATGGTCTCGCTCTGCGTCGAGGACGACCAGCTCGAAGCCAAGGGGCTGGAGGTCGCGACCAAGCTGGCCGAGGGCGCGCAGACCTCGATCCGCTTCACCAAGTACGCGCTCAACAACTGGCTGCGCATGATGGGCCCGACCTTCGACACGTCGCTCGGTCTCGAAATGCTGGGCTTCCTCGGCCCCGACGTGAAGGAAGGCCTCGCCTCTCACCTCGAGAAGCGCAAGCCGAAGTTCGATCCCTATTCGCCGATCTGACGGGAGGCGTAGGCCATGCGCGGACTCGAGGGAAAGAACGTCATCGTGACCGGCGGCGCCGGCGCGATCGGGAGCGCCATTTGCCGCCGCTTCGCGGGTTATGGCGCGCGCGTCGGCGTGTTCGACAAGAACCTCGACGGTGCGAAGAAGGTCGCCGGCGAGATCGAAGGATATGCGTCGGGCGTCGACATTGCGGAATACGAAGCAGTCGGCGCTGCGATCGCCGACTTCGAACGCAGGGTCGGTCCGACCGACATCCTGGTGAACAATGCCGGCTGGGACCGTTTTGCCAATTTCGTCGACACGACGCCGGACCTCTGGGACCAGCTCATCGCCATCAATCTGCGCGGGCCGCTCAACATGAGCCACTTCGTGCTGAAGGGCATGGTAGCGCGCGGTGGCGGCCGCATCGTCAACATCGCCTCCGATGCGGGCCGCGTCGGCTCCTCGCAGGAGGCCGTCTATTCGGCCTGCAAAGGCGGCATCATCGCCTTCACCAAGACGGTGGCCCGCGAGGTCGCCCGCAAGGGCATCACCCTGAACGCGGTCTGTCCCGGCCCCACCGATACGCCGTTGCTGGCGGCGGTCGCCGGCGACGACGAGCGCGGCCAGAAGGTGCGCGCGGCGCTTGTGGGCGCCATCCCGATGAAACGCGTCGGCCAGCCCGAGGATATTCCCGGCGCCGTCTGCTTCCTGGCCAGCGACGATGCGGGCTTCATCACCGGCCAGACGATCAGCGTCTCCGGTGGCCTCACGATGCATGGCTGAGCAATCGGCCGGACCCGCTTGACGACAAGGCCGCTCTCACGAAAAGTCACGCCATGCCCGAGTTAGAGTGGCTTGTAGCCGCTATCCCGAACTTCGCGCGCTATATCGTCGTCGGCTTCGGCCTCGCCGGTCTCTTCCTAGCGGTCTATGCGCAGATCACGCCGTGGCGGGAATATACGCTGATCCGCGCCGGCAACTCCGCTGCGGCGGTTGCGCTGATCGGCGCCCTTCTCGGCTTCTGCCTGCCGCTCGCCAATACGATCGCCCATTCGATCAGCCTGATCGACGTCGTGATCTGGGCACTGGTCGCGTTGTTCGTGCAGGTGCTTGTGCATATCGGGATGCGTATGCTCTTGCCGCAGCTCAAGGCGGCGATCGAAGCGGACCGGATGGCCGCGGGAATCACGGCCGGCGGCTTTGCTGCCTGCTTCGGCCTGATCAATGCCGCCTGCCTGACGACCTGAGTCCATGGCCTCCCCCCAAGGTTCCCGTCCACCGGGCCCGCGCATGTCGACGGGCATCAAGCTCGTGCTGATGGGTGTGGCGGGTGCGGCCGTCCTTTATTCCTGCGCGCCGGGCGCCGGCATCGGGGCGCTGCCCTACCTGTGGTTCCTGCCCAATCCGTTCTATCGGCCGCCGATCGCCGCCAACTGCGCGCCCGGCATGCCGCCGTCGAGCTGCGCACCCGCTCAGCAATCCGGCTCGACCAGCAGCACGGGCGGTGGCTACGGTGGACGCGGCACGACGGCCCAACCCTCTTCGACATCCAGCGGCAGCCAGGCAACGCCCGCGCCCAGTCAGCGCGGCGGCTTTGGCAGCACCGGCTCGACAGGGTCAAGCTGAGATGCGCCGCGAGAAGATCCAGCCGCGCAGCGGATGGCAGGAGAGACTGGAGAAGATCGGCTTCGATTTCTACGTGCTCGACGGCAAGACCTACTGGAACGAAAACGCCTGCTACGCCTTTTCCGCCGACGAAATCGACGAGTTGGAGGCCTCGACCGAGGAATTGCACAAGCTGGCACTTCAGGCGGTCGAGCATGTCGTCTCCAATCGCCTGTGGGAGCGCATGCGCATTCCCTCGGCCTGGAGCGAGTATATCGAGAGCGTCTGGCGGCGATCCGACCCGACCATCTACGGCCGTTTCGATCTCGCCTTCGACGGCAAGGGCCCACCCAAGCTGCTCGAATACAATGCCGACACACCGACCGCGCTCTACGAGGCCGCCGTCGTCCAATGGTACTGGCTGAAGGACGCGAAGCCCGACGCCGACCAGTTCAACTCTATCCATGAGCGGCTGATCGAGGCGTGGCGCGGCGTGCTCGCCCGCCTGCCGCCGGAGGGCACGGTCCATTTCGCGCGCTTTGAGGAAAGCCCCGAGGACCTCGCGACCTCCGAGTATCTGCGCGACACCGCCCTGCAGGCGGGCCTTGCCGGCAAGCCGTTGCCCGTATCCCAGATCGGCTGGAACGGCCGACGCTTCACCGATCCGGACGAGATGCCCATACAGGTCCTGAGCAAGCTCTATCCGTGGGAATGGATGGTGCGCGAGGCATTCGGCGTCCATGTGCTCACGGACACGACGGCCTTCCTCGAGCCGGCGTGGAAGATGCTGCTCAGCAACAAGATGCTGCTGCCGCTTCTCTGGGAGGGCTTTCCCGGGCATCGCAACCTGCTGCCGGCCTTCGACAGCGAGCATGCCGACCTGCGGAGTTCGTTTGTCAGGAAACCGATCTTCGGACGCGAAGGGCATAACGTGACCATCACCGCCCCCGGCGTCTTCGACACGGCCGGCGGCGACTATGGCAGCGAAGGTTATGTCTGGCAGGCCTACCAGCCCTTGCCCGTATTCGACGGCAACCATGCCGTCGTCGGGTCGTGGGTGATCGAGGGCAAGTCAGCCGGCATTGGCATGCGCGAGGACGAACGCCGCATCACGCACAACGACAGCCGTTTCGTTCCGCACTATTTCGAACCTGGAGGCAGTGGATGACCGACCTTTGGATCCAGCCCACCGGCGCCGCACTTGCCGCCGACGTGCATGGTGTCGATCTCTCACGCCCGATCAGCGATGAGGTCTTCGCCCGTATCGCCCAGGCGTGGGGCGAACACCTCGTCCTGCGCTTTTCCGGCCAGAAGCTCGACGACCGAATGCTGATGCAGTTCAGCGCCCGCTTCGGTGAACTCGACCGGGTGCCGATCTCGGCCGCCAGCCTCGATCGCGCGGACTCGGACGTGATCGACGAGGCGCGCGAATGGGTGGCCGTCATCGCCAGCGTGAAGAAGGACGGCAAGGCGGTCGGCAGCCTCGGCAGCTACGAACTCGTCTGGCACACCGACATGTCCTACAACCCGCTGCCGCCGCGCGCCTCCCTGCTCTACGCGCTCGAAGTGCCGGCCGACGGCGGCAACACCGGCTTCCTCAATATGTATGCCGCCTACGAGACGCTGTCGCCTGAGCTGCAGCGCGCGATCGAGGGCAAGACCTGCATCCACGATTCCAGCCGCAACTCGGCCGGTGAACTGCGCAAGGGCTTCCAGCGCACGATCGACGTTCGTCACACGCCGGGCGCCGTGCACCCCCTCGTCCGCCTGCATCCCGTCACCGGCCGCAAGGCGCTGTTCCTCGGCCGCCGGCCGGGCGCCTACATTCACGGGCTCGAGGTCGAGGAGAGCGAGGCGCTGCTCGATGCGATCTGGGCCCATGCCACGCAAGAGAAGTTCGCCTGGTACCAGAAGTGGCGCGCCGGCGACCTGGTGATGTGGGACAATCGCTGCGTCATGCATCGCCGTGACGCCTTCGACGAGAGCCTGCGTCGCCTGATGCATCGCACGCAGATCGTCGGCGAGACCGTGACGGCGGGATGACCGCCATGAAGCCCCTGCTCCTCGCGGCCGGCTTTCTGCTGCTGCCGGTCGCGGTGTTCGCCGCGCCCGATGCTGCGCAGACGGCGGCGATCTGCGGCCAACGAACGAGCTGCAAGATCGAGAAGACCTATGACGCTGGCAAATCGCCCGAGGGCGCGGCGCTCTCCGTCGTCGAGATCCGCCTCGGCCTGGCCGACAAGCCCAAGGACCAGGACGAAGGCTGCATCAACGGCAATGCGCGCGACGGCGGCCTCGAATACTGGCTGCTCCAGGGCACGGCGGCGCCTAGGCAGGTCCTGCAGCTCTGCAACGACGGCTACGGTATGGCCGGCGTCGGCGAGGACGAGGTCGAGGTCCGCCCCAACCGCCTCGTCCATCATCAGTATGGCGGCTCGGCCTGGCGGTGGTCGATGGACGTCACCTACTCGCTGGTGCCGTTCCGGGCCGTGACCGAGCAGGATTGCAGCTACCACAATGTGTCCGAGCAAAGCGGCACTCTGACCGACATCGACTACCGGACGCGGCTCGTGCGGTCGCTGGCCAAGGACAGCACCGTGCGCGATCCCGGGATGGGATGCCCGCTCTGGCCCAAGCCACCGGAGGCCTTCGCCGCGAGGATCGACGCCGAGACGGTCGGTGCCTATCCGGTGGTGGCGCCGGGACTGGCGGGCAAGGCCATGATCCCGGCCGGCACGGCGCTCGGCAATTGCATCCCGGGCATGACGACCGCCGGCGACAACGGCTTCGTGGTCTGGGGCAAGCCGGCACCGGTAGACCAGGCGGCGGAGATCAGGACGATCGGGATAGGCAGCAACACGCTGATCGTGCAGGTCTTCGATCCGGTCCCCGCCGCCGCACCCTCGGGCGGCTCGTGGATCCACCAGCCGCACCTGGAAATCTGGGTCGGCCAGAACGGCGACGAGATCAACACCATTCTGCCGGTCGGCCAGATGACGCAGACCGGCGTCACGCTGGACGGCACGGTCCATCGCGGCGTCGGCAAGGCGAGCCCGCCGCCCAAGGTCGAACGCTGGACCGCCCGCGACGAGCGCAACCGGCCAGTCGTGGTGCTGCGCCTCGTCTGGCCCGACGAATTCGCGCTCATCAACGGCGTGACGGTCGTCTACTCGCAGGCCGAGGCCGGCAAACAGGCCCGCCTCGTCTCCACCGCCGGCTTCGCCAACAACCGTCCGATCTACGTGCCGGACGTGCTGACGCTCGCGGGCAGGCCCTCGACGTCAGACAGCGGCCTCTGCCGCATCCAGGGCGGTCGCCTGGTCGCTATCGAATGAGGGGGAAAGGTCACCTGGATTTACTCCATTTTCCCCAAAACCTGACGCCCCGTCAGGCAGACGTAAGTGGTGGTCGTCATTCTGGCCAGACGAACCCGGTAAGGGTCGATTGGGGAAAGCATGGCGAAGCCGCTCTGGCCGAATGTCAGCAATATTCAATACCGTAACGAACGCAACGGGCCGCCGGCCAGGCGCCAGCACGAGCGCTGATCCCGGAGTACGCCTGCGCGCCGGTCGAGCCGACCGCGCGCGGCTTCTCATCCATCGGCCCGCTTCATGCCTGGCATCCTGAGAGCGCCTGCGCGCCGCTGAGGCATCGGATCCTCGAAGGCGCGCGGATACTTGTGCGGTTGGGCCGAGACCTCGTTTAGCGCGGCGAGCGCGTCCGCGGGCAGGCGCCAGCCGCCGGCCTTCAGCGTCTCGCCGAGCTGCTCGGCGTTGCGGGCGCCGACGATGGCACTCGTCATGAACGGCTGGTCCATCACCCAGCGCAGCGCCACCTCGGCCGGCGGCTTACCCAGCGCCTTTGCCGTGTCGAGCAGGGTCTGCAGGATCTCGCCGTGGTTCGGCGCGAAATACTTGCTCTGGAAGCCCCAGCCCTCGGCCGACCGGCTGCCCTGGACCTTGAGATTACCCGGCGTGTACTTGCCCGCGAGATAGCCGCTGCCGAGCGGCGACCAGGCCACGCAGCCCAGCCCCTTGAACTGCAGCGCCGGCACGATCTCCTCGTCGATGTCGCGGACCACGAGACTGTATTGCGGCTGGTAGGCGGCGAAGCGCTCCCAGCCTTTCGTGTCGCTGATCCACAGCGCCTCCATCAGGCGCCAGGCCTCGAAATTCGAGCAGGCCGTGTAGAGGATCTTGCCGTCGCGCACGAGATCGTCGAGCGCGCGCAGCATCTCCTCGAGCGGCGTCTGATGATCGACGTGATGGATGAAATAGACGTCGATGTAATCCGTTTGCAGCCGCTTCAGCGAACCTTCGATCTGCTGCTTGATGTGCAGTCGCGACATGCCCGAATCGTTGGGCCGGCCGCCCATCGGATTGAAGAACTTCGAGGCGATGATGGCGTCCTCGCGGCGCCCCTTCAACGCCACGCCCAGCATCGTCTCCGAGGTGCCTCCGACATAGGAATTCGCCGTGTCGAAGAAGGTGACGCCCGCATCGAGCGCTGCATTCACCATCTTCGTGGCGCCGTCCTGGTCGGCGCCGTTGCCGAAGGTCATCGTCCCGAGGCAGATCTCGGAAACCTTCAGGCCGGCGCGGCCGAGATTGCGGTAGTCCATCGAATTCCCTCCATCTTCGCGGGCTGGAGACTACTCCACTTGGGCAGACTGTGGATGGAAAAGCCTGTTGACCCGGCCCTTGGGGCTGCCTCCATAAGGCTTGCGATCAACACGAAACGAGGTCGATCGTGAACACTCCCGGCGAATTCCTGAGCGCTTCCGACGCCGCCCGGCGGCTCGGCATCTCCACCAAGGCGCTACGCCTCTACGAGCAGCGCGGCCTGCTCGCCCCAGTGCGCTCGGACGCGGGCTGGCGCGCCTACGGGCCGAAGGACATGGAGCGCGCCGCGGAGATCGTCGCCCTGCGCGGGCTGGGTTTCAGCCTTGCCCAGGTGGCGCGTGTGCTGAACGGCGATTCCAAAGGTCTCGAACCGGCGCTGGCCTCCCATCAGGCCACGCTCGAAGTGCGCCTGAACGAGCTGGTCGCGGCGATGGACAGGGTACGCGGGCTGCGCAGCGACCTCGCGCGGGGCGATGCGCCGACCGCGGCCGATCTCGCCCGCACGCTAGCCCCGATGCCCGGGCTCCATATCGCTTTCGATCTCCCCTGGCCGTGGGGCGGCGAGCCCTTCGAACTGCGCGACATCAGGCCCCTCACCTACCTCACCGGCCCGCTGGGCAGCGGCAAGACTCGGCTGGCGATGCGGATCGCCGAGGCGATCGATGGCGTTTTCCTCGACCTCGAACGCGCGGCCGATCCGGCGCTGCAGCCCAAGATCGAGCCGGCAATCGACCTGCTCGTCCAGGACGGCGCGGCCGACACGCCGGCTCTCAGAGCCCTTCTCGCCGGCCTCGTGACGCCGAAGCCCGTCGTCATCGACCATGTCGAACAGGGGCTGGACAAGGCCACGCAGGAAGCGCTGATCGCCCATCTGCGCCGCCGCGGCCCCGGCGCGCCGCCGCTGTTCGTGATGACTCGGTCCGTCTCGATCCTCGATCTCGATGCGCTCGGCGCAGAGGAGACGGTGCTCTTCTGTCCGGCCAACCACGCACCGCCCTTCCGCGTCGCGCCCTATCCCGGCACGCCGGGCTATGAGGCCCTGGCTTCCTGTCTCGCGACGCCGGAAGTGCGGGCGCGAACCGAGGGCGTCAGGGCCGTGCGGCGATGACCGGCTTCAGCTTCGAATACATGGCGTAGTGCCAATAGGGACCGCCATGATCGTCGAGGCCCATGATGTTGTCCTGCATGACATAGGTGAAGTCCTGCGGGGTCGCGGCAACGATCTCGACATTGCCCGGAAGGGTCTGCAGCACGGGATCGTTCTTCAGGCCGAACATGTGCAGGAGATGGATCTTCGCGTTGGTGCTCGCCGCGATGGCCCGCAGCAGTTCGGTCGACACCCTGTCGACATTGTCCGGAGCCGGCTCGCGGCCGGCGCAATAGCCCGGATCGAACTTGCAATGCATCGGGACCGTGTCGAGTGCCAGGCGCCCGCCCGCATCGAGTCGGGCGCGGATCACCCTTTCCTTCGGATCGAGCTCGACTTCGGGAAAGGTCGAAGCCATCCAGTCGCGGATGCTGCGCAGCCGCGACGGCGCGGCCACGTGGCGTTCCTTGTAGTACTGCGCATACCCCAGGACGACGACATCGCCGGGGCGGATCTGATCCTTGATCCGCCGCATCGTGACCAGCGCATTGGCCCAGGAGTAGCCGGCCAGCGCATGCAGCTGCACGGAGGCGCCGGGGAATGCCGTCTGCAGCAGGAAGGCGAAGGTTTGTTCGTCGTTCACGCCGTCGCCGAATACATAGGAATCGCCCAGCACGAAGATCTTGCGTGCCGCGTCGGCGGGCGTGCTGCCGGTGAACCTCGTTCCGTCCGGGTTGACGGTCACCACGGCGTCGAGATGCTCGACCTTGCCCTGCTTCATGCCGCTATAACGGAAGACATAGCGGCCGGGATTGGCCCGATACCCCTGCTCGGCATCCTCGGCGAAGAAGCCCGCCGGTAGCCGCGTCATGCGTCTGTAGGTCGCCACATCCGGAAATGTGGCCGGGAACAGCCAGCTCAGGCCCGTGCGAGCCGCCAGAATCGCCGCAGGCTCCGACGGCGGCCCCGGCAGAGCGGCGATCCTGTCCTTGTTGACCGCGTACAGGAACGCCGAAGAGCCGATCTCCACCGCGAGCAGGACGATTGCCGCCAGGATCGCGTAGAAGACCGCCTTCTTCAGCCTGCTCACGCGATGCTCGCCTCAGAGGCCGAGCATCGCCTTGGCCAGCACGTTGCGCTGCACTTCCGACGAGCCGCCGTAGATCGTGGTCTTGCGGGTGTTGAAGTAGCGCGGCGAGACGTCGTCGACATATTCGCCACCGACCGGCACGACGTTGCTGTCGTAGTTGCGCAGCTCGGTGAAGGGCGTGCCGTACCAGCCGACCGCCTCGACCGCGAGTTCGGTCACCTTCTGGCCGACCTCGGTGCCGCGCATCTTCACGACCGAGCCCATGTTGCCCGGCGCATCGCCGGTCTTGAGGCTCGAATAGAACATCAGCTCGTTCATCTCGACGGCATCGATCTCCATCTCGACCGCAGCCATCTTCTCGCGCCAGTTCGGATTGGCCGACAGCGGCTCGCCTTCGGTCATCTGCGTCGTCGAGAGCGTCTGCAGATGGCGGAACGCCTTGCGCAGGCGCGGACCGAAGGCCTGGCCGCCGCGTTCGAACTCGAGCAGGTACTTGGCGTAGGTCCAGCCCTTATTCTCCTCGCCCACGAGGTTCTCGACCGGCACCTTCACGTCGCTGAAGAAGACCTGATTGATCTCGTGCCTCATCGGCGTGCGCGTGCCGTCGACCATGTAGATCGGGTCGAGCGTGATGCCCGGCGTCTTCATGTCGATCAGCAGGAAGGAGATGCCCTCCTGCCGCTTGCCCTCGTTGGACGTGCGCACGAGGCAGAAGATCCAGTCGGCAAAGTGCGCATTGGTCGTCCAGATCTTCTGGCCGTTCACGAGGTAATGGTCACCCTGGCGCTCGGCCTTGGTGCGCAGCGATGCGAGATCGGACCCGGAGCCCGGCTCGGAATAGCCCTGACACCACAACTCCTCGGCGGCCGCGATCTTCGGCAGGAAGCGCTTCTTCTGCGCATCGCTGCCGAACTTCATCAGGACGGGCGCGACCATCTTGATGCTGAAGGACGAGAGATAGGGCGAGTCGGCGCGCGCCATCTCCATCTCGAAGATGAACTTCTGCGTCGAGGTCCAGCCCGTGCCGCCGTATTCCTTCGGCCAATTGGGACAGAGCCAACCCTTGCCGGCCAGCTTCTTCTGCCACTGGACCAATCGCTCCTTGGAGACGTGGCTGGTGCGGCTGCGGCGGCTCTCTTCGGCCACTTCCGGCGGCATGTTGGCAGTGATCCAATCGCGGACTTCCTGCTGGAAGGCCAGTTCCTGATCGTTGAAGGCTAGACGCATGTGACCCCTCCGCCCCTTCGGGGCACCTCCCCATTTGAATGGGGAGGAAAGCAAAATTCATTGCCTCCCCATTCAAATGGGGAGGTGCCGCGTTGGCGACGGAGGGGTCAGAGCCCCAGCATCACCTTGGACATGATCCCGCGCTGCACTTCCGACGAGCCGCCGTAGATCGTCATCTTGCGGCCGTTGAAGTAGCGCGGCGCCAGCACGTCGGCGCCCTCGGGGCCGATCGGCTCGACATTGGCGTTCCAGGCGCGCTGCTCGGGGAACGGCTGGGCGTAGTAGCCCGCGGCCTCGACGGCGAATTCCTGGACCTGCTGCATCACCTCGGTGCCGCGCAGCTTGATCATCGACGAAAGCGGGCCCGGGTTCTGGCCCGAGGCGAGCTTGGAATAGAATTCCTGCTCGAACATCTCGAGGCCGGAGATCTCGATGTCCATGCGGGCGAGCTTCTCGCGCCACGCTGCGTCGGCCATGATCGAGTCCTCGCCTTCCGGCATCGACTGCGCCAGCCGCTTCAGCCGCTCGAAGCCCGAGCGCAGGCGCGGGCTATAGGGATTGCCGCCGCGCTCGAACTCGAGCAGGTACTTGGCGTAGGTCCAGCCCTTGTTCTCCTCGCCGACCCGATTCTCGACCGGCACCTTCACGTCGGTGAGGAACACCGAGTTCACTTCCTGCGTACCGGCCCGGTTGCCGTCGGCGGTGATGATCGGCTCGACCGAGATGCCGGGCGTCTTCATGTCGATCAGCAGGAAGGAGATGCCCTCCTGCGGCTTGCCTTCGTTCGAGGTGCGCACCAGGCAGAAGATCCAGTCGGCGGTCTGCGCCAGGGTCGTCCAGGTCTTCTGGCCGTTCACGATGTAGAAGTCGCCCTCACGCACCGCCTTGGTACGCAGCGACGCCAGGTCGGAGCCCGAGCCCGGCTCGGAATAGCCCTGGCACCAGATCAGGTCGGAGTTCAGCATCGGCGGCAGGTGGCGCGCCTTCTGCTCGGCCGAGCCGTATTTCATGATCACCGGCGCACACATCTTGGGGCCGAACGGCGAGGTGCCGGGCGCGCCGGCCTTCGCCAGCTCCATCTCGAAGATGTACTTCTGCGTCGTGGTGAAGCCCGGGCCGCCGAATTCCTTCGGCCAGCCGGTGCAGAGCCAGCCCTTCTTCGCCAGGCGCTTCTGCCAGTCGATCAGGCGCTCCTTCGGCAGGTATGCGTTCCGGCCGACCTTGATCTCGCCCACGATCTCGGGCGTCAGGTTCTCCTTCAGCCAGTCGCGTACTTCATTCTGGAAGGCGAGTTCTTCCTTGCCGAACGTCAGGTCCATTGGGGGCTCCTCTTTTGCGGCGGAAGGTACCGCGCCGGGTTCCAGCGCGTAAAGCGTGCGATACACTGTTCCGCAACGCGTGCAGTCCGCAGGAAGGTCGATGTCCCCACCCGTCCAGCCCGTCGTCAGCGACGAGAAACTCCCGTCATCGGCCGAAATCGTGGTGATCGGCGGCGGCATCGCCGGCAGCACTGCCGCCTACTGGCTGTCGAAAAAGGGCCACAGGGTTGCGTTGATCGAAAAAGGCGTGATCGGCGGCGAGCAGAGCAGCCGGAACTGGGGCTGGTGCCGCCAGCAGCACCGCGACCTGCGCGAACTGCCGCTGGCCATGAAGAGCCTGGAGATCTGGGGCGACCTCTCCCGCGAGCTGGGCGCCGAGACCGGCTTTCGCCGCACCGGGCTTACCTACGTCACCGATCGCCCGGGCGATTTCGCGCAGTGGGAGGCGTGGACCCTCAAGGCACGCGAGTACCAGATGCACAGCCGGGTGCTCAGCCCCGCCGAGGCGAAGGAACTCACGCCCGGCAGCACCGGCCAGTGGATCGGCGGCGTCCATTCGCCGACCGACGGCCGCGCCGAACCCTCGCTGGCCGGCCCCGCCATCGCCGAAGGCGCTCGCAAGCTGGGCGCCACGCTTCATCAGAACTGCGCCGCACGTGGCCTCGATATCGCCGGCGGCAAGGTCGTGGGCGTCATTACCGAGCGCGGGATCGTCCGCACCCAGACAGTCCTCTTGGCCGGCGGCGCCTGGAGTTCCCTCTTCTGCCGCCGCCACGATCTGCGGCTGGCACAGGCCAGCGTGCGCTCGACCTCCTTCGCCACGGTGGCGGCGCCGGAGGTGACCGGTGGCGGCATGTCGATGCCCGACGTCACGATCCGCCGCCGGCTCGATGGCGGCTACACGGTCGGGCTGGGTGGACGAGGCTTGGTCGAGCTCTCGCCACAGGGCCTGCTCTATGCCCGCCAGTTCTGGCCGACCTTCAAGAAGCGTCGCGCCGGCCTCACCTTCGGCATCGGCCGTTCGTTCCTCGAAGGTCCGGAGTCGTTCGCCAACTGGTCGTTCGATCTCGAATCGCCCTTCGAACGCCAGCGCACGCTCGATCCCGCCGCCGATCCCGTGCTGGTGGAGCGCGGCCTGACGCGGCTCGGCGATCATTATCCCGAACTGAAAGGCCTGAAGGTGGCGCATGCCTGGGGCGGCCTGATCGATTCGACGCCCGACGGCATCCCGGTGATCTCGCCTGTCGATCCCCTGCCCGGCCTCTTCCTCTCGACCGGCTATACCGGCCATGGCTTCGGCATCGGTCCCGGTGCGGGCCGCCTCGCCGCCGACCTCATCGCCGGCGACCCGCCGATCGTCGATCCCACGCCGTTCCGCTACAGCCGCATGATCGACGGCACGGACCTCGGCGAACCGGGGATGATGTAGCTCAGTACGTCGTCCCGGTCGGACCATATCCCGTGATCTGCAGCACCACGGGCGTGTCGCGCGTTTCGGCGAAGTGCGGGTCGGACGGCGGCTCGGTGTAGAAGCTGCCCGGCGGCAGCGCCTTCAGCGCGCTCGCGTCGAACACCTTGCCGTACCCGAAGTACCAGGTGCCGGAGATCACCGTGCCGATCCGGTCGTCGGGATGCGTATGGGCGGCGATCCGGGTGTTGGCGGGAATGCGCAGCATGATCGTGTAGAGGCCGGGCTTCGTCGGATCGCCCTTTAGAACGATCGTCTGAATGGCCGCGATCCCCGAGGTTCCGGCACCGGCCGAGGCTGCGGCCGAGAAATCGAATTCCGTGGGCGGCTTGCGCTGCTGGGCCGGCGGATCGGCCAGCGCGACCGATGCGATCAGGACGAGCGCTGAAGCGAGAACCGCGCGCTTCATGGGCCGAGGAACTTCGTCACGAGGGCGACGGTCGCGTCGGGATTCTCTTCCATGATCCAGTGGCCGGCATTCGGCACGACGCCTTCGGTGACATCGGAGGCGGCAAAGCGCATCACCGCGGCCATCGTCAGACCGAACGACTTCTCGCCGCCCAGCGCCAGCACCGGCATCGCGAGCTTGGTCTCGGCGAAGCGCTTGTTGTCGATCTCATCCTGGGCGAAGGCGGCGAACTGGGCGAAGCCCGCGCGCATGCCGCCGGGCTGGGCGTAACGCGCGGCGTAGAACGCGCGCGCCGCCTCGCCGAACTTCACCGGATCGGCGGAGAATTCGTTCCAGAAGCGATCGAGATAGATGCGCTCCCGTCCCGCGACCAGCCGCTCGGCGTCCGGGCCTCGGAAGTTGAAATGCCAGAGCAGCGGATTGCGCAGGATCTGCTCCCACGGACCGATGCCGGGCAACGGCGCGTCGATCACGACGAGCTTCTCGACATCGTTGCGATACTGCGCGGCATAGGCGTAGGCGACCATGTTGCCGATGTCGTGGGCGACGATCGCGGCGCGGCCGACGCCCAAGGTCTGCAAGACCGTTCTGATGTCCTGCGCCTGCGTGGCCTTGTCGTAGCCCGACTCAGGCTTGGAAGAGAGGCCGAGACCGCGCAGGTCCGGCGCGATCACCGTCCGCTTTGCCATCAGCGCCGCGGCCATCGGCCCCCACATCTCGCTTGTCTCACCGTAGCCGTGGAGCAGCAGGACTGCAGGTCCCTTGCCGCCCACCCAGACATGGATGTCGGCACCTTGGGTGGCGATCTGCTGCGCACGAAACCCGGCCGGCAGCGCCGGTACG
>JAESFU010000375.1_pt1 | contig 29027 bp, 28 predicted proteins | sample 9269461 | NCBI WGS metagenome assembly JAESFU01 (sample SAMN14502556, study PRJNA617107) | algae metagenome | isolation source: Stenomitos rutilans HA7619-LM2 and co-occurring heterotrophs from cave walls | place: USA: Waikapalae cave, Hawaii | collected 2009-07-28
ATCGTTAATCTAAGCGACGATCACCAATGGATTCTCCAGTTTTTCGGTTCTGCTTGCCGTCACTACGACTTGCTGTGTTGAGGGGGTTTAATCCTTTTGTGCCAGTTGGAAGTGCGGAATGTGGGTTGTAAAACTCGTTAAAACGGGTTGAAAGAGGTTTGCAGTCCTCTTTAGAGGATTTCCTTCCATTAGCCCGCACTGAAAGTGCAGGGCGGGGCAGGCGATCGCGAAAAGATTTGTCAGCCAACCAGCCCTTTGAGACATTAAGTTGCTGGCAAGACGATCGCAAATACGCTTCCTTCTCCTGGTTTTGAACGCACCGTGACGCTGCCGTTCATCCCTTCGACCAGTGTTTTCACAATGGCTAACCCTAACCCATGCCCACCTGTAGAGCGGGCACGGGCTTCATCAACTCGATAAAAGCGCTCAAACACACGGCTCTGATCTTGCAGCGGAATGCCAACCCCCCGATCGCATACCTGAATGATGGCGTGATGGTCTGTTTGCTCCAGGCTCAAAACAATGGATCGATCCGGTTCTGAATATTTCACCGCATTATCAATTAAGTTGATCAACACTTGCTTCAGTCGATCGCGATCGGCGATCGCTTCTACATCACCTTTGGCGTCAACCTGAATCAATCGATTGCTAAACTTTTCGGCCATGCCTGCTACTTCAGACGCGAGATCATTAAGGAGTACTGGTTCTAAAAAATAATGCGCGTAACCGCTATCGGCTCGCGCTAGATCGAGTAAATCCTGAAGCAACCGCACGGTGCGATCAGCCTCCGAGGCGGCAGTTTCTAAGGCCTCTTTTTGATAGTCATTTAAGTTTGTGCTGCGCCTGAGTAGACTTTGCAAATAGCCCAATACAACGGTCAGCGGTGTGCGTAATTCGTGAGAAACATTGCCGACGAACTGACGCTGTTGCTCCCACGCATCCGAAAGCCGCGACAGCATCATATTAAACGACTGAGCCAGTTCTTTAACCTCAGTCGGAGCATGGCTGAGCTGTAACCTGGCTTTGCTTAAATCCTCTGCTGAGATGGCCCCGGCTACCTGGTTCATATCTTCTAGCGGTTGCAACGATCGCCGAATGCGCTGCGCGATCGCCGCCATCGTCACAAACGTTGCCAAAATGCAGACGATCGCTAACCCCTGCACCGCCGCAATTAACTGGCGCTGATCTGCGGTGACATCCTGCGCCATGTAAACTTTGCCTAACAGCTTTCCTTTGACGGTGACAGCCCCCTGATACAAAATCAAAAATCGACTGCCAACTTTGTAGACCTGGGGCTTCAGAGGCATTTCTGCCACAGACATCAGTTCATCTGTCGCTGTAAACGCAGAATCCATCCCCGTTGATTGGGCGAGTACCTGCTTCCTATCGATGCTTTTCACCCAAATGACCAAACCCGGCACAGAAACATTGTTAATCGTCTTTTGCAACCCTGTTTCCACAGGCAGCATTTCGCTATAAAGCTCCACGTCGCGGGGAAAGCGGGTAGCAATATATTCCACACTTTGGGTATGCGTTGTAATTAAAAGTTGCTGCATTTTCCAGCTTGTCCAGATGGCAACACAAGCCAAGCACATGACTGAAAGCGCAGCAATTTCTACAGTTAAGCGAAACTGAAGTGATGCAGGGTCGAGTTGCCTTTGCTTGAGTTGGCGAATTGCCTCCCAGAGTTTTTGAATCGGTTGCATTGACAAATCTAATAGAGACGACCCGTTTCTTTTATTAAGACGGCGTAGAAAACCATAGTAACGATTTTGATGATCAGGTGGGTTTGGGCAACGGTTTCCTGATGAAGGATAAAGCATCACCCATTACCCAACTCAACTGAAAAATGCTGGTTAAGAGAGGATATCTCTACTTTAGCGAATGCCTTTTCGAGAGAATGATGGTGATCTAATGGAAAGATTAGTTTTTGCTGAGAAACTGATGCACTTGGGTGTGGTTTTACTAAAGTTTTGATAGAGAATTGGTTGCCTTCCTACCATCCTCTTACTGACAAACAATTACGCTCAAATACTTATCTTTCAACTCTATTGACTCAATATGACTCATTCATACAACTCGATCGCTCCATCGGTATGATGCTACTTTGTCCCTGACCTTTGATTCACTGTCAGCCGTTGGCATCCACCTGTGGAATACTTGCCATTAAAGACTTATAGCCGTTCTTCTTGATCTTTACAACACTCGGTACTCCCCACCCAGCACCCGCTCTAACCACGTTGCTTCGTTCTAAAAACGGTCATTTTAGTTGCACGATCACCATGACGCACTCTTCTCCCCAGCGAGCAACACCCTTACGTCAATTAAGGCATCAAATTCCTGGGCAAGCCTATCTCTGGGTGGCGGTACTGATTTTTGGCGCTTCAAGTGCTGTAACCCGCAAAATCACCGACATTGGTGCTCAAAATTTTGTTGGTGGGAAAAATCCGATTTCACTCTGTAATGTTTTGTTTGTTGGTAATCTCTGTGCTTTGCTGATCTTTGCCATCATTCACAGACAGCAGTGGCGCTGGACGATGCTTAGTCAACGCACAAAGGAAGAGTGGCGTGGGTTAGCGGCAGTCGCAGTTTTATCAGGTGCCTTGGCTCCTGGCTTGATTTTTCAGGCGTTGGCACTGACTCCAGTCACCAATGTGGTTTTGATTAGTCGGTTAGAACCCCCCTTAACGCTGGCATTATCCCTGTGGCTTTTGCACGATCGCGTGAATCGGTGGGAACTGATGGGCGCGATCGCGGCGTTTATCGGAGTGGCCCTAACGGTGCTTTTACAACCAGCCAGAGAACCGATGATGCAAGTAGGAGCATTCCATCTTGGGGTGGGTGAACTGCTGGCAGCAGCAGGCGCGATCGCACTATCAACTTCTACCATTCTTGGCAAAAAACGGCTGTCTAAAGTGCCGCTGGGCGTTTTCAGTCTTACTCGGACTGGGTTGGGAACCGTGATTTTTTTCATTGCTGCGATCGTGCTTTACGGTTCCGACCATTTTATGGGAGCGTTTGCGCCGTTTCTATGGCAATGGATGCTGCTGTATGGTGGCGTGATCGTCGTTGTAGGGCAAACCTTTTGGCTAACTGGCTTACGTGCTTCCTCAGTTTCGACCGCCTCGATCGTGGGATCGTTTGCGCCGATCTTTGGCATTCTGGCGGCGTACCTAATTTTGGGTGAAGTTCCTACACGCGCTCAGTACATTGGCGGCGGTGTCATCCTGCTAGGGTTGTTTTTGGGGCAGATTGGGCTTCAGAAAGCGCAGAGCCGTGCCACAACTATGATCGATGCTATTCCAGCAGCACAGGCGATCGAAGCAGAAATGGGGTTCAAAGGCATCTAAGCCACTCAACATATTTTCACTTGATCGGAATCAAGGAGATGGTACTGGTGCAGTACTGGGGGTTGAGCTGGGCACTGCGGTTGGGGCGGTGGCACCTGGGGACGGTGTTGCGCCTGGAGACGGTGCACTCGCTAGCTTGTTAATCTGGTCTTTGTACTGTGCCGGAGCCAACTCAGCCGCGCTGGCAAATAGTGGCTTCGCCGCGTCTGTTTTACCCTGCTCTTTCAGGATCAAGGCTTTACCGAGTACGGGACGAAAATCTTGCTTATTGCCTTTGGCAGCTTCATCAAAGACTGCGATCGCTTCATCATAGCGTTTCTGCGAGGCATACACTTGTCCTAAAATCACTTGAACGGAGCCAACATCCACGCTGTTTGCCTGAATTTTATTTGCCTGTGGCGCAGTTTTAATCGTGTCTTGCAGTAAACCAACAGCGGCTTCTGGACGGTTTTGTTGCAGGAGCAGATTGGTCAGCCCCTGAAGCGCGTTGCGATCGCCCGGTTTTGTTTTCAAAATGTCCCGGTAGGTCTGAGCGGCACCTTCGGCATCATTGGTTTGCTGCTTTGCCTGCGCTAAGAGAATGGCATACTCCGTTTCGTTCGGGTTGAGCTTTGCCAACTTCTCCAGGGGGGCGATCGCACCCTTGACATCGCCTAGCCCCAACCGCGCTTCCAGTAGCCCACGCAGGGCAGTTGGGTTGTCTGGTTCCCGCTGCAACACCAGCTCATAGCCCTTTGCCTGCGCTTCCAGTTCTTCCTTTTTCGGCGTTGCGCTCGCAGATTGAACTGGACTGGGACTGACAGCCGTTTGCGGCTGGTTGCCCTTAAAGGCTGCCTCAATCAGCGGGATCAACGAGAAACCCACGAAAGCGACGACGGCTAAAATAAGAACCACATTGATAAGCCAGCGATTGCGCTTGTTCGTCACAAATCTGCCCCGAAACTCTACTGCCATTATCGACGACAAATGCCATTTGCGATGATTGATACTCAGGAAGGCTTCAAGATCAAGCGTATAGGACTTACGCAGTCGCCCCCTAAATCCCCCAATTCTGGGGGACTTTGAGTGCTTGCTCCCCCAAAATTTGGGGGCTGTGGGCTATTTTTAGAGAATTTGCGTAAGTCCTGGTTAAATTTCCATACTGAGAATTACTGATATTTAGCCAGATGAAGTGCGGCAAAACCTGTTCGTGATATGATCATTAATCCGAGCTGCTTGTCAAGTTTTTGCTGTCCACAGCGGAAAGCTGATAAAGACCAAGCTTGCTCAGTAAGACTCATTTGTTTAGCGATAAAGAGAATCCGCACAGTACCATGATCAAACTGCGATTAAAGCGTTACGGCAAGAAGCGTGAAGTAAGCTACCGGATTGTGGCGATGAATAGTCGCGATCGCCGCGATGGTCGTCCCCTGGAAGAACTGGGCTTCTATAATCCCAGAACGGACGAAACCCGGTTAGATGTTCCCGCGATCGTCAAGCGACTGAAAGACGGGGCACAGCCCACAGACACAGTCCGTAGCATTCTGCAAAAAGCTAACGTTTTTGAACAGGTCAATGCCTGAGACGAATACCAAACCCTATGCCTCTCAAGCAACCGAGCCAGACTATGCAGGACTGGTCAGGTTTTTGGTCGAGCCGTTTTTAGAGCAGCCTGAGTCTCTCAAGGTAGACTGCGAGATTTCGCCCAACCGGGGTAAGGTTTGGGTGCGCGTAGCGTTTGAGGGTATAGACAAGGGGCGCGTGTTTGGGCGCGGTGGGCGCAACATTCAAGCCATTCGCTCGGTGCTAGAAGCCGCCGCTCAGTTGGCAGGTTACTCTGCTTATTTGGATGTGTTTGGCAGCTCTGCTCAGGGGCATGATGGGGATCACGATCGCGAGGACGTGATTGACAAACCGCCGCCACGTCGGTCTTCAGGGGTAAAAGAGCCACCCAAGCTACGATCGCGTGCCACACCTCCAGACGTTGCCCAGTAACCGGGGTTTGTCTTATTAAGTGATTCGAGCAGAGGTAACGGTACGCGGGCTACGAAGCGCCCGCTAAACCTTGAAAAGTGAAGGAATCAGGTGTTTTTGTCTATAGTAGTGGGAACCCCCCGTGATTGACTAACGCATAATTGACTGCATGGTAGAGGCTCTTACCGTCGAATTGCCCAGTATCGAAAGCGCGATCGCTCTTGCTGGTGAGCGAGAAGAAAACCTGAAAACTCTGGCTCGACAAACTGGCGCGACGTTGGTCTTGCGAGGACAGGAGCTACGCATCTCTGGTACAGACAATCAAATTGACTTGGCAACTCGCCTGGTAAACGCTCTTGAGGAGATTTGGAGCAGCGGTACCACGATTTCTGGGGTTGATATTCTCACCGCTCGTCATGCGATCGATACTCAACAGCAGGACGAACTACGTGAGTTGCGGCAAGATGTGCTGGCGCATACTCGTCGTGGTGAGGACATTCGTGCGAAAACGTTTCGGCAACGGCAGTATATCCAAGCCGTTCGCACCCACGATCTGACCTTTTGCATTGGCCCAGCCGGGACGGGAAAAACCTTTTTGGCAGCCGTCTTAGCGGTGCAAGCACTGTTAGCCAATGACTATGAGCGTCTGATCCTGACACGCCCAGCCGTAGAAGCAGGTGAGAAACTGGGCTTTTTGCCTGGAGACTTGCAGCAAAAGGTCAATCCTTATCTGCGCCCCCTCTACGATGCCCTGTATGAATTTATTGATCCAGAAAAAATCCCTGCGCTCATGGAGCGTGGCGTAATTGAAATTGCCCCGATCGCCTACATGCGCGGTCGTACCCTAAGCAATGCGTTTGTCATTCTTGATGAGGCCCAGAATACGACTCCCTCGCAGATGAAGATGCTGCTCACGCGTCTGGGCTTTCGCTCGCGTATGGTGGTGACTGGCGATTTGACTCAGACTGATTTGCCTAATTATCAGGCATCGGGATTAGCTGTCGCTGAAAAAATTCTGCGATCGGTTGAAGGCGTTGCTTTTTGTCATCTGTCTAAAGCCGATGTGGTTCGCCATCCTTTAGTACAGCGCATTGTTGCTGCCTACGAACAGTATGAACAGCCGTAAGAGCAAAGGCATCTATGACTGAACAGCCCCTCCGCATTGCGCTGTTGACCTATTCAACCAAGCTAAGAGGGAGCGTTGTGCATACGCTAGAGCTAGCAGAAACACTGCATGCAATTGGTCACACAGTTTGCGTTTATGCACTGGCTAAAGATGGCTCAGGGTTCGATCGTCCCCTTTCTTGTATGGTCAAACTCATTCCTGCACAGCCAGCGCCAGATAGCATTGATGCTCTCATCCAGCAGCGCATCCAAGAGTTTGATGCGTTTTTTAGTGAGATGGACGATCAGTACGACTGCTATCACGCCCAAGACTGCATCGGTGCGAATGCTCTAGCGAGTTTGCGCCAACGTGAGCAGATTCCCCATTACATCCGCACAGTCCATCATATTGAGGACTACAACAGCCCCTATTTACAACAGTGTCAGGAGCGCTCCATCCGTGATCCCGACCTGTGTTTCTGCGTCAGTACGCGCTGGCAGACCGAACTCCAGCAGCAGTATCAGATTCATGCGCCGAGGATCATCAACGGGGTGAGTACCCAGCGCTTTTCGGCAGCGCTCGATGGTTCAGAACAGTTGCTCAAAGGACATTTGGGAATCTGTGGAGAACCCATTTACTTAACGGTTGGTGGCATCGAACCACGCAAGAACTCGATCGCGCTGCTGCAAGCTTTTAGCCAAACTCTAGACTCTTATCCGCAGGCTCAATTAATCATTGCAGGGGGTGCAACTCTGTTTGACTACCAGGCTTATCGTGACGAGTTTTTTGCGCTGGCAGCCAAACTGAGCGTGATTGTCGGTAAACAGCTTCTGCTACCTGGCGTGATCCCCGATGCTAACTTGCCTGCACTCTACCGTCTTGCAGATGCCTTTGTGTTTCCCTCTGTAAAAGAAGGCTGGGGCTTGGTTGTGCTAGAAGCGATCGCCAGCGGCATTCCTGTCATCACCGCCAACCAACCACCCTTTACCGAGTTCCTCACCGAAACCCAGGCGCTACTCATTGATCCTCTATCATCGAATGCGATCGCGCAGGCAATGCGATCGATCCTCTCTCCCAACCTTGCCCATCAGCTTGTGCAAAACAGCCAGGTTATTCTGCCGCATTACTCCTGGCAAGCTTCCGCGAGAATGCATCTAGTTCATTATGATGAGTTGTTAAGGCGGCAGGGAAAGGATGAGGGATGAAAGGAAAGCTTTCAGCGGTCAGCTTTTTTAGCTTCGCTATAAGTTTAGGAGGCAGAAGGCAGAAGGCAGAAGGCAGAACTAACTCACAACTCACAACTCTCTTCCCCTGCTCCCCCTGCCTCCCCTGCCTCCCCTGCTTTCTCACTTGTCTAACAACCAACAACTAACAACTAATTTCACCCATGCCCGAAATCCGTTTTCAGATTGAGCTACCAGATCGTTCCCAGACAACGTGCTACTCACCATCCTTAATTGTGAAGGAATATTTCACGCCCGGTAGCGAGTATGCGTTGACGGATTTTATTGAACGATCGCGCACAGCACTCCACATTGCCAGCGATCGGGTACGGGCAAAGTATGGTAGCCCATGCGGTTTGGCGCTGGGTCAACTGGCTCAGATCGAAGCAATGGCAGAGCGGTACAGCCAGGTGAAGGAACCCAAAGTCCGACTAATCAAGTTTATTGAGTAAGTTGCTGATGGGAAAGTCAGGGATAAATCAGGATTTTGTAGGTATCAGGGCCAGGTGAAACAGCTTGATCAACGGCGGCTGACAGGTCTTTGAGCGGGTAGCGATCGCTCACCAGCGCATCCACATCAATCCGCTTATTGAACACAATGTCCGCTGCTAGAGCCTGCACCCGAAAGGATGAGCTGTAGCTGCCCATGAGATCAATTTCACGCCGATAGAGAATGTTGGGATTGATGGGGATTTCTAGCTCATCGGGAAACTCAGCAAAGAAAAGGATCTTGCCGCCCTTGCGCGTGCAGTCCAGCGCTTGAAAGAAGGCTTTATCACTGGGTACAGCCAAGATGCTGGTATCGACACCCATACCGTGAGTCATGCCGTGAATTTTGGCAGCTAGATCGGAATCGCGGGCATCGAAGGCGGCATCAGCACCAATACTCAGGGCTTTTTCGATACGGGTGGGTAACAGGTCAGTGGCGATCGCCCGTGCGCCAAAATACTTCGCCAGCATAATAAACATCAGCCCGATCGGCCCTGCGCCCGTAATCAGCACCGTTTGACCAGGAGCAATCTGGGCCTTTTTCACGGCCTTCAGGCAGCAGTTAGTCGGCTCCACAAAACTGGCTTGCTCAAACGTCACGTCGTCCGGGATTGTCACCAGTCCACCACTACGAACGATGTGACCCGGCACCTTTACGTACTCGGCAAATCCACCACCACTGGGCGCAAAGCCTGCGGTTGTGGTGATGTTCTTATACACATCGCACATGGAGAAGTTGTCATTCAGGCAGTACGCGCAGTGCATACAGGGAATGTGATGGAGTACCACTACCCGATCGCCCACTTGCCAGCCCTGTACATCAAGGCCAACCGCCGCGATCGTTCCTGCCGTTTCATGCCCAAAAATACGCGGTGGATTGTAGAGGGGGTAGCGAATTTTCTTGATATCGGACTGACATAGCCCCACCACGCGCACCTGCACTAGTACCTCGTCAGATGCAATCTCTGGTGTAGGAATTTCTTCGTAGCTAAGCTGATTCACGCCTCGAAAAACCTGCGCCTTCATATCCTAATTCCTCAAAAACCCTCTCATGCAGACTGTACCATTCGCTATACCCATTCATGGTACAAATACAGCAGAATTCAGGAGCGAAGAAGACTACGCAGAATGCTTTTAGACCTAAGATATGTCCTTCATTGAGTAACAAAACGTTGTCTAAAATGCGATCGTGGTGAGTTCAAGCTCCACTGGTCTCCGGTTTCATTTCGACATTTCTTCTAGACAACTCATCTAGACAGCGGATAACCGACGGCTCCTGTGAGAGAAGCGAGCGACTGGTTGTAGCCGATAATGGCATTTACCCGGTTGCCTTCTGCTTGCGTTAAGCTTGTTTCAGCGCTAATCACATCGGTCTGAGTGCCAACGCCTGCCTGATAGCGCAGGCGAGCTAGTTTCAGTGCCTCTTGCGCTTGACCAACCGCAATTTCGGTGGTTTTGATATTCTCCAGGTTCGATCGCAGATTCGCGTAGTTTTCTTCAACGGCATAGCGAATTTGATTGAGCTTATCGGCAAACTGCGTCTCGTAAATCTCGACATTGCGTTCTTGTTGTCTGGCTCTGGCTTTTGCTGCACCTCCATCAAAGACTGTCCAGCTTACCGTGCCAGAAACGCTATACCCATCCGTAAAGCCGCTGTTAGAGTCCAAATATTTCAGCACCTCGTACTCAGTTGCCAGCGAAACCGTTGGTCGGATCGCGGCCAGTTCCGATCGCCGTTGCTGCTGGCTGGCCTCACGCAGAACTAACTGCTGTTCGGGGTCAGCGCGATTTTTGAACGCTAAGACAATGCTCTCTTCCAGAGAGAGATTCCACGACGCACCCACAACAACCGGATCGCCAGCCGAAACGGTGACTGCTTGCCCCAAAGACAATATCTGCACTAGTTGGCGACGATTAATCTCCTGCGTTGCCTGAGCGCTGACGAGATCTTGCCTGGCATTTGCCAGAGTGACTTGTGCCTGCAAGGTATCAAAACGAGTGCCAAGTCCAGCAGTTTCCTGAGCTTGTGTGTCCCGAAGACTCTGTGCAGCATTAGCAACGGCAGATGCCTGAATGCGAACGCTTTCATCAGCTTGTTGGCTGTTATAGTAAGCCGTAGCGATATCAACCTGATTCTGGATCGTCAGGCGCTCAAGCTCCAGCTCTTGATTGCGAACGTTGAGCGCTGCTACTCGAATGGCGGCTGGACGTTGGCCTGCCGTAAAGAGGTCATAGCTAAGGCTAAGGGTGCTGCTAAAAGTGCTGCTGACTGTTCTAGAAGTGTCGCTTGCCGATCGTGATCGCACTAATGTTGGTTCTAGCGTGAGAGTAGGATAGGATGCCGCCTGCGCTTCTCGTAAGGAGGCTCGATAGCGCTCCACGGTGAGCCGTTGCACCTGAACCTCTTTGTTATTGCGGAGACCTAACTCAAGTGCTTGCTGTAGCGTAATCGGCTGCTTTAGCTGGATTGAGACCTCCTCAGGCTGGCTGGGACGTAGAAGCGGGTTAGCACTGGGATTTAGGCGATCGACGACTGCTGGATTGAGTGGATCAAGCGGCTGGGCAGCCTGGGCGATCGCAACCTGGATAACGGCGAGGAGAAAGGTAAAGGGAAAAAGCGTCAGAACGTTGAGCGGTTTCATTCGTTGCGTCTGCATTAGTGTGATCAACGGACAGCACGCGATCGCGGTCTCATGCCACACCAGAGCAAAATTGCCACACTAATCTTCCACTAGTTTCCTAGCGGTACAGACAAGACATCACGTTACAGAAACCGCATCAGGCAGCTTTAACGCTATATCAGCTTGTGAGAGAAGCGGTACAAATCAAGCGCTAGATGGGACAACTTGAACACCCTGACAAGATATGTCCTCTCAATTTGGCCTGGTATGAGCGGGAGCGCGATCGTGCCCCAGTCCGTTTGCTTTTAATGAAGGTAGAGACGTACTTGGCAACGTCTCTACCCATTTGAGCGTGAGGATTTTGCTCACCTCCTACCATAAAGAAGAGACCCTAACCGACACATGAAGCGATGGTCGTGATCTAGCCAGGGACAAAGTACTGTAAGTGATAGGACTTCTGTCTCTAGGAGGACAGCATGTAAAACCTTGTCGAACTGTAGTCACTGAAAACAGCCCGGAGTTGATCGCATAGCTAAAATCCAGCTACGCAATCATGCAGCTTAAAAAAGTCAACCAGCGACCGTATCAATCAAACGCCACTGGCGATTATCGGCGATCGCCTGACTCACCAGTTCGTACATGCGCCGACAGTGATTGTTAATTTGGAGAGGCAATTCTTCATTTTTGATGACAAAGCTCATTCGCACTTCGCGATCAGTCGCTAGCGTTTTATCCACTAACACTTCGACAGTCACAAGCTTAGAAAACGCAACATTACCAGGTACTTCACGCGCCATCAAATAATCATCTGTTTCGTAGATGATATCAAAGTTGCAAGATTCCAACGTCTCGCTCAGTAAGCTCTGGACGTCTCCTACAGATGCTGCAACGGTAAATAGGCAGGTATAACGAGCCATGACAAACCCCGGACGCGTGACACTAAGACTTCGCTATCATATCGTTCATTCAGCATAACAAGCCTGGTTATTTAAACGGCTCGAACTATACTGCCTTTGATTTGGGTGCATGTAGGTTGTTACAGCCAACTTAAAAATAGAATTAAGAATTTAGGAGACAGAAAAAGGTAAAGGGCAGAAGGTAGAAGGTTAATAGCTGACTGCAATAGCGATAAAGGTTTCCATGTCCGTTTCAGAGGCACTATGCGCGGAAAATTAATTGTCTTCGAGGGCGTTGAAGGCTGTGGTAAAACAACTCAACTGAAACGATCGCAGCAATGGTTCATCGACAGCGGCTGGCAATCGTTGCTACAGGCAAAAGGCTATGTGTCACAGCTCATCACGACCCGCGAACCGGGCGGCACTGACTTGGGCGTAAAGGTACGCCAACTGTTGCTGGAACAATCTATAGCGGAAGCTATGCAAAGTCGCGCTGAATTATTGCTCTATGCTGCCGATCGCGCTCAGCACGTAGACGGCTACTTAACCCCACAATTGCACCAGAGCACCCTGATTTTGTGCGATCGCTACACCGATTCCACGATCGCTTACCAGGGCTACGGACGTGGTATCGACCTTAAACTGATTAGTCAGCTCAACGATATTGCAACGGGTGGACTAGAAAGTGACCTCACTCTTTGGCTTGACCTGGATGCTGAAACAGGGCTGGCAAGAACTCGTCAACGTGGCACCCTCGATCGCATTGAGCAAGCCGATGTTTCTTTTCACCACCGCGTTCAGCAGGGCTTTACCGAACTTGCTCAACGTTATCCTCAACGGATCACCCATATCGATGCCTCTCCTCCCGAAACCGAAGTCGCTGAACAAATTCAGGCAGTTTTAAGCCAAAAGTTTAGTGAATGGTACGGTGTGGAAAGGATAAAAGATAAAGGCTAAAAACGGTTCATTCTTTATCCTTTAGACTTCATCCTTTACCTCTCCATGTCTCCTTTCGCGCCTCTTATCGACCAACCTCAGGCGGTTGAACTGCTGTCTCAAGCCGTTGCCAAAAATCGGATTGCCCCTGCTTACCTCTTTGCAGGCAAACCTGGCGTGGGAAGGCGACTGGCGGCTGAGTGTTTTCTATCGCTCCTATTCACCACAGAAACGTCCGCGATCGCCCCTCCCAAAGCATTACAGCGTCGCATTCAAGAGCGCAACCATCCCGATTTGTTGTGGGTTGAGCCGACGTATTTGCATCAGGGCAAGCGGCTCTCGATCGCAGAGGCGACGGAAGCGGGCCTGAAGCCGAAATCACACCCTGTTGTGCGGCTTGAGCAAGTGCGCGATATTGCCCGCTTTCTCTCGCGTGCACCGCTAGAAGCCGCGCGATCGGTTGTCGTGATTGATCAGGCAGAGACAATGGCAGAAGGCGCGGCTAATGGACTGCTAAAAACGCTCGAAGAACCTGGTCAAGCAACGCTTATTCTGATTGCCCCCGGAGTCGAGTCGTTGTTACCAACGCTCGTTTCTCGCTGCCAGCGCATCCCGTTTTACGGGTTGACAGCAAATGGTATGGCGCAAGTGCTTCAGCGATCGGGACATGGTGAGATGCTGCAGCAGCCTGACGTATTGCAGTTGGCTCAGGGTAGCCCCGGTGCCGCGATCGAGCACTGGCAGCAGCTTCAGGCAATTCCCGCAGAGCTTTTACAAGCTGTTACCACTCCACCACGCACATTTCGAGAAGCCCTGAGCCTTGCTCGCGATATTGACAAAACGTTAGAGTCAGACTCTCAGCGCTGGCTGATCGGTTATCTGCAACAAACCTACTGGCAGCAAAGCTGCACGGCTCAACAGCCAAACCCTGCATCGGTCAGTTTATTAGAACAGGCGCGCTTACACCTTTTGCGTAGCGTCCAACCTCGACTGGTTTGGGAAGTGACGCTGCTTCATTTGGCGGGTGCGGCTCAGCGATCGCGCTAAGGATTGCTCTGGGGATAAATGATCTGCGGGTAAACAATGATCGGCTGCACAGAGGTGGCAGAAGGCGATCGATAGCGCACTCCATACTGCGGATCGATGTAGACCTCTGGTTCTGGTCGAGTCGTTGTCGTTACGGTTTGAGTGTTGTAGTAAGGCGCATAGGGCGCGGTGACGATCGTCGGATTAACCAACGTTGAGTTACGAATCGGGCTGTTAATCACCGTGGGATTAATCAACACTGAGTTATTTACGTTACCCCGATACTGGACATTACCCGGCTGACGATAAATATATTGCGACGAATAGCCACTCGATGGATAGTTGCTAGGAGTCCCAATTTGCACGGAAAGACCGCTACCATAGCCAGGCTGCACGATCGTCTGCACAGGATTGTAGATCGAACCGCCAAAGGGGACAACGGGCGGAAAATTGATGACCGATCCTGCGTTGGGAGAGCTGTTGTTCTGCACCCGAATGAATGGTCTGGCATTTGCAGCAGGCATCCACGTAGCCAGCCAAATTGCAGTCAGCAGGATGGATGCACCCGCAGCAAGAGAAAACGGCAAATGAAAAAATTGTTGAGGTGCGGCTGCTTTACACCATTGCAGGGGAGGTTTAGTCATCGGTTTTACCACTCAAGAAGGAACCATACATGATCGACGCAACCTTCACTACCTGATTGGCCGCAGCATGAAACCGTAAGTGCTCACTGCGATCCCTCTTAACTCAGGACTACTTTCTAGCCTAACGTGTTCCGATAGAATGGAGGAAACGAGGCAGACAATTTAAATCCCAGACAGCTTAAATCCCGTTTGGTTTAAGAACGCTTTTCCAACCATCTTGTTGTCCACGTCTTCTTTAACGCTTGTGAGTTCAGATGCCATCGACACGGCTAGAGCCGACTATCAGGCTGGCAAAGCCGCCTTTGAACGGGGTGAATACCGCAAAGCAGTGCAGTCTCTAGAGTCTGCAAATACACTGGTGCCGCCGATGACTCGCTTCGGCGGCGAAGTGCAAATCTGGTTGGTGACGGCCTATGAAGCGTTGGGGCAACGATCGGACGCACTCGCACTTTGCCGTGAGGTGAGCCGCCATCCAGATCTACAAATTCGCAAACAGGGTCGTCGCCTTCTCTACATCCTGGAAGCACCTCGGTTAACGACTCGTCCAGAGTGGTTGACCCAAATTCCTGACTTGACTGCTTTAGGCGATCGAGATGAGCGCGATCGCACCGCTGCTGGCACAATCTCGCCGACCAAGCCGCCTGAGAAGCCAGCCTTTCAGCTTGAAACGGTGGTTGATCCCAGTCAAGTCAGTACGCAAGATAACCGCTTTGTTTGGGTGGCGCTCGGTGCAGCAGTCCTCTTGCTGGGCGGACTGCTGTGGTTCATGTAGCAACGCCTCCTTTTTGCGGATCTTCGCGTATGCTGAACTCTCGTAAGCTGTTGTTTCTACTCCCGAAACCCATGACGCTAACGAGCGGTATCCGCACACCACAACTCCTACAGGTTCTGATCCGTCGATCGCAACAGGTTCTAACCCGCGCCTTTCATCGATCGAGTCAAGTTTGGTTAATGCTGCTGCTCTCACTATTGCTGTCTGGCTGCGTGCGGTACGACGTGGGCGTTCGGTTTGACAGCCCCAACCGGGGGGAGTTTACGCAGCACATCCAGCTAGAAGAACGGCTGCAACAGTTGAGTGGTACCACGGCTCAGCAATGGCTGAAGCTGATTGAGCAGCGGAGTCAGAAGCTCGGCGGGCGCATCGAGCACCTGCCAGATAACGATCTACTTGTGACCATTCCATTTACAAGCAGCGGTGATTTAGAGAGAAAGTTCAACCAGTTTTTTAGCTCATTAGAAAAAGATAGCCCTGCTGCCGCGATTGCGCTGCCACCAATTGCTTCCCGCTTTACCCTGGCGAACAGTAATTTATTGCTGGTCGAGCGCAATCACCTTCGGTATGAGTTGGATCTACGATCGCTGGGGGTGCGATCGTCAAGCGGCAGTTTGTTACTGAGTCCCACCTCTCTGGTTGATCTGGAATTTCGGTTGCAGACGCCTTGGGGTGCGAAAAGCCTGACTGCTGCGAATAGTAAGGCACCCAACAGCGATCCGTCTGGAAAAACGCTAGTGTGGCAATTGGTGCCTGGCGAATTGAATCAGCTCGAAGTGGTGTTCTGGCTGCCTAGTCCACTGGGAATTGGCACCCTGGCGATCGTCCTTGTCATCCTGATCGGACGCTTTTTAAAGGACCCACGTTCACCAGCAGCACCCGAAAACCATCCAACCGTCTGAAGGTTTAGACCAAACACTTGGTTTTGGCACCATTCGCATCCGGCACCTTTAGAGGAAAGCTCCGCACTTTGACAGATGAAAGACTGTCTCGACCTTACTCCAGAACGTGTCGTTTTATGGCAAGTTGGATTGTACACTTCTGCTAGAAAGCCTTTGCGACAGGTTTTGCGATGCGCCGTTCAGCCAAACTCCAGCGTTTATTGATTTTCGGTCTGAGCGGCCCGATCGTGGCGTTAAATATCTGGCTGCTATCCCAGGTATTCCGTTACTTTGAGCATCTGATTACGCTCTTTGCGATCGCGGCGATTTTGGCCTTCTTGTTGAACTACTCTGTACAGTTCTTCGAGCGTGCCCATATGACGCGACCCCAAGCTGTTACCGTAGTGCTGCTCATCACCTTCACGCTGCTAGTGATTGTGGGCGTGACGTTGGTGCCGCTCTTAATCCAGCAGACCACCTTACTGCGAGATTCGATTCCAGGGTGGCTAGAAGCGAGCCGTCATAATCTCCAATCATTCGACAACTGGGCCAAAACACGCAACTTGTCAATGGATTTGCAAAGCCTGACAGGTCGCATCAACGCCCAAATTGAGAGCCAGATTCAACTGCTGGCGGGGCAGGCGTTGGGGCTAGCGCTAGGTACAGTGGGGGGCCTCATTGACAGCATCCTGGTGCTGGTGCTGGCGTTTTACATGCTGCTGTACGGCGATCGCCTCTGGCATGGACTCATTCATCTGTTACCGCCCCATATCGGGATTCCCTTAGGCGTTTCGCTGCGGCTAAATTTTCAGAACTTTTTCATTAGCCAACTGCTGTTAGCCATTTTCATGACCGCTGTTTTGATTCCCATTTTTTTGGTCCTCAAGGTTCCCTTTGCCCTGTTGTTTGCCCTCTTGATCGGCGTTGCTGAATTGATCCCCTTCATTGGCGCGACGCTGGGTATTGGGTTAGTGACCTTGCTGATCATGCTGCAAGATTTTGGCTTGGCGGTTTGGGTCGGCCTGGCTGCAACCATTGTCCAGCAGATTCGCGATAATGTCCTTGCGCCACGCATGATGGGCAACTTTACCGGACTGAACCCGATCGTCATCTTCCTCGCACTGCTTATTGGGCTTCAAGTGGCAGGTTTCCTGGGAGTTCTGGTTGCAGTGCCGATCGCTGGGACAATCAAAGGGACGCTGGATGCTATGTACAGCAAGCAATCTCAGGTTGTGACTCGGAGTGTTCTTTCTCACGATCCCCCGCTTCGGGATTAAGCTAGACACAGGCGGATGCAGGCTCAACGGCATCTTTGCAACCAGAGGCGCGATCGGCTAGCAAACCTTCAAACAATTGATCCACATTTGCCTATTTTCTGCTTTCGTCTGCTACAAATTTGATCAGCCTGTTCAAACGTGAACGAATTAGAGCAGTTATGCTTAGCTAGAGTTTCGGCTGTGGATATGACAGGCTCAAAGCCGTCTATTAAAAGGCTGGGTACAGTCCCAAGCTTTTATCCATAGCGATTCAATTAGCATTCGCTCTCTGAAGCAACGGCAATCCATCGCAAGCGTAGGAAGTTCAATATGCGGCAAATTAACTTTGTCATTATTTTCGTCATCTGTCTCGCTCTTGTGCTGTTTGGTATTGAAAACACCGACCCAGCCGTCATTCGAGTTGCTCAAGGCATTGAGCTACAAGCCCCCCTCGCGATTGAACTCATCATGGCAATGGGCATTGGGGCTGTGATGGCATGGGTGTTTAGCGTGTGGACTCAGCTTCAGCGGGTCATTGACACCAGAAAAGACCTGAAAGTTAGAGACGTTCGCATTCAAGAGTTAGAAGAGAATGTGGAGCGCTATAAAGCCGAAATCGAAGAGCAGCAGCGTCTGCTTCCAGCCGCTAAGCCTCGTCCAGGCGTAGAGCAGGATGCTGAAGCCGAAGTTTATGCTCAGTGAAGGTTAAACGTTTTGAGTTAGAACAATCCGTTCAAAACTCCCTTCTTCATGCGTGATCTCTCGATTCTTCTTGCCCTGAGTTAGCATACAAAAAATGGCGATCACTGACCTGATTACACCGCTTAGCCTCTGGAGTCTGTGGGTACCGCTGCTGTTATTGGTTGCGATCGTGGTTGCAGCAGTCTGGTTTGCTCGGATTCCCCTTCGGTAGGTTCATTCATGCCCCTATCTCTCGCGCAAGATGCGATCGCGTTTCTGATTGATTTGGCAGAACGGGGTGAAATCGATCCGTGGGATGTCAAAGTCATTGAGGTGATCGATCGCTTCTTAAGCACCTTGACTCCGCTCAGTAGCGGACGTGAACCCTATGAAGCCACCCTGTCTCAATCGGGACAGGCGTTTTTGTATGCCTCCATGCTGGTGTTACTCAAGGCAGACAGCCTCTCTCAACCGGAACCTGTCGCTGAGACTGAAACTGAAGCCGAAATGGCGTTGTTCGATCCAGAAGGCTTGTCTGGCTCATCGTTGCCCGCGAACCTGGAACGTCAAATTCGTCGTCGTGCAGTGGCTCAACCGCCGCAACGACGACGGGTCACCCTCAAAGAGTTGATTGATCAACTCCGCACGATCGCGACAGCGTTGGATGATCCCACCCCACGATCGCGGGCACGTCGTCCCCGACAGCAGTCTCGTGGGCAAGCCGTTCGCGCGATCGCCCAGCTTGCTCATCAGGAAAACTTATCCGAAATGGCGGTAGCGCTGGAGCAATTTTTTATTGATCACTGGGAGACCATCTCTAAGGGAAAAGACTGGCTCGATTTTGATTTGCTTCTAGAGCTATGGTCACAGGCCAGCGACTACAAAGCCTCGATTCCGCATGATCCTCACGCAGGAAATGCCACCCACGACCGCGTCGGGATTTTTTGGGCGTTGTTGTTGCTGTCGGCGCAATCAAAAGTCGAACTTGCACAAGAGGAGTTTTATCAGGATCTCAAAATTCAGTTGCTCTCAGAGCAGGCATTGTCTGACCTCACAGACTGGTCAGCACGTGCTTCGCTCGATTAAGCTTGTTAACATTGTGGTTGACATCCGCTTGATGTCAGCAAAAGCGTGCGATCGTCTGCGAAGACCGTGTCCACGCCTCTGAAACAAAACTTAACTATAGATGTGATGAAGCATCTGTCGTGTTTCACTAGGGCTTTACAAAGAGTCATTCGTTTGATGTTTACTCGGCTTAAAGATCACCTAGCATCAGCATAGAGCAATGGTTAGAGGCCAGCCATTTTAAGTTTTAAACATAGTTAGCTAACATCTAGTGGCGAAGGTTTGGGGAGATGAACGATCTATGAAAGCCATGATTCTGGCCGCCGGTAAGGGAACCCGTGTCCGTCCCATCACGTACACCATTCCAAAACCCATGATTCCAATTCTGCAAAAGCCTGTGATGGAGTTTTTGCTGGAGTTGCTGCGGCAGCATGGGTTTAACGAAATTATGGTCAACGTAAGCCACCTGGCGAGCGAAATTGAAAGTTATTTCCGTGATGGACAGCACTTTGGTGTACAAATTGCCTATTCGTTTGAAGGTCGCATTGTCGAGGGCGAACTCGTAGGTGAGGCGATCGGTTCTGCGGGTGGTATGCGCCGCATTCAAGATTTTTCTCCCTTCTTTGACGATACCTTTGTGGTACTGTGCGGTGACGCCTTGATTGACCTGGATTTGACCGCTGCGGTGAAGTGGCATCGTGAAAAAGGCTCGATCGCGACGATCGTCATGAAGACGGTGCCAGAAGAAGAAGTGCCCAGCTATGGGGTTGTGGTCACTGATGATGAGGGTCGGGTCAAAGCCTTCCAGGAGAAACCGTCGGTTGAAGAGGCGCTGAGCAACTGCATTAACACTGGGATTTACATTTTTGAACCCGAAATCTTTGACTATATTCCTCCTGGCGTAGAGTTTGACATCGGTGGTCAGCTTTTTCCTAAGCTGGTTGAGAAGGGCGCTCCTTTCTACGGTGTACCGATGGACTTTGAGTGGGTAGACATCGGTAAAACGCCCGACTACTGGCGAGCCATTCGCAGCGTGCTCAATGGTGAAGTCAAAAACGTAGAAATTCCCGGTCGTCAAGTGGCACCCGGCATTTACACCGGACTAAACGTATCGGTAAATTGGGACAAGGTGGACATTCAGGGGCCTGTCTACATCGGTGGTATGACCCACATCGAAGATGGAGCCACGATTATTGGCCCCACCATGATTGGCCCCAACTGCTGGATTTGCAGTGGGGCTACCGTAGACAATAGCGTCATTTTTGAATACGCACGACTGGGGCCAGGGGTACGACTGGTAGACAAGCTGGTCTTTGGTCGCTATTGCGTGGATAAGACAGGCGCGACGATCGATGTCCAAGCCGCTTCTCTGGATTGGCTCATTACCGATGCCCGTCAGGTGCTCCCGTCCCACCCACCCGCCGAGCGGCAAGCGATCGCTGAACTACTCAACGCTGACAGCAAAAGCATTGGCGTTTAACTTGTCTGTAGGGACGTTACACGTAACGTCCCTACAGAATAGGATGCAACCGATTCACAACTAAACAGCCTGCTTGGAGGCCAATTGATCCCTTAAGTCAGCAGGCGCGATCGCCCCATACTCCGTAATGATGGCGCTGATTAAGGCGGCCGGAGTGACATCAAACGCAGGGTTGTAAAACTCAGCGCCAACAGGACAAAGGAGCGTCTCGCCTACCGTATGCACTTCGCTAGGATCGCGCTCCTCGATGGGAATTTGGCTGCCATCAGCGATCGCAAAATCGATCGTGGACAACGGTGCCGCCACAAAAAACGGGATGTTGTGCGCTTTTGCTACCAGCGCCACGCTGTAAGTGCCAATCTTATTAGCGGCGTCACCATTGGCTGCAATGCGATCGGCTCCCACTACTACTGCATCAATCATGCCTCGCTGCATACAGTGTGCTGCCATATTGTCCGTAATGACAGCGACGGGAATACCTTCCTGCACACATTCCCACGCAGTTAACTTGGCACCCTGCAAACGAGGACGGGTTTCGTCTGCGTAGACTCGCTCTAAGCGCCCTTCTCGCCACGCTGAGCGGACAACTCCTAATGCGGTGCCGTAGCCTGCTGTTGCTAACGCGCCTGCATTGCAGTGAGTGAGGAGGCGTAGCTTCTCCGGAGTGGACGGCAATGCCCGCAGCCCATAATCGCCAATGAGATGACACGTTTGCACATCATCGGTATTGATGGCCTTTGCCGTGTCTAGCAACGTTTGCTTCAAATAGTCCACAGGCCCAAGAGTCTGATGGGCAGTTTTAACCATGCGATCGATCGCCCAAAACAGGTTTACTGCTGTCGGACGAGTGGCACGCAATCGCTGAGCAATTGGCTCCAATTGAGCTAGAAAATCGGCGCGATCGCTCGTCTGAATATCACGCGCACCTAAGTAGACTCCATAGGCTGCCGCAACGCCAATCGCAGGCGCACCACGCACAATCATGGTTTCGATCGCGCGTGCCATATCCTCATAGCGGTTAATTTCAACCACGCTATACTCATTTGGCAAGCGGGTTTGGTCGATCAACAGCACGTGTCCGCTGAGCGTCTCGGTGGGCGAACGATCGTTCCAAATAACGGGAAAAACCTGATTGTTAGAAGACATAGGTATGACAAGTGTGTAGCGAGAGCAAAGGGAATCTCTCACCCATACTACTAAACGTCTGGACGCACTAGCGATCGATAGCACCTCACTTCGCGTCCCCTCTCATACCTGTTTAAACCAACAGGTTCTTTCCACAAAATGCTGCCAACGCAAGACCTGCTTTAGTCTATCCCTGCCCATACTGTTAGACCTGACAACTTTGTAGCAAGGTACACAAGTATGAAAAGAGTGTGCTTCTAAGCTTCACACAAGCAGGCAGTTAACACTGTCGGTTGAAAAGTACTGGTTTTAAGGAGGAGGCAGAAGTCGAATGTTAAAGCGATTGCGTGATCAAACGTCTGAGCGATCGGCTTCTGTTTTTTTTGCGATCGGCTTAATCATCCGTGTAGCAAGAACCAGATTTATAGTGGTGTTTTCAATCAATCTAAATCTGCTTTACGGATTGTAGGCTGATCGATGATTCAGCTATGAGGTTCAAGCGCTTTATACCTTTGTATACAGGTATTCGCATTGAGGCTGAGCCACTTTTCTACATCTGGTTTTCTATACTGATTCGATAATCAGGTTGCAATCTGTACTCATTGCGATACAGTCTTAGTCAGTGAATTTTGAGTTAGTGAACGATCAGTTTTGAGCGATCGCGCCAGCGATTTAGACTGCATACACAAGACTAACGGTTGATAACTTTTACAGAGGATGAAGCGATGCCTGAAGTAACCACTCCTGCTCACAAAGCTGGCGACTTCTTTGTTGATTACGAAGAAAAAGTATTTGAAGATGTGAAAGCTGAACCCGGTGAAAAAGCGTTGGTAACCTTTCACACCGTTGCCTTTGAAGGGTCAATCGGTCTGGTCAACCTGCTGCAAGCACTGCGTCTGCTGCGGAAAGGCTTTGAAACCTCGGTCTTGCTCTATGGGCCTGGCGTCACGCTAGGCGTGCAGCGCGGCTTTCCCAAATTGGGCGACGCGGCTTTCCCTGGTCATCAAAACTTTAACGACCAGCTCAGCAAGTTCATGACCGAAGGTGGCAAGGTGTACGCCTGCCGTTTTGCACTTCAGGCACTCTACGGACACGGCGAACCCTCGCTGATGCCCGGCATTCGCCCCATCAGCCCTCTAGACGTGCTGGATTTGATCTTGCTGCACCGCAAAGATAATGCCTTCATTCTGGATACGTGGACGGTTTAGAGAGTGTTGAGTTAATAGTTTTGGGTTTTGAGTTGGAGGCTTCCATCCACTTGAAACTCAAAACTCATCACTCAAAACTATTAACTTGTATTTGGAGGCGCTGTGGCTTATTCACGCACCGTTAGAGCGGCAGCAGTGCAGCTTAGCCCTGTACTGTTCAGCCGGGATGGGACGACAGAGAAGGTGTTGCAGGCGATCGCCAGTGCTGCCAAAGAGGGTGCACAGCTAGTCGTCTTTCCAGAAACGGTTGTCCCCTACTACCCCTACTTCTCGTTTGTGCAACCGCCCGTTCTGATGGGCAAAGAGCATATGCGGCTCTATGAAGAAGCCGTCGAAATTCCCGGTGCCGTGACAGATGCGGTGAGTCGCGCGGCCCGTTCCTACGAGATGGTGGTCGTGCTGGGCGTGAATGAGCGCGATCGTGGCTCCGTTTACAACACGCAGCTTATCTTTGACGCGGATGGTTCCCTGTTGCTAAAGCGGCGCAAAATTACCCCAACCTACCACGAGCGCATGGTCTGGGGTCAGGGCGATGGGGCTGGCTTGACCGTACAAGAGACGGCTGTGGGCAAAGTTGGCGCGCTGGCATGCTGGGAGCATTACAATCCTCTGGCGCGATTTGCGCTGATGGCACAGCACGAACAAATTCATTGCGCTCAGTTTCCCGGTTCGATGGTAGGGCAGATTTTTGCGGATCAGATAGAAGTGACGATTCGCCACCATGCGCTGGAGTCTGGTTGCTTTGTGGTGAATGCAACCGGATGGTTGTCGCCAGAGCAGGTAGGACAAATCACAACCGATGAAACACTCCAAAAAGTGCTAGGTGGGGGATGCCACACCGCCATTATTGGCCCCGAAGGGAACCATCTCTGCCCACCGCTTACAGAAGGTGAGGGCATGGCGATCGCAAACCTCGACTTTTCGCTCATTACCAAACGCAAGCGCATGATGGATTGTGTAGGCCACTACTCACGACCTGATTTGTTGCAACTGCGGCTAAACCCAAGCCAGTGGTCAGTAGTTAGTGGCTTACAGGATGAAGGCACCGGACAGCCAGCCGCCGTAGAACCCCTGAATATTCCTCGATCTGAGTTTCTTGCGCTGGAACCATAGGTATTTTAGGGATCAGGGGGCAGGTAGAAGTTTTGAGTTTTGAGTTGAAGAACAATCAGCGGTCAGCCATCAGCAGTCAGCCCCCCCTTCTGACTCCTGACTCCTGACTTCATCTTTTTACCTTCTGCCTTTTACCTTTTACCTTTCCCCCACTCCCACCCATGAACAAGCAGCAGTTAATTACAGACCTTCAAACGCAAGGGTTGCGGTTAATGGAAGAAACGGGTGCTTCTGGACGAAAGGGTGGGGCTGGCCCTTCTGATCACAAGGCGGTGACGATCGAAGGCACAACGGTTATGGTGCCGATCTATACAGGTGCTGCGGCCCGATCGCCCTACGCTGTCACGATCGATGCCACCCTCGACCAAACGCTGTTGCATCGCGGCGATGAATTAGTTGCGCCGATTGCCTTTCCGCACCAGCCCAAGTTTTACGGTCTCACAACAGCGGACGGTATTCCCTATTGGAAGATAGCCCTGCTGCACAGTCATGATGTGCTGGCAACTACGGTGTTGCAAACCTGTATGCGCTACAGCGATGCCGCTACCTCCTGTCAGTTTTGCGCGATCGGTCAATCGCTGGAGGCTGGTCGGACGATCGCCCGCAAAACGCCTGCTCAACTGGCAGAAGTCGCAGAAGCGGCTGTGCGATTGGATGGGGTAAAGCACATGGTGATGACCAGCGGTACGCCCAATACGAGCGATCGGGGCGCGGCTTACCTAACCGAATGCGCCAGAGCGATCAAAAACCGGGTGGCATTACCGATTCAGGCCCAGTGCGAACCACCCGACGACTTTCTCTGGTTTGAGCGCTTGCAAGCAGCAGGGGTTGATGCGATCGGCATGCACCTGGAAGCCGTTGATCCCCAAGTGCGCGCCCAAATCATGCCCGGAAAAGCCACGGTGTCGGTGGACTATTATTACGAAGCCTTTGCCGCTGCCGTTAAAGTGTTTGGGCGAGGGCAGGTCAGCACCTATCTGCTGGCAGGGTTGGGCGACGATTTGCCGACGCTACTAGCTGCCTGCGATCGACTGGTGACGATCGGCGTTTACCCCTTTGTCGTGCCCTTCGTCCCGATTAGCGGCACTCCCTTAGCCAACCACGCGCCACCCACCAGCGAATTTATGCTCGCCCTCTACCGTCAAGTGGGTGCCATGCTCAACCGTGCGGACTTATCCTCCAGCGACATCAAAGCCGGATGCGCCAAATGTGGTGCCTGCTCTGCGCTTTCAACGTTTGAAGACGTTGTTAGTTGTTGATTGTTAGAGAGGGTGAGCAGTACAGCATAGAGAAAGATATTTAAAACTCAAAACTCAAAACTCATTCCCCCTGCCCATGTCCACCCATTCTTACTGCTTCAAATTAGCCACGTCGCCTTCGGATGTGAGCGGTTACTTTGCGTTGCGGCATGCAATCTTTGTCGAGGAGCAGCGGTTGTTTCAAGGCAGCGATGTGGATGAGATGGACGCGATCGCCTACCCGATCGTGGCGATGGCGGTAGAGGCACAGAGGCGCGAGGGTTCAGGAATGCTGGTTTTGCCGTTGACGCATCACCCTGTACTGGCACATTCGGCTCAGCCGACGCAACACCCATCAGAGCAGAATGTTTTGCCGTTGACCCATCATCCTGTGCTGACCCACTCTGCACAATTGATGCCACACTCTGTAATGGGGGTTGTAAGGATTTACGAGCCAGAGCCAAGGCTCTGGTACGGTGGTCGATTAGGTGTGCATGAAGACCATCGCCGTGCAGCCCGGATTGGGAAAGGCTTGATTTACAAAGCCGTGACGACTGCCAATACGTGGGGGTGCGATCGCTTTCTGGCAACCGTACAGCTTCAAAACGTCCGCTTCTTTCAACGGCAGCACTGGTATTCTCTGAAAGAGATGACCATTCACGGACTACCGCATCATTTGATGGAGGCCGATTTGAACTACTATCCACCCAGCAACGAGCAGCGTCCAACCCTTTCAACCTTTACCAAAGAAGCATCTTGAAGCTGGCAGATCTGGTGGCACACTTACAGCGATCGCTGGGTATTTTGCACAAGCAGGATATTCAAGTAGCGGCGAGGCTGTTGGGGGCGGCAAGTGAGGGGAGAGAGGAGAGGGGAGAGGGGTCAAGGTTTGGCGAAAGCAGTCAACAATCAGCAGTCAGCCATCAGCATCAACTCAAAACTCAAAACCCAAAACTCAAAACTCAAAACTCGGCGGTCAGCAACCAGCGGTCGGCGGTCAGCCATCAGCATCAACTCAAAACTCAAAACTCTCTAGCGAAGCGGCGCAAAGCGCTACTCAAAACTCTATCCCCCACTCCTCACTCCTCACTCCTCGGCGACGACTGCGCGGCTATCCCCGACGGCTCCGGCTACCTTCTCATGGCAGCGGAGGGCATGTTGCCATCGCTTGTAGAAACAGAACCCTGGTTTGCTGGTTGGTGTGCGGTGATGGTGAATGTGAGCGACATTTACGCAATGGGAGGCACCCCGATCGCAGTGGTAGATACCATCTGGAGCCAAACCACTGCAATGAGTGAACCGCTGCTGGATGGGATGAAGGCAGCAGCAGCGGCTTACAACGTACCGATCGTGGGTGGACATACGAATGGGCATAGTCCCTACAACGCTTTGTCTGTGGCGATTTTGGGACGGGCAGAGCAACTCATTACTAGCTTTGACGCCCAACCGGGCGATCGCCTGCTGTTAGCAACCGACTTTCGCGGCAAGCCCCACTCTAAACATCCCTTCTGGAATGCCGCCACGACTGCTGATTCGATGCAGTTGCGCGATGATCTGGCGCTACTACCATACCTGGCAAACGCCGGACTGTGCCACGCGGGCAAAGACGTCAGCATGGGTGGCATGTTGGGCACTTTACTGATGCTGCTCGAAACCTCAAACTGCGGTGCGGTACTCGATTTAGAGACAATACCACATCCACCAGACTTACCACTGGAACGGTGGCTGCTCTGCTTTCCCAGCTATGGCTTTTTGCTGAGCGTGCATCCAGAAAAGGTAGAAGCCGTGCGATCGCTGTTCCACGAGCGCGATTTAATTTGCGAGGCGATCGGCACCATCCAGACAACACCACAGCTCATTCTCAAAGACGCAACAGCATCAGCCATCTTTTGGGATCTGTCAGCCCAACCACTCACTGGCTTTTCCCCTCCTCACTAAACCCTCAAACGTCAACCATCCTTCTCCCCCACCATTTACCTTCTCCCTATCCCCCCATCCCCCATCTCCTCCACCCTCCCCTACCTATCAAAATCAGCCAGCGTATGCGATGTAGAGTATAAGTTTTAATGAGAATCAATACGAGCCGCTACCGTGCGATCGCCCTAGTAGCCCAACATGACACAACACACGCTTACGACCTTCGCCAATGGCAAGCAGGCGATCGTTCTCTCGCTTGATCCAACAGAAGATCTTGCCACCACGTTGCAGGCGGCGGGGCTTCAAACTACCGCTCCTGCGCTTGTCATCATTGGTGGTGCGAGCCAGATGACTCAGGAGAGTATTGATCGCGTTCATCAACTGTTCCAGACGGTGCTGGCTCCCCTCGCCGAAGCGCTCAACGCTGTCGTTATTGATGGCGGCACCGATACTGGCGTAATGCAAATGATGGGACAGTCCCGGACGGCAATGGAAGCAACATTTTGTCTCCTTGGGGTGGCACCTGCTAGCAAGGTTTCGTTGCCGGGTAAGAGCAACCCCAATGGTGAACCGCTAGAGCCAAATCATACTCATTTTGTCCTCACGCCCGGTACTGAGTGGGGAGATGAGTCTCCGTGGATTAGTGCGATCGCATCGTTACTGGCTGCTGATCGGGGCGCTGTGACTGTTCTAATCAATGGTGGTGCGGTTTCGTTACTGGAAGTGACAGAAAGCCTCCAGGCTGGCAGACCCGTCGTGGTGATTGCAGGAAGTGGTCGCTTGGCAGACGCGATCGCCACAGCGATCGCCTCACCCGAAGCATTGCAAAGAGACGCGATCGCGCCCCTGCTTGCGTCAAAGCATCTGCTTGTGTTCGATCGCGATAAGCCATTGTCTGCGCTCACTGATTTATTGAAAAAGCATTTAAGGCATCAAAACTGAGCTGTAGGAATCCGACTTAATTTGTGCCCGTAAGGGTGAATTAGCTTTCAGCTTCTAGCTTTAACTGCTGCCTTCTGCCCACTCACTTCGAGAGGTAATCCAGCTAGCAGACTGATTAACAGTTACGCTGTAATGTTGAGTAATAAGTATTTCATCTTTAAACTTGCTCCATGCACCTGCTGCCTTTCCGGTTCGGAAGATTAGCTCGTTGGTTAACGCAGATCAGCTTCACATTACTGCTCCTTACTCTTTCTGTTAAAGCACAGCAGATGACTGAGACTTCTTCTGATCGCGATACCATTCGTTCGGTCATTCAGCGGCAGCTACAAGCCTTTCAGAGGGACAATGCGGAAGAAGCGTTTACATATGCCAGCCCTGAAATTCGTGCCAAGTTTGGGACAGCTAAAAACTTCTTTCAGGCGGTGAAAACGAGCTATGCCGCAGTCTATCGACCGCGATCGGTCATGTTTGAGAAACTTGTCATGGTACAGGGCATTCCCACACAGGAAGTCGTATTGCTTGACCCGAATGGTGATTTAGTCAAAGCGCTTTACTTGATGGAAAAGCAGCCCGATGGCACCTGGAAAATCAGGGGGTGCTTGATCGTGCCGATGCAGGGACAGACCATTTAAAGCAATTCTTGCTTAAATACGCTACAGTTCAAGCCTTTCGGTAAGCAGGTGGGTCGAATTAAATCTAAGATGGGCGTAGGTAGGTTGCAGCATGAAACTCCTACCGTTTGCGAAGCGTTCTAAAGGAGAGGCTTTACACCTGCATGGCTGACGCTACTGCTTTTCTAGAATGCCGTAACAGCTTCACTCATTCTACAAATCATTGTGCCTTCCTACTGATGGGATGTAGGGCAATAGGTATGGCGATGCCAGTAAATACGGTTGTGAATCCGAAGTCGATCGCTTTCAAGCAATGAGAGCGATCGACTTCCAGTTATGGCACCCATTCGGCGAGACACATGCAATCCACCCGACATTCCGCCCTTTGAAGTGTCACATTGAGCGTTTAGCGGCATAAGTTTCTCAAGGCTTTGGCAAAGTGGGTGGGGTATTAGCAACGAGTTGATAGTGCAAAACCTCGACCATCTCGGCCTT
>JAESFU010000376.1_pt1 | contig 29015 bp, 25 predicted proteins | sample 9269461 | NCBI WGS metagenome assembly JAESFU01 (sample SAMN14502556, study PRJNA617107) | algae metagenome | isolation source: Stenomitos rutilans HA7619-LM2 and co-occurring heterotrophs from cave walls | place: USA: Waikapalae cave, Hawaii | collected 2009-07-28
GAAAGCCAATCGCGACCGTCGGCGGGACGGTCGCGATGGTGAAGACCAGCGTGTTGCGAAGTGCAGGGGTGAAGCGAGGGTCTGCAAAGAGTGCAGAGAAGTTCTCAACACCTGCAAACGTCGGCGTGCCTGATCCGTTCCAGTGAAAGAGGCTCAAAAGCAGCCCGAGCACCGTGGGAATGAGCGTGAAGACCCACAGGACCGCCATGGGAAAGGCAAGGAAGGAATAGGCGCTGTGCCCGCGACGCATTGACCCGAGTGTACCGAACCTTCACTGCCTTGCGGCATGACCGCCCGGATCCGCCGGTGCTTATCGAGGGGTCAGACGCGCCTCGAGGGCTGCACGGGCCTTGGGCCACTCGTCGTCGAGGATGCTGAAATACACTGCATCGCGGATGAAGCCGTCCCACAGCACCCGCTGCTTGCGAAGCACACCCTCGCGCACCGCACCGATCCGGGCGATCGCGTTCTGAGACTGGATGTTCCTGCCATCGCACTTGAGCTGAACGCGCACGCAGTTGAGCTGCTCGAAAGCAAACCGGAGAAGGAGATACTTGCACTCGCTATTGACGCTGGTGCGCTGCACAGTGGTCGAGAGCCACGTCCAGCCGATTTCCAATGCACGGTTTGGAGGCTGGATATCGAGGTACCGCGTCGAACCGCAGACGCGGCCGGTGGAGCGATCAATGACGACGAACGGAAATTCCGAACCTGCGGCTCGCTGGGCAAGGGCGGTCTGGATGAAGGCAGACATCGCGCTCTCGCTGGCGGGCGGTTGAGTCGGGAGGTACCGCCAGATCCTGGGCTCATCGAGCGCTGCAAGGAGCCCCGCTGCATGGTCCGGGCGGAGCGGCTCGAGCCGTGCACGACCGCCGGGAAGTTCGAGCCCCTCTGAAAGCCGTTCGAGCGTCTGCTGCATCCTGTATGCTAGTTCGCGGTATGTTCGCGGGGGATAGAGGTCGCCTTTGGAACTCGGGCAGGACTTGTGGAGGGCTTGGGGATGGACGGGGCCGAAAAAACCTGCTGCGTGTGCGGCATGCCGTGCGGCGTCACGCCTTCATCGCGCGATGCAAAGGGTGCGACGATCTGCATCAAGTGCAGTGCAGCGGGGAAGAAGCCGCCTTCAGCAAGCGGGCCTGCGAGCAAGTCCGCTGCGCCGCGCGGTTTCGATGATGAACCGATCGAGGTCGAAGGCTACACGGAGAAGGACGTTGCGATCCTGTCGGAGGATCAGCGTGCACCACGCCCTGCAGCAGGTCCGCACCCGACCGAGTCGTTCGTCCGCTCATCGACACTCTCAAAGCGAGTGTGCGAGCAGTGCAAGGCAAGCCTGACCGGCGACGAGAACCTCTGCCCTGCGTGCGGGCACCTCTGCAAGCATTTCACGAGCAAGGCCCGCATCGCGGAAGAGAATCGCAAGGACTACGAGGAGTATGACAGGAAGTTCCGGAGGTTTGGCTGGAGTCTTCTTGCGGTTGGCGTCGTGCTGACGGTCGGGACGCGGTTTGCAGGTAGAACGCAGGAAGAGTTGCTTGAGGATGCCAAGCACCTGATCGTGGGTGTGCCTGCGGGGCTCTTGTGTTACTACCTGGCGTGCGTGTGGTTCTTTGGGTTTGATGGCAAGCTGATCGGACCGATGGCGCGGCTCGCTGCGTCGTACGTGGCGCTCAACGGGCTCTTTGTGCTCATGATCCACCTCCCGGTTTCGGGGTGCATCTCGCTCATCATGATCCCTGCAGTGTTGCTTCTCACGTACCTCTTCCTCCTTCGACGGGCGCTGGAGCTTGATTACCTGGAAGCAGGGATGTTCCTGGTGCCGTCTGCGTGCGTCATTTTCGGGGCGATCGTCCTGGCATGGCACATGAAGGCGCCGAGCTGAACGCGACAACCTGCGGAAAAGTATGAAGGATCTGAGTTCGCAATCCTCCTGTTCGGCCTGCCGTAAGCAGTTGGATGCCATCGCGCAGAAGGAAGCAGTGGCGCTCGGCGGCAGATGCATGCTGTGCGCGGGGCTGCCGATCGATAAGCCCGCTGAACTCACGCCCTCACTCACAACAGAGCCTGCTGCAGTACAGGAGCCAAAGGGCGTTGAACTCGAAGCAGTCGATGCACCGACGCACTGGAAGGCCCCCGCCACCGAAGTTGCAACAAGCCCTGCACCGACCACACGATTTGATCGCAAGCCTCAGGAGAAGAAGCCTCGCCAGTGCAAGCACTGCGGGTACGACCTTGCAGGTCTCAAGAGTGCACGATGCCCCGAATGCGGCGGGATTGTGAAACATTTCACGCTCCGCGCGAGGATGGCAGAGGAACACCTGGAACGATCTGTCAAGGATGAACAAAGGCTCTGGGTGATCGCGGGGTTGCTCGCGGTCGCGGGACTGGGCGTCATCTTTTACCCGCGGCACTCCTTTTGGCAAACGTATGAAGAAACGTTTGTGCAGCACTGTTGGAATCTGGGGGTCGGGGCCGCAACAGGGCTTGTGACGTACATCGCGGCGATGCTGATGTCGTTTGGAGTGGTGTCAAACGTGCCGCGTGCGCTGGGACGGCTCCTGTGCGGCTACGTCGCGATGTACGGCGTCCTGGTGTGGCTCTGGACCTATCGCCCGATGAATGACTGCATCGCGATGCTCGTGTTTCCGGTCGTGGCGATCGGCGGTTATCACCTGATCATGACGAGGCTGCTGGACCACGATCACCTTGAAACCGCGATTTTCATCGTGCCTTCGGCGGTATTCATGCTGGGAATCACGTGGGCGGTGTGGTATATGTAACGCACGGAAGGACGTTCAGCAGCGTGGAGGGGAACTTGAACCAGACAAACGCGAAGATCTGCATCCGCTGTAAGCAGGACTGCGCCGACAAGCCGCGATCGCGGGATAGTGCAGGTCAATATATATGTGGGGCATGCCTTGCAGTGCATCGAAAGCGGACGCAGGGTGATGTACCTGCAGATAACAAGCCCTTGCCGAAGAAGGGCGATACGACCGCCGTGCAGCAGGGCGTGATCGAGATTGAAGGCTTTGATGCCATGGACATGGGTGCACTGGCGAAGCTGGAAGCAGGTGCGCCTGCGGCGGTGCCCAAGGGCATCGAGTTTGATGCCCCGAGCGAGCCGGATAACAAGCCTGCGTCGGGCCGCAAGTGTCCATCGTGCGGGTATGACCTTCGTGGATTGAAGGACAACAAGTGCCCCGAATGTGGCACGCTGGCCAAGGGGCGTTCATCGCGATCGCACGCGATGGAGGCGATTCGGGATGAATCACGCCAGACCGCGCGGATGGCGTATATCAGGCCTGTTGCGATCATGGTGTTTGGCGTTATCGCGCTGATCGTGGTCCGGATGATGCAGTCGCGGGTCGATCTGCTGCCGACAGACGCGGTGCTGTATGCAGTCAGGGTCCCTGTCGCGTTCCTTGCGTTCTGCTTCTGCGCGATGACATTCGTGGGAAGCACGGGGACGTTGCCACTCAATTTTCTGCGGCACATGGGCGTTTGTGCAGTGATGACCGCGCTCTTTGCGTTCTTCAATAACTCAATGCGAACGGTGCCACTGGTGGTGATGGCTGCGGTCTACGTCCTCTTCACGTATGAAGAACTGGACCTTGATCTCAATGATGCGTGGATCGTCGCGGTGATCTCGCTGGTCGCGATGAGCCTCGCGACGCTTGCCTTCACCTACTACATGAACTGACGCAGCGTCGAGTGTGGCTCGTTCGAGTTACCACGACGCTGTGGCTGGTGATAGCTCGTGGAGCACGGGGGAATCACCCACGTATGCACGTCTGGGTGAATCGCCCGGGCTGTGCGGGATAGGGTAAGGCGGTTTCCATCCAGACGGAACAGACGGCAAGGCTTCACGCGCGGGTGGAGTGGTATTCGCGTGATGTACCAAGTTGTGCGCACATGCGACCGATGACCACAGCGACCGGCAAGGCCGCCGGGGTCGCTCCGCAAGGGATGCACATTCGTATTGCATCCTTTGCTTGCAGGAGGCTCGCATGAGTCCGTCAAATAAAGCATATAACGAAGTCAAGGCACTCTTGGGGAAGCTCGATCGCTCGATCGACGATGCACGCAAGCGTCGCCTCGACACGACTCCGCGCGGCTCGACGCCTCCGGCATCCACGCCCCAGGCTTCGGCCAATCCTCAGGCACTCCTGGGTAACGGCACCACTAAGGCAACGCCTGCAGCGACCAACACCCGCCAGTCGTCCGTTTTCGGACGTGCTCAGCCGATCCGCCCGACGGGTAACTAAGCACGGACCCACGGCCTGCTCTCACGAGCGCAGGCGTCATCGGGCCTGAGCGCTCTGATGCCCAGCAACCTGTGAACACGCACGCAGCACGCGGCGGCCCGATGGGCCGCCGCTTTCATTTGGTCGAACCTGCAGAGAACAACAAAGACACGCCGCTCTTCCCTGCGTGCACTTTCCAGACGTTCCTTCGCCGGGTTCCACTTCGTGGCGGGCGATTGCTCCGCAAAAAGACAACGCCCGCAGGGCGAGCCTGCGGGCGTTTGTGCTTCAACATCGTGGTAACGGGATCTGCACCTGCGACCTTCTCGTCCCGAACGAGACGCGCTACGTGATTCGCAGGCTCAGTGCAGTCGGGTGCGCGGGGTCAGACTTCGCTCTGGCTTCGAGTCCCGCCTGGCTGGAACACCTGCGGCACGACGACAACGGGTGGATGGCCACCTTGCTCCCACGGCATCTTCAGGTTGTTCTGGCGAAGCTCCACGAGCCTGACGGTGTGGAGCTTGACAATCGTATTCTGACGAACACGCCCGAAACGGAAACCCTGGAAGATGGGGAAGGGCTTTTCTTCGCGCTGCGAATTCTCGATTGGCCCGAGCGCGGATGTCTGCGTCACGAGCGGGCGGTGGTCGTTCCACCAATCTCGTGCTTCACTCACTGAATCCGTCTTGTTGAGGGGGTTTGCGTAATCGGGGGTCACCAGCATCCAGCCGAGCGATTGATCTTCCCGGGGAGGCTGTGCTTGGGGCCCGACAAAGACCCTGACCGGGCTCTGGAAGAGATTGATCACCGTATTCTCTGGCCAGGTTTCAGGCATCGCGAAACGGTGCGTGGCGGTGTAGTAGTACTCCGTGGGGTTGTCCGTGTAAAAGTCAAAGTAGAAGCGAACCCCGTTGTTGCCCTGCGGCGTCACGCGGAACTCGGCGTGCATGTGCCCATGTCCGCTCATGACGAGATCTGCACGCCGCGCGGTGCCGATGCCAGCGCAGGCCTGGAGCAGTGCGTCCGTGGATCCTGCAGAGACGCCGTAATCCAGCAGATCCTCGGTCGTTCCACGCTTGAAGTACTTCTCGTTCTGATCAATCGCCATCCAGGATGCGTGCGCACCGCGTCCTTTTTCCCGGTCGCAGATGATGGACGCGCCGGACACTCTCACGAAGCTCTTCCTATCACGCCTGAGGAGGAAGCCAAGGATTTCATCCCGCGGTCCTGAACCAAGAACGGTTTCCCTGAAGTAGGGCGGGAGCTCGGTGCTGTGCGGATTGATCAATGGTGCATGGATGCAAACAAGGACCAGCGATCCGTCGTTCGTGGTGTTCAGTGCCTGCTGCACGCGCAAGAGCTCGGAACTGGATACGCCCTCGGAATCCGGCGCCCCTGAGATGAAGTTGTCCTGGCTCTCAGAACCGCCCAGCAATTCAACAGACGCGTACTCAATCACATCGTCGACAACACCCGCATCTGGCCCCGAATCAAGCATCACGACGCGGTGATCGCCGAGATTCACGGTGTAGGAAGAACTGCCGAGAATGTGATTCTTGCAGAACTCAATATCACGGTTCACCTCCACCATGCGCTTGGCCTCGTCAGGCCCGATTCCTGGCGTGTCGGTGCCCATGATCGTGAGGGCATCCTTGTTGACCAGGTTCATGTTGCCGTAGTTCTTCATGGGCGTATCGGTTCCCATGTACTCCAGCCTGCATCGAAGGTAATACGGATTCCTCCGGTAATCGTGGTTGCCAAGCGTCACGAAGATCGGCACGCGGAGCGCCTGCGCACCTGTTGAAGCCCACGCAGGATTGTCCTCGTACGCGGACTGGCCCCTGACGAGCTTCATGAACAATTCGAAGTTGCCGCCAGCACCGGGGACATCGCCCTTTTCAAGCTGGTAGTCCACGACATCGCCGGTCAGGAAGATTGCGTCAAGCTCGCCCTTGGCGTGGAGACGATTGGCGTAGATGACAAAGTCACGGAAGTTGTCATTGAAATTATTGAACTTGCGCGCACTCGACTCTCTTCCTGCCGCGACGAGCTTGTCCCGGAATTTGTCGAGACGCTTTGAGACGTGCGTGTCGGTGATGTGTGCGAAACCGAAGCTCTCCCAGGAAGACTTGGCATAGATCGCATGTGGCGCAAGAACATGAGTGCGGCCGGTCTTGGGATTTTTGTAGAGGAGGCTGTAAAGCGTTCTATCCGCAAGCTGCACGCCCGAGGGGAGGCGGAGCCTTACGAGAAACGCAGCGTCTGCTGTCGGTGGCGAGACGCACTGGATCGGAATGAGCGAGTCCCCTCCGAGGTCCTGACGGACCGGCTGGAGGAAGAGCCGTCCTTGCCACATGGCGATGGGAAGTGGCGGCGAGCCTGCAGGGAGTTGGGGCCCCTGTGGAGGGACTGAAGCAGGTTCCAATTCAAGCGACACCGGGAAGGTTTCAACGTCTGGGGTCACGATTGCAGGCCTGCCAAGGAGCGGCATTTTGATCCGCCACTGAACGAATCCCGGCTTTGACGATGCGCCGGGCTCGCCATCCATCCACCATGCACCACGCTCAAAGAACGCAGCTTCGCCTCCAGCGATCACCTGCTGGTCATCAATCGGGTAGCCGTACGGGCCGGGAGACTTGGTCTGTACGCGGTTCAGCGCGTTCCACTTCGTGTAGATTTCACCGTGGAGGATGGTTCCGCCAAACCTGTGATAGATCGCGCCCCATTCAAAGTGCTGCACCTGGCACACGCCATCGGGGCTTCGCTTCTCATTGGCGCGTGGGAATCCCAGTTCACGTTTTCCCGACCTGGGGCTGGCATTCTGCGCTCCATTCTCCAGATAGCGGGCGAGTATTCCGCCGCGAACCACGTGCGCACCACCAACTGCCTGATGCCAGTAAATGGTGCCCTTCTGGAATCTCCGCAACCTTCCTCCATGTCCCGCGCTCTCTTCGGCGGCGAGCGGTCCGCCAAGATCGTTCCCCTGCTCCGCGGATTGAACACGTTTTGCTTCGATATCAGACGATGCAGACATGGTTTCCTTTCCTGGGCGGTATGCCCGTACCTCAAAAAGAACAACAACGGTCGCTCTCGCGACGTCGAATCAGCACGTTGAAACAAGGACCCCCGATCAGATCGATGCGAGCGCTATCCGCCCGCCACAAAGCCACCGCCACAAGCCAATGAAAAAGCCCCCAATCACTTTGGCCAGTCCATGCCTTGGAGGCGAACCAGCCAGCGTTTGCGTGATACGCAGCACCGGAGCAGATGACTCACGGCACGTGCCCACCACTTGACTGATTGTACCGCAAGCGGCTCTGAGCGTCTGACACCATTACTTGTGAACGCACTGGCTCTGCACACTGCGAGCCAGTGCAGCGACTGCCGCACGCGATTGGTCGCACATTCTAAAGGCTCGGAAGGAATATCACTCCGTTCAGCGGGCCCGGCAGCAGAACACGCTCGCGAGGGTTGCAAATCCGGCCCGGACTTGTCAGGATGGCAGACCCGAATCCGAGGAGTTTGCCGCATGAAGCGTTCGAACACGATGTTCCCCGTCTCCCGCAGGACGTTCCTGAAGACCGCCGCCCTTGCCTCCCCGATGCTGGCGATGCCTGCAGCGAGCTGGGCGCGGATCGTGGGCTCCAACGACCGCATCAACATCGGTGCGATCGGCACGGGCGGCATGGGCATGGCGCACCTCCACAGCCTCCTGAGCAAGCAGGCCAAGGAGAACATCAAGATTGGAATGGTGTGCGACGTGTACCGCAAACGCCTGAACCAGGCGGTGCAGATGATCGGCGGGGATGCCTCGTCGGGCGTGATGGAATACGAGAAGATCCTGGACAACAAGGACATCAACGCAGTCATCATCTCAACGCCCGACCACTGGCACACCAAGATCTCGATCGAGGCGATGGAGACGGGCAAGGACGTCTATGTCGAGAAGCCCCTGAGCCACACGATCGAGCAGGCAATCGAGTGCCGCAACGCGGTGCGCAAGACGGGCCGCGTGCTCCAGGTCGGTCCGCAGCGCACGAGCGAGAACCGCTGGTGGGAAGCAGGCAAGGCGATCAAGGCAGGGCGCATCGGCCCGGTGGTCTGGTCACAGGGCTCGTACTGCAGGAACTCGCGTGAAGGCCAGTTCAACTGGACGATCGAGCCCGGCGCGAGCCCGACCGCGGGTGCAACGACTGAAAACTACGTCGACTGGGATCGCTGGCTGGGCCACAAGCACGGCCTTGCGCCCAAGATCGAGTGGAACGCGGATCACTTCTTCCGCTTCCGTAAGTATTACGCGTACAACGGCGGCGTCGCGACCGACCTCATGTATCACTGGCTCTGCCCGCTCCTGCTTTCGATCCACGGCCCCGACGGTGCATACCCGCGCCGCGTGATGTCGGGCGGTGGACAGTACATCGAGAAGGACGGACGCGACATCGCGGACACGATGCTCCTGACTGCAGACTATGACACGCACTCGGTCTTCCTGTCGAGCGTGATGGTCAACGACGTGGGCGTGCCGGAGATGATCCGCGGTCAGCGCGGGCAGCTTGAACCGACGGGCAATGGCTGGCGCGTGACCGAGCAGGGCACGTGGAAGCCCGAGTTCCGCGAGGCGAACAAGGATCTCCTGCCCAAGGACCTCAAGGACGATGCACGTGCGTCGTTCAACATCGACACGCCCGGCGACAAGGACGGGCGCGATCACGAGGAAAACTGGATCGACGCGATCCGCGGCAAGGCCAAGCCCAACTGCAACGTCGAGCTTGGGTGCGCGGTCATGGTCGCGATCAAGATGGGCGTCGAGAGCTATCGCCAGAGCAAGGTCTTCTCATGGGATGCCAAGTCTGAGAAGGCAGTCTCTGCCTGATTACGCGTTGAATGTGTCGAGCGGCGTATCGCCGCGAAGGTTGTGCGTTTGAATCAATCGGCCCGCGCGGGTGTGAACCTGCACGGGCCTCAAGGCTCGGGAACATCCACGACGGCGTGGGCGAAGGTGTGCATTCCATGCAGAGCAATACATCGGCAGGCGTTACGCGGCGTGAGTTTGTCAAGGGTGCGGCTGCACTGGCTGCTGCAGCGACGGTCGCGCCGTCGGTGATCGCACGCAGCGCGTACGCAGGTGGGTCGGACTCGATCAAGGTCGCGCTGATCGGCTGCGGCGGCCGCGGCACGGGCGCTGCGATCGACTCGCTCTATTCCTCGCCCCGCATCCACATCCACGCGATGGCCGAGACCTTCGGCGAGCGTCTGGCCAACGCACACGGGTACCTGACGGGGTCTGACGACCTTGGCGAGGATGTCCGCAAGCGCGTGGACGTGCCTGAGAGCAGGCGGTTCCTGGGGTTTGATTCGTACATGCACGCGATCGATTCGGGCGTGGACATGGTGATCCTGGCCCAGCCGCCCCACTTCCGCCCTGCACACTTCACTGCTGCAGTGAATGCAGGGAAGCACGTGTTCATGGAAAAGCCCGTCGGCGTCGATCCGACGCAGATCCGCGAGGTCCTGGCTGCAGCGGAAGTGGCGGACAGGAAGAAGCTGGGCGTCGTGACGGGCACGCAGCGCCGGCACGAGCAGTGCTATCTCGAGGCGATGAAGCGGATCCAGGATGGCGCGATCGGCAAGATCGTCGGCGCGAACGTCTACTGGAACCAGGGTGGGCTGTGGAGCCATCAGCGTCAGGCAGGGTGGAGCGATCTGGAATTCCAGATGCGCAACTGGCTGTACTACACGTGGCTCTCGGGCGATCACATCGTCGAGCAGCACATCCACAACATCGACGTGATGAATTGGGCGATGGGTGGTCCCCCTGCACGCTGCTGGGCGATGGGCGGCCGTCAGGTCCGGACCGATCCGATCTACGGGCACGCGTTCGACCACTTTGCAGTGCAGTATGAGTACCCCAACGGGGTGGTCGGCCAGAGCTTCTGTCGGCAGATCGACGGGACCGATGGTCGCGTCGAGGAAGTCATCATCGGCTCTGAAGGCCAGCTCCGGACGACGTCGGGCTATGCGGAGATCACGGGCAAGAACCCGTGGCGCTTCAACGGCAAGCAGAGCAATCCATACCGCCAGGAGCACGTGGACCTGATCCAGAGCATCGAATCGGGCAAGCCCTTGAACGAGGCGAAGCGCACTGCAGAATCGACGCTGACGGCGATCATGGGCAGAATGGCTGCCTACACGGGCAGGAATGTCTCGTGGGACTTTGCACTCAAGGAATCGAAGCTCAAGCTCGGGCCTGAGAAGTATGACTTCACGTCGCCTGTTCCGGTCGAGCCGGTGGCGATGCCGGGGAAGACGCCGTTGGTGTGAAGAGCGGACGGCTGACTGCGGACGGCGGACAGCACGAGAAGAAGGCATCGAGGCATCGAGGCATCGAGGCATCGAGGCATCGAGGCATCGAGGCATCGAGGCATCGAGGCATCGAGCGAGGACAGTACATCACGCACGGAAGTAGTTGCGTGCGAAGGGAACATTCATGATTCGGCGTGAGTTTCTGGCGACGACGGCGGGTGCGGCGGCTGCTTCGGGAATTGTCGGCGGGATCGGTGCGGTTGCGTCTGCACAGCCTGCAGCGGACAACAAGACTGCAGCAGGGAACGCCAAGTTCAGGCTCAAGTATGGGCCGCACTTTGGCATGTTCTCGAACCATGCACCCGATGATCTTGATCAGCTCCGCTTCGCTGCAGATGAAGGCTTCACTGCATGGGAAGACAACGGCATGAAGGGCCGTGGCACGGAGTTCCAGGAGAAGGCAGCCAAGATCATGTCCGATCGCGGGATCGCGATGGGCGTGTTCGTCGGCGCGGACATCGACTGGGGCAACCCGACGCTCACGACCGGCAGCAAGGAGCATCTTGATCGCTTCCTGGCAGGCGTGAAGGACTCGGTGGAAGTCGCGCAGCGCGTCAACACCAAGGTCTGCACGATCGTTCCGGGCGTTGAAGCACGCAACATCCCGCACGGCATCCAGACTGCAAACGTCATCGAAGCCTTCAAGCGTGCGTGCGAGATCTGCGAGAAGACGGGCCTGACGATGGTCCTTGAGCCGCTCAACTGGCGCGACCATGCAGGTTTGTTCGTGCGCTACAGCGACCACGCGTACACGATCATGAAGGGTGTCGGCCACCCGTGCTGCAAGATCCTCTTTGATATCTATCACCAGCAGGCGACCGAGGGCAACCTCATCGACAACATCAACCGCTGCTGGGATGAGATCGCGTACTTCCAGATCGGCGACAACCCGGGCAGGCGGGAGCCCGGGACGGGCGAGATCAACTACCGCAACGTGTTCCGGCACATCAATGGACGCGGGTTTACCGGTATCCTGGGCATGGAGCACGGGAATGCACACGGCGGCAAGGAAGGCGAGCGTGCGCTGATCAAGGCGTACCGCGAGGCGGATTCGTTCTGATCACGGACCTCTGGCGTTCGCTGCAGGTTCGACATTCAACGATCACTTCAACCGATCTCGACCATGTCGAGATCGGTTTGTTTTTGCAGGTCATTCAGCAGGCTTGGAAGCAGGAGGTACGGAGCCGCATTCCGGGCATGCTGCGTGTGCATCGATGCCTGCACGGTTGTAGCCGCATGATGTGCATGTCGGGATGTTCGATGCACGCCGCCTGTAGCGAGTGGAAAACATGATCGCCATAGAGGGAACCACGATAAGCCAGAGCGGCAGACCCGCGTACAGGAGCGTCGGGGATTGACTGAACGTCGGTGCCCATACAGGCGGATGGCTTGCCCATTGGCAGGTGAAGAAGAAGGTGCTGTACGTGATCGAAGGCTGCGTGGTCGTGTTCAGCAAAATGCTCCCACGCGCGAGGATGAGCGTGTAGCCGGTCGTGCCCAGCTTGCCCACCGCACCCGTCGTGGTGACCATGGAGAACAACCACACAAGCGTTGCAAACCAGACCGCGATCTCGAAGAGCCTGCGTTTCAATGCTTCGTATACCTTCGTCAACGCCAGGGCCTGCGCGAGCTGCGCGGGAGGAATGCCTGTCAAGCTACCAAAGAATGACGGCCTATGCAGTCTGCACCGCAGCCTGCTGCTGCTTTGCCTGGAGCGAATCCTCGACGGTCTGCGCGATCGACGCGAGCTCCGCGATGATTCGCCGCGCTTCCTGCGGGTATCGATCGACGACGGTTGATGCAGTCGAGAAGATTGCTTCAAAATCGCGCCAGCCCGGTGCATCCCCCACCACGCGGTGGCCGAGGCTCATCTCGCCGCCTGGAGTTTCAAAGGGGTAGGGTGTTCCGCCAAGCTCGCAGCGCACGTCGTCGAGGCGATTGCGGACGGTGTCGGAGATCGGGCGGAGTGCTTCCTTGGCACGCTGGAGATGCTTGGGTTCCTCGAGCGATGGCGCGATGATCTCTGCACGGGCGAGTCCTTCGCGGATTTCCTGTGCCATCGAGAGCGTGGCCCTGAGCGGCTGCATCGTCGCGACGAGCTGCTTGGACCTCTTGCGAAGCTCTGCTGCACTTGGGATCTTTGATTCAGAGCCCTGCGTGTGGAGGATTCGGAGCGCGCAGGTGATGCGGAGGGCAACTGCTTCAGAGATCTCGTCGATCGTGCCTGCAGCAGCGATTGACTTGTTGCGGGCCTGATCGCGGATCCCTGCGATCGCGTGGCGGTCCTTGCCGGGGAGGGCGAACTTGCGCGGCGTCGCGCCGCGTTCCATCGCGAGCCAGCCATCTGCCTGCTCGCACTGCATCAGCGTCTGATCTGCTTTCAAGAACTCGCCGACCGCGGCGTTTGCCTGCTGCGAGAGCTGCGCGATCATCTTCTTCGCATTCTTGAGCTTCTGGAATGTGTCCTTGGGGTTCTCGCAGGGCGCGATGGTCGATATCTGGAGGAGGATCGGACGCCAGTCAGGCGGCGTGAACCCTGCATACGACGCAAACCCGGTTGCCTGCTCGCCCATCGCGGACTGGCTGGCATGAAGGGCCTGCGTCGAGACGAGCGTGAAGCCGTAGAGGTCCGCTTCGATCTCGTGCTTGTACTGGGCGTACGAGGCTTTTCGACAGATGTCCTCGAAGTTGCGAAAGAGGATGGATGCAGGCTGGTCGGATGAGAATGTGCCTGATTCGCCGCCCTTTTCGGTCGCGCGGATGCGCTGCGATGGAGCAGGGTGCGTGCTGAAGATGCCATCGGAGGGATGCAGGAGCTGCTCATCAATGCGGAGACGTGCATCGGAGCCCAGCGTCTTTGAGGCGCTTGCGATCAGCGTTGCAAGATCGTCTGGGAGTTGCTTCTTGCGGATGAATTCGCCAAGCTCGCGGGAAGTCGAGGCCATGCCTTCCTGGAGTTCGAACATGCGGCGCCACGAGGTCTTGAACTCGCTCACGCCGATCAGGCGTGCCTGGTGGCGGTCCGCGTCGTACTCCATCTGTCGAGACATGAACCCGCTGATCGCTGCAGCGATGTAGAGGAGGACCATGAAGACCAGGCGCGTGATCCACGCCACAAACTGGAACATCATCGCGACGAACACTGCATCGCCGCTGCGCTCGGTCTGCGCAAACTCACGAAGGCGCATCTCCGCGACGCTGCGCTCAACGACGATGCGGTAGAGCCATGTGTTGATGGTGTGGATGATGTACGTGGCGCGCATGCCCGCGCCTTGCGTGAAGTGCCCGAACTCGTGGGCGAGAACACCCGCGAACTGGTTGAGCGACATGCCCGCGACAAGGGGCGTGCCGATCGTCAGGACAAGATCGCCCCGCGAAAAGATGCTCGCAAGGCCGCGGCGGAACGAGGCAGAGGCGTTGACGGAACTGTCGATGTCGATGCGCTTGGGTTCGGGTGCGCCGATGTACCTGCAGAGCTCTGATACGAAGGCGTGGAGCGCGGGTTCTTCGGAGGGTTCGATCGTAAAGTGCGTCTCGCTCTGGCCCGATGACATGAAGAGCGGGCGGAGAAGGACGAGAAGCAGACCGAGCCCCGCGATGATCGGGCCGATGTAGCAGATGATGCCCAAGACAATTGCACTGCGCGAGGGAACGCCGGATCTGCCGGAGAATGAACCCTTGAGCCACTCGACGTGCGTCATCGCGTGCCAGCCGGTGAGACCAATCGTCGCGGCGACCACCGCGAGATAGAGGAGCGGCACGATGAGCATCGCGCTTGCGATGATCGACAGCCACATGCCATAGGCAGGTGATCTCCGGACAGGTTTCCAATGCGATTTGAATGCAGCGCCGAGGTCTATCCCCGCGATGTGCGAGAGCGTGATCGGGCGGACAGGGCGCTCTGCATCGGGAGCTTGTGCTGCATTGACATTCTTTGACGGCGCAGCGGCGGTCATGGGCTGCGTGCCTTTGGGCGTTGCCATATGTGATAACCCCTCACCAACACCAAGCCATACACCCGGCTCAGAACCGGGTGGACGTATGGAAAGAGCATACCGAAATGGCAGGTTTATTACGAGTGGCAGGACTCTCAAGAGGCGTTAAGAAGCACCCTTGATGATGGATTCAACGTCCGAGAGTGCACGGACGAGCGAGGCACGTGCATCCGCTGCGTAGGGGTTGTGGCGTTCGATCGTGAGGAAGAGGTCGAGCGAATCCGCGTGGAGGTCTGCCTTCATGGCAAGGAAACGCTCGTAGGCACGGGTCGACATCGCAGTTTCGGGGAGGGGGAGCGCCGCAAGTGCCCTGCTGAGAAAGTGCGTGAGGCCCTGGACGTACGCCATCTCCTGGTCGTGCGCCTCGGGCGTGGTCTCGATGATGCGAAGGCCGAGCGTGTCCGCGAGGAATGCACGGACTTGTGCGAGAAGTTCGGGCGTGATCCGCTTGGGGCAGATCGCGATGGGAAGTCCTGCAATACCGTCCTTGCCGCTCTGGGGGCCGAAGAGGGGGTGCAGTCCGAGAATGCTGGTCGTGGGTGGGAGGTGGTCTGCCATCATCGCGAGCGGCTCAAGCTTCACGGAGCAGACGTCGATCACCAGCGCCTCGGGCTTGATGGTGGTTGCGATCTGCGCCAGCACTAAAGCGAGCGACTGGACGGGCACTGCAAGGACCACGATGTCGCAGCGTGCAGCTTCATCGATGGAAGCAGGCGTAACGCCGAGTGCGCGGGCACGTACAGAGATGTCCTGCACATCGCTGACGCGAAGGTCGACGTGCGGGGCGAGGTGCGGGGCCATGAAGCGACCAAAGGCGCCAAAGCCGATAAGCCCAATTGTGCGCTGACTGGATGCCATATCAAAGTTGTCCGATAGTTCTGCAAAAGCCTAGATTGCTCGATCACCTTTTACACTGCTTCTGACTGCCACAGCCTCGAAGCTAGCCAAACGCACCTTGTGAATTCTGTCTTGTATCGCTAGGCTCTCAAGACCAACGACACATTTCAATAAGAAGGATGATATCTCGATGTACACCTATCGAATGCTGCAATTACCACCATCGATCCTGTTGCACGGACCACGTGAAAAGGGCAATGAAGCCGCAGCGTATATGGAGGGAGTGGTCAATAAGATGGCTCGTGAAGGTTGGGATTTCTACCGCGTGGATTCAATCACAGTGGCGGTGCCCGTGGGATGCCTCGCAACACTGCTGGGGCACAAACCAACCATAAGTAACTACTACGTGTTGACTTTTCGCCAGCTAGTGCAAACCCGCTAACCTACGTCGCTCTTTTGAACGTACTTTGGTCTTCACTCGAGAATGCACGACTTTATGGGTTTTGTGCTGCGTCATCTGCAGGTGCGATCGCGACGAGCTCAAGAAGCCTCGGATCAGAGCGGACGGGGCCGAGGAGGATTGCAGGGCGCGTTGGGTCGAGCGTGCGACGCGGGACGTAGGCCTCAGCAAGGAGGCGTGCGTCGGGTGGCTGCGATTCAGCTGACCTTCCAGCCTGTGGTTCTGGAGTGAAGACAAGACCCTTGGGCGTGGTACAGAGGTAGCCGGGGCGGGTCGCGTTCATCCAGCGGGATGCAGCGATCGAACCCTGGGCGAGCGGCATGATCGCGCCGGTGCGGACGTCAAAGACCGCGACGCGGCCGACAAGCGGGCTGAAGATGACCAGGGGTTCGATGTCTTGGTTCACAGATGCTTCGGTGCGGGGGAATGGAGCCTGGACGGGCGCTGCGATCTGGTAGGCAGTGGCGATGTCGCGTGCACTGGAAACGAGCCTGCGAGCGACAACGGGACCCAATCGCGGAGATGAGCCGGTCTTGACGTTCAGTGCGTGGATCTCGATGCCTGATGCAGTGAGCATGAGGGCAAAGACGACCGAAGGATCATTGGTCGCCATCGGCATGGCGTAGGGGAAGTTGGGATCGCCCTTGACCGTCGTTTCGCCGCTCGTAGTGCGCAGAACAAGCTCCGTGACCTGCCCCGCCATCGGCCTGCGGGTGTAGAGGAGCGAGCCATCTGCAGTGAGCATGCCGTGCGAGCACACTGCACCTTCGCGTGCGAGCCACTCGATGTCGCCGGATTGCCAGCCCACGCGGCCGATCCAGCGTGCACCGTCAGGACGGGGAGATTCGACGAGGAAGCCGCGATGGTCGCATGCACGGCCCAGGAGCATGCCGGGCGGGATCTGCGAGGCGGTATCGAGGCGTGCAGGGGGCGAGACGGTGAGGTCAAAGACCGCGACGGAGGAGAATGCAGGGAAATCCGCGTCGGGTGCAGCGAGGAGCGTGGGCCAGCTTGCAGGGTCGCCCTGCTGAACTGCACAGAAGCGGCCATCGGGCGAGATGAGCGGGAGAATCTGTCCGTCGTAGGGCACGACGCCGATCGGCGCAAGACCGATGAGAACGCGGGAGGTCGTGGAGACGCCGCGTGAAGGGGTTGCGATAGGGCCTGCAGGGAGCGTTGCGGAACTTGAAGAACCAGAGGCGCGCGGTGTGGGCCGTGATGCTTCTTCGGTGACGCAGCCAACTGAGAAAAGAGAAAACGCCGCGGCCATGATGGTCGCGGCGATCGAGGATGTGCGGCGTGGACGATGCAGGTTCATCTGCCTCCTTGCGAGGCGGATTCTACGGCACCTTGCGGGAGGTGCCCGTGAATGGCGTTACTGGATGGCCTTATTGGATGGACTGGGATCCGGACTGGCTGGCGGAACCCGATGAGTCCGCAGAGCTCTGCTGGAGCTGGGCATCGCTCTCGGGCTTCTCCGGTGCCTTCTCGTCGGGGCGCGGGTCGGTTGGATCGCGCTTGGCGGCGGGAACATCGGGCTGAAGGCCGGGGTACGGGCCATCGGGAACGTTGAGGCTCTTCTTCTGCAGCTCGAGCCACTTGCGGTACGGCTCGTTCATCGCGTCCGCGTCGTCGGTGTTGTTGATGACGATGGGCGTGATGAAGACAAAGAGCTCGGTGGCCTTGTTGGTCTTCTCGCGGCTCTTGAAGAGCTCGCCGAGCAGCGGGATGTCGCCCAGGAACGGCACCTTGCGCACGATGTCGGTCAGTTCGTTTCGGATGATGCCCGAGATCACGACGGTCTGGCCGTCCTTGACGATGAGCTGCGTCGTGGTTTCGCGACGATCGACGACCGCGCCGCCGAAGAGCGTCTGGCCCGGGACGATCGACGAAAGCTCGATGTTGACGCGAAGATCGATGTCCTTCTTGACGGTGATGCGCGGGCGGACCCGGAGATCGAGACCGACTGCACGGTAATCAAAGGACTGGAGCAGGTTGCCGTTGTTGTTGGGCTGGCTCTCGGTGATGAACGGGACGTCCTGGCCGTCGAAGAACGAGGCTTCCTGGTTGTCGCTCGTGAAGATTGTCGGCCTGCTCAGGACCTGGAAATCGGTCGTGGTCGCGAGCGCCTGGATCAGGACGTTCAGGTCCGCGTTGACCGTGAGCGTCGAGGTATCAAAGAGCGAATCGAGGAAGTTGTTCTTGGTGTTGGCGCTGCTGCCGCCGATGCTCAGCGAGTTATCGCCGTTGGTCGGCGTGATCGGCTGGCTCGACCAGCGGATGCCCAGCGCCAGCGCGTCGTCGGTCGACATTTCCGCGACAATCGCGGAGATGAGAACCTGGCGGCCCGGGCGGTCAAGGTCGCTGATGAGCGAGACGATCGAGTTCTTGTATTCCGGTGGCGCGAGGACCATCACCGCGTTCTGGCGCCAGACGGGAACGATGCGGACCATGCCGACGACGTTCGAAGGGCCACGGTTGGTTGTCGGCGGGCGCGAACGCTGCCACCAGAAGGCGATGTTGGCGGACGAGACCTGATCGGTCGTGGTCTGGCCGTTGTCGGTCGTGGTCGTGGTCTGCGAGAAGGGGCTGTTCTGGTCGCTGGTGTTGAGGCCCGACTCTGCACGCTTGATCTGGGCGAGCGTGCCGTCCTGCGCGAGGAGCGTGTTGAGCTGCTCTGCGAGGTCTTCAGAATTCGCGTGCTTGAGCTCGACGATTGCAGGGAGACCGACGGTCTGGGGCTTATCAAGATCGGCGATCAGATCGTCGAGGACCTTGAAGTTGTCCCTGCTCTTTGAGAGCACAACCAGCTTGCCCGAGTCGGGCATCGCCTGGAAAGTGAACTGGCCGATGAGCCTGCTCTGGGAGTTTGATGCAGCGTTGGAGGAAGCGCCGCCGCCCTGGTTCTGCTGGCCCTGCTGACCGCCGCCCTGGCGGTTCTGGTTGGTGGAACCCGCACCGGTCGTGCCGGTCGAGCCGTTGAACATCGAGGTCAGAAGATCGCGGACCTTGATCGGGTCGCTGTTCTTGAGTTCGTAGGTCTTGGGAACGACTTCCTGGACATCGAGCGGGAGATCCCAGAACTCCTTGATCTGGTTGCCGATCTGCTCGAGGACTGCAGGCTCCGCGACGACGGTGATCGAGTTCTGCTGGATGTTCGAGGAAACCCGCATTCCTTCAGAGGTCGTGGCTTCCTGTCCGCCCTGCTGACCACCCCACCACTGGCGGTTCTGATTCTGGTTCTGGCCCGCGTTGCGACGCGAGGCAGAACGCTGACCTGCAGGGCCTTCGCCGGAGAAGAGCTCGCGGATCTGTTCAGCGATCACCGCAGCGTCGGCATACTTAAGTTGGAAGGTGTGCGACTTGAAGGAGGCACTGCTCGGGCGATCGAGCGCATTCAAGAGGCGTTCGACACGCTGGAGGAGCGCGATGTTGCCGATCACACCGACCTGGTTTGATTCCTTGTCGACCGTGAGCTTCGAGTAATCGGGGAGCGAGTCCTTGAGCATCTCGCCCACTGCCTCTGCAGTGAGGTTGCTCAGGCCAAAGACCTTCTGTGCCATCGTGCCAAGGTCGCCGCGATCAAGGGCGGATTCATCGGGCCCGAGGACGGGGAGATCTGCCTTGACGAGCTCTGCAATGTCGCGGAGCGAGACGATGCCGTTGTTCTCAACAACCGCAACACCGACTTCCTTGAGCGCCATCAGCACAAGATCAAGTGCCTGCTCACGCGGGATGGGCTGATCGTTCAGGACCGTGACCTTGCGGGTCAGAACGTCCTGCTGCGGCACCACGACCTTGCCGGTCGCTTCGACGATGAACGGGACGATCTGATCGACCGTGACGTTCTTGAACGCAAGGACGGTCGGCGGGCCATCGACGACCCTGCGGCCGCGTGCATCGAGCTTCCTGGGCTGCGCTGCGTCGGCCTTGGCTGCATCGGCTGCCTTGGTGTCGGTGGCAGGCGCGGAATCCTGGCGGGCGAGCGCGGTGCCGCATGCAAGAAGCAGGGCAAGAACCGCGGAGGCGGCTGCATATGAACGCTCGGGCAGGTGCGAACGCCTGCGGCTGTCACCCGGCGAACGCTTGGAAACTTCGGTCATCGGAACTGCTCCCTCGGCGGACGAGAAGATCACTTGGGTTCGACGGGCTGGGGTTCGACAGGCTGGGACGGATTTGCAGGTGCTGTAGTTGGCGCGGGCGAGGTGCCTTCTGATGCAGCACCGCCGCTATTACCCCCGCCACCATTCGGCCCACCTTCTGGCGGCGGAGGCGGAGGCGTGTCTCCACCACTCCCACCACCACCTGCAGGCGAGGGCGAAGGTGCATCAGGCTTCGGTGCTTCAGGCTTGGCTGCACCCTCTGCAGGCTTTTCCTTGGGCGGGGGCGGCGTGTAGGTCGGGTCGATTGCAGAGCCGCTCGTTGAGCTTGATGAGCTCTTGGCGAGCACGACACCGTCGCGCTCGAAGAACTTGACGGTGAACTCCGCGCCCTTCCAGTTGATCGTCGCATCCCACGGCGCGTTGAGCTTGACGACCTTGATGTCGCCGGAGCCTTCGCCTGCCTTGATCCTCGCACCATCGCTGAACCAGACGGTGTCGTTGACCATGCCGATGATGCTCGGGCCGCCATACGTCGATGGCGGTGGCGGAGGGCCGCCCGAATCAACGGGCGCTTCTTCTTCGGGGGCCTTGGCGTCGGGTGCAGCAGGGACGTAGAAGACGGTTCTCCCGTCAAACTGCGCGATCTGCTTCTTGAACTTCTCCTGGAGCTCTGCGAGTCGCTGCTTCTCTTCTGCCTGCGCGGAGGTGACTGCAGGTGTGGGAAGGAAGACCGCGTACACGAGCGTCCAGAGCCACCAGAGGAGGCAGACCAGCGCGATCACGCCAAGGACGACCGCGACGCGACCACCCTTGCCCAGCCGCGCCAGCATCAGCCGCACGACATCCTGGTTGTTTGGTGCAGCGTTCAGCGTGCCTTCCCCTTTCGGGCGACGACCCAGGTTTCGACTGAGATATCAGCCTTCACCTTGCGCCCTGCCTGCTCGTTCTCGGATGGCTTACGGATCTGGACGCGCGAAACGGTCGCAACCGTCGGCAACTGCTCAAGATCCGCGATCAGCTTGATGACCTGCTCGGGCGTCGCGGTGACCTGGAGTTCCTTCACGATGCGCTCGACGCGCTTGTCGGTCCCGACGATGCCAGAAAGCGGACCTGCGCTGAGCGTTGAAGAACGCGTCGTCGCATCTTCCTTCAGGCCGTGCTTGGAGATCGTTTCAGAGATCTGCTTGTTGAACTCGACCGGCCGCGCTTCGGGGTCGCCGGGGAACTCAACGTTGCCAAAACGCGAGATGCCAAGGCGGATGACTTCTTCCGCTCCTGCACGTGCACGGCGCTCCGCATCGGTGCGTGCGAGCTGGCTGGCCATGCTGTCTGATTCAGAATTGAGCCGCGTGACGTACTCGACGGTGGGCTCAAGAACGACAAAGTAACCAAGGATCCCCGCGCCGCCGATCAGGACCCAGCGAACCGAGCGCGGGAGCGAGCGATATGTCGCGACAAGCGATGACATCAGGTTCCTCCTCCTGAGCTTCGTGCCTTGTTCATCTGCTCAAGAAGCTTGGGAACTTCCGCGTTCAGACGGTCCTTGTTCGCGGTGTCAAGCGTGGGGTTCTTCTGGACATACGTCTTGCGCGAGGCCCATTCCTTGCGTGCAGTGTTCAGGTCCATCTTGGCGATGTCCGCATCGGACAAGGCAGGTGGCGGGCCTGACGCATCCGCAGCACGGCGCGATGAACCGCCCGACGACGCGGATGCACCGGTGTCGTCGGTGCGAGACGTGCGGCGAGAGCCTGCCTTGCTCGAAACCGGTGCTTCCTTGGTGTTGTCCGCACCTTCGCCGTAGAGGCGGACGGCGAGCGTCGTTGCAGTGAAGTCTTCCGGAGACGCCACCGCGTTGTGCGGGCTTGCGACCTCTGCAGACATGTCAAACTCAACCTCGCCGCTCTCGACCGTGCCGGTCCTGGTGACCTTCACGTTGCGGAAGAGCTTGGTCGCGTTGAGATTGGCCTGGAGCGTGTTCACCAGTGCCTGCTCTTTCGCGACGCCGGTGATCTTCAGGCCCATCTCGGTCGAGAGGTTGATCGTCGTGGCGCTGATCCCGATCGGCATCGCGACCGAGATGTCGGACATGAGCTTGGTGACGGGCCAGCGTGAGGTCTCAAGCTGCGAGTAGAGCGCAGCCTGGCGGTCGATCTGCTCGCGAGAGGTCTTCTGCTCATCGATGTGCGAGGCCTTGGACTTGAGCACGCCGTGGCGAACGGTCGCAAATGCGATGGGGCCGAGAAGGAGAACGCAGGCAGCGGCGATGATGATCGCCTTGGGCCGCGTGCTGCTTGAGACCCACGTCGCGCCGCGGATCAGGGCTGGTTCTTCGACCTTGGGCGGCTCTGCAGTGAGCTGGGCAAGCGGTCGGAGCGTTGCAGGGCCGAAGGCGACTGCAGCAGCAGCGACACAGAGCCCGAACTGATCGAGCCAACGATCGTCGGTGGGGATGCCGGAGATGGCGCCGCGGAGGTGCGTGCGTGCACGGGTGTTGATCAGGAGGCCCGTCGAACCGGTGAAGGTCCGGGCGATGTCCGCGTCGGGCGTGCCTGCAAGACCTGAGATCTCTGCAGACTCATCGACGGTGGAGGCGACCGAATCACGCCAGGATTCAGAAGTTGAAGAATCACCCAGGAGCTGGCGTGCGACTGCACGCTCGGGCCCGCTCGCGAGTATCGCGATGGTCCTGGCGTCTGCATCGACATACGCAGCCATGCCAGGGCCGCCGATGCAGGCAGAGAGTGCACCGACGTGGGTGATCCACTGCTCGGGGGTTGCAGGGATGCGTGCACTGGGCTTGCTTGCGAGTGGCGCCGGGGGCGTACCGATCCATGCAGTAGCGAGGACGCGGGAGTCGCCCTCTGCAACCGGCGAGAGCGAGGCAAGAACACCTGCAGCACGGCGGTGCGAGGGGACATCGGTGGGAAGGAGGGCTTCGCCGACGAGCGAGAGCGCGGCCATGGTCTCCGCGTCAGAGCCGGTCGCTGCGTTGCCGACGCGGCAGACCGAGCCAGCGCCCGGAACGATCCGGAGGATTCGCCCGCGGCCGTGCGATTGCCAGATGGCCTCGATCGCGGCATTGGGAGAACCAGAGAGGCTCTTAGCTTCAAGAAGCCTGATGCCCCCCGCCTCTGCCTGGACTGCAAGAAGGCGCGTGGTGCCGCCGGAGGTGTGAACGACCGTCAGGACCCGGTCTGAGAAGTTGTCGCGTGCCTTGGCTGCCATGCCTGGGTGCTGCGCCTGTGTGAGATGCCGCGAAAGAGAACGGACGAACCCTGCCCGAACGGGCAAGGGCTACTTGACGATCACGGAAGCAAGTCGCGCCGGGAGAGATGAACGATCGATCGACGCAGTTATTTCAACTTCGATCCCCGTTGCATCATCCCTGCCCCGAGAGGTTACCACGAAAACGTTGCTCCTGACGTCCACGAGATCAAACAACGCACCGAGCGTCTGGTTGTTCATCCCCGGGACTGCCTTGAGCTCGATCAGGGAGACAAACCCCTGCCGACGTGCATCCCGCTCGGCCATGATGTTCTCAGCAAGCGTCGCATCGATGGTCGGGAGGTATTCAAAGATCCGCGAATCGCACGTGTTGATGTTCAGCTTGCCCGGGAGGGGCGGAGCAGAGGTGTCGCGGTTGATCTCGCACTCTGCCAACAGGAGCGTGAGCTGCTCGTCGTTCAGGGCCTGGATGCGAGTCTGGCCCTGGTTCTGGCCGCCGTTGAGCTGTGCAGAGAGCTGCTGGAGGTTTCGCCTGAGGAAATCACCCATCGTCGCCGAAGTCTGAAGGTTCACGTAATCGATCACGACCTTGGCCTGATCCGCGGCCATCTGGGTCCGGGTGACAAGGTCAGACTCGCTGGCTTCGGTCAGGTTCAGGCGTGCCTGGCCGGATGCAGCCCAGCCGCCGTCGAGGCTGTCTGCAGTGATGATCCCCGACCACCCTGCATCCAGGATCCCGTCGGCGTTGTCCGGCGGGTCCGACGCGTTGCCATCGTTCTCGTTGGGATCGAGGATGCCGTTCAAGTTCCAGTCTTCTCCACGGACAAACCAGGGATCGACCCCCGCGACGAGTTCGAGTTCAAAGAGTGACCTGATCGGTGCGTTGCGAGGCTCATACGGGAAGGGAAGGCCCTGGTAATACGCGGCCTCTGCACCCAGCGTGTTGGGGTCCTCGTCCGCGTCGATCCAGTCGAGGATGGCGTCGGCGACATCTTCCGTCATGAACGGGAGCGTCATGAGGTCTTCGAACGTCATCTTGTTGATGTTGATTCTGGAAGCAGCGTCGATCGGGCCGGGGATCTCGCCGCTGATCGTGCTGTGGAAGACGCGGAACGTGCCGCCCGAAACCGTGCCCTCCGCGACTGCTTCCATGTCCTCGATCAGCGTGAAAGCGTCGTCTGCGTCGGGGTTCTGGGTGCCGGTCTCTGCTGCAGCGATCTGGAACTCAAGCCCCGCGCGGGCGGCCCAGTATGCACGGACGCGGGCGAGTGCTTCCCTGCCTGAAGAGGCCTGCCCGAACGATGCAGCCTGCACAATCGCGATGACTGCAGAGGCCATCACGATCACCCACAGCACCGTGAGCGTGACAAAGCTCGGACGCGGGCGGCGCGAATGACGTGCGTTGAGAAGCTGGCGGGATGCAGGGGTCACTGGCTGCCACCTCCAGAGGTGGAGCCCGTCGAACCCGTGTCCGCGGAATCACTGCTTGTCGACGCTGTTTCGCTGGTATCGGGAGGGATCGGGACGCGATCGATGGCGATGACCCTGCGGACGGTCGCGTCTGCAGTGCCATCGTCAGATTGTGCACGGATCACGACGCGGATCGCGTGCGGGAGACCGTCAGAATCTGAATCCCACGTCGTGAACCACGTCGTGCCGTCGTTGGCTTCGACGCTGAACGAGATAACCGAGGGTGCGAGGAGCGACGCAACACCGCCTGCATCCTGTGCACGGTCAAAGGCAGGGTCGTACCGACGCCACAGGCCCATGACACTCCCGCCGCCGTCGATCTTGTAGGCAGCTTCGTATTCGGCGCCCTCGGGCATGTCATCCCGCCCGCGAACGAGCCGGAGCGAACGCGTCAGGACCATGAAGGTGTCGCGCTGGAAGGGACCTGCAGGTCCATCGATGATCGAGAGCCTGCACTGCTGAAGGTCCGCGTCGCGAACCGCGGATGCCACGTCGGTCGCGATCCGTGCGCCCGCTGCATCCGCCCGTGCGAAGGCCTGCTGCCGCGCGACCGAGCGGTTCTTGGCCTTGAGCATGTTCGACATCGCAGAGACGATCCCCGCGCCGATGATCGACACGACGATGCCGCCCACGATCAGCTCGATGAGCGTGAAGCCCCTTCGGGCCTTGCGTCGTGGGAAGATGGATCGTGCAGGTGTGCTCACGTTCAGAAGTCGCGATTCACGGTTTCGCCAGGACGGCGGATGGGGTCTGGATCATCGCCCAGGCGCGGCGCGATGTACGTTTCACAGAAGGCAGAGCGTTCGCGTCCGCCGCTCATCCAGAAGACAGTCGCCACGACGCGGTAGGGTTCGCCGCCCTGCCCGCCATCGAGCGCGATGCGGTAGCGATAGTGCCCGAAAGGTGCTTCGCAGGGCCCTTCGAGCGGGAACTCCTTGCCATACGAATCCGCGCCGCGGGCGAGCACGAGATTCAACTGCTCATCAATCAGGTTCGCTGCGTTCTGGTATTCCTCGCCCTGCGTCTGTGAACCGATCGACCGCGAGAGGATCCCCAGCATCACTGCAAGCGCGATCCCGAGCAAGATGGTGCCGACGATCGCGTCAACAAGGATCACGCCGGAACGCCGAAGGCGACGCGGATGCGAAATGGAGAAGCGACCGCTTACCACGGCTCTTCCCCCTTCCCTGCAAGATCAAGATCGATCGAGGTCACATCCATCGCTGCATCGCGGTCTTCACCGCCGAACACATTGGCCCGGAAGCTGCCGGTCGAGAGTGAGACGGTCCACGTTGCAGGTCCCCGCGTCTGACCAAAGAGCATCACCACGCTCGGGCGCTGCCCGCGCTGGAGAAACTCGATGCGAAACCTGCTCGGATCAAGCTCCGCGCCGTCGATCGAGACGCTGCTCAGCACCGCGTCCTGGAGCTGGACGGGCATGCTGAGCTGATCGCGGACCCACGTGGGCGGGATGCCGCGTGCAGCGTCTGCTGCAGTGGGCATGCGCAGGACCAGGAGCGAGAACTCAGTCCCGTCGTAGTCGATCGCGATCTGCTGCGAGGTCATTGTGTCTCGCCTGCCTGCAGCAGAGACGAGTTCCGCGACCTTGCGAACGTCCGCTTCCGCGGCCCTGCTCGAACCTGAGAGGAGCCGCGGCGCGATGATGCCGCTCACGACACCCAGGATGATGAGGACCACCACCAGCTCGATGAGCGTGAAAGCACGTGCATGTCGGGTTGAAAGTCCCGTATAGCTCATGGCGTCAGTCAAGCGGCTGCGGAGATCCTCTTGTGCTCCATGCATCAGGGCGCGACAACGTCTGCGTTCTCGCCTTCGCCGCCGGGCTGGCCATCGGCACCGTAGCTGACGATGTCAAAGTCGACGTTCTTCTCGCCCGGGATGCGGAGGACGAACGGGTTGCCCCAGGGATCAAGGAGCTGCTGCGCGTTGTCGACATACGGGCCCTTGCCTGCCCAGTCGGTGTCCGCGACGTTGCTGGGCTTTTCCCAGAGGATGTTGATGCTCGCGCCCGATTCGGGCATGCCAAAGTCAGCGGCAAAGCCCTTGACCTGCATCGCGAGCGAGCTTGCGTTGGCCTTGGCCACCGACTGCTTGGACTGACCGATACGACCCAGGAGGCGCGGGCCGATGACTGCAGCGATGACGCCCAGGATCACGACGATGACGATGACTTCGATGATCGTAAAGCCGCCCGCGCGGCGCTTGTTCCAATTCGAGGTACGAGACTTCATGGCATTCTCCGAAAGATCAGACGAACGATTCTGTCGTGCACGGGCTGCAGTCGTGCAGCGTCCGTGCGGATTGGTTCTGAAACACACGATCAATCACCGGATCGCATCCTGTGCCTGGAGCATCGGGAGGAGGATCGCAAGGACGAGGAAACCGACGCACCCAGCAAGGAAGATGACCAGGATCGGAGGGAGTGCGGTCGTAAAGAGCTTGACGCTGACCTCGGTCCGCTCTTCAAAGCTCTTTGCAGCCTGCCGGAGCATCTCGTCGAGCCTGCCCGAGCGTTCACCGAGGTTCACGATCTGGACGAGCATCGGCGGGAAGTAACCGCTCTTTTCCATCGGGTCCGCGATGGTCTTGCCTGCAGCGACCTGCTCGCTCACTTCGTCGATCACGCGTTCCATCGCCTTGTTGCCGAGCGTACCGCGCGTGATGCGGAGGGACTGAAGGATCGGAACACCTGCAGAGGTAAGCGTGCCGAGCGTGCGTGTGAAACGAGCGACCGCGACATCTCGCAGGAGACGACCGAGGATCGGGACGCGAAGGATGACCGTGTCGAACCAGAGGCGGAAATCAGGTCGGGCGTAAAGCGCACCAAGGCCGTACACCCCCACCACCACTGCAGGGATGATCGCCCACCAGTACCCGCCGAAGAAGCTCGCGATGTTCTCGACGATCCGCGTCGGGAGCGGGAGCGTCATCGCGCTGCCCTTGACCGACTCAAGCACGCGGGGCACGATGAACGTCACGATGACGATCACCGCGAGGATGAGCATGATGAAGAGGATGAACGGGTAGAGCGTCGCGGAAAGGATGCTCCGCCGGAGCTTCACGTCGCGATCAAGGAGGTCTGCAGCCTGATGTAGAACGTCCTCGAGCTTGCCCGAGGCCTCGCCTGCACGGACCATGTTGATGATCAGCTCGTTGAACTCGCGCCCGTTGGAAGCAAACGCGTCCGCGAGGCTTCTGCCGTGCTCGACTTCCGCGATGCACTTCTCAAGCACGACGCGCTGGCGCTCGTTGCGCCCCTGGCGTGCGATCGTCCGGAGCGACTGGACCAGCGGCAAACCTGCCTGGATCGCGGTCGCAAGCTCGCGGATGAACGAGGCGATCTCCGTGCGGGACATGGCACGGGAGGCAAAGAGCGGATTGACGGGCTTGGCTGCTTCGCCGGCCTGACGAGCAGATCGCGATGCTTCGCCATCGGCTTTGCCTGAACCTGCCTTTGATGCAGCAGGCTCGCGACCCGTCGAAAGCTCCATCGGCTCGATCGACACCGGCGTGATGCCCTTGCGCATCAGTTCGCGCACTGCAGAGGGGCGATCGATCGCCTGGATCGTTGCAGGGTTCCCGCCGGAAATGGTCTTGTATGCGAAAGTCGGCATCTGCTCTGACACTCTCGGTGGAGACCACCGCTTCTACACATCGCGTGCACCAGGATCGGTGCCCTTCAACATCCCGATTTGAACGACCAGCCCCTGCACGGACTCAACCGACGTGCGGCACTTCCTCTGCGTCCTGCGTCGCCTGGAGGACTTCGTCCACCGTCGTGAAACCCTGTGCAGCCTTCATGATTCCGTCGCGACGCATGGTGACGTACGACGGGCCCATGATGCGGTGGAGCTGCTGGGGCGTCGCACGCTCGGCGACCGCGCGGCGCAGCTCCGACGACATCGGCGCCATCTCATAGAAGCCCACGCGGCTGCGGTAGCCCGTGCCGTCGCAGCGTTCGCACCCCGCGCCCTTGAAGCACATCCCGCCCGGGAACATCGCCATCTCCGTCGGTGCGAGGCGGTGCCTGTAAATCTCAGGCATCGGCATCGGCGTCTTGCAGTTCTGGCAGATGCGCCTGCCCAGGCGCTGGGCCATGATGCCTTCGAGCACGCTCGAAAGGAGGAAGGGCTCGATGCCCATGTCGAGCAACCGACCCACTGCACTCAGCGCGTTGTTGGTGTGGAGCGTTGAGAAGAGAAGGTGGCCGGTGAGTGCAGCACGGACTGCGATGTCTGCAGTCTCCGCATCTCGGATTTCACCGACCATGATGACGTCAGGGTCCTGACGGAGGATCGAC
>JAESFU010000377.1_pt1 | contig 28799 bp, 29 predicted proteins | sample 9269461 | NCBI WGS metagenome assembly JAESFU01 (sample SAMN14502556, study PRJNA617107) | algae metagenome | isolation source: Stenomitos rutilans HA7619-LM2 and co-occurring heterotrophs from cave walls | place: USA: Waikapalae cave, Hawaii | collected 2009-07-28
GTAGATCGGCATCACGCCTTTCAGCAGCCGATCGATCTTCCCCGCATCCTTGTCGACGCAGAAAACATCGTGCCCGAAGTGAGCGAAGCAAGCCCCGGATACCAATCCGACGTACCCGGACCCGATCATCGCTATACGCATCGCCAAACATCTCCCGTGCAGGGGTACGCCCAAAAAGGCACCGTACTATCGTCGCGGTTCCTTAACCGTCAATGACAGTGCCCCCTGCGATCGGTAATCAACGCAAAAAGTTGGCCAAACTGAGTGCAATGTCGCTGCACCCTTTTTTCATGCCCAGTCGGACATCTCGTATAGCGGCCGGATCTCGATCTCGCTCGGCCCCGGCATGGGATTGGGGCAGCGCTTCACCCAGGCGACCGCCTCGTCCATGTCCTTGACTTCCCAGAGCCAGAAGCCGGCCACCTGATCCCGCGCCGGCGCGAACGGCCCGTCGATCACCGTGCGGCCCGGGCCATCGAAGGCGATCCGCTTGGCCTCCGACGTCGGCTTGAGCCCGTCGGCGTCGCGCAGGATGCCGGCTTTCTGCAGCTCGTCGTTGTATTTGCCCATGGCTTCCATCATCGCCATCGTCTCCGGCGAGCGCACGAAGCCCTTCTCGCTGTCCTCGGTCGCCTTCACGAGCACCATCACACGCATTTTCCGTCTCCTTCTGTCTGTTACGGAACGACGAACGAGCACTTCCGGAGCCGACAGGTCCGGGGAATTTTTCCTAAAGAATTCCCGCCGCCATCAACAGGCCGCGCAATTCGGCATCCGGGGCGTGCGAAAGCCTGTAGAGCTCGGCATACGGATCACCGCTCAACCCCAGCACCGTCGCGAAGGCCGGCTCGGTCTTGGCGCCGCCCTGCCGCAAGGCCAGCACACGCTCGCGAAGCTCCTCGTCGGCCAGTTCCAGCAGCCGCCGCTCGACGACGAAATGCCGCCAACCCTCCTGCCGATCGACCTCGACCGGGCTGGCGAATACTTCGACCGGCCAGTCGCCAATACTGAAAGTCGCGACGAGCGGCCGGCTTCCCGACATCCAACGCCACAGGGTCAACGCTGGAAGCCGCTCACGCGATTGCCACAGCCGATCGGCGACGTTGTTGGGATCCGGCGCGTGACACAATATGTCGATGTCGCTGCCGGCAATCGAAACGCCGAGCGGCAAGGTGCCGGCGATCCGCGGATCGAAGCCGGCGAGCAGGTCCAGGACGCCGCTACCGGCCAGCGCCTTCCGCCAGCCCGGCATCAGCCCGGATGGAGCCCGGGCGCCTCCTTGCCCGTCTTCGCGACATATTCCGTGTAGCCGCCGCCATACTGGTGCACGCCCTCGGGCGTGACTTCCAGCACACGGTTGGAGAGCGCGGCCAGGAAGTGACGGTCGTGGCTCACGAACAGCATCGTGCCCTCGAAGTCCGCCAGCGCCGCGACCAGCATCTCCTTGGTCGCCATGTCGAGATGGTTGGTCGGCTCGTCGAGCACCAGGAAGTTCGGCGGATCGAACAGCATCTTGGCCATGACGAGGCGCGCCTTCTCGCCGCCGGACAACACACGGCACGGCTTCTCGACATCGTCGCCGGAAAAGCCGAAGCAGCCGGCCAGCGACTTCAGCGCGCCGGTGCCCGCCTGCGGGAAAGACCCGTCCAGCGATTCGAAGATCGTGTCGTCGCCGTCCAGCAGGTCCATCGAGTGCTGCGCGAAGTAGCCCATCTTGACGCTGGCGCCCAAGGTCACGCTGCCGTCGTCCGGCTCGGTCGCGCCGGCCACCAGCTTGAGCAAAGTGGACTTGCCGGCGCCGTTGGCGCCCAGCACGCACCAGCGCTCCTTGCGGCGCATGCGGAAGTCGAGGCCCGAATAGATCGGCTGCGTGCCGTAGCCCTTGTGCACGTTCTTGAAGCTCACGACGTCTTCGCCCGAGCGCGGCGGCGAGCGGAACTCGAACATGATCGACTGGCGGCGCCGCGGCGGCTCCACCTTCTCGATCTTGTCGAGCTTCTTCACCCGGCTCTGCACCTGGGCGGCGTGGGACGCGCGCGCCTTGAAGCGCTCGATGAACTTCATCTCCTTGGCGAGCATCGCCTGCTGGCGCTCGAACTGCGCCTGGCGCTGCTTCTCGCTCAACGCGCGTTGAACCTCGTAGAAATCGAAGTTGCCCGAATAGGTGGTGAGCGTGCCGCCGTCGATCTCGATGACCTTGCCGACGATGCGGTTCATGAACTCGCGGTCGTGCGAGGTCATCAGCAGCGCACCCTCATAGTTCTTGAGGAAGTCCTCCAGCCAGATCAGGCTTTCGAGATCGAGATGGTTGGAGGGCTCGTCGAGCAGCATGCCATCGGGCCGCATCAGCAGGATGCGGGCCAGCGCCACGCGCATTTTCCAGCCGCCGGACAAAAGCCCGACATCGCCGTCCATCCGCTCCTGGCTGAAGGAGAGACCGGCCAGCACCTCGCGCGCCCGCGCGTCGAGCGCATAGCCGTCCAGCTCTTCGAAGCGTCCCTGCACCTCGCCGTAGCGCTCGATCAGGGCGTCCATCTTGTCGGCCTGGTCCGGGTCGGCCATGGCCGCCTCGAGCTGGGCGATCTCGACCGCCAGTGCGCTCACCGGCCCGACGCCGTCCATCACCGCCGCGACGGCGCTCATGCCCGACATTTCACCGACGTCCTGGCTGAAATAGCCGATGGTCATGCCGGGATCGATCGTCACCTGGCCGTCATCGGGCTGTTCCTGGCCCGAGATCATGCGGAAAAGCGTGGTCTTGCCGGCGCCGTTGGGCCCGACCAGTCCCGCCTTCTCGCCCTTCTGGAGGCCCATCGAGGCGTCGATGAACAGGATCTGGTGGCCGTTCTGCTTGCTGATGTTGTCGAGGCGAATCATGCGGGCGTTGCTGGCGGTAAAGCGGAGCCAACGCAAGCACGGCCGGGTTACGGATTTGCGGCCGATTGTCTCCCCGTTCCCGACCGATCACCCGTCCTTTTAACCTCGCTTAACCTCTCTCGTGCCGGCTCCGGTGTTATGCAACCCCGTCCTCGCGATGGGAGAAACCATGACCCAGCACGTCCTGTTCATCGTCACCAACGCGTCCGTGATCGGCCCGCACAACCGCAAGACCGGCTTCTTCTTCGCCGAGGTCGCGCATCCCTTCGAGGTGCTCGACAAGGCGGGCATCGCGGTCGAGTTCGCCTCGCCGATGGGCGGATGGACGCCCCACGACGCCTATGACGAGAAGGATCCCGCCCAGAAGGCGTTCCTGGAGAGCAAGGCGTTCCGCCGCCTCAATCGCAGCCGCAAGCTCTCCGAAGTCGACGCCGCCGACTACGACGCCATCCTGGTGCCCGGCGGCCTCGGCCCCATGGTCGACATCGCGCGCAATCCGGAGGTGCAGAAGGCCGTCGTGCGTTCCTGGAGCACGGGCAAGATCGTGACCGCCGTCTGCCACGGCCCCTGCTCGCTGCTCGGCGTCGACCTCGGCGACGGCACGCCCTTCGTGCGCGGCAAGAAGCTCACGGGCTTCTCGACCAAGGAAGAATTCGACTACGCCCGCGAAGACGTCCCCTACGAACTCGAGGAGGCCTTGAGGGCGGAAGGCGCCGACTACTCGTCCGAGGCCAACTGGCAACCCCACGTCGTAGTCGACGGCCGCCTCATCACCGGCCAGAACCCCGCCTCGGCCGGCCCGCTGGCGAAGGAGCTGCTCGCCGCGCTCAAGAAGACGGCTGCGTAGGTCGCAGCTTCGGACAAGCGAAGGATCCCTCACTGCGTTCGGGATGACACCGGTTTCTGCTTCGACGCACAGCGCCAATCCCCACAAAATTGTCATCCCGAACGCAGTGAGGGATCCTTGAACCTCACGCGCATGAGGTTGGGGTTGATTCCCTCGACCATTTAATGCGAGTAATTCTTAACCGCTAGCCGTGAGCCAGCTCCCCTTCAGCAGGAGACGGCTCATGCGCCCCAGGATCCTTTCGGCTTCGGCCACCCTCGCCCTCCTGCCCTCGCTGGCCTTTGCCCATCCCGGCCATGAGGAGGAGACGGCGACGTTCATGCAGGGCCTCGTCCATCCCCTCTCCGGAGCCGATCACCTGCTGGCGATGGTCATGGTCGGGCTGTTCGCGGTCGTCGCCTTCCGGATTCGTCCGAAGCTCGCGGTCGCCGCACCGCTGGTCGCCGCGGTTGCTCTGATCCACGGCCATATCCAGGGAGCCGAGGCGCAGGGCGCAATCTCGTTCGCCTATGTCGCGGGTTTCCTCGTGGCCACGGCCGGTCTTCTCGGTGCCGGGATGCTCGCCGGCCGGGGCATCAACCGTATCATCCGGGGCCGGCTGACCGCGACCTGAGGCGACGACGGGAGACCGCCGCATGGCTCGTTCGCCAAAGACCGCCGCCCTTTTCGTCGCCCTGCCGCCCGCGCAGCCGGAGGTGAAGCCCGTCGTCCGGCGCGACGACCGGCCGTGGAAGGAACTGACGACCTCCGCCAACGCCGCCTTCGCGGCCAAGCGCTGGGACGTGGCCGAGCGCCTCTACCTCGAGGCGCTCGCGGAAGCGGACACGATCTTCAACGCCTGGTGCGAGGGACGGCTGGCCGGGGACGCCGATCCGGCGCCCATGCTGGTCGTCGCCACCGCCAACCTCGTCGAATGCTGGCTGGCCGCCGGAGAAGCCGTGCGCGCCGCCGATCACCTGGTCGCCCTGCGACGGCGCCTGTGCGCGGCCATCGACGCCCGGGAGACCAAGCCCGACGTCCGCGACCAGTGCTTCCAGCAGCTTCACCCGCTGCTCGCCGAGCTGCTCGACAAGCTCCCGCGCGCCGGCTGGCCGCAGGGCCGCACGGAGAGCGAGGCCCTGCAGGTGAAGAACGTCGCGCTGCGCTACCTCGCGAGAAACACCACCACGCACTGAGACCGAGAACCGAGACCGAAACAAAGACAGAGAGAAGGACCCGCCGATGATCTCCATCCAGAAGCTGCTCGACCGCCTTCCCGGCATCGAGGAGGCGCACGCCCATTGCGACATCCCCTGCCGGATCTACGACACCGCCCCGGCCCTGATCGCCGCCGTCTCGGTGGTGCGCATGATGGACATCCTGCACGAGGTCGCGGCCAAGACCGACGCCGATCCCGTGTCGAAGCAGAACACGATCGCGCGCAACGTCGCGATGAAGGAAAAGGAGGCGGAGAAGGTCAAGCAGGAGGTCCGCATCATCTGGGGCGACTATTTCAAGGCGCCGCAGATCGAGAAGTATCCGGAGATCCACGACCTCACCCACAAGATCATGCTGGCCGGCAGCGCCTGCAAGCAGGACGTCCACCGCGCCGACGGCCTGAAGCTGGTCGACCTCGTGAACCGCTTCGCCGAGATCTACTGGGCGACCAAGGACATCAAGACCGTGCGCAAGCCCTGCCCCTACCCGCCGAACATCGAGGTGGTCTATCCCATCCTCTGACGAGCAGACTGCGCCGGCGGCTGGCCGGAGCGAACCGGCCACCCCGAGCCATCAGGGCGGCCGGGACTGGTTCGGCTGGCGCATCATCCGCGTGCGCGGCCGCAGCATGGTCCCCACGCTGGACGACGGCGACCACGTCCTGCTGAAACGCTACGGGAGGTTCCACCGCCCCCGGCAAGGCGATGTCGCCTGCATCCGCCGCTGCGACGCACCGATGTTGATCAAGAGGCTGGGCGCCCGTGACGGGCAAGGACGGTTCGGCCTGTCCGGGGATGGCGCGGCTTCCACGCCAGCCATTGATCTGGGCTACGCGTCAGGGCAGGAGATCGTCGGGCGCGCCGTCCTGTACGTATGTGGCAGCAGCATACGGTTGATTGGCAGGCATTAAAGTTCGACGAGAGCGTCCATGTCATTGGTCAGGACCGGCCATCGCCGTCTTGAGCCCAGCGATCTCGACGGCCAGCGCGCTCAGCGGCCCGATGCCATCCGGCCTTCTGGTCGATTGTCCTCTCGGCCGGCCATATCAGGGAGCGCCCGTCCCTTGCGGCGCAGGTCGCCCTTGGGCTTCGCTCAGCTGTTCGATGAAGCAGCAGCGATTGTCAGCTGCAGCCGGCGTGGAGTCTGAATGCATCATTTGCTTCTTTTACGGGTTGCACGATCAACACTATTCTCGCAGCATAGTTAATAACATGCCCAAGCCCATCGCTCCCACTGTCCCGGAACTCACGCAACAACTACATGATGGCTTAGGCCGTTACGCGCGCACCTATCTCCAAGAACCTCCACCCCAACCCTCCGCAAACGCCGACGTAGATACCCAGCTTGGAACTATTGGCGACTGGCTCGACGAACAGGCGGCGGAGACGCTTTATCTCTCCAGCGTTACGATCGCCGAGTTGACCTTCGGCATCGGCGCGCTGCCCAAGGGCGGTCGCAAGGACAGGCTGGCGGCGGCGCTGGAGGGCGTGATGGTGCTGTTCGGCGAGCGTATCCTGCCCTTCGATACGGAGGCGGCGCGGCGCTATGGCGATCTTGCGGGCCGGGGATTTTCGACGCCTGGCGGCTATATCGCGGCGATCGCCGCGGCGCATGATTTCGCGGTGGCGTCGCGAGACGCGAGCGCGCTCAGGGCTGTGGGGCTTTCCGTGATTGATCCATGGAGCAAAACCACCTCACCCTGAGGAGCGCTCCGCAGGAGCGCGTCTCGAAGGGTGGGCACGAGCACCATGTCTGTTGCCCATCCTTCGAGACGGCTGCTGCGCAGCCTCCTCAGGATGAGGCCGGGGTTGGGCTCGGGATGACGCCCTCGGGGCGTCACTCCCACTCGATCGTCCCCGGCGGCTTGCTGGTGATGTCGTAGGTCACCCGGTTCACGCCGCGGCATTCGTTGATGATGCGGCTGGCGACCCGGCCCAGGAAGGCGTGGTCGAACGGGTAGTAGTCGGCGGTCATGCCGTCGGTCGAGGTGACGGCCCTGAGGGCACACGCCTGGTCGTAGGTGCGGCCGTCGCCCATCACGCCGACGGTGCGGACGGGCAGCAGGACGGCGAAGGCCTGCCAGATCTCGTCGTAGAGGCCGGCCTTGCGGATCTCGTCGAGATAGACGGCGTCGACCTGGCGCAGGAGGTCGAGCTTCTCCCTGTTGATGTCGCCGGGGATGCGGATGGCGAGGCCGGGGCCGGGGAACGGATGGCGGTTCACCAGGTCGGCCGGCAGGCCCAGCTCGCGGCCGAGCGCCCTCACCTCGTCCTTGAACAGCTCGCGCAGCGGCTCCACCAGCTTCATGTTCATCCGCGCGGGAAGCCCGCCGACATTGTGGTGGCTCTTGATCGTCACCGACGGCCCGCCGGTGAAGGAGACCGATTCGATCACGTCGGGATAGAGCGTGCCCTGGGCCAGGAAGGCCGCGCCGCCGATCTTCTTGGCCTCGGCCTCGAACACGTCGATGAACAGCGCGCCGATCGTCTTGCGCTTCTTCTCCGGGTCGGTGACGCCGGCCAGCGCCTTCAGGAACGTCTCCGAGGCGTCGGCGTGGATCAGCGGGATGTTGTAGTGGTCGCGGAACAGGCGCACGACCTGCTCGCCCTCGTCCTTGCGCAAGAGGCCGTGGTCGACGAACACGCATTGCAGCTGGTCGCCGATCGCCTCGTGCAGCAGCACGGCCACGACACTCGAGTCGACGCCGCCCGACAGGCCGCAGATGACCTTGCCTTTGCCGACCTGGGCGCGGACCTGGGCGATGGCGCGCTCGCGGAACGCCGCCATCGTCCAGTCGCCTTTTGCTCCCGCGATGTTCAGCGCGAAGTTGCGCAGCAGCTTGGCGCCGTCGGGTGTGTGCATCACCTCGGGGTGGAACTGCACGCCGTAATAGCCGCGGCTCTCGTCGGCGATGGCCGCGAAGGGCGCGTTCTCGCTGGTGGCGACGACCGAGAAGCCGGCCGGCAGCTTCGTGACGCGGTCGCCGTGGCTCATCCACACCTGCTTGCGGTCGCCGGGCTGCCAGACGCCGTCGAACAGGCGGGTCGAGGCCCTGACCTCGACCTCGGCGCGGCCGAACTCGCGATGGTGGCCGCTCTCGACCTGGCCGCCCAGCTCCTTGGCCATGGTCTGCTCGCCGTAGCAGATGCCCAGCACGGGCACGTCGGCCTTGAAGATCGCGGGATGGGCGGTGGGCGACTGGCCCTCGGTCACCGAGGCCGGGCCGCCGGAGAGGATGATCCCTCGCGGGTCGAAGGCCTTGATCTTCGCGTCATCGACCGCCTGGAAGGGCAGGATTTCGCAGTAAACCCCGGCTTCGCGCACGCGGCGGGCGATCAGCTGGGTAACCTGGGATCCGAAATCAACGATCAGCAAACGGTCGGTCATGGGGCGATATAAGCGCGCCCGGCCAGGGCGGCAACGACAAAGACAAGCCCGAATTCACACCAAAAACCTCATCCTGAGGAGCGCGCCGCAGGCGTGCGTCTCGAAGGATGGGCAACGGGCGCGGTGTGCGTAGCCCATCCTTCGAGACGGCCCTTCGGGCCTCCTCAGGATGAGGTGGTGTGGGTGGCTCGGCGGGATGAGGTCGTATGGTTGTGGATAATCAATCGTCCGCCGCCAGCCGGCGCCGGACCAGCGGAGCGCCGAGGTTGCGCCAGACATAGGCGACCTCGTCGACGTCGGTGCCGCCCAGCGTGTCGACCCGCTCGCCCACCCGCTCGCCGCCCAGCCCCTCGTAGAAGAAGCGGGTCGGGTTCTCGGCCAGCATCCACAGGACGGCCGTGTCGCAGCGGTCGGCCTTGAGCTGGCGGAACAGCGCGTCGAGGAGCTTGCGGCCCAGCCCCAGGTTCTGGAAATCGGGCTCGACGTAGAGCGTGTAGACCTCGCCGACCTTCAATTCGCGCCCGTCCAACCCTTCCGGCGGATCGCGCACCGGCCCGCAGCTGCCGAAGCCCACCACGCCCATGTCGCGGTCGTCCGCCACGAAGACGCCGCGCGCCTCGCCGGGGTCCTGCAGGAGTTGCGACCACCAGGCCGACTGGCGCACGTCCGACATCGCCACCAGCATCGCGTCGGGCAGCAGGCCGGCATAGGTCGCCTGCCAGGTTTCCACGTGGACCCGGCCGATCGCCGCCGCATCGTGGCGGGAGGCGCGGCGGATGCGGATCATTCCTCGGTCGCCTCGGGAGCCGCCTTCTCCGCCGCCGCTTTGCGCACCAGGGCGGCCGCGAAGAAGCCATCGGTGCCATGCTTCAGCGGCGACAGGCGCAGATAGGGCGTGTTGCCGGCGTCGGCCGGCGGCTCGCTCGGCAGCACGTCGCGCCACAGCGCCTCGACCGGCACGACCTCGAAGTTCGGGTTCCGCTCCAGGAAGGACGCGATCTGCTTCTCGTTCTCGGCCGGCAGCACCGAGCAGGTGGCATAGATAAGCCCGCCGCCCGGCTTCACCAGCTTGGACGCAGCATCGAGGATCGCCGCCTGCTTCGGCAGCAGCTCCTCGAGATCCTTCGGCTGCAGGGTCCAGCGGCCGTCGGGATTGCGCCGCCACGTGCCCGTGCCGGTGCAGGGCGCATCTACCAGCACGCGGTCGAAGTTGCCGGCCTGGCGCTTCAGCCATTTGCGGCTGTCGGCGTCGATGGTGCGGCGTTCGACATTGTGGGCGCCGGCGCGACGCAGCCGCTGCGCCGAGCGGTCGAGGCGCGATTCGTAGACGTCCATCGCCACGACGCGGCCCTTGTTGTTCATGCAGGCGGCCATCGCCAGCGTCTTGCCGCCGGCGCCGGCGCAATAGTCGACGATCTGCATGCCGGGCTTGGCGTCGACCAGGGCGGCCACGAGCTGCGAGCCTTCGTCCTGGATCTCGACCAGGCCGTTCTGGAAGGCCTCGCCCTTCACCACCGACAGCCGGCGGCGCAGGCGCAAGCCATCCGGCGCGTAGCGCGTCGGCTCGGTCTCGATGCCCTCGCGGGCCAGCGCCTCGCGCGCCTGCTCCACGGTCGCCTTCAGCCGGTTGACCCGGAGGTCGACCGGCGGCGGAGTCTCGATGGCGGCGATCTCGCGGCCCCAGCCTTCGCCATAGGCTTCCTGGAAGTGCGGCGCGACCCATTCCTGGACGTTGAGGCGCACCCAGTCGGGCTGCTCGGGATGCGGCAGCGAATGGCCTTCCATCTGGCGCAGCGCGCGATACTCGGCCTCGTCGAGCCGCGACGGGCGATAGGTGCCGCCGTCGAACATGCTCTCCAGCCCCGCCATGTCGAGCCCCTCGACCAGCATCAGGTCGGCGGCGACGATGGCGCGGCCGCCGCGGTCGGGATGGCGCGTGCGATCGAGCCACCAGGTGAGCTGGCCGTAGCGGCGCAGGATGCTCCACACCCGATCGGACACAGCCCGACGGTCGCCGCCGCCGATGAAGCGGCGCGCGCGGAAATAGGCATTGGCGACGAGATCGGCCGGCCGTTCGGACTGGCTGACGATTTCGTCGAGGAGTTCTATGGTGGCCGCCACTCGCGCGCCCGGTGTCACGTCTGTCTCCTTGTCAAAGCATGCCGCTACGATGAATACGCCCGACGCGCAACGTCCGCGCCCCGAGCTTCTCCGCCGCACCGCCCTCGTCCTCGTCTCGGTGGTGTTCGGCCTCGGCCTGATCGAACTCGGCGTCCGTGCCTCGACCTGGACCTGGCTCTTCGCCTGGCCCAACTACGTGCTCGACGCGCGCAAGGTGCTGGCCGAGACCGACGACGGCCGCTCCGTGCACGACGACCGCCTGGGCTACCGGCCGCGCCCCGGCTATGCGGCTGCAGGCGTCACCATCGACGGCGCTGGATTGCGCACTACGGGCGCGGTACCGGCGGGCGACAAGGCGCCGATCCTCGCTGTGGGTGACTCATTCACCTTCGGCGAGGAGGTGGGCGACGGAGAGAGCTGGCCCGCCGACCTGCAGCGGATCGCCGGCCGGCGCGTGCTGAATGGCGGCGTCAGCGGCTACGGCTTCGACCAGATCGTGCTGCGCGCCGAGGCGCTGGCCCCGCTCTACCGGCCGGAGGCCATCGTCGTCGCCTTCATCGCCGACGACATCCGCCGCACCGAGATGAGGCGCCTGTGGAGCGCCGACAAGCCCTACTTCGATCCCGACGGCGAGGGACTGGCGCTGCGCAACGTGCCCGTCCCGCCGCGCGCGCCGCCCGACACGACGCTCACCTTCTGGCAATGGACGATCGGCTATTCCTACGCCTTCGACTTCCTGATGCGGCGCCTCGGCCTGCTGCACGACTGGTTCGGCGACCATGTCCGCGTCCACAAGGAAGGCACGGGCGAACTCATCTCCTGCCGGCTCACCGCGCGCCTCGCCGACCTGCAGAAGCTGAGTGGCGCGCCGGTGCTGCTGGTCGCCGCCTACGATCCGGTCGTGTGGGACGATCCGAAATTCGCCGCCGAGCAGCGCCGCCTGACCGCGGGACTGCTGGACTGTGCCCGCCGCGAGGGCCTTGCCACGCTCGACACCTACGAGGCCCTGGCGGCGACGCCGCGGCCGCGCGATCTCTACGTGCTGTGGCACATGAACGCCGCCGGCAACGCGCTGATCGCGAGGCTGATCGCCGGCGCCCTCGGCGACACCCTCGCGGGCAGGGCCAAGTGAGATGATCGGCCGGGCCGCGCTGGTCCTCGTCTCGGTGCTGGTGTCACTCCTGCTGCTCGAACTGGGCTGCCGCCTGTGGCGCGGCCCGTCCGCCCTGTTCGACTGGTCCAACATCATCCTCGCCGAGCGCCAGGCGACCCGCGATGCCGGCTCTGGGCGCATGACGCGCGACAGCGAGCTGGGCTTCGTCACGCGGCCGGGCTTTTCAGGAGACGGCGTCACCTACGACCGGTTCGGCCATCGCCTCTCGCCGGCCCCGGCCGGCATGGCGCTGGCTGAACCGCCGGTGCTCGCGGTGGGCGATTCCTATGCCCATGGCGACGAGGTGAGCGATGGCGAGACCTGGGCGGCGCTGCTGCAGCCGCTGATCGGCCGCCGCACCGTCAATGCCGGCGTGAGCGGCTACGGGCTCGACCAGATCGTGCTGCGCGCCGAAAAGGAGGTGCGCGAACTGAAGCCGGCCGCATTGGTGCTGGTGTTCATCGCCGAGGACCTGCGGCGCAGCGAGATGAGCCGCGTGTGGGGCGCGGAGAAGCCCTACTTCGAACCCGCAGCCGGCACGCTCACGCTGCGCAACGTCCCCGTCCCGCCCTCGCCACCGCCGGCCGCGACGCTCGACCTCTGGCAGCGCCTGTTCGGCTGGTCGGTGCTGGTCGACACGATCCTGCGCCACAAGGGCTGGCAGTACGAATGGTCGATCGACCATGTCCGCGCGCTGCCGCGCGGCTCCGGCGAGGCCATGGCCTGCCCTCTGCTGAAGCGGCTGGCCAGCCTCGGCGTGCCGACGCTCGTGGTGGCGGAATACGATCCCTATGTCTGGAAGAACGCCGACTATGCGCGCGAGCAGCGCCGCCTCTCGCGCACCGTGCTCGACTGCGCGCGCGAAGCGGGCCTCGGCGCGCTCGACCTGTTCGATGCGATCGACGAGGGCGTGACCCGCGACGGCTATGACGCGATGTTCCGGTCCTCGCACCCCGGACCGCTCGGCCACCGGATCGCGGCGGAGCGGATCGCGGAGGCGCTGAAGAAGGGTTACATGCCGCCGCGGTAGTTCGGCGCCTCACGCATGATCTCGACATCGTGCACGTGGCTCTCGCGCAAGCCCGAGCCGGTGATGCGCAGGAACTGGCAATTGGTCTGCATCTCGCGGACCGTGGCGTTGCCGGTATAGCCCATGGCCGCGCGCAGGCCGCCGACCAGCTGGTGCAGGATGCTGCCCACGCCGCCCTTGTAAGGGACGCGGCCCTCGATGCCCTCGGGCACCAGCTTGAGCGTGCTCTGCACTTCCTGCTGGAAGTAGCGGTCGGCCGAGCCGCGGGCCATGGCGCCGATCGAGCCCATGCCACGGTACGACTTGTAGGAACGGCCCTGGTAGAGGATCACCTCGCCCGGCGCCTCGTCGGTGCCGGCCAGCAGAGAGCCGATCATGGCGCAGTCGGCACCGGCGGCGATCGCCTTGGCGAGGTCGCCGGAATACTTGATGCCGCCGTCGCCGATCGCGGGCACACCCGCAGCGCGGCAGGCCTCGGCTGCTTCCATGATCGCCGTGAGCTGCGGCACGCCGACACCGGCGACCATACGCGTGGTGCAGATCGAGCCCGGGCCGATGCCGATCTTCACGGCGTCGGCACCGGCGTCGATCAGCGCCTGCGCGCCCTCGCGCGTGGCGACGTTGCCGGCCATGACCTGCGTGTAGTTGCTGAGCTTCTTCACCTGCGAGACCGCCTCGAGCACGCCGCGCGAATGGCCGTGCGCGGTATCGACTACGATCACGTCGACATCGGCGTCGATCAGCAGCTGGGCGCGGCGCAGTCCGTCCTCGCCCACGCCGGTCGCCGCGGCGGTGCGCAGGCGGCCCTTCTCGTCCTTGCTGGCGCCGGGGAACTTGTTGGCCTTCTCGATGTCCTTGACGGTGATCAGGCCGATGCAACGATAGTCGGCGTCGACCACCAGCAGCTTTTCGATGCGATACTGATGAAGGAGCCGCTTGGCCTCCTCCTTGGTGGCGCCCTCGCGGACCGTGACCAGGCGTTCCTTGGTCATCAGCGCACTGACCGGCGTGCCGGTGTCGGTGGCGAAGCGGACATCGCGATTGGTCAGGATGCCGGACAGCTTACCGTTGCGCTCGACGACGGGAATGCCGGAGATCTGGTTGGCTTCCATCAGGGCCAGCGCATCGGCCAGCGTCTGCTCGGGATGGATGGTGACGGGGTTCACCACCATGCCGCTTTCGAACTTCTTGACCCGGCGGACCTCGTTGGCCTGCGCCTCGGCATCGAGGTTCTTGTGGATGACGCCGATGCCGCCGGCCTGCGCCATGGCGATCGCCATACCCGACTCGGTGACCGTGTCCATCGCCGCCGACATCAGCGGGATGTTCAATTCAATGGTGCGCGTGAGGCGGGTGCGGGTGTCGGTCTGTCCGGGCAGGACCGACGAGGCAGCAGGCTTCAGGAGGACGTCATCGAAAGTGAGCGCTTCCTGGATCTGCATACCAACCTCCATCGTGGAGAAATAAAACGGCGGCCCTCGGAGAGGGCCGCCGGGTTGGCGAGCCTTTATACACACCGCCGCGCACAAGCCAAGCCTTAGCTGGGGACGCTTATGCGGAGCCGATATGCGCGAGGATTTCTAAACAGCGCCCAAGAAATCGCGTTTCCCGATCTCCACGCCGGACTGGCGTAAGATTGCGTAAGCGGTCGTGCAGTGGAAATAGAAGTTCGGCAGGGCGAAGTGCAGGAGATATTGCTCGCCCGTCAGCTTCAGCGGGCTGCCGGCGATGGTGAGGATAACTTCCCGGCCCTCGCTGCCGTCGATCTGCTCGGCCTTGAAGCCCTTGAGATAGGCCTGCACCGCGGCGATGCGCTTCTGCAGCTCGCCCAGCGTCTTCTCCGAATTGCCATGCGGCGCGGGCACCTCGGCGCCGGCGAGACGGGCGGCGCTCTCCTCGGCGAAGCGGCAGGCGATCTGCACCTGGCGTGTGAAGGGCAGCATGTCCGGTGTCAGCCGGGTTGCGGCCAGCACGGCCTCGTCGACCTTCCTGGCCGCGGCCCAGGCCGAGCCCTTCTCAAGGACCTTGGCAAGCGCGCCGAGCTGGCGCTGGTAGACGGGGATCGAGGCGCCGTACATGCCGAGTGACATTGGATTCTCCGGATTGGGCCGAGGCGGCGAACCCTAGCCGCGGAAGCCCGTCCCGACGACATACATTTCCGCCGAGTCGGCCCGGCTGGCCTCGGGCTTGAAATGGCGGACCTTCTCGAAATCTTTCTTCAGCCGGTCGAGCAGGGTTCGCTCGGTCCCGCCGCGCAGCACCTTGGCGACGAAGGCGCCGCCGGGCTTCAGGATCTCGCGGGCGAAGTCGTGCGCGGTCTCGGCAAGACCCATGATGCGCATATGGTCGACCTGAGTCTCCCCCGTCGCCGCCGCCGCCATGTCGCTCATCACGACGTCGGCTGGCCCGCCCAGCAGCTCGGTGAGCACGGCGGGTGCATCGTCATCGTAGAAATCCTTGGCCAGCACGGTGGCGCCGGCAATCGGCTCGACCGGCGTGATGTCGATGCCGATGACGACGCCCTTGTTCTTGCCCGAACTGACACGCTCCACAGCGACCTGCGTCCATCCGCCCGGTGCCGCGCCGAGATCGACGATACGGCCGCCCGGCTTCAGGATTTTGAACTGGTCGTCGATCTGCAGCAGCTTGAAGGCGGCGCGCGAGCGATATCCGCGCTTCTTGGCCTCCTCGACATAGGGATCGTTGAGCTGGCGCTGCAGCCAGCGCTGCGAGGACACCGTGCGGCCGCGCGCCGTCTTCACGCGGACCGTGGCGCGCCGACCGGTCGGCACGCTGCCCTTCTTGTCGCGCGCCATCAGTGACTCCGGCGGCAGAGCTGGTCGGCCTCGCGGTCGGCCTGTCGCATCAGCTCCATCAGCACGCCCTCGCGCAGGCCACGATCGGCCACGCGGACGGTCGGCGCCGCCCACTGGCGGCAGACCGCCTCGAGGATCGCCCCGCCCGCCAGCGCGAGATCGGCGCGGTCGTCGCCGATGCAGGGCAGATGGGTGAGCTGGTCGACCGACAACGTGGAAAGCTCGTCACAGATACGCAAAATTTCCCCTCGGCCGATCCTCGAACCGTCGACCAGGGTGCGGTTATAGCGCTTCAGGCCCTGATAGTGCGCGCTCACCGTCGTCACAGTGCCCGAAGCGCCGATCATCTGGACCTCGCCGCGCGCGATCGCCGGTCCGATCTCATGCAGGGCGCAGAAGGGCCGCAGGTCGGCGCGGATCCGCTCGACCATGTCGTCGTAGCAGGCACGGGTCAGCGCCCGCTCGCGCGGCTGGCCGCGGGTGCAGGATTCAGTGAGCGTGACGACGCCCCAGGGCACCGAAGTCATGCCGATCAGCTCGGTGGTCGCGCAGCCCGGGCGGCCCGGGCGTGGTTTGACGCGGATCCAGCTCACCTCAGTGGAGCCACCCCCAATGTCGATCAGCAAGCCGAAGGGAATCTCGGGATCGAGCAGGTTCTCGCAGCTCGCCAGCGCCAGCCGCGCCTCCTCGGCTGGCTGGATCAGGTCGAAGCTGAGGCCGGTGCGTTCCTTCACCATGCCGAGGAAATCGCCGCCGTTGCAGGCGCGGCGGCAGGCCTCGGTGGCGATGTGGCGCGCGCGTGTCACACGATTGCGTTCGATCTTGGTCGCGCAGACGCCAAGCGCATGCATCGTGCGTTCGATGGCTTCACCGCACAGCGAACCGCTCAGCGCCACTCCCTCGCCCAGTCTGACCGGGCGAGAATAGGCATCGATCACTTCAAAACCCTCGACCGATGCCCTTGCCACCAGGAGCCGGCAATTGTTGGTGCCGAGATCAATGGCAGCGAACGTGTGCGCAAATCGACCGCTGTGCCAGCCTCCCTTGGGCGTGGATTCCCCGGCCATGCTCAACTCTTTCCTTGGACGGATGCTAGCTGAGGATTTCGCCGTCGGCGAGTGCCGCTTGCCAATCCGGTCCGTCATCGCTAAATCGTCCGCCGACGAGGTCCGCAGGGTCCTTGGGGGATAGTTTAACGGTAGAACAACTGGCTCTGACCCGGTTAGTCTTGGTTCGAATCCAGGTCCCCCAGCCACCCGCCTTTTCTAACATCGTTGAGAAATCGGTCTTCCGGTGCCTCCTTCTCCGGTCCTCCACCGTGCCTCGACCCAATTTGCACACCGGAAGCAATTCCAATGAGTCCCAGCCCGATCGTGATTACGGGCGCCGCGGGCCTGGCCGGCCAGAATCTTATCCCCCGCCTCAAGGCGCGGGGCATGGGTCCGCTGATCGGCATCGACAAGCATCCCGCCAACAACAAGATCTTCGCCAGGCTTCACCCTGACGTCCGCTTGGTCGAAGCCGATCTGGCGACGGACGATGGATGGCAGCAGGCACTGGCCGGCGCCGGCACCCTCGTCCTCTGCCACGCGCAGATCGCCGCGCTCACCGAAGCGCCCTTTACCGCCAACAACGTGGTCGCGACCGAGCGGGTCCTCAAGGTCGCACGCCAGCATGGCGTCGGGCAGATCGTCCACATCAGCTCGTCGGTCGTGAACTCGCTCGCGCACGATTTCTACACCGAGTCCAAGAAGGCGCAGGAGAAACTCGTCCTCGACAGCGGCATCCCGACCTGCGTGCTGCGGCCGACGCTGATGTACGGCTGGTTCGACCGCAAGCATCTGGGCTGGCTGGCCCGCTTCATGGCGCGCACGCCGGTCTTCCCGATCCCCGGCCACGGCCGCTATCTCCGCCAGCCGCTCTATGTCGGCGACTTCTGCAACATCATCGCCGCCTGCATCGCCGAGCCACGGCCCGGACATGTGTTCAACATCTCCGGCCAGGAGCAGATCACCTACATCGACCTGATCCGTGCCTTGAAGGAGGCCAGCGGCGCGAGGGCAGCCATCGTCCGCATTCCCTACGGCCTGTTCAGGATGCTGCTGCAGCTCTACGCCATGGTCGATTCGAACCCTCCCTTCACCGCGAGCCAGCTTGCCGCGCTCGTCGTGCCCGAGACATTCGAGGTGATCGACTGGCCGCGCCTGTTCGGCGTGAAGTCGACACCGATCCTCGAGGGCCTGCGCGAGACCTTCCGCGATCCGGTCTATTCCAGCGTCGTCCTGGAGTTCTGACCTTGCCGCGTGTCGCCGTCATCGGAGCGGGCGCCATGGGACTGGCGGCCGCCTACCACGCCCTCGAGGCCGGACACGAGGTCACGGTCTTCGAGGCCGACCGGGTCGCCGGCGGCATGGCCGCCCATCTCGATTTCGACGGGCTCTCGATCGAGCGGTTCTACCATTTCGTCTGCAAGGCCGATCAGCCGACTTTCGATCTGATGCAGGAACTCGGCATCGGCGACCGCATGGTCTGGCGGCATACGTCGATGGGCTATTTCATCGACGGCAAACACTATCGTTGGGGCGATCCGCTCGCCCTCCTCGCCTTCCCCAGGCTCGGACTGATCTCGAAGATCCGCTATGGCTTGCACATGTTCCTGTCGACCAAGTGGACCGACTGGTCGGCGCTGGAGAAGGTGAACGCCAAGGATTGGTTCAGGAAGTGGGACGGCGAGCGCGCCTACGACGTGCTGTGGAAGCGCCTGTTCGATCTCAAGTTCTTCGAGTTTGCCGACAACATTTCGGCCGCCTGGATTTGGACCCGCATCAAGCGCGTCGGCACCTCGCGCGCCTCGATCTTCCAGGAGGAGCTGGGCTACATCGACGGTGGCTCCCAAACGCTCGTCGATGCCCTGGTGGAGGCCATCACAAAACGCGGCGGTATCCTGAAGCTCGGTGCCCGCGTGAGCGAAGTCACAAGTGAGCAAGGCCGCGTCACGGGTCTCGTCGTCGACGGCGCCGCGCAAGCCTTCGATGCCGTCATCTCGACCGTGCCGACGCCCTTCGTGTCCAGGTTGGTGCCGGGGCTGCCGGCTGAGGCCAAGGCGAAGTACGACGCGATCCGCAATATCGGCGTCGTCTGCGTGCTGCTGAAGCTCAAGAAGCCGGTCACCAGGCATTTCTGGCTGAACGTCAACGACCCCAGCATCGACATCCCCGGCATCGTCGAATTCTCGAACCTGCGGAAGCTGCCCGACACGATCGTCTACGTGCCCTACTACATGCCGCAGACGCATCCCAAGTTCGGCCGAAGCTCGGAAGAATTCGTCGCCGAAGCCTTCGGCTACCTGCAGAAGCTCAACCCCGCGCTGCAGCCGGGCGATCTTCTCGCGAGCCGGGTCGGCCGGCTCAACCATGCCCAGCCCGTCTGCGAGCCGGGCTTCCTCGCCAAGATCCCCAGGGTGCAGACGGAGATCCAGGGCCTGCAGGTCGCCGACACCTGCTTCTACTACCCCGAGGATCGCGGCATCTCCGAGAGCGTGCGCTACGGCAAGCTGATGGCGCAGGCGATCACCGATCCCGGCGTATGGCGCGCCGAAAATCGATGAAGCGGAACCGATGAACCTGCGGTTCCTGAAATTCCTGGTAACGGGCGGCATCGCCGCCCTCATCAACCTGCTCAGCCGGTACGTGCTCAACTACCTGATGCCCTTCGAAGCGGCGGTGGTCGTGGCTTACCTGCTGGGCACGACGACCGCCTACCTGCTGGCGCGCCGCTTCGTCTTCGACGCCTCGGGTCGCTCGGTCGCCTCTGAGGTTCGCCGCTTCGTGCTGGTCAACATCGTGGCCCTGGGCTTCGTCTGGGCGATCAGCGTCGGCCTCGCCCGTCTCGTGTTCCCCGCCATCGCCTTCACATGGCATGCCGACGACATCGCGCACCTGATCGGCGTGCTGACGCCGGCGGTGACGAGTTACATCGGCCACCGCTTCTATACGTTCGCCCGCAAGTAGGCCCGGCCCCTACGCGTAGAGGACGATCCCGCAGACCGCGACCCAGGCTACCACGGTGGCCAGCAGCGGCAGGTCCGACAGCAGCGCGTCGGTCGGCGACTCACCGGCGCCCAGCCGTTCCACCACATACCAGTAGCGAAACAGGCCGAAGATCACCAAGGGGATGGTCGCCGTCAGCTTCTGGTTCGCCGACATGACGAACAGGCTGTAGAAGACCAGCGCGCCGGTCGCCGACATCTCGGCATAGCGCTCAATCAGCGCCGGCGAATACTTGTCGAGCACCTCGCGCCCGTCCGAGCCGCTGCCCAGAAGTTCCTGCCGCCGCTTCACGGCCGCCAGGTAGAGGGCGAGACACAGAGTCGTGATCAGCATCCAACCGGAGAGCGGCAGCGTGAGCACGACGGCTCCGGCACAGATGCGCAGCACGAAGCCGATCGCGATGCTGAAGATGTCGAGGACGGGTTGCTGCTTCAGCACGAACGTGTAGGCGATGTTGAGGGCGAGATAGCCCGCGATCACCATCATGAGTTCGGGCTGGAAGAACGCCGCCACGACGAGTGCTGTCAGGAGACCGGCGAGCAGCGCGAGGGCTCCGCGGCGCGATACGCGGCCGGCGGCGAGCGGCCGGGACAGGCGCTTGGTAGGATGCCGGCGGTCGCGTTCGATGTCGTGCAGGTCGTTGACGACGTAGCAGGCCGAAGACGCGACACAGAACAGGACGAAGGCCAGCAGTGACAGCTTTATCGACGCGGGGTTGGTGAACTCGCGCGCAAACACCAGGGGCGCGAAGACGAACGCGTTCTTCACCCATTGGCGGGGCCGAATCAGCTGGATCAGCCCCACCATCGTCCCCCCGACGAAAGTGAACTCATTGCCCCAAGACACCCTTCATGAGGGGACTGTATGCGGGCTCCCATGGAGTCTGGCAATCCCTCGGCCTGCCAGGCCTTGCCGGACGGCGTTTATGCCTTGGCCTTAGAGCGGCGGACGAAGTACCATCCCCGCTCAACAATTCGCTTCTCGGGCACAGGACGGATGAGACCTGTTTCCTCCTGGGGACGCCTGAGCGCGGAGCCTCATCAAGTCATCGAACTGTCCGACGTCGCCACGCTGGCCCACGAGTTGCGCGGCAAGGGGCCGGCGATTCCGCTCGGCATGGGCCGGAGCTATGGCGATGCCTGCCTCAACCCCGGCGGCGCGCTGTTCAGCACCGCCCGGCTGGATCGCTTCCATTCGTTCGATCCCGAGGCCGGTCGGCTGGTCTGCGAGGCCGGCGTGCAGCTCCGCGACATCCAGCGTTTCATGGTGCCGCGCGGCTGGGGCCTGCCGGTGATCCCGGGCACGCAGATCGTGAGCGTGGGCGGCGCCATCGCCAACGACGTGCACGGTAAGAACCACCATCGCGTTGGCTCGTTCGGCCATCATGTCCGCGGGCTCAAGCTGGTGCGCACCGATGGTCAGGTCGTCGACTGCGGTCCCAGCGTGCGGCCGGACCTGTTCGCCGCCACGGTGGGCGGCATCGGCCTCACCGGCCTGATCGCCACCGCCGAGTTGCAACTCCAGCGCGTGGCCGGGCCGTGGCTCGACAGCGAAATCCTGCCGTACCGCGGCCTCGAAGAATTCCTGACCCTGGCCGACGATTCCGAATCGCTGTGGGAGCACACCGTATCGTGGCTCGACTGCACCGCCGGCAGCCGTACGCGGGGGATCTTCTTGCGCGCCAACCCCGCCGTCGACCAGACCGGCAAGCCGCCCCGGCCCCGTCGCCACGCCGTCCCCGTCACGCCGCCGCTGTCGCTGTTCAACCGGCTGACACTGCCGGTGTTCAACAGCGTCTACTATCACCTGAACAGCCATCGCAGCGGCGCCAGGCGCCGGCCGTTCGATACGTTCCTGTTCCCGCTCGACGACCTCCAGGACTGGAACCGGCTCTATGGGCCCCGTGGCTTCTTCCAGTACCAGCTCGTGGTGCCCCGCGATGCCGGTGCCGCCGCCCTGCGCGACATCCTCGACATCATCGCGCGGTCGGGCCAGGGCTCCTTCCTCGCCGTCATCAAAACCTTCGGCGACCGCTCCTCTCCCGGCCTGCTGAGCTTTCCCACTCCCGGCATCACCCTCTCGCTCGATTTCCCCAATCGCGGCCCGCGCACTGGCCGCCTGTTCGGAGAACTCGACGCGGTCGTGCGGGCTGCCGGCGGGCGTCTCTATCTCGCCAAGGATGCGCGCATGCCGCGCGATCTCTTCGAGGCGGGCTATCCAGACGCGCCGGCACTTGCGAGATTCCGCGATCCAGGGATGAGCTCCGGCATGTCCCGCCGTTTGATGGGGCATTGAGTTGGACCAGAAGAAGCGCATCGTCGTGATCGGCGCGACCTCGGCGATCGCCGAACATTGCTGCCGGTTGTGGGTGCAACGCGGTCCCGTGGAGCTGATCCTCGTCGCTCGCAACGTGGCGCTTGCCGAGCGCATCGCCGCGGACCTGCGCGCGCGGGGCGGCCAGGCCGAGGTCTCCGTCGAGACGCTGGACTTCCTCTCGACGCCGGCGATCGCCGAGGCGGTCGCGCGCTGGACGGCGCTGAAGCCGATCGACATGGCCTTGATCGCCCACGGCGTTCTGTCGCCCCAGCAGCCGTGCCAGGACGATATCGAGCAGGCGCGATGGTCGATCGAGGTCAATGGTGTCTCGCCGGTCCTGTTCGCCGAGGCCCTCGCCGGCCCGATGAGCCGGCTCGGGCGCGGGACGATCGGGATGATCGGATCGGTCGCCGGAGATCGCGGCCGGCGGGCGAACTATGTCTACGGTGCCTCGAAAGCCCTGATGGACCGGTATGCCCAGGGCCTGCAGCACCGCTTCGCCGGCAGCGGCGTCAAAGTCGTGCTGATCAAGCCCGGGCCGACCGACACGCCGATGACGGCGCAGTTCAAGGCGCAGGGCCGTCGCCTCGCCTCTGTCGAATCGGTCGCCCAGGGCACAGTCGAAGCCATGGAGCGCGGCACGCCGGTCGCCTACCTTCCGCGCAAATGGCAGGTCATCATGTTCGTCGTGCGCATGCTGCCCGACTTCATCTTCAACAGGCTCAACATCTGATGCTGAAAGAGATCTACGACGGGGTCATGTCGCGCTGCGAGGCCGCCTTCGCCCTGCTGGCCGGCGGCCGGCTGTGGCTGGTCTGGGGCGTGGCTCTGGCAATCGCCCTGTCGCTGTTCGTCTCTTTCCCGCGCATCAGCTTCTTCCTCGGCACCGACGCCCAGATCGTCAATTTCTGGCCGGTTCTCGAGCGCCAGGCTGCGGATCCGCTGGCCACGGCGGGTGAGCAGTACAAGGACCAGGCGCTGCACGACGCTAAGCTTGCCTTCCGCCTCACCCTCCCGCTCACCATGAAGGTCCTCCACATCGATTGGCGCGGCCTCCTCGCGATCCAGTTCGCTCTCGGCATCCTGACGCTGGGCCTCGCCGGCAAGATCGCGATGGACCTGTTCGGCGATCGCATCGTGGCCCTGGCCAGCGTGTTCGGCGTGGCGTCGGTCTATGCCGGGAAGGCGGCGTTCCTGCAGCTCGGCGGCATGGGCGACGCCTATGCCTTCGCCCTGCTGACGGTCGCGATCGCATTCCGCAATCCGCCCGTCATCGCAGCCGCCATCATCGCCGCCTGCTTCACCGACGAGCGTGCAGTCATCGTCTCGCCGCTCGTGGTCGTCTATTGGGCCATGCGCGACAGCAACGGCCGCAAGCCCGACTGGTTCAATCTTCAGACATTCACCGTCGCGGGAGCCATCCTGGTCGCCGGCATCATCCGCCTCGTGCTGATGTTCGGATACGGGCTGCATATCCCGATCGGCACCGGCAAGGACGTCGGATTGAGCGTCCTGCCGATCACCCTGCCCGACCTGCAATATGAGCTGCCGCACGTCCTGGCAGGCCTCTGGCTGTGGCCACTGGTGGCCTGCATCATTCTCGTCCGAAACCGGTGGTGGTTCTCGTTGCTGGCGATCCTGGGCGTCACGGGTGCGATCGTCGCCGCCTCGTTCATGGTCCTCGATGTCGATCGCAGTCTCGCCTACACCCTGCCCCTGGTGTTCGTCTCGATGGCGGTGGCGGCCTGGGCCAGGCTCGGCCTCAAGGATCTGCGATCCATCGCGATCCTCGGCTTCCTGATCTCATTCGCCTTCCCGGTGAACAGCCTGATGGGCGGCGTCAGCAATCGCTACTCGGAGGGCAATCTCATGCCGATCGAGCTGGTGCGTTACTACAAGTACAGCGCCGCCCGCTAGCGGCGGACCTGGTAGAAGCAGACGAGATCGCCCAGCGGCACCATCGTCCAGCCGTCGACCGGATAGTCGACGAAGGAGCGCAGGATCGCGTCGGCCTTGCCGTTGTCCAGCAGCCGCTTCTGGACGAAGACGTAGAGGCGGTCGACGCGGCCGCGATAGACCTGTGACTTCAGGGACTCGAGCGAATCGAAGTCGGCCTGGTTGGCCCAGCTCCTGGCATTGCGGACCTCGAGCGCGATCTCGGGCGACGGCAGGAAGATCAGGGTCTTTAGCGAATCAGGCCCCGCAAGATCGATGGTGCGGATGAAGGCAATCGCCTCGACCGATGCGCTCATCTGCCGGAAACCACGATCGCCCATCGGATAGTGGGAATTTGCCACGGTGCGCGTCACGAACGACGTCACGCCGTAGAGGCACGCGAGACCAGCGATCGCGGCGAACGGGAGGCGCAGCAGCCAGGAAGGGCTGGTCATGAAGGCATGCACGACCCCGATGAAAAGCAGCAGCGACGGAACCCTGAAATGCCGTTCGTCGAAGCTCACCGATTTGCCCGCCATCCAGGTAATTAGGAAGAAAGCGAGCATCGCCGCGCAGGCCGCATAGACGAACCGCAGATATTCGCCGTGTCTGTCGCGCAGTCGCACCCAGGTGACGGCGAACGTCACGACGGCCAATGGAAAGAAGCAATAAGCCACGGCGTCGATCGACTGGAGGACCTGCCGGCCGGGATTGAGGAAGAGATAGTTGGCGAGGTCTAGCAGCGACAGGCTGGCGCTCCATAGCGAGCCCACGCCGAAGGCCACATAGAACAGCAGGCCGTCGGGATGCACGGTGGTCGAGATCGAGGCCGCCGTGACGCCGCGCGTATACCAGGCAAAGTAGAAGATCGCGCCCATCAGGCCGATGGTCACGCCGGCCACGACCAGCTTGCGGATCGTGTCCCGCTTCGCCCACGCCCTGTCGCCGCAGATTGCCGCGGCACCCACGATCGCGGCGCCGATGATGATGCCGCTCAGCTTAGCGACGACCAGTACCGCCGTCCCCGCCACGAGCGGCAGCACGGCGAACCACCTGAGATCGCGCAGCCGCCAAGCCATGAGCACGAACCACGGCGCGACGCCGAACAGCAGCGTCTCGCCGCCGGAATAGTTCGTGAAGGACAGGTTGAAGAACCTGTTGCAGGCGACGATCGCCAGCGCGACTACCGTGGTCTGCATGGGGAAGCCGAAAGCCTGGTAGAGCGCGAACCAGCCGAACAGGCCGAGCACGGAGAAGACGGCAACGACGACGATGATCGCCAGGCCGAGACTGATGCCGAGCTTCTCGAGCAGGCCGGGTAGGACGTGCTGCCCCGGCGTCCAGGTGCTCATGAAGGATTCGACTTCACGCGATATGTCGGAGAGGTCGGGACCAAGGGAATAGTTGAAGGCCGAAGCGCGGGCCTGGGTGTACCAACCGACGAATCCCCAGCCACTGTCGGAATACATGTTGGGCCGGACGATTGCGCCGGCGGCGGTGTAACCCACCGTCAGGATGATGACGAGCGCCAGGCAAAGCATCGGCAGCAAAGTCACGAGACGGTCGGAGCCCCTGCCCGCTCCCCCAAACGATCGAATCATCCGATGCCACCGGCCCCTGAGAATCTGGCCGAAGTCTAGGAGCGCGGCTCGGGCATACAAGGCCGATCTATCGAGGAAATCGCATTAGGACCGGGCCGGACGCCGCAATATACTGGCTCCGGATGCAATCATTCTCTCCGACGGTTTCGGTCGTCGTTCCGACCTTCAACGAATCGCAGAACCTGCCTCGCCTCGTTGGCTTGCTGGACAAGACGATGGGCGACATTCCCTGGGAAGTTGTTTTCGTCGATGACAACAGTCCCGACGGCACCTGGAAGGTGGCCAAACAACTCGCCCAGGACGACGTGCGCGTGCGCTGCATCCGCCGCGTCGGCCGGCGCGGCCTGGCCGGCGCCTGCATAGAGGGAGCGCTGAGCTCGGCCGCCCCCTACATCGCGGTCATGGATGCCGATCTCCAGCACGACGAGACCATCCTTCCCGCCATGGTGGCGAAGCTGCAGAACGACGAAGCCGACATCGTGATCGGCAGCCGCTTCGTGGGCGACGGCAGCAGCGAAGGCGGGTTCTCGGCCCGGCGGGCCTTCGCCAGCCGGGTCGCGACGCGCCTCGCCGCCTTCATCATCGGCCGGCAGGTCTCCGATCCGATGAGCGGCTTCTTCGCGCTCAAGCGGGAGGTCTTCGAGGCCGCGGCGCCCAGCCTGGTCCCGTCGGGCTTCAAGATCCTGCTCGACATCCTGGCCAGCACCCGCGGCCAGCTGCGCGTGGCCGAGGTCGCCTACCGTTTCCGGTCCCGGCAGGAGGGCCTTTCAAAGTTCGACACCCGCGCCATTCTCGACTTCCTCGGGCTCCTGCTGCATCGCATGACCGGCGGCACCGTCTCGGTCCGCTTCCTGTTCTTCATGATCGTCGGCGCCATCGGCCTCGCGATCCACCTCATCGTCCTGCGGATCGGTCTGCTGAGCGGGCTTGGCTTCGAGGCGGCGCAGTCGGTGGCGACCGTCGTCGCCATGACCTCGAACTTCCTGGTGAACAATCTCCTCACCTACAGCGACATGAAGCTGCGCGGCGCGGCGGCGCTGGCCGGCCTGCTCAAATTCTACGTCGTGTGCGGCGTGGGAGCGCTGGCCAATATCGGCGTAGCGTCGTGGCTGTTCGTGTCGAACGAGAGCTGGTGGATCGCCGGCATCGCGGGCGTCATCGTGGGCGCCACGTTCAACTACACGATGAGCTCGATCTTCGTCTGGCGGCAGCAGCAGAACTGAGGCGGCGCACGAAGCGCCGCCCCATCGCCCTGCTTAGCGGGCGTTCTCTTTTTCGAAGTCCGGCACCGCGGCCGAAGCAGCCGCGAAGCGTGGCGACTTGGTCACCTTGAGTGCTTCCGCACCGCCCTCGGTCTGCATGATCTTCGCCATGATCGCCTGCTGCGCACGATCGAAGACGCCACGGTTCTCGATCAGGAACTTCTGCGATTCGCGCAGCTTGGTCACATAGCCGTTGATCTCGGGCACGACGTAGCGCGCGACCATGTCCCAGCTGCGGCGCGTATTCTCCGGGTTGGCCCAGTCGTGCACGAAGCCCACGCAGACGCCGAAGCCGCCGCTCTTGGCATAGACGTCCTTGATCACCTTCACGAGGTCGTCGGGCGTGCCGATCGTGGCCGCCGAGCCCGGCGTGAACGCCGTCTTGTCCACCGCATCGTCCGGATCCGTGAAGGGCGCTGCACCCGGCCGCTGCAGCGTGCCGACGATGTATTCGTTGTGCCAGCGGTGCAGGCCCACTCGCGCTTCCTCGCGGGCCTTCTCGCGTGTCTCCGCGATGTGCCAGCTGAGCAGTACGCGCCAGTTCCGGCGGTCGACCGTCTGGCCATGCTTCTTCGCGGCGTCCTCGGCGAACTTCCATTGCGTAGGCAGCGCCAGCAGGCCCTCGTTCGACATCGAGCCGATGGAGATGATGCCGATGCCGTGCTTGCCGGCCAGGGTCATGCCGGAGGGGCTGACCTGCGAGGCGACGACGAAGGGCATTTCCTCCTGCAACGGCAGGAGCTGCAGGGCGGCGTCCTGCATCGTGTACCAGTCGGTCTTGTCGGTGACCCGCTCGCCGTTAAACAGGCGGCGGATGATGCTGATCGCGTGGTCCTGACGATCGCGCTGGACCATCGGGTCGATGCCGAGCGTATGGGCGTCGGAGGCCAGCGCACCGGGACCCGAGCCGAAGATCGCGCGGCCGCCGGTCATATGGTCGAGCTGCACCATGCGCTGCGCCACGTTGTAGGGGTGATGGTAGGGCAGCGAGATCACGCCGGTGCCGAGCTTGATGCGCTTGCTGCGCTCGCCGGCGGCCGCCAGGAACATCTCGGGCGAGGCGATCATCTCCCAGCCGCTCGAATGATGCTCGCCGCACCAGAATTCATCGTAGCCCAGGCCGTCGAGCTGCTCGACGAGGTCGAGGTCCCGCCGGAACTGCAGCATCGGATGTTCACCGATCGGATGGTGCGGCGCGATGAAGGCGCCGAATTTGAGCCGCTGCATGGTCGTATCCCCGAAGTTTGTTGGTGTCTCGATATCAAGGCCGATCATGCCGCGTTCCGGCTCTCCGCAGGAAGGCCCACGAATGGCAGATTTCGGTCAGCGGACACACCTCCAATCCAGACGCCGCCGCGGGCGCTCGGTGACGCCGTGCTGGATAACACCGAAATATCCAATCATTTCTGGGCCTTGGACCGTTCCCGTGAGCCCTGGCCCGTCGCAATCCTCGCCGCCCGTGCGGCTCGTCCTCCACATTTCGAGGCTGGTCTATACCGCGCGGGCTCGGACGCCCAAGGGCATTCCCCGGGTCGAGCTCGCCTATGCCGAGCACTTGGGCACGATCGAACCGCGCAAGAACCACAAGCGGATCTTGGAATTGTGGCTCGAACTGCACTGTAAGCTGGGACCGTCCATGCCGCGCCTCCTCGTCGTCGGCGAGCGTGGCTGGAAAAGCCGGGATGTGATCGATCTTCTGGAGAGCGCAGCTTCCCAGGGCGTCGTACAGGAATACGGCCGTCTTTCGGACGCCGCCGTTGCCGGCCTGCTGAAAGGCGCGCGCGCGTTGCTGCATCCGTCCCTCACGGAGGCGCTACGGGATTCCCCTCGCCGAAGCCCCAACGTAGGGCACCCCCGTCCTCTGCCACAACATCCCCGTCTTCCGCGAGGTCGGGGGCGACATCCCGGATTATCTCGATCCGACAGACAGTTTGGCGTGGCGCGCCGCCGTGCTGGACTATGCCCAGCCCCGGTCTGCGAAGCGTGAAGCCCAGACCCGCAGGCTCTCCCTCTGATCGCAGCTGACCTGGGAGCAGCATTTCGCCGTGGTCGAGGCCGCGCTGGGCAGGCTTTGAACAAAGAAAAAGGCGGCCCGTGGGGCCGCCTCTTCCTTGTGAGGGGTCGTCCAGCTTACTGGATGACGATCTCGACGCGGCGGTTCTGCGGCTCGCGGACGTTCGGGCCGGTCTGGACCAGCAGGCCCTGCTC
>JAESFU010000378.1_pt1 | contig 28658 bp, 18 predicted proteins | sample 9269461 | NCBI WGS metagenome assembly JAESFU01 (sample SAMN14502556, study PRJNA617107) | algae metagenome | isolation source: Stenomitos rutilans HA7619-LM2 and co-occurring heterotrophs from cave walls | place: USA: Waikapalae cave, Hawaii | collected 2009-07-28
CCAGCGATACGGACATTACGTTCAATACAACGGTAATCACAACGTTCACCTGAATATCAAACCGTCGGTTAATGCAAGCTATGCCGGAAACTCAAAACTTCTGATTGCGAAAGACGGTAATTATACAGTGAATAACGATGTCACATTCAAAGTGTTTGATGCGCAGCAAAAGAACTTCGGACATGTTTCGGTATGGAGACAAAAGCAGCGTTTGCGTGTTTACCTGAATGGTGAAAAGTTATGGGATATCCCAAGAGCGTTCGACAACGAAACGCAATACAATGCCATCACATTTGCAATGCAGGGCTGGTATAAGGCAGACGACTATTATCTTTTGTCGAACATCAGGCTCGCATTGGGTGCTCCTGATACAAGGAACAAACTCATTACGGAAGGAAAGTTTGTGACGCGTGGAATTTTGTTTGATGTGAACAGCGATGTGATCAAGCCTGAATCGTATGGCGCATTGAAAGACATTGCGAATGTACTGAAGGAAAACGCCGATGTAAAAGTGAACATCATTGGACACACCGATGCTGATGGTGACGACAAAGCCAATCTGGAATTGTCAAAGCGCAGGGCATCTGCGGTAAAGAAAGCGCTCAGCGGAGAGTTTGCAATTGACGAAAGCCGTATGCAAACCGATGGCAAGGGCGAATCGGCGCCTGTGGACAAGAACGATAATGTTCTTGGCAAAGCGAACAATCGCCGCGTAGAATTCGTGAAATTATAATGATGTAAAGATGTCGGCCGATAGTGGATATCGGCCGGCAGTTTTATGACGAAGGTTTCTTCTTTTGTGCTTTTGGCGCGAAGATGATCAGCATTCGCTTTCCTTCCATTTTCGGAAGCGATTCCGGCTGACCGACTTCGGCTAGTCTTTCCGCAAACTTGAGAAGAAGGAGTTCTCCGCGTTCTTTGAACATGATCGCGCGTCCCTTGAATTGGACATAGGCCTTTACTTTATTTCCTTCTTTCAAAAATGTTTCGGCATGTTTTGATTTGAAATCGAAGTCGTGATCGTCTGTTCCCGGAGTGAACCTGATTTCTTTCACTTCGGCCGACTTACTCTTCGCTTTCATTTCTTTTTCTTTACGCTTCTTTTCGTAAAGAAATTTGTTGTAGTCGATGATCTTACAAACCGGTGGATCTGCCTGTGGCGAAATCTCTACGAGGTCAAGCGCTTGTTCCTGCGCCATGCGCAATGCATCCTGAATCGGATAAACACCTACCTGCACGTTGTCTCCAACCAACCGCACCTGCGGTACCCTGATCATGTGATTGGTACGATGTTCCTGTTGTTGTTCTCTGCGAAATCTTGGATTAAAACTTCCTCGCGGTTGTCGTGGTGGAAATGCCATAATTTTTTGTCTCCCACCCAAGGAGACGCTGTGATTTTGGTTTTAAATGGGTCCCTTTGGGAACGGGACTATTCGGAACGGTTTGTATTTATGTGTTTAAGGTGTTCAATGAATTCTTCGATAGCAAGAGACCCGTCGCCGCTCTTACCGTGATGCCTAACCGAAATTCTGTTTTCATTCACTTCCTTCTCTCCTATTACAACCATCATCGGAACTTTCAAAATTTCAGCGTCGCGAATCTTCTTTCCAATCTTCTCACTACGATCGTCGAGCTCTGCACGAATATCTGCATTTTTCAGCGTTTGTAATATTGTTTCTGCATATGGCAGAAACTTGTCGCTGATGGGCAGAATCTTCACCTGTACGGGCGAAAGCCAGACAGGCATCCGACCGGCGTAATGCTCCAGCAGGAAACCGATGAAGCGTTCATGCGTACCGAGCGGAGCACGGTGAATGATCAACGGCACTTCCGGCTGATTCGCCTTGTTGGTAAACTGCAGATTGAACCTTCGGCTTTGCGCAAAATCCACCTGGTTTGTCGCCAGTGTAAACTCACGCCCGATGGTGCTCCAGATCTGAACATCTATTTTCGGGCCATAGAACGCGCCTTCGCCCTCTACTTCCACGTAAGGAATGTTTCCCCGTTTGAGTACATCCCTCACAAGCTCCTCTGTCTCCTTCCAAAGCTCCGGCTCGTTTACATACTTCTGCCCAAGCTTCGACGGATCGTGAAGGCTCAGCCGCATTACATACTTATCGATCCCAAATATTTTGAAATACTTCAGGTACATGTCGTTCACCGCCATGAACTCCTGGTAAAACTGCTCTTTGGTGCAATAAATATGGGCATCGTTCATGTGCAGGCAACGCACACGCATTAATCCAAACAATTCGCCACTTTGTTCGTACCTGTAACACGTACCGTATTCAGCCAGCCTCAACGGAAGATCTTTATAGCTGCGCGACTCAGCCGCGAAGATCTTGTGATGATGCGGACAATTCATGCTCTTCAGATAGTACTTGACCCCTTCAAGTTCCATCGGCGGATACATGCTGTCCTGGTAATACGGCAAATGACCGCTTGTAAGGTACATGCTTTCCTTTGCGATATGTGGGGTGACAACACGTTTATATCCCGCTTTTTCCTCAGTTTCCTTTGCGAGTTTTTCCAATTGCTCGATGATCACCGTTCCGTTCGGGAGCCACAGCGGCAGGCCAGGGCCCACGTCGTCATCAAATGTAAAAATGCCAAGTTCTTTACCGAGCTTTCGGTGGTCGCGTTTCTTGGCTTCTTCAAGCAATTGAAGGTATTCGTCGAGTTCTTTTTGGGAAGGGAACGTAACGCCGTACAGCCGCGTAAGCATTTTATTTTTTTCATCCCCTTTCCAATATGCTCCCGCGATGTTGGTTAATTTGATCGCTTTGATTAATCCGGTCGAAGGAATATGCGGTCCGCGGCAGAGATCGGTGAAATTGCCCTGGGTATAGAAGGTGATTTCTCCGTCTTTGAGGTTCTGAAGAAGATCCAGCTTGTACTCGTCGCCCTTTTCCTCGAAATATTTTAAGGCATCGACTTTTCCTATTTCTTTTCGCTGATACCTGTTGTTCTGTTTTGCAAGCTCATTCATCTTTTTTTCGAGCTCACGCAAATCCTGTTCAGTGATTTGCCTGCCACCAAGATCCATGTCGTAGTAAAATCCTTTCTCCACAGCCGGCCCGACCCAGAATTTTACACCCGGAAAAAGCGATTCAACAGCTTCCGCCATCAGGTGAGCCGACGAGTGCCAGAAGGTTGATCTGCCATCCTGGTCGTCCCAGGTAAGAAGCTTCAGCGTCGCGTCTTCGTAAATCGGTCGGGATGCGTCCCAAATCACCCCGTTTACAGAAGCCGCCAATACCTTTCGTGCCAGTCCTTCGCTTATCGACTTTGCAATGTCCAGGGCACTGCTGCCATTTTCATACTCGCGCGTTGCTCCGTCGGGAAATGTAATTTTGATCATTCTAATGAATCATGTTTGCAACTGCTTCGCTTTAAATGAAGAGTTTCAAATTTTTAGAGTGCAAATTTAACGAACTATTTGCAGACCGTCTTTTCCAGTTCTGTCAATGAAAAATTAATAAATGGGTAATTTGCCAGCGAAGGATTAGTCATGAGGTCAGCACTTGTTCTATTATCACTTTTGTTCTCGGTTTCACTGCATGCGCAGGATGTAACAGGTATCTGGCGTGGTCACTTTCGTTCCAATGGGGCGAAGTTGATGCGCGTTTATGGAGGCGCCGACGACCGTTACAAGTTCGAGGTTCAACTGGATCAGTCGAAAAAGACGTTCTCCGGCGTTACTTACTCTTATAAAACAACGGTTTTTTACGGAAAGGCGTCGTGCCAGGGAACCGTAAACTTCGCAACCAGGAAAGTATTGCTCGAAGAACTCAAGATTCTCGAAGTGAGAATGGCTGGCGGAGACGCGTGTGTGATGACCTTGTTCCTGCAATATTCGAAACATGGCGATGAAGAGTTTCTTGAGGGAACGTACACCAGTATGAACACGCGCGACTCATCGAACTGTGGACAGGGAACCGTGTTTTTAAGAAAGGTGCCAACGTCTGACTTTTACAAAGAACCCTTCCTGGTTGAGAGAGAGAAGAAGGCGGAAAGAAAAATCACAAAGCCGCCGGTGGTGACGCCGCGGCCCAAGACCGACAGTGCGGTGGTAAAGAAGAATACTGTTCCGCAAAATCCGGTTGCTACAAAGAAGCCAACAGGCGTGACCCAAAAGCCTGTGACGAAGAAAACGCCTCCGCTTGTTGCGAAAAAAACTGAAAATGTAAATAAGGTTCCGGAAGACACTGTGAAAGCCGCAATCACACGTGCCACTGTAACTCCCTCAACGATACCAAAAGTGCTGGCAACAAGAAAGAACGAACTTGTTCAGACAATCGTTACACCCGCACGCACTGTCACCGTAAATATTTACGACAATGGCACGATCGACAACGATACGGTTTCAGTTTTCATCGACAAAAAACTTGTATTGTCGAAGCAACGACTTACCGCCAAACCGTTAACCGTTTCTTTCACTCTCGATGAAGACAACGAGGAGCATGAGTTGGTTATGGTGGCTGATAATCTTGGAGAAATTCCGCCAAATACATCGCTGATGGTAGTGAAAGCCGGAACGGAACAATATGAGGTCAGGATCACTTCTACAGAGCAAAAGAATGCGGTTGTGATGTTTAGATTTCAAAAGGAATGACCGTTTAAATAATTAGTGATGTCCCGATACCGGTGACTTATTAATTTTCGCAATAAATCAATGCATGCGCTTTTTTGTTCTCGCGTTATTCCTGTTCTCCGCGATTGTTTCGCACGCGCAAAACCTGACAGGTATATGGCGAGGTAAGCGTACACAGATTGCGGGCGGATGCTTTCCGGAGTATTCTCTGGAAATGCAGATCAGCTTTTCAAACAACTCCATCATGGGCCGGTCGTATAACTTTTACGACACCGAGCGTTATACCAAGATCAATTTTACCGGCAAGTACAATCCGCAAACCCACCGAATGGTGATCATAGAAAGCGCCGTACTGCAATACAATGTTCCATCGCATTGCGTACCATGTATAAAGACCTATGATCTTGTGTGGGTGCAAAACGGCAAAGAAGAAGCGCTGAGCGGAGAGTGGAAGGGACACGAAATGGGAAACTCGAACATATGTCCGCCGGGCACCATTTACCTTACCCGTCAAACTGAGCCCATGTTTCCTGTTGACGTAGAGCAAAACGATACGCTTTCAAAGATTCAAAGGAACATGACGGTGAAGAACCGCGACAAGGAAGTAGTTCGCAACATTGTTGTAGATACTTCACAGATCCGCATCGACGTGTATGACAATGCGGAGATAGATGATGATACGGTTTCAATCTTTCTCAACAACACACTTCTTGCCCATAAGAAACGGCTCACCGACCGGCCGCTTACTTTGTCGATAAATGCATTTCCGAATACCGATTATGAACTGATGATGTATGCCGAAAACCTGGGCCGCATCCCTCCCAACACATCACTCATGATCATAACGGCCGGGGACAAACGATACGAAATGCGAATCACTGCCAGCGAACAGAAGAATGCGGTGGTGAAGTTTAGGTACGTGAAGTAGTTGAAGGTTGAAAGTTGAAAGTTGAAAGTAGTTGCATATACTCAAGCAACGTAACTAACAGCTAGCTTTTACAAACGCGTCAATACCTTCAACCTTCAACTTTCAACCTTCAACCTTCAACTCTCAACTTTCAACTTTCAACTTTCAACCTTCAACTACTCTGTGGATATTTTTTCACACCTCCCTCATTTCCGCCTAATGGCCTCAAATTTTAACCCTCTGGTGTGAACAAAATCTACCGCTATGAAAAGGGTAACATTCATTTTATTACCTGTCGTTTTTCTATTGTTTTCAACCTCTGCTTTCTCGCAGTTGAATCTTTCCCTCGGGCCCAATGCAGGAGTCGGTCATGCATGGATGAAAGGTGGCGACGGCGATAATCGCTACAAGCCTGCAGGCAACTTTGGCGTTGCGCTTGTTTACAGCGCCAACGAACATATCGGCATCGGCGCGGACCTGAAATATTCAATCGAGGGAGTGAAGCGCGACATTGGCAACAATTCAGTTACATACAGGCTGAATTATCTGCGCGTTCCGCTGAAAGGAATATACTTCTTCCGCAATCATGGCGATAAGATCCGGCCTAAAGTTTCGCTTGGCCCTTCATTCGGTTTTCTCCTTGGAGGTAATCAGGAGGTCAACGACGATGAAACATCGCTGGAAGTTAAAGACCAGTTCAAATCAATGGATATTGGCCTTGCTTTGTCAGGTGGTATTCATGCGCGACTGGTCACAAATACCTGGCTCACTCTTGATCTGAATTACTATCACGGATTTACAGGGGTTGCCGAAAATGCTTCCGCATTTCCCGACAATCTGAAGAACCGGAACATCGGAATCAACCTTGGTTTGCTGTTTGGTATTGCTCGCGCAGAGGAAGACTAAAACTTAAAATTCCAAGTCACGGAAGGCAGTATAGGAAACAACGAGACCTGCCTTGCTTCTACCTTCAGGTCACCGTTAATCGCACTTCCTTCCTGATCGAAGTAAATAAAATAAGGATTCAACCGGCTGTAGCTGTTGTAGATGCTGAACACCCAGTTCTGCTCGAACTTGCTGCCCGGTTTTTTTCGTGGAGTAAGTGTAGCTGAGAGATCGAGGCGGTGATAAGCCGGCAACCTGTATTGATTCAGCTTACTGTACTCCTGGGTGAGCACGCCTTCCACCACATAAAATCGCTCCGGCAAGGTCGTGGCGTTTCCTGATCCGTATACAAACACGGCCGACAACTTCCATTTCTTATTCAGACTATACACCCCGACCAATGAAAGGTCGTGTCGCCTGTCATACTTAGCAGGATATTTTTCACCGTCGTTTAGTTCCGGGAACTGCCGCCAGGTCCATGATAGCGTGTAGCCGAGCCATCCGGTAAACCTGCCCTTTGTTTTGTTAACGAAAAGTTCCGAACCATAACTCCAGCCTTTTCCGAAAACGAATTCCTCTTCCGGATCTTTCAACGACGGCGTGTAACCTTCGCGATACTCGATCTGCCGGTCCATTGTCTTGTAATACAATTCGATCGAAGTTTCGAACATGTTGTCGGCAAAATTCTTGAAGATGCCTGCCGCATATTGCATGCTTACCTGTGGGGCAACGCGGTAGGTGCTTGGCACCCAAAGGTCGGTTGGAAGCGTGGTTCCGGAGTTGCTGACAAGATGTATATACTGAAGATTACGCGTTACGGCCGCCTTGAATGAAGTCGATTCATTGATCAGATACCTTAGCGTTGCCCGCGGTTCAAATCCTCCATAACTCTTAATCGGTTTCCCGGTTCCGTAAGTGGTGCTGTCGGTTTTGTTTCCATCAGCATCTCTTGCAAAAATAGTATATGGACCAATTTGTGTAAATCCCGACAAACGAATACCGGCATTCACGGTAAGCCGGTCGGAGATTGTCCAATCGTCCTGAACATACAGTGCATACTCGTTGGCATGTTTGTTTGTTTCGGTGTTTGGTTCAAACACTGTTGTTCCCTGGTTTCCGGTGAGAATGTTCGGAACAAATTTGTGATAGGTAAACAATCCTCCAAACTTTATTCTATGCTGAGGAGATGGATAAAAATCGAAATCCGTTTTAGCGGAGAGATCACGTATTCCGGATGATAACTTTATAGAAAAATCATTTTGCGAAGCGCCGAAAGAAAAATTATAGTCGTTGTATACGAGGCTCGTGTTTGCAAATAGCTTACGATTGAACACATGGTTCCATCGAAAAGTTGCAGTGCTGTTTCCCCACGGGATATCGGCGTTGAAAGAACGCTGAGTGTTTGAAAAATTGAAAACGTCGCGACCGAAATACCCGCTCAGGTAAATGCGATCCTTTTCTGATATTTTGTAATTGATCTTTGCATTCAGGTCGTAGAAATAATATCCGCTGCCATAAAACTGGCTTTCCTTATTGATCAGCGGTTTCGCAAGCACATCGATGTATGTACGTCTGCCTGAAACGATGAAGGATGCTTTGTCTTTTACAATCGGTCCCTGCACCGATAAACGTGAGGCGATCAATCCGATACCGCCTTCAACTTCATAATCGTTCATATTTCCTTCCTTCATTGCAACGTCGAGGACTGATGAGATACGTCCGCCATATTGAGCTGGCATACCACCTTTGATGAGACTGGTGTTCTTTATCGCGTCGGAATTGAATATTGAAAAGAAACCGAAGAGATGACCGGTATTATACACGATAGCGTCATCCAGCATGATGAGGTTTTGGTCCGGCCCTCCTCCCCTGACGTACAAGCCGGTGTTTCCTTCGCCGGCATTGCGAACACCTGGTAACAATTGCAGGGTTTTGAGAACATCCACCTCACCCAACAATACCGGCACCGCCTTCAATTGTGCGACAGACAGATCGATCTTTCCCATTTGTGCATTGCGCACGTTGTTGTCTCTTCTGCGCGAACTCACCACAACAGCCTGGAGCGCAGACGCAGAAAGAAGATCGAAGTTGATGACTGTGTCTTTGCTGAGCGCAAGATCCAGTTCGATGGGAGCATAACCGGCAAATGAAACAAGTACGTTTAAGTTTCCGGCAGGAAGCGTCATTGAATAAAAGCCATACTGATTGCTGAGAATATTCCGATCATTGAACCGGATTGTCGCGCCGATCAGGGTTTCAGCCGAAAGCGAATCACGTACGTAGCCGCTGATCGTGTATCTCTGCGCGAACGTTGCATGGAAAATAAAAGTGAGAAGCAAACACAGCGCAGCGGTTCGGAATAAGGTTTTCATATCTGGGATCATAGTGATACGTCGACTGTAGCGGTCGTTGACTCAACAGTTTAATCTGCGGTTGGTTCGGCGGTCTCCGGCTTTTTTCGGTAGTCGAGCGAATCGGCCACTTCGCCACAATGCAGCATCTTATCGCCGAAGTATGGGTTCATTATTCGCGTCTCTTTGCTCAGCCAATATGCTCCTTTGTTGTTGAAAGCCATTGGGCAGTACTGGTAATAAACTACCTGGCCATCATAACGAACCGTACGAGTTAAGGTGTATAAGGCATCGGTAAGAACTTCGAATTCCCTGCGTTTCGCTTCGATATCCGGTTCTTTGCGCAAAGCATCGCCCGAACTATTGATTGTGGACGTGTACGTTTGCACCGTGGCCTTTATCATCTTCGTGGAATCGCCTTCAATTTCTTCCTTTTCGAGATCGGCAGCGCTTTTTTGAAGTGCAGCTGCGGCAGCATTCGCTTTGGCAGTATCACTTGAAACAAACGCATCCTTAAGGGTATAATAGTCGCCAAGTAATTTGGTAAAAGCATTATTGAAGGAACTGCTGTTCTGGCCCATTGCAACGGGCGCCGGCTTTGTCTTGTCCTCTTGCTTATCACCCCGATTCACCACCTTGAAAATCACGAAGACAGCTATAGCAATCGACACTGCTATAACAACATATTTTAACATCAGGAAAAATTTCCGCAAAGGTAGCAGAATAAAGGGTTACGCTGCGTTTATCATAATTTCGCAACCTCAAGTAACAATAGTACAGGAACATGCTGGCAGGTTTAACCAACGTAACTTTTGAATTTGGTGCACGGGCAATCGTAGAAAACGCTACCTGGCATATTCAGCCCAATGAACGCATCGGCCTCATCGGATATAACGGAACGGGCAAGTCTACGCTGCTGAAACTGTTCGTCGGCGAGTATACCCCTTCTTCCGGAACAGTGGAACTTAGCCGCAACACCTCCATCGGTTACCTGCATCAGGATCTGCTCAGCTTCGAAAGCAATGAATCGATAACGGAAGTGGCCCTCAGTGCTTTTGAAAGGGTTTTGAACCTGCAAAAAGAAATAGACGAGATCGGCCATAAGCTCGAACGCAGCGACTCGGATACCGAGCAACAGGAAAAGCTGCTGCACGATTACACAGACAAATTGCATGAGTTTGAAACGCTTGACGGCTACAATATTCACCATCGGACGGCTGAAGTGCTTCAGGGACTTGGATTTCAGAATGCCGACCTCGACAGACCCTTCAAGGAATTTAGCGGAGGCTGGCGCATGCGTGTGTTGCTTGCAAGGATGATCCTGCAGCAGCCCGATCTGCTGTTGCTCGACGAACCCACGAATCACCTCGATCTTCCATCGATTGAATGGCTTGAAAAATATCTTCAGAAGTACCAGGGTTCGGTTGTCATCGTAAGTCACGACAAATATTTTCTCGACCGTATGGTCACCAAGATCGTCGAGTTATACCAGCGACAATTGCATGTTTACATTGGCAACTATTCGCATTACGAAACTGAAAAGCAGCTTCGGATCGATATCCAGCAACGTGCTTACGAAAACCAACAGGAATATATAAGACAGCAGGAGCGCTTCATCGAACGTTTCAAGGCAAAGGCGAGCAAGGCAGCGCAGGCGCAAAGCGCCCTGAAGCGCCTCGACAAGCTCGACAGAATTGAAGACGTTGCCCTCGAGCGTCCGGACATCCGTATCAACTTCCGGGTCGACAAGGTTCCGGGCCGCGTGCTTGTCACCCTTCGTCATGTATCGAAATCGTTTGGTGAGATAAAAATTCTGGAGAACGCTTCTGCCGAGATCAACCGCGGCGACAAGATCGCGCTGATCGGAGCCAATGGTAAGGGCAAGTCTACATTGCTTCGCATCATCGCAGGCACCGAAACTTTTTCAGGGGAACGCGTCTGGGGACATAACGTGGATGAAAGCTTTTACGCGCAGCACCAGCTCGAAGCACTGAATATCAACAATACGGTACTTGACGAGATGAAAGAATGTGGCAGCCAACAGACGGAACAGGAACTGCGTAACCTGCTCGGTTGTTTTCTTTTCGGCGGAGAAGAGGTCGAGAAAAAAATCCGGGTGCTTAGCGGAGGTGAAAAAGCACGTGTGGCCCTGGCAAAGACGATCATTAGCAAAGCAAATTTCCTAATGCTCGATGAACCCACGAACCACCTCGATATTCACTCATGCGAGCTGTTGATAGAAGCTCTTAATAAATACCAGGGAACGATGATCCTCGTAAGCCACGACAGGTACTTTGTTTCCAAAACGGCAAATAAGATCTGGGAGATTGACAATAATCAGATAAGAGAGTTTGCCGGTCCGTACCAGGAATGGGTCGACTGGAAAGAAAGAATGGCGGCTTCAGATAGCAAACCCCAAAAGAAAAAGGCTGATAAACCGGAACCTTCTGTGGTAGAAGAAAAGAAGGCACCCATCCCTGTGCCACAGAGTTCCGTAAATAAAGAGGCGAAGAAGGATCTTCAAAAACAGCAGCGCCTGTTTGCGGAGCTAGAGCAAAAGATCGCCGTGCTTACCGAACAAAAAACAAAGCTCGAAGCCTCATTGAGTGACCCTGCCACTTACTCGGACCGCAACACTTTTGTGAAGGCGGAAGCTGAATACAAAAAGGCAGCTGCGGAACTTGAGAAGGCAAACATGGAATATGAAAAAGTTTTTGAAAAGATCATGACCCTCGAAAACGCAACCAACGCGCAGGCCTGAGCGAAATACGCACCTCATTGAAACCCTTTCTCCCTTTGATATTTTTGGTTCTGACGATCGGCGATGCCGTATCGCAAAGCGGCACGCGGCCAAAGATTGGACTTACACTCAGCGGCGGCGGTGCAAAAGGACTTGCACATATCGGCATCCTCAAAGCAATCGACTCTGCCGGTCTCAAAGTAGACTATATCACCGGCACGAGCATGGGCAGCATTATCGGAGCAATGTATGCGGTTGGCTACTCAGGCGAGGAGATTGAAAAAATTGCGCGAAAAGTAGATTGGGATCTTCTTCTTTCCAACCAATCGGCATTGAGCGGATATGTGATGGAAGAAAAAAGTGAATACGGAAAGTATGCAGTAGAGTTGCCCTGGGTAAACCATGCGTTCCGGCTGCCTTCCGGAGTACTTGAAGGCGAGGAACTGTGGCTGAAATTCGCGGAACTGTTCTACCCCGTGTATCACATCAAAAATTTCGACAGCTTTCCTATACCTTTTAAATGCATCGGCACTGATGTCGTCAGGGGCGAAGGAGTGGTACTTGATTCAGGCGATATTGTTACCGCCATCAGGGCAAGTATGGCAATCCCTTCCGTTTTCACAGCGGTTGAGTATGGCGGCAGAAGGCTGATTGATGGTGGTGTCGTTCGCAATTTTCCCGTTCGCGATGTAAAGAAGATGGGCGCGGAATTCGTGATAGGAAGCCGCGTAGCAATGGGACTTTTGCCGAAAGAAAAAGTCACGAATGCCTTTCAGATCCTTATGCAGATCGCTTTCTTCAAAGAAGCTGAAACCTCTAACCAGGAAGTTTCACTTTGCGATCTTTATGTGCCGATGCCGCTGGATAATTACAATGCGGCCAGCTTCAACAAGGCGGATGAGATCATGAAGTTCGGCATCGATGAAGGCAGGCGAATATTTCCTCAACTTAAACGGGTTGCAGATTCGATCAATATGCTGTATGGTACCGATCCGGTTGCGAAAGTTTCGTTGCCGGCACCTGATTCAATACACCTGTCCGAGATCAGCATACGCGGCCTGAATAAAACAACAGAAGACTTCTTCCTGCATATGATGAATTTCGAAACTGGGAGGTTCTATACGCCAGCGCGGTTATCGAAAATGATTCGCAGGGTTTTTGGAACGCGCTATTACAGCCGGATAGTTTATCATCTTGAACAAACAGCTGATGGCGGCAACAAGATCGTTTTTGAAGTTGAAGAGAACCCGGTAACGTTTGCTAAACTTGGTATTCACTATAACAACTTTTCCGGCATAAGTGTAATTGCGAATCTGACGACGCGGAATTTTTTTACTCCGCATTCACGCAGTCTTGTTACCGTAAATGTCGGTGAGAACATGCGCATACGTACGGAACACCTGCAATACCTCGGGCGCTTAAAGAAGATTGCGCTGATAGCCGGTGCTCAGTACGACAGGATAGATATCAGCACACACAACGACTTTGCAAAAGATGGTTTGTATCAGGCCCAGTTCTTTGATGCGGGCGCAAGGTTCCAGTATTCTGCAAATCGAAAATTCACATTGGGCATCGGTTCGCGGTACGAATGGATAAAATACACGCCGACCATTCAATCGGTGTTCCAGATCAAGGGTCGCAATGAATTCATAGCATCGTTTGCATATTTCTCCATCAATACATTGAATAAACCGGTGTATCCGAAACGGGGATTGAGGATCGATGGACAGATCGAGCGTATCACCAACCAGACGCCGGAGATCAGTTTCTTCGACAATGGAGAACCGATTGTAAATGTTGATTCGCTGGGAATCGGCTACAACAATTACTCAAGAGCGCTTTTAAATGTCGAGGGTTATCTGCCGACCTCTGAAAAAACTGTTTTGTTTTCACACTTCAGTACTGGTATTAATTTCAACTACCGGCAAAACATACTCAATGATTTCTCCGTAGGTGGGCTCAACAAAAGTTTTCGTAACCAGGTGTTGTTTGCGGGGCTTGAGGAAAACAGTATCAGTACTCCCAGCTATGCATCGCTGCAGCTGGGGATCAGATATCAGTTGTACAACAATGTTTTTCTGATGGCAAGGACTAACGCCCTTGTGAACAATTTTGTGAGCGTGAACAACCTGTTGCAAAAGCCTGAATTTCTTTCCGGGTATGCGGTCACTTTCGCATACAACTTTGCGCTTGGGCCTCTCGAGATATCGGCAATGTATTGCGATCAGTCGAGAAAACTCCGGTCCTACATCAATCTTGGAATTCCGTTTTGATCAATTGTTGTCGTTGGATGCTTTCAGGAAGTCGGCAACGAGGTAGCTTACGAGTTTGCCGGTGGAAAGATCCTGCCTGCCGTCTGCCAGAGTTGTAGCCCCTTCGCAAATGTGTACATATGCAGGTTTGGTATCAAGCCCTGTGAAATTCATGAATCGTCTCGCATCGGCAACAGGGATGCCTGAAGGAGTAGCTGCACTTGAGAGAACACCTTCGATTGCATCAAGGTCAACTTCAATTCCTGTATAATTGTCCTCGGTGAAATTTGTGGCGTGCGCAATCGCTTGTATGAAATCGTGTTTGCTATGAAGGTAAATGTCTTCGTAGGTAATGAAATCGATGAACGGGTTGTTGACAATGTCGAGCCATACGTTTTGCGGAAGGTAGCTTTCGTGTAATCCGATGATGCAATACTTCAGCAGGTAACCGTCTTCTTCCGCATAACGGAACCCGTTGCCGCTATGTCTACCTTCGGACGGGCGAAAGTCGGCATGCGCATCGAGATTGATACAATTGATTTGCGCCAAAGGCAGATGACCTGTTTTGTGCAATCCTTTTGCGGATCCCTTGATCAGCGGATACGAATTGTTGTGACCGCCGCCGATTACGATCGGCAACTTTCCTGCACTCACGATGGTCTTAATCAACTCCTCAACCTCTTCATCAACGGTGATCAAAGCGTGCCGGAACGCATCAACGGATTCATCCGCACTTAATGCGTTGTTATCAATAACAGTTTTCAGGTCGGAGAAGTCGAAAAATCCTGCAATTGCAACATCATGGCCCTCAAGAAAGTCGTTGCTTTGAATATTGAGAAACGACGAAAGGAAGCGCTCCCACAAAGTGCTCGTACCTGCAGTTCCCTGATTTCCGAGAACGCCGATGTCTTCCGGTATTCCGACAATAACATATTTGACAGCTTCATTCTTCAGGAGGTCCTCAAGAGTTCCACCATTGGTAATGCACGTAACACGCTCACCGAGTTTTGTTTCAAATCTTCGGATGCGGGTGATCGAGAGAATATCGTTTTTGCGAAGAATGCGGAAATGACCCATTGAATACAATTAAATAAATTCTCCTCCGATCATCACTTGTTGAACCAACGGTTCTGAAAATGAATAAGGAAGATAAGCAATTGACCGGAGCGGCCCGGTAAAAATCAGATTGGCTTTTTTTCCTACGGTGAGCGAACCGCATTCCTGTTCCACGTTCATTGCGAAGGCACCATTGATTGTAGCGGCGTTTATTGCTTCTTCCGGAAGCATCCGCATCTGGATGCAACTGAGCGACACCACGAAGTTCATATTGAAGCCCGGGGACGAACCTGGATTGCAGTCGCTGGCCAGCGCAATTGTGCAACCATTGTCGATCATGGCGCGTGCATTTTGCAAGGGCATGCGAAGAAAAAATGCGGCAGTTGGCAACAGGGTTCCAACAGTGTCAGACGCCGCCAGAGCTTCAATTGCGGCATCGTCCATATGTTCGAGATGGTCGGCGGAGATTGCGCCAACGCGTATTGCTGTTTGTACAGCACCCGAAGCACTCAGTTGATTGGCGTGTATTTTTGGAATGAGGCCAAAGTCTTTACCGGCGCGACAAATCTTTTCACATTCTTCATTCGAAAAAAATCCCTGTTCGCAGAACACATCTACAAAGTCTGCGAGTTTTTCACCTGCTACCACTGGGAGCATGTCTTCGATGATCACCCTGATATATTCTTCACGGTTGTTCCAGTATTCGGGGGGTAACGCATGGGCAGCCAGGAACGTCGAGCGGATCGTAATCCGTGAATTCTCTTTAAGTCTGCGAATGACGCGAAGCATTTTCAATTCGCCCTCTAACGTCAATCCGTAACCGCTTTTGATCTCGATGGCGCCTGTTCCAAGGCGCGCGGCACGTTTCAGGCGGTCGAGTGATTCTTGGTACAATCTGTCTTCAGGCATTTCCGCAAGTGCCCTGGCACTGTTCAGGATGCCACCGCCCTTTGCCGCGATTTCGGCGTACGACGCCCCCCGTATTTTGTCTACAAACTCTTCTTCACGCCCCTGTGGATACACAATGTGAGTGTGGCTGTCGCACCACGCTGGCAGAACCATGCCCCCTTTCGCGTCGACTACCGATCGACCGTCGCGAATGCCGGCAGGCAGATCCTCCATTTTACCAAATGCGGCGATCCGATCATCTTCCGTTATTAAAAATGCGTTATGAATTGCCGGCAGTTCGCGGAGTTGAGCCCCTTTCAGCGGTGCAGTGTGCGTTCGAACGTTCAGAAGCTGGCCGATGTTTTCTATGACAATCCCCGACATTCAGTTGAAGGTAATGATTGGACGCAATTAGAAGCCCGCGCCTATCTTTGCAATGGCATAATAATTTATTGAGTCATCGTAATTTATAAGAATGGAATTTCCTTCGTTTTCAGATCCCGCTGTGTGGTTAAGCCTGCTGACGCTTACTGCATTGGAAATCATCCTGGGTGTAGACAATATTATTTTCATATCAATCGTCGCGAACAAGCTTCCTGAAAGCAGCCAGCGGAAAGCGCGCAACATTGGATTGCTTCTGGCGCTGGTATTCAGGATCCTTCTGTTGTTGACGATCACTACCATCATCAAATTGACCAACCCGGTCTTCACAATAGATTTCATCAAGCAAAAAAATGGACAGCCTTTCGGGCTCAGCTGGAAGGACATTATTCTGATAGCGGGCGGGATATTCCTGATCGTGAAGAGTACGCTTGAAATTCACCACAAGCTGGAAAGCTCCGCCAAGCCTGCATCGCAAAAGACATTCTCGTCGCTGCAGGCGGTCATCATCCAGATCATCCTGGTGGATGCGGTATTTTCATTCGATTCGATACTTACGGCAGTCGGACTTGTAGAAAACGTCGTGGTGATGATCATTGCAGTCATCATTTCCATGGGTGTGATGCTTGCTTTTTCCGGGCCTATCAGCAGGTTCATCAACAATCATCCAACGTTGCAGATGCTTGCTCTTGCGTTCCTCATTGTTATTGGTATCATGCTCGTTGCTGAGGGCTTCCACCAGGAAATCAGCAAGGGTTACATCTATACGGCCATCGCATTCTCTCTGCTGGTTGAGTTGCTCAACATGCGGTTACGAAAAAGATCCGAACCGGTTAAGCTCAGAAACAATCAGTCACCGTAGCCGATTCTCGAGCGAAAGCTGGTGAGTTGCTGCAAATTCCTGTGCGGTTTCATATCCCGCATCAGCGTGGCGGATTACGCCAAGTCCGGGGTCGTTTCTTAAGACGCGCGACAATCGTGCTGCGGCTTCAGCCGTTCCATCTGCAACGATTACCATACCGGCATGAATGCTGTAGCCCATTCCCACGCCACCTCCGTGATGAAGACTGACCCAGCTTGCGCCTCCCGCTGTATTTACCAGGGCATTCAGGACCGGCCAGTCGGCAACCGCATCGCTCCCGTCTTTCATGGCTTCGGTTTCTCTGTTCGGTGAAGCCACTGAACCTGTATCCAGATGATCACGGCCGATCACGATCGGGGCTTTGACCCTGCCCGACCTGACGAGATCATTAAATGCAAGACCTGCACGTTCGCGTTCCCCCTGGCCAAGCCAGCAAATGCGGGCAGGCAAGCCCTGAAACGCTATTTTTTCGTTCGCGAGTCTGAGCCAGCGTAATAAAGATTTGTTTTCGGGAAACAGGCTGGCGATTACCTCGTCCGTGACGGCAATGTCGTTCGGCTCTCCGCTTAGCGCGGCCCATCGAAATGGTCCCTTTCCCTCACAGAACAAAGGCCGGATATAGGCCGGGACGAATCCAGGAAAATCGAAAGCGCCCGCGACACCTTTTTCGTGTGCGCGTGCCCGTAAGTTGTTTCCGTAATCGAAGGTTATAGTTCCCTTGCGCATGAACTGGAGCATCAGTTCCACATGACGGCACATCGATTCATATGCAAGTTCGGTATAACGCGAGGGGTCCCTATCCCTGAGTCTTGCTGCATCGTGTACACTGATCTCGTGAGGCCAGTATCCATGCAGCGGATCATGAGCCGATGTCTGATCTGTCAATGTATCCGGTACGATGTTTCTTTCATTAAGTCTCGTCAACAGCTCCACGGCATTACATGAAACACCTATTGAAATCGGCTGTTGCCGCTCCTTTGCCAGGAGGGCCCGGTCGATCGCAGCATCTATATCCGAATAAGCAAGGTCAAGGTATTTCGTGGCAAGGCGTTTCTGGATGCGCCAGTCTTCTGCCTCAGCCACAAGGCACACACCTTCGTTCATGGTGATTGCCAGCGGCTGAGCGCCACCCATACCTCCAAGGCCCGCAGTTACATTCAGCGTTCCTTTCAGTGAACCGCCGAAATGCTTGTTGGCGATTGCTGAAAACGTTTCGAACGTACCCTGTACGATTCCCTGCGAACCAATGTATATCCATGATCCGGCCGTCATTTGACCATACATCATCAATCCTTTTTTCTCGAGTTCATCGAAATGCTGCCAGTTCGCCCAGTTCGGTACGAGTTGTGAATTTGACAACAGAATGCGCGGAGCATCGGTATGCGTTTGCATTATTGCTACGGGCTTGCCGCTTTGGATCAGCAATGTCTCATCGTTGCCAAGGATCTTCAGTGAGCTGATGATCTTGTCGAGCGACTCAAAATTTCTCGCAGCCTTGCCCCTTCCGCCATAAACGATTAGTGCATCGGGCCTTTCCGCTACAACCGGGTCAAGATTGTTTAACAGCATGCGCAAAGCCGCTTCCTGGATCCAGCCTTTGCATGAGAGGGCGGTGCCTGTTGGCGTTTTGTATTTGGACGCGTCGTACTTACCCTTTTCCATCGTAAAATTTTGTTACCAGGTGAATTCGATAAAGCCTGCGTTTAAGTCGATCTTCCGGCTATTCGAAAATTCGTTGCAGGAAGCAACAAATGAGAATTTATTGAGCATGCCGTGAATCACGTTGATGTCGTTGGCAAAGATGCGGTCCTCATTCGCGAATGATACCTTGTCACGAACGAGGTCGTGAGCGAACTCGAGGATCTTACTGCTTTTCATGGGTCGTCGAAATTCGATGGCCTGACAGGCTGTGAGCAGTTCAATGGCAAGAATGTACTCGAGATTGCCCAGCACGGAAACGAATTTTCTTCCGCTGATACTTCCCATACTGACATGATCTTCCTGTCCCAGTGAGGTAGGGATGCTGTCTGCACTTGCCGGAAAGCACAGCGTTTTATTTTCCGTCACCAGTGCTGCGGTGGTGTACTGCGGAATCATGAAGCCACTATTGAGTCCCACTTCATTCATCAGCAATAACGGCAGACCCCATTTTCCTTCGAGCAGCAGGTAGCATCTGCGGTCGGAGATGTTCCCGATTTCCGAGGCGGCAATTGCAGCATAGTCGAGCGGAAGTGCAAGAGGTTGTCCATGAAAGTTTCCACCGCTTACCGTATCGGAGTCTGAAAAGATGATCGGATTGTCGGTTACAGAATTCAGTTCTGTTTCAACAAGCGATTTTAGGTGAAGCCACGCATTTCGTGAAGCGCCATGCACCTGCGGCATGCAACGAAGCGAATACGGATCCTGTACCCTTCCGCAATCGATATGACTTTGCATGATCTCCGACTCTTCGAGTAACAACCTGAGCCGTTGGGCAACGAGCATGTTGCCCGCATACGGCCTCAATGCGTGCAAGCGTTCGTCAAATGGAGCTTTGGTGCCTGTGAGTGCTTCGAGACTCATCGCACCAATAATGTCGGCTGCTTCGAGTGCGTTGTGCATTCGTTGTACGCCGATGATCGCGAATGCGAGTATGAATTGCGTGCCGTTGATCAGCGCCAGGCCTTCTTTTGGCCCAAGCTGCAAGGGGGGCATGCCGTTGCGTTGCAATACAGCCGAGGCCGGAACGGGAACATCGCCGTCCCAAATTTCACCGAGACCGATCAAAGGGAGAAACAGATGAGCAAGTGGAGCAAGATCGCCGGAGGCACCGACGGAACCTTTGTCCGGAACAACAGGGATATAGTTGTTTTCGATATGCCAGATGATTCTTTCGATGGTTTCGATGCGGACGCCTGAATAACCCATCGACAGCGAATGCACTTTTGAAATCATCATCAGCTTTGCGGCGAGCACGGGAATTGCGGAGCCGACGCCGACGCTATGACTCTGCAGTATTTTGTGTTGAAGTTTTTTTGTGTCGGCAGCGGAGATGATGGTATCTGCAAGAGCCCCAAACCCTGTGTTGATGCCATAAACCGTGCGTCCGTTTGCGATGATCGAATCTACCGAGGCCTGGCATGCCGCGACTTTCTCGCGGGCGTCATCCACCAATATTCCCCTTATTTTTCCTTCAGCAATGGCAAGTGCCGAACGGATCGTCAGTGGATCCGATCCATACCGGAAATCTGTTGGTTCCATTCTACTCCAAAGTATGAAATAAAACTGCTGTCGTCGAAAAGGTTTACGGTGTTTGGAATTTCTTCATAATTTTCAATTCCTCAAATACACTTGCCATGATATTAAACGATCAGGAAGTCGCTTCTTTTCATCGCGACGGGTTTGTAATCAGAAAGAATTTTTTCAACAAGGTTGAGATCGATAAGCTGTATCGCATTGCGATCGGTGACAGTGTGATAAAAGAAAACGCACTTGATCTGAACGATCAGAGTGGAAAGAAGACGAAGCTTACGCTATGGTTCAATCCGGGAGAGGACGTCTACAGCATGCTCATCCGCAGCGAACGAATGGTGAAATCCGTTGCACGGGTGCTCGACAGTGATAGTCCGGTTTGCCATTTTCACACAAAACTGATGCAGAAAGAGCCAAAGGTTGGCGGAGCGTGGGAATGGCACCAGGATTACGGCTATTGGTACAAGAACCAGTTTCTGTTTCCCGATCAGCTGGTGAGTGTAATGATTGCGCTGACGGAAGCAAATAAAGCAAATGGATGTTTGCAGGTCATCAGGGGTTCGCACAAAATTGGTCGCGTCAATCATGGATTCGCGGGCGAGCAGGTAGGCGCCGATATGGTTATGGTGAATCATTGCCTGGAAGTGATGGAGCATGTGTACGTTGAACTTGAACCGGGCGATGCGCTTTTCTTTCATAGCAACATCCTGCATCGTTCGGAAGCAAATCTTTCCGATCGTCCGAGATGGTCGCTCATTTCATGCTACAATTCACTTTCTAATCCTGCGTATAACGACGAGTCGACGTCGTGGAAAACTCCGGTGGAGATTGTGCCTGATGATGCGTTGATGCGCAATGAATCGGGCGGCGCCTCCAATGCCGGCGACTTCCTCAAAAAAGAAAACGATCCCGCTCTGAAAGAAACGGGCTGGGAAACGGAAGTAAAGACTGTCTGACGTTCATTCATAACCAAGTACACTAACTGATGAAATCATCAACAGGCTTTTTGTTGTCTTTAATGATGTTCATGGAGTATTTCATTTGGGGATCATGGTATGTGACCATGAGTACTTATATGAAAATTCACCTGAACGCAACGGACGTGCAGATAGGCGCGGCGTACAATGCGCTGGCGATCGCGACGATGATCTCGCCGATTTTTATAGGCATGATTGCGGATCGTTTTTTTGCTGCGCAGAAGATCATGGGAGTTCTTCATCTTGTTGGAGCGGGATTGTTGCTGCTTGCCACACAGATTATTGACAACCTTGCGTTTTATTGGGTGATCCTGGTATACTCGCTGTTGTATATGCCCACTATTGCATTGTCGAACAGTATTGCGTTTCACCAGATGACGGATCCCGGGCGACAATTTCCATGGATAAGGGTGTTCGGTACTGCGGGATGGATCGCTGCAGGATGGGTCATCAGTTCGCTTGGAGTAGAAACAAGTGCGTCGACATTTACCACTGCCGCTATCGTTTCAGCAGGTCTGGGATTGCTTAGCTTCTTTCTTCCAAACACTCCGCCCAAAGGTGTGGCAGCAGGTACCGCAGGTAAGGCGCTGGGAACTGAAGCATTTGTTTTGTTTAGAAACCGTCCGTACCTCATATTTTTTATCGCAGCAATTCTGGTTTGTATCCCGCTTTCATTCTATTACGGATTTGCGAATTTATTTCTGAATGAAGTAGGCATGCAGGACGCAGCAAAGAAAATGACGCTCGGACAGGTGTCGGAAGCGCTGTTCATTCTTGCAATTCCTTTTCTGTTCAACCGCATTGGAGTAAAGAACATGCTTATTCTCGGAATGATTGCTTGGATACTCAGGTACGTATGTTTTGCGTATGGCGATGCAGGTATGAACAATTGGATGTTGTATGCCGGTATTATACTTCATGGAATTTGTTACGACTTCTTTTTTGTAACGGGATATATGTATACCGAAAAGAAAGCGAGCCAGAAAATCAAGAATGCAGCGCAGGGATTGTTCACGTTCGCGACGTATGGAGTGGGAATGTTCATTGGTACCTGGTTCGCGGGATACATTGGCAAGCGCAATACGCTGGATGAGATCAACAGTTTCACGAACAACAACGGGCACAACTGGACGAACATCTGGTGGGTGCCGGCATACATAGCGATTGGTGTGTTGTTGTATTTCCTTTTGTTCTTTAAAGAGAAAAAGGAGATACAGGTTGCGGAAGAGAAGATTCCGCCGGATCCGATGATTCGATGAGCTGTGAGCTGTGAGCTATGAGCTATGAGCTATGGGCTTTGAGCTTTGGGTATCGGGTATCAGGTGTCGGGTGTCGGGTATCGGCTAATGCAAATACATTTAAGTCTCAGACGAGTCACCTGAGACGAAGTCGAAGGGACTCGTCGTTAGATTATTTACGGTCTCCATCTCTGCGTTTTGGGTATCGGGTATCAGGTGTCGGGCATCGGCAAATGCAAATACATTTCAGTCTCAGACGAGTCACCTGAGACGAAGTCGAAGGGACTCGTCGTTAGATTATTTACGGTCTCCATCTCTGGGCTTTGGGTGTCAGCTATCGGCTATCAGGTGTCAGGCATCGGGAGTACAAACAGGTCTATCGGTCTTCATCGCAGCCTGATCAAAGACGAGGCGCTGCTCCTTGCGCTTTGCTACCCTATTCAGACTTCGTCGGCTTTTTCACTTTTCACCCGCCTCGGCTAACGCCGAGTCGGGCTGGCTTTTACCTTTTTACTTTTTTACTTTTCCGTCTGTGCATAACTCATATTTCCTGTGCATAACCTTGTTCACAACCTGTGCTCAACAAAGCGTACAAAAATTTGGAAAACGGTATTCGCGAATCGTACTTTAGATACATGAGCGCGGGGAATTAGAGAGATCGGAAAAAACGGAAGCTTCGGCAGAAGTTTTGAAAGAAAACTCTAAAGAACCAACCTCTAAGGTACTGTATCAAAAACCGATGAAAGTCGGCAATGAAACATCGACCTACCGTTGAAGCTTCGGCTTCGACTCCGGAAAGCAACAGGGTTAGTAAGTCTACAAACAACTGGTGCTTTCCTTTTTTTGTGCCCAGCCGTGAGCAGTGAGCTATGAGCCGTGAGCTTTGAGCTTGGCGCTTTCGATTAATTCTTCCACCTATGTACTTACAAATTGCCAAATAACTGGCTGAGCTGTTCGGCATCAATTCGATTGCATCTTGTATCTTGCTTTCTTGAACATGTTATAGCTCATAGCTCATAGCTCATAGCTCATAGCTCATAGCTCATAGCTCATAGCTCCACCAACAAACCAAACGACTATGCAACGCATCGCCATGTTGGGCTCGGGATTTATCGGAAGATTTTACGCCGATGCAATTCTCGGTCAACGCAGTAAGGACAAAATTGTAAGCATCTATTCACGCCGCCAGGAAAGCGCACAAAAATTCGCCAACGACTATTCAGTTCCACACGTCACAACAACGATGGAAGAAGCTATCGCCAACCCCGACGTCGACTTGGTGTGCATCGCTTTACCAAATAACCTCCATGAACAGGCAGTGATGCTTTGTTGCCAACACAAAAAAGCAGTCATCACCACCAAACCTCTCGGAAGAAATGCACAGGAAGCGAAGCGAATGCTCGAAGCAGTGGAGAGTGCCGGCATATTCAACGGTTATCTTGAAGACCTCGTTTATACCCCAAAATTTATCAAGGCGCACGAAAGCGTTAAGAACGGTGCACTCGGTCGCATCCTCTGGGCAAAATCACGCGAAACTCACCCCGGTCCCCATAGCGATTGGTTCTGGGACATCGAACAGGCAGGTGGCGGATGTATTCTCGATCTTGGCTGCCATTGCGTTGAAATCACCAGAAGCTTCATTGGTAAAGACATTCGGCCCGTTGAAGTGATGTGCTGGGCCGATACACAGGTAAAGCCTATCGATGCCGAGGATCATGCCATCGCACTTATAAAATATGAAAATGGCGCAATCGCGCAATTCGAAGTGAGCTGGACGTTCCGCGGTGGTCTTGATCTTCGCGACGAAGTGATGGGAACAGAAGGCACGATCTGGATCAACAGTTTCCTTCGGACCGGATTTGAAATGTTCACAACCGGTAAAGGCGCCGATTATGTTGCGGAGAAAGCTGAGTCCAACACCGGATGGCTATTTCCGGTTGGAGATGAAGTAAACGACCTCGGCTATAATCATATGTTTACCGACATGTTCCGGTCGCACGAAGAAGGAAAGATTCCGAAGGAGACCTTTTACGACGGATACATTGTGAACGCAATACTTGATTCGGCCTACAGATCCGCGAAATCCAAATTGTGGGAACCGGTTCAGCTCGACATCTGGCGCGGCCGCGAAGGTGTTGGTAAAGACAGTCACCTGGTAGAGTACGATCCGCAGCACTTCCTTGTCAAAGAGGAATTGACCCACTACGGCGCGAAAAAAGTTATTCTCAAAAACAAGGAAACCGGAAAAATTACCGAAAAAGTTCTTGCCTAGATCTCTCACATCCCAATGAACAACATACTGAAGTTTCTCGCCGTTGGTTTTGCTTTCGGCATGATCGGCTGTAACAGCGATGGCGACAAAAAAACGGAACAATGGCCCGTATACGGCGGCTCGAAGGAAATGATCCGTTACTCGCCGCTCACACAGGTGGATACGACAAATGTTGCGCAGTTGCAGGTTGCATGGACTTACCGGACCGGTGATGCGGACACGGTAAATGGATCGCAGATACAATGCAATCCTCTTGTGATCGACGGTGTGTTGTACGGGACATCTCCCAAAATGCAATTGTTTGCTTTGGATGCTCTAACGGGCACGCGCAAGTGGAGTTTCAATCCTTTCGATTCGCTACAGGGCAACAAGCGAATGTTTTTCGTATTGAACAACAGTCGTGGCGTAGCATATTGGTCAGATGGGAAAGAAGATAAGAGAGTGTACTACACTGCCGGCCCCAATCTCTTTGCGATCAATGCCACTACCGGCCGTCCCGTTCCAGGCTTCGGCGACTCGGGGCAGGTGGATCTGCATGAAGGACTCGGTCGCGATGTACAAGACCTGTTTATCACAGCCACTTCTCCCGGAATCGTATATAAGGATCTTCTCATCATGGGTTCACGTGTTGACGAGGGGCCGCATGCCGCGCCCGGACACATCCGCGCCTACGATGTGAGAACAGGAAAAATCAGATGGATCTTCCATACCATTCCTCAACCGGGTGAACCAGGATACGAGACATGGGACGATACCATCGCATATCGCAAGATCGGAGGTGCGAATACCTGGTCGGGTTTTAGTCTCGATGAAAAGCGCGGTATCGTTTACGCGCCGACAGGATCCGCATCTTTTGATTTTTATGGCGGACTCCGAACCGGCTCAAACCTGTATGCCGATTGCCTTCTTGCACTCGACGCTGCAACCGGAAAACGGATCTGGCACTTTCAGGATATTCATCACGATGTATGGGACCGCGATATCCCTACCCCTCCGGCATTGGTTACCGTAAATCATGATGGCAGGAAGATTGATGCGGTGGCTCAAACGACCAAGACGGGCTTCGTTTTTTTGTTTGAAAGAGAAACGGGTCGTCCGCTGTTCCCGATCGATGAAGTTCCTGTGCCGCACGACACCGAATTGAGAAAAGAAAAGATATGGCCGACGCAGCCGATCCCGCGATTGCCGAAGCCGTTTGTACGACAGGTATTTACCGAAGCAGATATAAACAACCTTGTTCCCGACTCGTCACAACAGGATATTCGCAAACGACTCGCGGGCTACAGAAACGGACATATGTTCATGCCTCCTTCTAAAGCGGGTACCATCGTGTTCCCCGGCTTTGATGGCGGAGCCGAATGGGGAGGACCAGCCTTCGACCCGGAGAGTGGCATTCTATACGTAAATGCCAACGAGATGCCCTGGGTTCTGCAAATGGTGGAGATGAAAAATCAGAAAGTTGAAAACGAAACATACCAACAGGCAGGAAGACGTTTGTACACGCAAAACTGCATGAGTTGCCACGGACCTGAAATGCAGGGATCAGGCAACTTTCCAAGCATCCGACAGGCTTCGGAAAAATACAATGAAACGGCATTCAATACACTTCTTGAAACCGGCAGGCGCATGATGCCTGCGTTCAAGCAGCTGAATAAAGAAGAAAAGAAGGCAATCGCGAGTTTTGTATTGAACATCAGCGAATATCAATCGAAGAAAGCGATGTTGCCACCCAAGCCGGTCGACACGTTTTATTCACTTCCATATTCAATTACCGGTTACAATAAGTTTCTTACAAAAGAAGGTTATCCCGCAGTGAAACCACCATGGGGAACGTTGAATGCGATCAACCTAAATAGCGGAGAATTGGTTTGGAAAACAACGCTGGGTGAGTACCCGGAGTTCAAAGCCAAAGGAATTGAGACAGGTACTGAAAATTATGGCGGGCCGGTGGTAACCGCGGGAGGTTTGTTGTTTATCGCAGCTACCCGGGATGGTAAATTCAGGGCATTCAACAAAACCGATGGTAAGTTATTATGGGAAACGGATCTGCCGGCACCCGGCTTTGCGACACCCAGTGTGTACGAATTGAATGGAAAGCAATACATAGTGATCGCGTGTGGCGGAGGAAAACTCGGAACCAAATCGGGCGATGCGTATGTGGCGTTTGCGTTGCCTGAGAAGAAGTGACGACGAGTCCCTTGGACTCCGTCTCAGGTGACTCGTCTGAGACAATAGCTGACACCTGATAGCTGATAGCTGATACCCAAAGCCCAGAAATGGAGACCGTAGACAACCTGACGACGAGTCCCTTGGACTCCGTCTCAGGTGACTCGTCTGAGACAAAAGCTGACAGCTGATAGCTGATAGCTGACAACTACCTAAACTTCACTCCCTCCGTGATCCACTTCCAATTGTCGGTTTTGAACGGAACCGCCGGAAACCCTTCCTTATTGTAAAGATTTGCATCGTTCGGATCGTCGGACCACGCATAGCGCACGGCCACCGGCGCGGCAACCGAATCATTTGCAACAACAACCTTATCGCCGTCGATCCAGGCGCGTGCATAACGATATTGCTTGTCGGCACCGGCTATCTCAAACCCCTTCACGAAGCCGTATTTGTCTTTAGCAACCAGACCGCCACCTACATTATCAAAACTCAACACTGCCTCTTTGCCGCGTATCTCAAGCTTATTGAACACAGGTCCCGAGGATACCATCTTCTCTCCATACACCTTATTCAGTGCAATGGCCGCCAGTCGTTTTCCAACGTCCTGCTTATTTTTCGGGTGTATGTCGGCCGATTCACCGATGTCCGTTGTAACCGCCATTCCGGTGTTTGCCACGGACAATGTTTTTGTCTGGGCCTCACGTAACTCTGCCCAGCTACTTCCATCAGGGCCGTTCTTGTCGCCTGCTTTGAAACTCGCCAGTTGAACAAACAGGAAAGGAAATTCGTAACCCCAGTGTTTCCTCCAATCGTTGATCATTAAAGGAAACGCCCTCTGATACTGATGTGCGCGGCCGGTATTGGCCTCTCCCTGGTACCAGATTGCACCCTTTATCGAATAATTCTTAAGTGGGTGCACCATTGCATTGAAGAGTAATGAAGGAAAACTGTTGGGGTCCACCCCTGCGCTTATTGTTTCGAACGTTTCGATTGTAAATGACCATTCACCATTCAAGGGAATGGTTGTCGTACCTGCGGAAAGTTTCATTGCAGCGGAATCACCGTAGATGCCTCCCGCTCCCCCTGTATCTTCAACTCTCACCGCTATCACGTTCCTGCCCGGCACAAGCACTCCGGCAGGTATTTGGTATTTGCGCGGCAGATTATATTTTGAACGAACGGAGCCTACCAGCACACCATTCACATAACTATCATCAGAATCGTCTATCGGACCCAATTCCAACAGCGCCGGTAGTGCTGCAGCCGACGCCGGCACATCAATAACTTTCCGGAACCATATGGTCCCATCAATATCATCCAGCCCGCGGTCCTCCCACATCGAAGGCAAAGTCATCTTCGGCCATGCATCACTGTTATATTCGGCGGATCTCCATAATGCAGTGTCTTTCTGATTGCCGATCGCCCCCTTCAAATTGCTGAGTCGTTGTGCGGCTTCCTTCCTTCTGATCGCGGCTATTGAATCGAGACTGACGACGGGCAGCTTCGCGATCATGTCACGAAATTCATCGCTCGATTCAAATGCGTTTCTGCTCGTCCAGGTCTCAACATGCGTACCTCCCCACGACGTATTGATAAGGCCGATCGGTACTTTCAGTTTATTGTTCAGTTCTCGCGCAAAAAAGTAGCCCACAGCAGTGAATGTTCCAACGGAACCGGGACTGCAAACCTGCCACTTCACTGCTGAAACATCATTTTGTGGTGACGCGCTTGCAGTGTTGGGAATCTTCACATGTCGTATCTGCGGAAAATTCGCGGAACCAATTTCTTTTTCCGGATCAGCGCTCGACAACACGTTCCATTCCATATTCGACTGACCCGAACAGATCCATACATC
>JAESFU010000379.1_pt1 | contig 28429 bp, 24 predicted proteins | sample 9269461 | NCBI WGS metagenome assembly JAESFU01 (sample SAMN14502556, study PRJNA617107) | algae metagenome | isolation source: Stenomitos rutilans HA7619-LM2 and co-occurring heterotrophs from cave walls | place: USA: Waikapalae cave, Hawaii | collected 2009-07-28
GATGCCTGGTTCTCGATGGCGGGCAACGGCGACAAGGGCATTCCCAACGGCCTTCCCGTCGATGAATGGGGAATCCGCATGGAAGGCTGTGTCCCGGTCGGCTCTTCCGTGGAGCGCGGCGGCGACATCAACGGCCCGGCCGCGGTTTACGGCCTCACCAAGTCGATTGAGTTCTTGAAGAAGTACTCGCCGCCCGAAGCCGCGGGCATGACGTTCTACGAATACATCCCCGTTCCCCAGCAGGGAACGATCGCTCAGCAGATGTTCTGGTACACGGCGTTCACGTCCGACTATGCCAAGCCCGGCACCTTGCTGGTCAACGAGGATGGCACGCCCAAGTGGCGCATGGCCCCTTCGCCTCATGGCGCCTACTGGCATGAGGGGATGAAGCTCGGCTATCAGGACGCCGGTTCATGGACGCTCCTTGAATCGACGCCAGTCGATCGGCGCAAGGCGGCGTGGCTCTACGCGCAGTTCGTCGTCTCGAAGACGGTCGACCTCAAGAAGAGTCATGTTGGTGTGACATTCGCGCGCGAAAGCACCATCAACGACAAGTCGTTCACCGAACGCGCACCCCAGCTCGGTGGCCTCATCGAGTTCTACCGCTCGCCGGCCCGCGTTCAGTGGACTCCGACCGGCGTCAACGTACCTGACTATCCGAAGATGGCTCAGCTATGGTGGCAGAACATCGCCGATGCGATCAGCGGCGAGAAGACGCCGCAAGAAGCGCTGGATTCGCTGGCGGACGCCCAGGACCGCGTCATGGAGCGTCTCGAGCGCGCCGGGGTGCAAGGTGCTTGCGGACCAAAGCTCAATGAAAAGCATCCGATGGAATATTGGGTGGAGAAGGCCAAGGCGGCAGGCACCCTGGCGCCTCAGTCCAAGCTCGAGAACGAAAAGCCGGCTCCGGAAACCGTCGACTACGACACGCTTCTTCAAGCGTGGAAAGACGGCAAAGCGATGCCCTAGGCGGGCAATTCGCGTCCACACCTGAGTGCGCGCCACGCGGATGAACCGCGTGGCGCATCCCATCCGGCTATTCAGCGAAGAACTTGGCATGTCATACGCGCTTGGAGTGAACACGACTTTTGCGATCAATCGCATCGTCGAGCCTGAAGAACTCATTGGTACGATTGCGCAGCAGATAGGGCTCCGGCGGGTTCAACTCGTCCCTGAGCATCTCAATCCCGATTGGCCAGCGGCCTTGATCAATGACTACGTGCAGCGGTTCAACAAGAGCTGCGAAGCCAATGGCGTGCGCATCACATCGATGCTGACCGGAACCCAGATACGGGTGAACCAGCTTGCGCATCCGGATCCCGCCGTCCGCGAACACTGGCGCGATTGGATGATAAGGTTTGCGGTCATCGCGGCCGATCTGGGTGCGGCTGCCGCCGGCAGTCAGATCGGCATCCTGACATACAGCGATGACCGTAGTGTCGAGCGTCGTGCCGAGCGTCTCGCCACCGCGATCGAGCTTTGGATCGAGGTCGCCCAGCGGGCGAAATCCGCGGGTCTTTCTTGTTTGCTGTGGGAACCCATGTCCGTATCGCGCGAATTCGGCGAGACGATCGCCGAGTGCGAGGCGGTTCATCACGCCGCGAACGCGGCGATGCCGTTACCGTTCAAGATGAACCTCGATGTCGATCATGGCGACGTGGCTTCGGCTAATCCTGCCGATCGTGATCCCTACGCGTGGGTACGCGCTTTTGCGCGGGAAGCTCCCGTCATCCACATCAAGCAGAGTTCGATGAACAAGGGCGGCCACTGGCCGTTCACCGCCGAATACAACGCGCAAGGCAAGATTACGCCCGATGCGATGGTGCAGGCGCTGCGCGACGGCAACAGCGATTCGAACGAACTGGTTTTCGAGTTTTCGTTCAGAGAGCGAAATCCGACCGACGGCATTGCCATTGAAGCGCTGAGAGAGTCAGTGGAGTACTGGCGCCCCTACGTAGAAATCTAGTGGGGAATGCAATTTAAAGTCGCAAATCCCACTTGCGCGGTACAAAGAAGAAACAATGTCGTCCAGCATGCCTCTAGAATCGCCTAGGAGGGCCCGTAGAGGCCCTTCGTGGGGTGGGCGGGTAGGGGGGATAGCCAAGAGAACAAAAAGTGAAAACTGAACCGGTTAGGAGGGGGGTAGAAATTGATTTCTACCTAAGAGTGCAGGTCCGCAGTGCCGCAACCACAAGCCCCTCAGAACCGGGTGACGCGATAGGGAGCGAGATCAATGCTCGTTGCCTGGCCCGCGACCATCTCGGAAATAAGCTTCCCCGTAACGCTCCCACCGATAAGCCCCATGTGGCCGTGGCCGAATGCGAAGTAGGCATTGCGGTGATGCCGGGACCGATCGATGACGGGGATCGTATCGGGCAGTCCGGGCCGATGTCCCATCCAGCGCACGATCCGATTCGGCCTGAGTTGCGGAAACATCTTGAGGCCTTGCCTGAGCAGCAAATCGGCACGCGCCATGTTGGGTGGTGCCGACAGGCCGGCGAATTCGACCGTGCCCGCAAAGCGGATTCCCTCTTCCATGGGACTTGCCACGAATTTTCGCTCCGACCAGATGGTCTGGATGCGAAGCCCGGCATCCTGCTCCTCGACCATCGTGTGATAGCCGCGCTCGCTCTCGAGCGGAACACGATGGCCGAGCTGCGCTGCGAGCCCGGCCGACCAGGCACCTGCGGCGATCACGACATTCTCGACGGGCCGCTCGCCGTCCGTCGTCCTGAGAGTGCGAACTCCCGCCTCGCCGAACGTGAATCCTTCGGCCCTGGCGCGGGTGAAGATGCCGCCATTGCGCTCGACATGCTCGGCGAGCTTCCGGACCAGCTTGCCGGGATTGCTGCATTGTCCCTGTTCGGGAAGGTATACGGCCGAATTGAAAATCGGCGCCAGCGCGGGCTCGAGTTGCCGCAGTTCGTCGCGATTGAGAATCTCGATTTTTACGCCGCGCTCTCGCCGGAGCGTGAGGCCGTAATCGTTTGGACTCACGGCGTTTGCCTTCTCGAAGACGAAGAGCTGGCCGCGCCGCGTCACCAGATCGGCGCAACCCGCCTCGCGTAACAAGGGTTCATAACAATCGAAGGTCAGGCGATGGAGTTCGCGCATGGCAGTCGAAATTGCCTCGACGCGGTTGCGTCGCCCCGCGAGCAGGAAGCGTGTGATCCACGGCATCGCCTGAGGCAGATAGGCCAGTCGAATATAGAGCGGTCCTTCGGGATCGAGCAACCAACCGGGAATCTTGCTCAACATGCCTGGCATGGCGATGGGCACGCATGAGCCGGGGCAAATGCCGCCGGCATTGCCATGCGAACATTGCGTGCCGGGCAATTCGGGATCGACTACTTCGACGGCATAGCCCGCGCGCTGCAAATAGGCAGCACAGCAAATCCCGACGATGCCAGCCCCAACGACCGTCGCGCTGGGTTTGCCGGATGCTCGGCTGCTCATTCAACCGGCCGCATCAGGCAACGCCGGGCGCCGGCTCGAAAGCGCGCATTGCCGCGATACCGCGCTGAGCCGCCTGCTGAAGCATGCGGAAATCGCTGAGATAAGTGATGAGGCGATAGCCCATGTCGCGGCAGCGTTTGCCATAGGCGACCGAGCCCACATGAATGCCGGGCATCACGCCCGCCTTGTTGGCGCGCTCGGCGATGAGTTCGATGGATTTGAGAACCGCGGGGAAAACCGGATCGAAGCCGGCGCTCTCGCCCATGCTGACGGAGAGATCGGATGGACCGACATAGACGGAGTCGAGGCCGGGTGTCGCGAGGATGGCGTCGAGATTCTTCATCGCCTGCGCCGACTCGATCATCGGCATGGTGAGCACCGTTGTATTTGCGTGCTTGATGTAGTCCGCGCCCGCGTAGAGCGAGGCACGCAATGGCCCGACGCTGCGCTGGCCGATCGGGGCGTAGCGGCAGGCGCGCACGAAAGCTTCGGCCTCTTGCGGGCTGTTCACCATCGGGCAGATCACGCCATAGGCGCCTGCATCGAGGAGTTTCCCGATGATGCCGCTTTCATTGGCCGGGACCCGGACCAATGGCGTCTTGTTGGTGGTCGAGATCGCCTGAAGCATGGTCAAGGCCGTCTCGTAGCCGATGGCGCCGTGTTGCAGATCGATGCAAACACTATCCCAATCCTGCAATGCCATGAGCTCGGCCGAGATCGAGGAGGGGATGGCGAGCCAGCCATTGATCACCGTTCCGCCCTTGGCCCAGATCGACTTGATGTTGTTCTCGCGCATGTTCGGCCCTTTCAATTCCTGCTGTGGTCTTCGAGTATGAGATCGCTCGCCTTCTCGGCAATCGCGATGGTGGTGATGTTGGTGTTGGCGCGAACGATGGTCGGCATGACCGAGGCATCGACCACGCGGAGCCCTTCCACGCCGCGCACACGCAAGCGATCGTCGAGGACCGCGTAAGCATCGCCGTCAGGTCCCATCCGGCAAGTGCCGCATACGTGCCAGCCCGACCAGACCGAAGACTTGACCCACTCCTCGATGGCGCGATCGTCCTTCGCCATGTGAAGCAACTTCTCCTGCGATCCGAACCGATGGCGGTAGAGCCACGACCGGGTGATGGGGCTGAGATCGATCAGTGCCGCGGCGCCGATCACCTTGAGCCAGCTTTCGAGCGATTTGACATTGAGCGCGCGCACTTCATCGGTGTAACCGGCAAGGAACCATCCCCGCGTTGCGGCCTTGACGGAAGGCGACTGCATGAAGGCGCTCATGCGCTTGTAGGCATCGATGAGCCGCGTGAGATCGCGCCCGTCCGAAAGCATGTTCAGATCCACAAACGGTTCCGCCCTCGGGCTCGCTTTCGAGAGCCGCACGACGCCGCGCGAGAATGATTTGTTCACGCACACGCCAAGCGAGCCGACGCGCATGCCCAGCGGATGCCATCCTGTGCGATTTGCGGGCATCATCAACATGTCGCCGGCAACACCGCCTTCGACGCCGGACGAATAGCGCAGGCCGAAAAAGATATGGCGGCGCTGGCTTGGCGAAAGTCGCGCCGCGGGCGCAAGGAAGGTCCCGACGGAGATATGGGGATGATCCATGAGATTTTCCCCGACGCCTGGAAGGTCGGCGACGACTGGAACGCCAACATCCTTGAGATGTGCGGCGGGACCGACACCGGCGCGCATGAGAATTGCGGGCGAATGCAGCGCGCCCGCGGAAACGATCACCTCGCGCGCCTTCAGCTCTCTTGTGGCTCCTTTCGAACTGACTTCGACTCCCGTTACGCGCCTGCCTTCCCATTTGATCTGCATCACCTGCGTTTCGGGGAGAATTGTCAGGTTGGGGCGCTTGCGCGCATCCGCGTCGAGGTAGGCCATCGCCGTTGAAACGCGGCGGTCGTTCTCGTTGAGAAGGGGCAGGGGAAAGATACCGTCATATTCATTCCCGTTGAGATCACCGTGATAGTCAAAGCCTGCGCCGGCCATCGCCTCCTGAACGGCGCGGCTATAACCGGCCCACTGGTCCGGGAAAACGCGTCGAACGGGCAAGGGACCGTCACTGCCGTGTTCTGCGCCGGAAAAATCGAGATCGCGTTCAAGCTTTTTCAGATAGGGCAGCACACCGGCATGGCTCCATCCCCTAAGCCCCATCGCATTCCATTCATCGTAGTCGGCGGCATAGCCGCGCACCGCGAATTGTCCGTTGATGCTTGATCCGCCACCCATCACCTTGGCTTGCTCGAGCTTCGAGGCCTTGACTTCGGCGCTGTTTGTGCGCGGCGAGCGCGTGTAAACGCGGAGATCCTGCCAGTGAAATCGCGGATCGAAATAGGAAAGACCGGGATAGCTGTCGGCAATAACCTCCGGGACATTGCCAGGCGGCGTATCGGGACCGGCTTCGATGACGGCGACTTTGAGCCGTGGATTGGCCGAGAGGCGTCCTGCAAGCACGCATCCTGCCGATCCGCCGCCGACAATGATCACATCAAATTCCACAGAGTGCTCCGTCAGGCCTGGTCATAATCGATCCAGACGGCCTTCTCGCGCAGATAGCCCTCGATTCCGGGCCGGCCCATGTCCTTGCCAAATCCCGAGGACTTGAAGCCCCCCGCCGGGAACGTGAATTCAGGCGCGCGGCCGTGGTGATTGATCCACACCATTCCGGCTTCGATCCGCTCCGCCGAACGCAAGGCCTTGGCGATGTCGCTGGTATGAACACTTGCCGCGAGCCCATATGTCGGGTGGGCGCATTCCGCGATTCCTTCGTCAGGATCGTCGAAGCGATGCACGCTGAGGACAGGTCCGAAGAATTCTTCGAGATATCCTGGCATTGTGTGGGTTGCGCCGTCGAGGATAGTCGGCGCGTAATAGCAGCCGTCATTCCACGCCTTGAGACGATGACCGCCGATAAGGATCGTCGCACCTTGCCGGGTCGTTTCGCGGACCAGACTATCGACGCGCTCGAACTGTCGCGCGCTGAGAAGCGGTGGAAGTGTCGTCGACTCTCGCCATGTCGGGCCGGCCACGAATGTCTTCGCTTTGGCTATCACGCGTTCGATCAGTTCATCGGCAACCGGCCGTTGAACGACCAATCTTGTGCCCGCGGTACAGACCTGGCCGGCATTGCCGATGAAGCCGCGCGCGACCAGATCGGCGACACGCTCGATACCTCCGTGATCTGAGAAAACGAGCTGCGGGCTCTTCCCCCCGAGTTCCAGCGTAACCGGTTTGATGCCGGCCAACGCCGCTGCGCTCATGATCTGTGCGCCGGTACCGGTCGATCCGGTGAAGGAAATCTTGGCGATGTCCGGATGACGCACGATGGCCATGCCCGTGGTCGGTCCGAGCCCGTTCACCACATTGAAGAGACCTGCCGGCAATCCCGCTTCGCTCGCGAGCTCGGCCAGCCGGATCAGCGAGAAGGGCGTAAACTCGGATGTCTTGATGATCACTGCATTGCCGGCGGCGAGAGCGGGCGCGAATTTCCAGGCCGCGGTGATCAAGGGAAAGTTCCACGGAACGATCGCACCGACAATGCCATAGGGCTCGCGGCGGATGAGGCTCGCAATACCCGATTGCGTCGCGGTTACGTGGCCTTCGGTCTTGTCGCAGAATTCGGCGTAATAGCGAATGACGCCGGCGGTGCGCGGAACGTCGCGCTGCATGGTTTCTGCAATGGGGCGTGTCGAATTCACCGATTCGAGGCGCGCCAGTTCGATTGCGTTCCGCTCGATCAGGTCTGCCCAACGGAAAAGTACCCGCGCGCGATCGCGGGGCTGACAATGCGCCCATCGCGAGGCCTTGAGTCCGGCCTTGGCCGCTTCGACCGCGCGATCCACCGCCTCCGCTCCGCCATCTTCGATCTCCGACAGCGGCTGAAGATCGGACGGCCGGTTGACCAAGACTTTTTCGCCGAGGCCGGAGACCGCCGCGCCGCCGATCATGTGGGCGGTTGGAATACGGACGTCTTGCGGATCAAAGTCGAGAGGCATGCTTATGGTCACGATGCAGATCGCGCTTGGGCGGATTTCATTTCGAGGAAAGGCCGGAGGGATTCGGCGCTCTCGTGGAAGCGGCTGACGAAGCTCATGAGCCGCTTGTCGCGCGGGTTGAGAAGGACTTCGGACGGCGGGCCGTCGGCCGCCACCTGGCCGTCGTGCAGGAAGACCACACGGTCGGCGATCTCGAAGGCAAAGCCGAGTTCATGCGTCACCACCATCATGGTCATGCCCGAGCGGGCGAGCTCGAGCATCGCCTTCAACACCTCGCCGACAAGTTCGGGGTCGAGCGCGGAAGTGGGCTCGTCGAACAGCATGATCTTGGGATTCATGGCGAGCGCGCGGGCGATGGCGACGCGCTGCTGCTGACCGCCCGAGAGCTGAGACGGCCGCTTGGCGAGGTGATCGCTCAATCCCATCTGGGCGAGAATGCGCTTGGCGTCGGCTTCGGCTTGATCGCGCGGCTGACCTTTGACAGTCACTGGACCTTCCATGACGTTCTGAAGCACGCTCATATGTGGAAAGAGATTGAACTGCTGAAACACCATGCCGGTCTTGACGCGTATGCGATTGGTCTCGGCAGCGGAGAGCCGCAACCTATCGTTACCCGTCTCGTCGGTGTCGAAGATCGCCTCGCCATCGATCGTGATCCGCCCGTTGTCGGGGATGTTGAGCAGGTTCACGCAGCGGAGCAGCGATGTTTTTCCCGAACCGCTGGCGCCGATCAGCACGACGACCTCGCCCTGATTCACGGTCAGATCGACGCCCTTCAAGACATGATGCATGTGAAAGCGTTTATGGATCCGCTCGAGATGGAGGACCGGTTGGGTGGCGGGAGCACTCATGCGATGCGGTCCTCGCGGCGTTCCAGACGGCGCGACAACAGCGTGAGCGGCGTCAGGATGAGAAGGAAGATCGCGCCCACGGCGGTGTAAACTTCCATCGGGCGATAGGTGAAGCTGCTGATATAGCCGGCCTGGTACAGGAGATCGGGTACCGTAATGATCGAGAGCAGGGTGGTATTCTTCATCTGGATGATCGACTGGCCGGCGAGCGGCGGAATCATGCGGCGGAAAGCTTGCGGCAGGATGATCCGGCGCATCCGCTGATTATAGGACATGCCAAGCGCGACGGATGCGTCCGTCTGTCCGACGTCGATCGACTGCACGCCGGCGCGCAGGATTTCCGCATAGAAGGCGCCGACATAGCAACTGAGCGCGATGAAACCGGCCCAGCCCTTGGTGATGTTCAGGCCAAGGAAGATGGGCAGCGCGTAGTAGCTCCACAGCAGGATGACCAGCAACGGAATGTTGCGGAAGAACTCTACATAGACGCGCCCGATCCAGACCGGAATGGGATTGCGCGCCAATTGCAGCAGGCCGACAAGCAAACCGATGAGCAAGCCGCCTGCGATGGTGATCACCGTGTAGTAGATGGTGATCAACAGGCCTTGCCCGATGAGATGGGCGTTCTGTGTAAGAACTGTCGTATCGAAGCCTTGCATGGACGTGGCTCCAGGATGGTGGAACCGCGCCGCGACGGCGGCGCGGTCCCGTTTTCAAGATGTCACTAGAAGCTGAAGCCAGGGGGGAGGGCGGACAGGTCGATGCCGGCCTTCTCCCACGCCTTGTTGAGTTTGCCTTGCGCGAGACCGAGTGCCCGTTGCTGCTGCACCCAGTTCGTCAGGAAGTTGATATAGCCCTCATTGCCGGGAACGCGCGCGACGCCGATTGTCGCCGGATTGCGCAAGATGGGCTCGGGAAGAACGATTTCGCCGATCCCTTCCTTCTTGACCTGAAGGGCATCGAAGACGGCCAGCAGGATTGCGTCGGCGCGGCCCGATTTGAGTTCGAGCACGGCAAAATTGCGGTCCTCGACCGGCGTGATCTGTGCCTTGGGAGCCAGCGCTTCCGCGACGATTTGCATCGTCGAGCCTTTCTGCACGACGAGACGCATCTTCGGATCGTTAAGCTCGGCCCACGTCTTGATGGTCGAACCCGCCGGCACCGAAAGCGCCCAGGCGTCGGTGAAGAGCGGCACCATCAGATAGTCCACGACAAGGCCACGCTTGGGATTGGGGTTGAGGCCGATGGCGATGTCTATTTTTCCGGCCTGGAAATCGGCTGCGAGATTGCCCCAGGTTGTTTCTACAGGCTCGACTTTCACGCCAAGCAGGTCGGCGATCTCCTTGGCCCATTCGACATAGAAACCACTCCACTCGCCGGTATTGGGATCCTTGATATAGCCGGGCTCCTCACCGACCATGACCGGCGCCTTGAGTACGCCTGCCGATTTGATCTTGTTGAGAACGCCGAAAGGATCGTCATCCGCCATGGCTGGGCGAACCGAGCCCGCCATGATCATCACGGCAAATGCCATGAAGAGTGCGGCAAGCAGCCTTAGATCGAGTTTCCTCATTGGTTTTCCTCCACTTGACTTACGAAGTTGGACGGGTTGGTCCGTCTTTCCATGCTTTTGAGTCTCTCCTCATGTGCACAGAAACCCTTGTGCGAGCGGATCGCTTCCCTCGCAGACGATGGTGCTGAAGGCGGTCAGATGTGCGGTGCCGCTGATGCGCGGCGTCACCGCGCCGTCGTGGTCAACCGATTCGATGACGGCATCGAAGGACGTGCCGAGTACGCTTTTGGCGCGATACTGTTGTCCAACCGCAAGACGGCCCCGGGCATGGAGCTGGGCGAGACGCGCGGAGGTTCCCGTTCCGCATGGCGAACGATCGAATTTGTTGTTGGCAAGAACGACCAGATGCTGGCTCTCGGACGGCCCGTCTTCGGCCACGAACAACACGCTCGGCTCGACTTGTGGTAGGTCGGGTCGTGTTGCGGCGAGCGATCGGTAGGCGGACTTGACGCTTTCTCCAAGCCGCATGGCTTCGCCGACCCGATCGGGCGCAATCGTCAGGCCTGCCTCGGCTGCATCGACGACTGCGTACCACACGCCGCCATAGGCGAGATCGGCTTTAAGTGACCGCCCGTCCGGCAGGCTTAGTGTGACGTCACGCGTGCCGAGGTAACTCGCAACATTCGTGAGCGTCACGCTTGCAACTTCGCCGGCATTGTCCCAGGCGAGTTCGACGTCCACCTGGCCCGCCGGCGTTTCCAGGCTGAAGCGCGGCCTTCCGGCTTCGAGCTCGCCTGTCGCTGCGAGCGTCTTGGCGAAGCCGATCGTGCCGTGGCCGCACATGTCGAGATAGATGTAGGAGGATATGAAAAAGACGCCGTAGTCGGCGGTGCGCGAGGGAACCGGCACGGCGGCAACCATGGCGGCATGGCCGCGCGGTTCGTGCAACAGAAGGCCGCGCAGGTCATCGTAGTGAGTTTGGAAATAGTCGCGCTGCTCCTTTACCGTCGTCCCCTCGAGCGGAGGAATTCCGGAACGGACGACTCGGGTGGGGTGTCCCGCCGTATGGGAATCGATCACCGAGAAGGAGCGCTGGACATGCATGTCAGCCGTCCCCAAAATTCTCGATCAGGATGGGGCGCATTTCTTGCCACAGGCTGCGGATGAGTTCCTCGGTCAGGGCATGAGCCTTGTCGGGCCGCGCGGCGGCAATAGCATTCAGGATCTCGTCAGTACCTCTCATTGAGAGGTTCATCGTTCTCGCCCGGCGTGAATAGGCGAAGTAGCGGTAGCGCAGTGCTTGCTTGTTCAAGCTCCGCAGCAAGCGGTTGAGCGTGGTGTTGTCGGCGAGTTGGTAGATCAGCGCGGATCCCTCGACGTCGCGGTCGAAGAATTTCTCAACATCACCCTTCTCGGCAGCGGCCCGCATCGCAGGAAGCAGTTGCAGAAGCTGCTGCTTGAGCGCCGTGTTTGTCGAGCGTGCGGCTTGTTCGGCTGCCAAAGCCTCGAGCGATACGCGGCACGAATAGATTTCATCCAGATCGCGTACGGAGAGGGGGGCAACCCAGATGCCGCGACGTGCCGCTCTGACGACAAGCCCGTCTACTTCCAAGTGTCGAAGCGCCTCTCTGACGGGTGAGCGACTAACCCCGTATCGCAGCGCGATCTCTTCCTCTGTGAGCCGCGCCTGCGGTGTCAGTCGGCCGTGGATGATTTCCGCCTGCAGGATTTCGGCGAGTTCTTCCGGGATGACCCGACTGAGCAAGGGTACCTGTCGACTGTGCATTGTACGGTGTATACAATCAGGGTTTACGGTCACCGTCAACTATGAAAGGGCACTCGACATCGCTATCTTATACGTTATAAGATATAGAATAGATGCCGATGACTGAACGCCCCAATCTCCACGCCGATCTGGAAAATGCCGACCTGCGGTTTCATCTGCATTCGCAGACCGATCCGCTTCGTCATGGCGAACAGGGACCGTTGATGATAGCGGCCGGAGACGGCCCCTATGTCATTGATATTGCGGGGAAGAAGTATATCGACGCAGTCGCGTCGTTATGGTGCGCGAGCCTCGGCTTCAGCAACAAGCGTTTGGCGGCGGCCGGCAGCCGTGCGCTTGATATCTTGCCCGTCTATCACACGTTCAATCACCGCTCGAACCCTTACTGCGCTGAACTCAGCGCGCTGATTGCCGAGGTTGCGCCGTTTCCTGACGCCAAAGTGTTCTTCACCGATGGCGGGTCGGAGGCCATCGAAAGCGCGGTGAAGATGGCATGGTTCTGCCAGGTGGCGCGGGGCCGACCCGAGAAGCGCAAGATCATTTCTCGCAAGGGTGGATTCCACGGTTCGACCGTGCTGGCAGCGAAGCTCAGCGGGCTACCGGCGATGCACAAATCCTTCAACCTGCCGGACTGCAACATCATCTATGCGGGGCGACCACATTATTATCAGGACTCCCAACCCGGCGAGACCTCGGAGCAATTCGCTGCACGACTGGTCGAAGAACTTGAACAACTCATTCAATTGGAGGGCCCCAAGACCATAGCCGCCTTCGTCGCGGAGCCGGTCATGGGCGCGGGCGGTGTGATCGTGCCGCCGCAGGGATATTTCCCGGCCATCGCCGATCTTCTCAAGCGGAACGACATTCTGCTGATCAGCGACGAGATTATCTGCGGCTTCGGGCGCACAGGAAATTGGTTCGGATGCCAGACGCTTGGATTCGAGCCCGACATGATGACGATCGCCAAAGGGCTCTCATCTGGCTACGCACCGATCGGGGGCGTCGTCATTGCGCCGCACGTCTTTGAAGCGCTTTCCGAAGAGAGTCATCGCAACGGCGTATTCAGTCACGGTTTCACCTATTCCGGCCATCCGGTAACTGCTGCGATCGCAGTGGAAGCGCTGCGCATCTACCGTGAGATGGATTTGCCTTCGCTCGCCCTCAAGCTTGGCGCAAAGCTCGCCGGCCGGCTGAGCAATATCGACGCCCATCCGCTGGTCGGGAATGTGCGCTCACTCGGCTTCATTGCCGGGATAGAGCTGATGGCCGATCGTCACAGCCGCACTCGCTTCCGACCCGAACTCAAGGTGGGGGCCATGGTCGAGCGCCGCGCCCGGACTCATGGGCTCATCATCCGTAATCTCGACGATGTCATCGCCATCTGCCCACCTTTCATCCTGACAGAAAGCGAAGTCGATCTGATGATGGATCGTCTCGAGGCAACGCTCGACGACGTCGCGCGAGAACTCAATCGGACGTAAATCTGTCGAGCACGTTGCGGGTAATCTGCTGGGTGAACGCATCGTTGCGCTTGAGACCCATCACCCACTCGCAGGTTGCCGCCGTTACCACTTCGCCCTTGCCGCGCGCCATGTGTACGAGCATGCCTGCGCCATATCGATACTTGCGGCGGCCTTCCTCCGTAACCTCGCCCGTCGCGGCCCGAACCAGTCCGTTGAGATCGCTGTCACGAATATAGTAGCGGAAACCGGGGCCCGGCGGCTCGTCCTCGGCAAGCACCGCCGGCGCCATGGCGAGAATGTCGATCGAGGAGGGGGCGCCATCGCGCCCTGTTGGGTAAGGCAAACCGTCACGGAACGTATAGTCGAGTCCATCGACTTCGTATGAGAAGATTCGCGCCTCGGCGCCGAAGATGTCTGCATAATGCAGGCCGGTCTTCCCGAAGACCCAGTGATCGGGCCGATAGACCGTGAACCCGCGCTGCCCGTGCGGTGCGAAGCCGCCCCAAGATGCATAGAGACCGCGCAGCCCGTTTACGCCGACCGTGGTCGCGCCGGGCCAGTTGACGTCCTTGTCTTCCCAGGCCGAGGTGAGGAGATGGGCCTCCGGGCCGTCGCGGACGGGATCTTCTGTGGCAGCGCGAAACTTGTAACAGAGCTGGGTCTTCCCATTATTCTCAAGCCGGATCTGCCAGATGAAATTGGCGCCGAAACGAGCCACGCGGCCGCCGCCATCGACATAGTCCTCGATTGCGAGGCGCATATTGCGTGTCCAGTATTCGTCGTGGCCGACGATCGCGACGCAGGAATAATCCTTGATGATCTCGGGGCGATATTCGAGATCGGTCTGCGTGATCATATCCAGCGCATAACCTTCCCGTTCCGCCCAGCGGACGAAATGTCGATCATACTGCGCCCATCCCGAGGCGGCGTAATATTGGCCGAACCCGTTTGCGTAGGCCCACTCCTTGAACGGGTAGCGCGGCGCGCTGCCGAATTCCGGCGGCGGATCGGCGCAGATGCGCGGAGCTCCCTCCGGAAGCCAGACGAGTCCGCGTGTCCAGGGCCTCTCGAGACTGAGGACAGGCGAGGCCTGATTGCGGCTGGGACCATCGATCCCGATGTAATGATTGGCACCACCCCAGTCATTATATGCGGTCCAGGTCCCGGTCGGCAGCAACAGAATGATTTTTGCCTGCCGTGTCGCTGCCGTCGGGCAGACGACAAAGAAGTGATGCTGAACGAAGCGGGTGCCGTCGGCACGAAAGCAGGTCGAGACCACGCGGTAGAAACCTGAACGGATATCCTTGGGAAGCCGCCACCGGTGTTTCACGGGCCAACCGCACCCGGCCTTGTAGGCATCCTTGGGGGCGGGAACGAATTCGCCCTTGATCGCGCCGACTTCATGCACGAGGACCGGTTTGAGGCCGTCGCAATAGATACTGAGCGACCATTCTCTTGCGGTACCGCTCGCATGAAACTGCACTTCATCACCCGGCGCATAGGAGATGGAGTCGGTATAGACATAAATCTCGGGCCAGGCCGGATCCTCGCGCGGCGCTTCATACCAGTGGCGGCTCAGCCAATGATCATCGGCATGCATCGGACCTGATTGACGCGGACCGATATTGATCGGTCCAAGTTCGGGCGGTTCGGGGATTTTGTCAGCCATCGAAAAATCTCTTCTCTAAAGACGATAAGATACAAGCTGGCCTGGAAGGCCGAGGGTGACCCAGAGTGTTCGGTCGTCGATGCACAGATTGGTCGGATCGCTGCCCGGCCCGGTTTCGATATGACCCTCGATGTGGCCATTGAGGCCGACAATCGCAACGCGATCGCCCGTGCTGCCGGTCACGTAGAATCGGCCTGCATCGAAGGCCATGCCATCTGGATTGAATTTGTCGTCGAACCGGCACCAGGTTTCGGGCTCGCCGACGCGATTGTCGTGCCAGGGGAACCGAACGATGCGATGCTCCATGGTGATACCGACGAGCAACGATCCATCGGGATGAAAGACTAGGCCATTGGGAAAGCCCGTCATCTTGGCGAGGTGGCGCACCTTGCCATCGGGAGATGCAAGCAGAAGCTGGCCGCCGCGATAGGATGAAGCGAGCGAAACATCGCCGAGCACTTCCCAGTTCTGCGGATCGGTAAAGACGATGTCGCCAGCAGGCGAGAAGACGAGATCGTTCGGCCGCGAAGGAGCCTCTCCCGGAAGATCGACGGCGAAATCGCGCCAGTGCCCATCCAGGTCAACACGCTGGATACGCCCGGAGATTTGCGGATCGGCGAAATCGAGCGCCTCCAGCGAGAGCGGCGCGATGCCGCCATTATTGGCGACGTAGAGAGCACCATCCGGTCCGCGCCGCATGCCGTTCGGCGAGCCCGGCAGTGTGCAGAGTTCCGTGATCTCGCCCTTGTGATAGCGACGCACTTTCCGATGTAAGAGATCGACGAAGGCGATCGCACCGTCATCGAGCACAACGGGTCCTTCGGGAAAGCCGAGACCGCGCACTTGGACTTCAGCGTCGAATGACATTTCGTTTGTGCTCCTTGTCACGTCCGGCTCTCGCCGCGCCTGGCCTTGCCGATCTCGATCCCGCGCTCGATGGTTTCGCCCGGTGCGAAGTGGCAGGCAACCGCGCGGGCCGTGTCGCCAACTTGTTTGAGTTCAGGCACGATGCGGCGGCATTCTTCACGCGCCAGCGGACAACGGGGATGGAAGCGGCAGCCTTGTGGGACATCGGCCGGATTGGGCGGGTCGCCCGTCAGTACGATGCGCTGCCAGTTGCGACTCTGGCGCGCGGCAAGCGTCGGTGCTGCGGAAAGCAAGGCTTGCGTATAGGGATGAAGCGGGCGCGACATAATTTCGCGCGTTTCGCCTTGCTCGACGATGATGCCCAGATACATGACGGCGATCCGATCGGCGATATGACCGACGACTTCGAGATCATGTGAGATGACGAAATAGGATATTTGCCGCGCGCGCTGGATGCCAAGAAGTACGTTGACGATCTGCGCCTGGATCGAGGGATCGAGAGCCGAAGTCGGCTCGTCTGCGATGATGATCTCGGGATCGAGGGCCAATGCCCGGGCGATGGCGATCCGCTGCAATTGGCCGCCCGAGAATTGCGGCGGACGCTTGTTGAGATCGATCTTCTCCAGGCCCACATGGGAGAGAAGCTCGCGAATATGCGGCAATAATCCGCCGTTCGGGCGAATGCCATGTGTAACAAACGGCTCGTTCAGCACCTCCAAGATCGTCATACGCGGATTGAGAGATGCAAACGGGTCCTGAAAGACCGCTTGAAGCCTACGACGGACCGGCAGCATCTGCGGCGCCGACCAGGTTGTGATGTCGGCGCCGTCGAAGCTGATGCGGCCGCTTGTCGGTTCGATGAGCTTGAGAGCGAGGCGGGCGAGGGTGGACTTGCCGCAGCCCGATTCGCCGACGAGCCCCAGCGTTTCTCCGCGCGCGACGCTGAGCGAGACGCCGGCGACGGCGCGGACTTCGCGCTTGCCGGAACGCTTCTGTGCGAAAGTCTTGGTGACGGTTTCGAGGTCCAACAACGCCGCCACGCCTCATGCTCCCTGTGGAACGAGTGGGTGATGGCATGCCCGGCGGCTTACGCCTGCGGCGCGCAACTCGGGCGGCACATGGGCGCAATCGTCTAATGCCCGGGGGCAGCGGGGATGGAAACGGCAACCTGGTGGAAAGGCGCCGAGCTGTGGTGCGGAGCCGGTTATTGCCAGGAGGTCTTCCTTAGCATTTGCCTCCGAAATCGTGGCACTGAGCATGAGGGCGGCCGTATAGGGATGCGATGGCTCGCGCATGATCGCTTGGGCATCTCCGATTTCCGCGATGCGCCCGGCATACATCACGAGGATACGATCCGCGATCTCCGCGACAACGCCCATGTCGTGGGTAATAAGTACGACAGTAAGCGACATGTCGCGATTGAGCTCGGTCAAGAGATCGAGCATCTGCGCTTTGATGGTGACATCGAGCGCCGTCGTGGGCTCATCGGCAATCAGGAGGCTCGGCCCGCACGCAAGTGCCATGGCGATCATCGCGCGTTGGCGCATGCCGCCACTGATCTCGTGCGGATAGGCGTCCGCCACGCGCGCAGGATCCGGAATGTGCACGCGTTCGAGCAATTCAACGGCGCGCCTGGCAGCTGCGCCGCCGCGCGCAATTCCATGCGCGCTCAAGGCTTCGGCGATCTGGTTGCCGACCGTCCATACCGGATTGAGAGAACTTAGAGGATCTTGATAGATGACTCCGATCTCGCGTCCACGAACCTTGCGCAATTCCGCATCCGGGCGGTTCAGAAGCTCGCGGCCTTTGAAGCGGATCGAACCCGATGAGAAAGCGTTGGCTGGTTGTAGACCCGTGATTGACATTCCGGTCAGCGACTTGCCCGAGCCGGACTCGCCGATGATCACGAAGATTTCGCCTTCGTTGACATCGAAACTCAATCTGTCGACGGCGAGAAGCTCGCGATTCCCTTGACGAAATCCGATGCACAAATCCTCGATCGACAGGATCATGCGTCGCGCCTCTGAGCGAGGATATCGCCAATAATGGAGAAGGCTGTTGCCGTGAGCATGATCATCAGGCCGGGGAAAACCAGATACCACCATGCCGAACCGAAATACGGGCGCGAGTCACGAATGAGCAGGCCCCATTCGGGCGTCGGCGAGTTGGCGCCCAACCCCAAAAACGAGAGCGCCGTCACGGCGACGAGGGCATAGCCAATATCGGTCGTGACCCGGACATTCACCTCCTGAACGACGAAGGGGATGATGTGCCGGCGTAGAAGCGCGGCTGTGGAAACGCCGAGCGCTCGCGCCGCTTCGACATGCGGGCGTTCGCGCAAGCGCAAGACTTCGCCGCGCACGAGGCGGGCGTAGCCGGGCCACCAGATGATGGCGAGAGACAGGGCAACGCTGTCGAGGCCGCGGCCGGTTGCGGCGGCTACGGCCAGCGCAAGAACGAGAGCTGGGAAACCGAAAAAGAGATCGACAATTCGCATCATGATGTCGTCGATCGCGCGGCGCGCCATGCCCGATATCGCGCCATAGACCACCCCGAAAATGGCCGCGGCAAAGACGATCGCCGCGGCGACTCCCAGCGAATAGCGCGTGCCGTAGACGACGCGCGAGAAGATGTCGCGTCCGCCTTCATCTGTGCCGAAGAGGTGAGTGAGGCTCGGTCCTTTAAGACGATTGGCGATATCGAGGATCACCGGGTCATAGGGCGCGATTAGATTAGGAATGAGCGCAAAGGCGGCAAGCACGATCACGATGACCGACGCGAACATGCCAAGGCCGCCCAGGCGCAACCTGATGCGACTGCCGATTTCAGCAGCGCGAGACGTCATGCGGCAAGGCTCCGCACGCGCGGATCGATGATCGGATAGAGAAGATCCATCACGAGATTGATTAGTACGAATCCCGCCGTGGAGACGATCGCCAGCGCGATGACCGGCGAGTAGTCGAAGACCTGGAAGGACTGGTAGGCATAGAGCCCGATGCCCGGCCAATCGAAAATCACTTCGACCAGAATGACCCAGCTGATCATGTAGCCGAACTGCATGGTCGTCGCTGTTAGAATCGGGCTCAAGGCATTGCGCAGCATGTGCTTGTAAAGAATGATCCGCGGTGAAAGGCCCTTGCCGCGGGCCGTCCGCACATAATGCTTGCTTTGCTCTTCGATGAGCGCGGCGCGCGAAAGGCGCGTGCCGACTGCCAGCAGGTTGATCACGATGGTGAGGGCAGGGAGCGTCAGATACTGCAACGCGCGCAGGAATGCTGTGACGTTACCGGCGATCAGAGAATCGATGAGCAGGAATCCGGTGACGCTGGCAGGCGCCACGTCGCGGATCGGGAAGCGTGCGCCCAGCGGCAGCCAGTGGAGCTTGTAGAAAAAGACGAACTGCAATGCCATGCCGAGCCAGAAGACCGGGATACCGGTACCCATCATGGTCAGGAGCTTGATGCTGCCGTCGAGCGGGCCGCCCGGGCGTTTTGCCGCGGCTACGGCAAGGGAGAAGCTTGCCGCGAGGTAGATAACGAAACTGACGATCAGGAGTTCGAGCGTGGCTGGGAGAAACTGCGCAAGATCGGTCGCGACGCTGCGACGAGTGCGGATCGACTGACCGAAGTCGCCCTTGGCGAGATCGCCGAGATAGTCGGTGAACTGTTCCGCAAGAGGACGGTCAAGCCCATATTCGGCGCGGATGCGCTTGACCGTTTCTTCTGATGCATTCTGCCCGGCGAGGAACGCAGCTGGATCGGCGGGGACGACGCGGCTCAGGAAGAAGGTGATGACCGCGACCAGCAGGAGCACGAGGACACCCCAGGCCAATCGCTTGCCAAGAAAAGCCAACACCTCCCTCTGAACCTCCGCGTGAGCACGAGTTTATTGCGCGCTGTGCAGTTCCCAGAACCTCACATTGATATACTCGGCGGGATCGATGCGATAGCCGCCGATCTTGTCAGGCTCCGGGACGACTGTCGTGGGGCGCGCCGCCCAGATAATATAGTGTGAATCGACCACTGTCTCGAAAGCCTGCTTGAGGAGCTTCGCGCGCTCGGCCTCATCGGCAATGGTCGGCAGCTTGGCCATCACATCTTCGAGACCCTGATCGAAGTACTTGCCTGAGTTGAAGAAGCCGCCCTTGAGATAGTGCGCGGCAAAGAATTTCGTCGCGTCCGTCGGGCTGAGATTGGCATTACCGAGAACGAAGCATTGCGACTGATTGTCCTTGATGGCGGTGATGGCCTGGACGAACGGCTGCTCTTCGATTTCGACCTTGACGCCGATCTGTGCTGCCGATGACTGGAGCACGGTGGCGGCAAAGCGGAATTCCGGGAAGCCCGCGGGCACCGAGCATTTAAAGCTCGCATCCTTGATGCCTGAAGCGGCGAGCGCCGCCTTGGCGCCTTCGAGATCGGTTTTGATTTCCGGCTCATCCTTTTCCGGGCTGCCGGGGAACCAGGAGGGCACCGGTCCGCGGCCGATTTCAGCGCGGCCCTGGAAATATTGCAGCATGGCGTTGTAGTCGAAGGCCTTCACCATCGCCGCGCGGAAATCCTTGTTGTCGGTCGGCGCCATTTCCATGTTGAAATAGATGGCCGGCCACGCCCAGAGATTGTTGCCCTCGACGAGATGGAAGCCGCTGCTTGTCCCGATACGAACGGCATCATCGCGCGGAACGAAATTGGCGAGATCGAACTCGCCGCCTTCCAATCCGCGGGCACGATTGGCGCCGTCGGCGACGAAGCGATCGATCACGCGGTCGAACGGCTTGTCGGGGAACTTGCCCCACCAGTCGGCATTGCGCTTGAGTTCGATCTGGCTGCCGCGCGTCCACGACACGAAGGCGTAGGGACCGGTGCCATTCGCATTCTCGCCGAACCAAGCTTCGCCTTGATCGGCATCGCTGGCGTGTTTCTTGATGTCCTCGTCGGACATGATTTCGATGCGGCTCAGATTGGCCGGAAGAAAGACGTTTGGTGCCTTCGTCTCGATCTTCACGGTCTTGGGATCGACGACGGTTACATTGGTGATATCGCCGACAAGATAGCTTTGGCCCTGGCCGAGCTTGAGGATGCGGTCGAGCGTTGCCTTCACATCGTCCGCCGTGAATGGACTGCCGTCATGAAACTTGACGCCATCGCGCAGCGTGAACGTCCAGGACGTGCCGTCCTGCTTCCAGTCGGTGGCGAGCGCGGGCAAAAGCTTTGCCGGGTCGGTCAGGTCGAAGTCGACGAGCCGGTCATAGACATTTCGTGTGACGGTCAGTTCCCAGTTGATGTTTGCCTTGGCGGGATCGATCGTGCCGGGCTCGCCGGCGTCGGCATAAACCAAGGTGGATTCCTGAGCCGCGAGCGGTTGCGCGAGCATCGCGCTCATAGAAACGGCAAGAGCTAACCCTATGATGTGACGGCGCTTCATATCCCTGTTCCTCATGTTTCTTGTGGTTGCCAATCGCTTACTTATAACATATACGATATGAGTGTAAACGATGGAGTGCAAGATGACCGCAGCCCTGGTCAACCGGCTTAGCGACGCCGAAATTGCCCGGCTCCGGGAGCGGGCTCTCTTCGTTCGGACCGAGACGGTGAGGCTCATCGCGATCGCCAAGGTCGGGCACTATTCCTCGGTATTCTCCTGCGCGGAGATTTTCTCGGCACTTTATTATGACATTCTCAGGCTGAAGCGCGGCGAGCCGAAGTGGCCGGATCGCGATCGCTTTCTGATGGGCAAGGGTCACGCGGCCGTCGGACTCTACCCGCTGCTGGCCGATTGGGGTTTCTTTCCGAAGGAGTTGCTCGACGGCTATACGCGCCTCGGCAATCCGCTCGGCGACCATCCGGACATGCGCAAGGTACCCGGAGCCGATTTCAGCTCGGGTTCGATCGGCCACGCGCTTTCCGGCGGCCTTGGCATGGCCCTCGGCGGCCGCATTCAGAAGAAGGATTTCGATGTCTATGTCCTGCTCGGTGATGGCGAGATGCAGGAAGGGCAAGTCTGGTCGGCTGCCATGGCCGCGGCGCACCACCGGGTCGGACACCTCGTCGCCATCGTCGATCGAAATCGCTACCAGCTCGACGGCATGATCGAGGATGTCATGACGGTCGAGCCGCTCGCAGAGAAGTGGCGCGCCTTCGGCTGGGACGTACATGAGGTGGATGGTCATGATGTCGAGGCGTTGACGATGTTGCTTCGTCGCATCAAGGCGGATCGTGCACGCGAGAAACCCGTCTGCGTGATCGCTCATACCCTCAAAGGCAAGGGTGTCGATTTCATGGAGAAAGAACCCGGCTGGCATCTGGGTTACTTGGCACCCGACGACGAAGAGCGTGTGCTCGCTGAACTCAAGAGCAAGGCAGGTGTTCAATGAGCGGCCCGCTTAACCCGGCAAGCTGGCAATATCGCGCCCTCAACTCGCGTGCTCCCAGCCTCTCGACCATGGCGGACGCGCTCAACTTCTTGGTCGATGAAGGCCACCCGATCGTCGCCTGCACTGCGGATTTGCAGTACTCGAACGGTCTTATCGGCTTCGCACGGCGCCATCCCGATCGCCTCATCCAGTTCGGCATCTCCGAGCAGAATATGGTGACCGCGGCGGCTGGATTGGCGGCAACCGGTCTCGTCCCCTTCGCAGCGACCTTTGCCTCCTACTTGGCACTTCTCTGTTGTGAGCAGATTCGCACCGACATTGCCTATTCGGCTCTGCCTGTCCGCCTTGTCGGCCACCATGCGGGCATAGCGCTGGGCTTTTACGGCACGTCGCATCATGCGACCGAGGACCTGGCCGCCATGCGCGCTATTGCCGATTTGACGGTTGTTGCGCCGGCCGACGGTGCGCAATTCGCGGCCGCCATCCGCGCATCGGTCAACTGGCCGGAACCCATCTATTTCCGCATCGCGCGAGGCCATGATCCGGTGGTGTATGAGAGCCCGGCTCCCTTCCAGTTCGGCAAGGCGATCGTTCATCACCAGGGCAAAGATCTTACGATCATCGCTTGCGGCACGATGGTCTACCCATCGCTTCAGGCCGTGCGGGCCTTGCGCGAAAAGGGCCACGATGTGGGCTTCATCGACATGGCAACCGTCAAACCGCTCGACCGGGATGCGATTCACACCGCTGCCGCGCACACCAAATGCGTCCTGACGGTCGAGGAGCACAATGTCCTTGGCGGTCTTGGCGGCGGCGTTGCCGAAGTTCTTGCCGATATGGGCGGGGCACCGAGGCTCGTCCGGCACGGCATCATGGACGAGTACAGCCTGATCGCGCCGCCCACCCATCTCTACGCCCACTACCGGCTTGACGCTGCCGGCATCGAAGCAGTAGCGCACGAGCTAATCGCATGACCTTGAGTCGGTCAAAAGGACGGCGGCGTGGTCATTAAGCCCCTCGAATACAACAATCTTTCGGCTAGAGCCTATGCTTCTCTCCGCGAAGCGCTGGTCGGCGGCAGTTTCCGCCCGGGCGAGCGGCTCGTCATGCAGGATCTCGCCGACCGTTTGGGAACCAGCGTAACCCCGGTCCGCGAGGCCTGTCTCCGGCTCGTCAGCGAGCAGGGGCTGGAAATTCGCTCCGGCCGTTTCATCACCGTGCCCGATGTCGACCTCAACCGCTATCTTGAGATCCGCGTCATTCGCCTGGCGCTGGAGGGTCTGGCGGCGGAACTCGCGGCCAAGCACGCCAGTTCCTCGGATCTCAAGACCCTTGAGGATATTCAGCGGCGATTTGAGAAGGCGGCGTTCGGCGACGATCCCAAGACCGCTATCGAGATGAACCGGAAATTCCATTTCGGCGTCTACCGACTGTCTCGAATGAACATGCTGGTTTCCCAGATCGAAAGCATGTGGGTTTCCATGGGGCCCATTCTCAAGGTCTACCACGAACAGATCATCGCCGAATATATCGGTGCGGATGAACATGTGCGCGTCATCGAGTGCCTCTCGCGGGCTGATGGGCCCGGCGCCAGGGCAGCGCTTGAGCGCGATATCGTGCGTGGCGGGGAAGGCATCCTGCGGTATCTGTCTGAACAGAGAACCGCCGCATCGGCATAGAAATGCGGCCCGGGCCTGCCGCCTAGGGGCGTTTGCCATCCTGTATTACTTTTGGTTGATTGGCATCCTCCCAGCCCTGACTTAGCATCCTGATGCGCATTTGACCCGCGACAGGCGGTAGATGGACAGACAGGTAAACTCGCTCGATTCCGACCTGCGGCGACGAGCCAAGAAGGTCGTGCCCGGCGGCATGTGGGGCCACATGAATGCGGCCGCGCTACCGGAAGGCTATCCGCAGTATTTCGCTCGCGGCGCGGGCAGCCGGCTGTGGGATGTCGATGGCAACGAATACATCGACTTCATGTGCAGTTGGGGGCCGATCATTCTCGGGCATCATCATCCCGAGGTCGACGAGGCGGCCCAGAAACAACTCGCGCGCGGAGACTGCCTGAACGGTCCGAGCCAGTCCATGGTCGAGCTGGCCGAATTGCTGGTGGAAATGTTACCGCACGCTACTTGGGCGCAGTTCCAGAAGAACGGCAGTGACGCGATGACCACTGCCGCGACGATCGCACGGGCCGGTACGGGGCGCCGCAAGATCCTCGTTGCGACTGGCGCCTATCACGGAGCGGTGCCCTGGTGTTCGCCCTCGCTGCTCGGTGTTACCGCAGAGGACCGGGCGCACATCATCCAATACGACTATAATGACGCAGAGAGCCTCGGCCGGGCCGCGGAACAGGCACGCGGCGATCTTGCCGGCATCATCGTCAGCGCTTTCCAGCACGATTATGGGCGGGACCAGAACTTGCCGACCACGCAGTTTGCGCAGGCGGCGCGAGCGGCAGCCGATGCCGGGGACGCAGCGTTGATTGTGGACGACGTCCGCGCTGGCTTCCGGCTTAACCTCGGCGGTTCGTGGGAGGCCGTGGGAGTTCGGCCGGATCTCTCCGGCTGGAGCAAGTCGATCGCCAACGGCTTCGCGCTGGCGGCGGTGACCGGCAACGAGCGCTTCCGCGAGGCGACGAGCAAGCTCTTCACGACCGGATCATTCTGGTGTTCGGCGGTCTCGATGGCGGCGGCCGTGGCCACATTGACCGCGTTGCGGCGCGACAATGCCATCGAGCACATGGAACGTCTTGGCGGCATGCTGCGTGATGGGCTCGGATCGCTCAGCAAGACTTATGGTTTGCCGGTCAGGCAGACCGGGCCGGTCCAGATGCCCATGGTACTCTTCGAGGACGATGCCGATAATCGCAAGGGCTTCGCCTTCTGCTCAGCAACCGTCAAGCGGGGGGTTTACTTCCACCCCTTGCACAACATGTTTCTCTCTGCAGCCCATACGACGAAAGACATCGAACGCACCCTCGACGCCGCAGAACACGGCTTCCGGGCGGTTCGGGACTCGCTTGCAAATGGCGCGGGACCACCCCGCACTTCATCCATGGAGATACTCTAATGGTCGACATGCATCCTTCGCCTTTCCACCGCCTGAAACTCAAGTTTGGCGGTGTCCTGCTTGCTGCCGCCCTGGTCGGCACATTCGGCATGAGCGTGCAAACCCGGGCCGCGGACGATACGCTCGTCGTCGCGCGCGCCATGGACATAAACTCTCTCGATCCGGCGCGCGCTTACTGCGACACCTGCCAGATCTATCTTTCGGCAGTCTATCAACCTCTGCTCACGCTGGCAGCCGACAACAAGACGATTGTTCCGAGCCTGGCGGAAAAGTGGGAGGTGTCGCCGGATGTCACCACCTTCACATTCCATCTAAATCCGGCGGCCAAATTCTCCGATGGCAGTCCGGTGACCGGTGATGACGTCAAATGGACGCTTGAGCGATTGAAGAATGTCAAGGGCAGCGCGTCCTATCTCATGGACAGCCTCAAAGCGATCGAGGTCAAGGATCCGCAGACTGTTGTCATCACCACTAAGACACCCAATTCGGAACTCCTCGGCATTCTTTCCGCACCCTATACCGGCATCATCAACAGCAAGCTCGCATCCGCTAACGGTGCCAATGCAAACGAAGATGCATCGACCAGCGACACTGCGGATGCGTGGTTTTTGTCGAATTCCGCGGGAAGTGGCCCATTTACGCTGGAGAGCTACAAGGCCGACGACAATCTGCGCTTCAAGCGCAATGATAACTTCTGGGGCAATAAGCCGGCAGCCGCGGTCGTGATCATGAAGCAGACGGCCGACGCCGTGACCCAGGCACAGATGCTGGGCTCGGGCACGGCCGATATTGCGATGCAGATCGATCCGGATACCGCCAAGAGCATCCAAGATCCAAATATTGTGTTTCGGACCATTCCGTCCTTCAATTTCGTGTATGTGGCGTTGAGCCCGGTTGCTGAGGGTTCGCCGGTTCCTCTTACCCGTGATGTGCGCGAGGCGATCGCGCTGGCGATCGACTATAAGGGCGCCATCGACTTCACGGTCGGCGGTGACGGAAAACTGCAGCCGGTCCCCATTCCGAACGGCTTCCCCGGCACCTCCAACCTGCCTGAACCGGAGACCAACATCGAGAAGGCCAAGGAGCTGCTTGCAAAGGCGGGTCTCGCCGATGGCTTCACGCTGGACCTGACATTTGCAGCGATGAACGTCTATGGCATCGACCTCTCGCTGCTGGCCCAGAAGCTCGAGCAGGATCTGGCGAAGATCAACGTCAAGCTTTCGCTCAAGCCTGCAACCTTCAATGTTTGGGTCACCGACATCGACAAGCCCGTACCCTTCACGATCGGCTTCTTTGCGCCGGACTATTTCGGCAGTGCGCAATACGTCCAGTATTTCGGGATGATACCTGACATGCCATGGGGCAAACGGGCAGGGGTCGGCAAGGCGGAAGGACTCGACGGCAAGGCGGAGCTCGAACTGTTCAACAAGGCGCTCGCGGCCTCGGCGGATCAGGAGGAAGAGGCCTATCGCGCGCTTGCCATGAAGATGATCGACGACAAGATCATCATGCCGATCGTCAGCCCGAACCTCGTGCTGGCCCATCGCAAGGAAATTGATGGTGTGCGCTACAGCGCCTGCTGTAATCTTCCTCTGGCGGAGATCGTGAAGAAGTAGGTGAAAGACCAGTGCTGGAGGTCGTGCTGAGGCGGCTGCTCGTAATGCCCTTCTTGCTTCTGGGCATCGTCACCGCGACCTTCATCCTGGCGCAGTTCACCAAGGGCAATCCATTGGTGTCGATCATCGGCGCCAAGGCCTTGACCAATCCCGAGGTCGTTGCCGCCGCGAAGAAGCGTTGGGGATTGGATCGCTCGATCCCCGAGCGCTACGTGATCTACGTGAAGAACCTCGCGCGTGGCGATCTCGGGGTATCGTTCCGCACCAAGCAACCGGTCCTGACCGACTTGGCGCAACGGTTGCCGGCGACACTGGAGCTTGTGATCTGTGCCATGGTCGTGGGTGCGGCAGCGGGACTCGTGCTCGGAGTGATCTCCGCGCAGTTTCACGACAGGCCAGCCGACCACGCGGCACGATTTATTGCACTTCTTGGTTCCTGTCTTCCCATCTATTGGCTCGGTTTGCTGGTCCTCTTCCTTTTCACGGTGCAATTGCCGTGGCTGCCGGGTCCGGGAAGGATAGATTTGCGCTCCGAACAGATCGAGCCCGTCACCGGATTTATGCTCGTCGACACATTACTGGTCGGTAACTGGAATGCTTTCGTCGACGCCGCCAAGCACCTGGTCTTGCCCGCGCTGGTGCTGGGATGGTCCGTCACCGGGATCGTGTCGCGCATGGTTCGGGCGAGTCTGCTTGATGTGATGAAGCAGGATTTCATCAACATGGCGCGTGCGAAGGGAGCGAGCCAGGCACGTGTGCTCATCCATCACGCGCTGCGCAATGCGCTGATCCCGGCTTTGACCATCCTCGGCTTTACCTTCGCCTATCTCATTACAGGTTCGGTGCTGGTGGAGACCATCTTCTCGTGGCCGGGCATCGGATCCTACGCCGTCGAAGCGGCGCGCGCCCTCGACTATCCGGCCATTACCGGCGTGACCATCATTGGCGGGTTAGGCTTTCTCATCGCAAATCTTCTCACCGACATCGCCTACGCGGCCGCCGATCCCAGGATGCGCGGCGCGGCAGCATGACGGTCGCAGCTTCGCGGCAGAGTAAATCTGCGCCATTCGGAATCACGCTGAGCTGGGGATCGGCAACGCTGATCTTCGCCATCTTCGTCATCCTCAGCTTCGTCGTCATCGCCGTGACAATTCCGTTCTGGTCGCCTTACGACCCGGTCGGACTGGCCGGACGGCGATTGCAGCCGCCAAGCGCGCTCCACTGGTGCGGCACTGATGCCTTGGGCCGGGACGTCCTGACTCGCGCGCTGTGGGGAACGCGATACTCATTGCCGATCGCAGTCTTCGTCCTTGGGGTCGCGGTTCCCCTTGGCGTTCTCCTGGGTGCCGCAGCCGGCTTCTTTGGCGGACTGATCGACAATGCGGTGATGCGCCTTGCCGACGTGACGCTGGCTTTCCCGCCGGTGCTGCTCGCCATGGCGATCGCGGCTTCGCTGGGGCCTGGGCTTGTCAATACTGCAGTCGCCCTCATCATCGTCTGGTGGCCGATCTACGCCCGCCTGATGCGTGCGCAGGTTCTGAATGTGAAGAAGCTCGATCATGTAGACGCAGCCGTCATCGCCGGCGCCGGCCGATTTCGCATACTCTTCAAGCACATCATGCCGCTCTGCTGGAGCCCCATCCTGGTCAATACGACGATGGATGTCGGGCTTGTCATCCTTCTGGCCAGCGGTCTCAGCTTTATCGGTCTCGGCGCCCAGCCGCCGACGCCGGAATGGGGGCAGATGGTTGCC
>JAESFU010000380.1_pt1 | contig 28336 bp, 28 predicted proteins | sample 9269461 | NCBI WGS metagenome assembly JAESFU01 (sample SAMN14502556, study PRJNA617107) | algae metagenome | isolation source: Stenomitos rutilans HA7619-LM2 and co-occurring heterotrophs from cave walls | place: USA: Waikapalae cave, Hawaii | collected 2009-07-28
CGTTTTGCATGACTGTTGCTTGATTTTTGCTTAGCAACAGCTTACGCCTCTTTCCTCTGTCTGACCTGAAAGCTGCAATCATCAAGACTTTCCGCCGATAAGCCCTTACTTCTGTCAGTCAATCAGGTGTGTTAGCACGTATCGCTGCGCCCATTTTGTCCCCATAGATGTCATAGAGTTGAGCCAAGCTTTGAATGCCCAGGATGAAGCAGGCTCCATTAGAACGGTATTCGTTAATCCATTGTGGTAAACGTTCGCGTAGCGTGCCGAAGGCATTCGAGCTTGATCGAGGGCAACTCGTCTAAAGAGATAATCAGCGGGTCTTTGCGGGGTGTGCTGAGATTGCCCACAATCATTAGGTGAATTGCAGCAGCCAGTAGCGGACCCACCACACTGCGACGCTCATCATCCAACTTGAATACTACGATCTCTCGCCCTTCCAAGCGAGTTGGAATCGTGGATTTGCCAATAAAGGCTCGGAGCAGGTCTGCTTGAATGAACGATGAGAAGGTGCCTGCGGCGGTCGTTAGGATACCAGAGATTGTTTTTTCAGCGTCCTTCGCACTGAGGAACTGTACAAAAGAGGTAGCGACCCATTCATCTAACTGTTTGGATTGCACCGCATAATCGATTCGATGCACCAAGTTAGGCAGGCGCAACACGGCGTAGAGCATTGCCATATCGGGATAGCGAGAACCTTTGACCAGTTGTAGCAATGCCTTTGCCAGCAAGTCTCCTGCCTTGGTGAAGAATTCATCGCTCCGCCCGCCATCGCCCTCTCTGGCGTTACGATTAATGACTTTACCAATCTCCCCTGCCATTACTCCATCTCGCGCATCCCGCATGTAATCCAACGGGTTAATCACGCCACTGAAGGCTTCTCCTGGTGCAAAGACTCTGACCTGATACCCATATCGCGCTGCCAGGGGTGCATGGAGGCGCATCTGATCCCCCTTTTTGTCGTAGAGCAGAATGGGAAAGCCCTGTTGCATAGCACTTTCCAGCATTCGATCGATTGTGGAATAAGTCTTTCCAGAGCCAGGAGCGCCAATGACCAATGTACCTCGTTCAGAACTGGGAAACCAAACCGTTGGGGATGCTCCCAATGTGGTTTGTATTGTTGTTATCACCCCGCGCCATGCTCCTTTTGCCCAATAACGAGGTGTGCCAGACCAGAGCGTTACTTTGTTGTGTTTGCGTTCCCGGATTTGTTTAAGTGAGAGGCCGGTTGCAGCGAGTTTCTCCGCTGTGCCACACAGTTTGCCCGTAGTAATTTTGCCCTTACTCGATCCACTGATGCGGAGCAGCAATAATACGACCACCAACCCACCCAGCATCATCCAGCCCTGGGGAGTGTTGTATTGCTGAAACATTTTGCCAAAGTCGATCGCTGCCAATGGTTGGGAATAGGACGGCACCTGCATCAAAGCAGTAGATGTAGGGCTTTTACTGCCAGCAAGGGAGTTCCAATGGGTCGGCAAGGGGAGAGACATAGCAAAAGGCTGAGATTCTAGCAGAAATTCTAACGATTGCAGGTCGATGAGTGGATCAGCTACCTGGATATTTTTTAGGGGGTGAGGCAATGCGATAGCTTGCGCTGACTTGTCAGTTCGCGATTTCCCAAGGCTCAATACCCAAATTCTGTTTCAGATAGCGTCTCAGGCTAACGCCTCAGCGTTGGGATAATTCATTTGGCTGCACTGCAATGGTTAAACCAACGAACTCTAGAAATAGCTCTACCAGCACTGCCAGAACGGGTGCTAAGACAGCTACTCCCAAATCACCAAAATCAACTGCGGCAACCAACTCTCGTGCGGCTCGAACCGACAGGACGGAGCCAGAAGACTTTGAGGTTGACACAGACCTACTCAGCGATGTCTACAATCAGGTGCGCCGACCGCAGTTGCCCTACGGCATTGTGGTTAATGATAAGCCAGCCGGGATTCTGATTCCGATCGATCAGTTGGAAAAGGCGGGCTGGCTTGCCATGCCGGATGAAGATGACCTCACGACGGTTACTTTCACTGAAGATGTGACGGGTCTTTTGATTACGGAAGCCCGGTTGCTCGTGCTGGCATTTGTGCCCGAATACATTCGCTACAAGTCGGATGTGGAAGACCTGGGCGGTACGGTTGTTGGACTCTACGATGAGTACCGCAATAGCCTGGACAAGAAATCGATGGATGTCTGCTCAGAACATGCGCTGCTGTTTCTGGATGAGGATAATCAACCCCTGCATACGATGCCGTTCGCGTAGCGTGCCGTAGGCATTCGTCGTGCGATTCAAAAATGTCGCACTCTGGAGCTTTAAATCAGCCCGTGAGGAGTTCTACCGTGCGCTGGAAAAAACATTCGCTGACTACTTCAATGTGCCTTTCAGCGGCAAGAACGATCGATGGCGGAGTTTGGGAGTGTTGGAGGTGGAGTTTAAAGCCGTTAAGGAAGGGGAGGGCAAGAACAAACACGACTGCTGTAAGACGGTGGCATATACCAAACCGACGATCGAAACCCTGCCTCTCCTCTATTTGGGCACTCCTACGGCAAAGGCGCTGATCTGGCAGCAGCATGATGCGATCGCTGGATTTACGGAACATCAGTCTTTGCCTGCCTTGCCAGGAGAGGTAGAAGCTGTGGAAGTTGAGGTATTGCCGCCTCATAAGAATGGTGTGACTGCCAAAACCTTGAATACAAAATCTTCTAAACCTCCACGAAAGATCAAACCAATTGAGGAGGATGAAGACTTTCTAGATGACTTGGAGGACTCAGATGCAGAGTTAAACGATGAAGACTTTGATTTTGAGGATGACGACGAGGAATAGTTCAAGCCGTCTTCCTGAATTGTATTACCAGTTTCTGCTATTGCTAGTTTTAGCAATAGCAGATCTCACCATAAAAGATTATTGAACAACTGCATTTAGATTTACTAAGTTTGACGTATTGACATTTTATGAATCTGCATTCATTATATTTAGTGAATATAAATTCATAAAAACTACATGTCAAGAAAAGTTAAGGAGGCGCTTGGAAGACCTCGAGAGTTTGATCGAGATACTGTTCTAACACAGGCAATGCATGTATTTTGGAATTCTGGATTTTCTAGGACAACATATGCCTCCCTCGAACAGGCAACAGGGTTGCATCGTCAAAGCCTTGTGTACGCATTTGGCGATAAGGAATCTCTGTTTTATCAAGCCTTGAGTCATTATGCTGAAACTCAGGTGCAATCAATTATCAATCAGTTGGAAGCGCCAGGATCTCCCCTCAAAAATATTCGTGCAGCATTTGCCGAATGGCTTGAAGATGCACAGCGAGAAACTACATCAGGATGTTTGTTTGTGAATACATCTGCGGAAATTGGTCAGTCTGATCCTAAGGTTGCTCAAATTATTGAAACTGCAACAAAACGTCTCATTCAGGCATTTGAGCAAGTAATTGAGGCAGGTCAGACTCAAGGCGAGATTACCGTAACCATTTCAGCTATTGACTTAGCTCAACAGGCTGTCGCGGTTGGCGATGGGGTTTTACTGCGAAGACGGGTTAGTAACGATCCATCCTTTGCTGAAGCAGTGTTCCGAGCCTTTCTTGCCTCGATCGAATGTCGTGATTTGTAATCATCACGGAGATTTGCACATTTAGAAAACTGATTAATTCAGCAGCAATACTCGATAAGAGTTTGCTCCATCAAATTTATGAATGTAGATTCATAAAAAGTGTTTCATGTTTACGGATACGTTTTTCAAGGAGCTGAGGATATGCAATTAAATTGGAGCAGTTGGCAAGAATTCAGAGCTGTGCAACAAGAACTGGTGTTGCCGACTGGTGCCGCAGCCCACATTCCAGTCACAATTCGGTACATCGATAGCGGGGAGGCGAAGTTTGGCACCATTCTATTGATGCACGGTATACCGACTTGGGGGTACCTCTACCATGCGGTGATTCCAATCCTAGTACAGGCGGGTTATCGGGTTCTAGCACCGGATTTTCTCGGTCATGGCTGGTCAGATCGTCGCGATCGCTTTGATCGATCGTTCCAAGACCAAGCACGCATGATTGTTGCTTTGCTTGCAGCCATTGGCCTTGAACAGGTGGATGTTGTGGGTCACGATACGGGGGGTGCAGTCGCCCTGATTTTAGCAATCGAGCACCCAGAGGTTGTCAATCGACTGATCATCACAAATTCCGTTTGCTATGACCGCTTTGACGATGACATGCTCGATTTTGGACATCCTCTGCGCTGGAAAACACGCTCAATTGTAGATTTGGTTGAAGCCCTTGAAGCCAGCCTCGCAGCAGGCCTTTCAAATAAAAGCCGACTCACCCCAGACTTTCGAGCGGGAATCATCGCACCTTGGTCGGATGAAGAAGGTAAACTAAGCCTACTTCGCAATGCGTCTGCCCTCAATGCCAATCAAACAATGGCACTGGTGGATCGACATAACACAATTACAGCTCCAACCCTAATCCTATGGGGCATGGATGACCCTTGGCAAAAGTCAGAAGACGGAATGCAACTAGCTAGCGAGATTCCAGGTGCCATTTTCCAAGGAATTGAAGATGCGTCCCATTGGGTGCAGCAAGATACTCCAAAGCAGTTTTCCAAGGCTTTATTGGAGTTCTTTGCCAGTTCGACCTGAACGTCATGTTCCTGCTTTTTTATTCAGTCAACTTTGTATTCGACAAATTGCTTTTTCCTCACCTGTCAGGAGTGCTGAGATCATGGCTACACCAATGATGCCTACCGCAATTCGTTTGATTCCCGGACAGTTAGTTCCTGCTTTGGAGGTTGAGATTCTATCTGGAACTCGTTGGAACTTATTTGAACAAACACCCCGTGCCTTTACGATGATTGTATTCTATCGTGGGCTTCACTGTCCCCTTTGTATAGAGTATTTACAAGAACTGGAACGTAAGCTAGAGCAGTTTAACGCGATCGGTATTGAGTGCATTGTCATTAGCGGCGATACTTATGAACGCGCCATTGAATCAAAAGAGAATTGGGGGTTGCAGAAACTGCAAATCGGCTATGGATTAACCCGTGAAGCCATGCAGCAATGGGGATTGTACATCTCCAAAGGTAAACTTGCAGAGGAACCACCTTTATTTAATGAACCTGGATTATTTCTCGTCAAGCCAAACGGTATTCTCTTCTTTGCTGGAGTGAATAATGCCCCTTATGGTCGTCCTGCATTAGACACGTTATTGTCTGGGTTAGATTATGTTTTGAACCACGATTATCCTTTACGTGGTACAGAAGTTTAATTCAGATGTAGGATCTTGGAATTACAAAACTCTCAGCCTGCAGGCAGGCAATTCCTTCAGATCTCAACCGTTTTTTCTAGTATTCTCTAATCAAGGCAGTTGGATGTTCATCACAAATTAAATCTTCTCTTCGCTGTAGCAAATCTGCTATCTGCTGTCGATAATTTTGAAATTTGGGTGAACGTCGTATTTGATGATAACCGTGTTCCGTTTTATCTTCCAACCATTGCATGATCAATTCTTGCTTGATAGTTCCAGGATGGGCACTCATGACATACACCCGCTGTGCGAGAAAGACAGCTTCTTCAATATCATGTGTGATCATAAGAATAGTAACACCAGTTTGCCGCCAAACTTGAAGTAAAAATTGCTGCATCGTCTCTTTAGTCTGTATATCCAGTGCCCCGAAAGGTTCATCTAAAAGCAAAATTTTAGGCTCACAGGCTAACACACGAGCGATCGCCACTCGCTGTTTCATTCCCCCCGAAAGCTCCTTGGGATAAGATTCAGCAAATTGGGATAAGCCGACTACATCCAGGTAATGGCAAACTTGCTGTTGCCGATCGGAACGGGGAACCCCTTGTAAGTTCAGTCCAAATCCAACATTCTGTGCAACTGTCATCCAGGGATAAAGCGTATACCGCTGGAACACCATGCCTCGATCTGCACCAGGAGCCGTGACTGGCAGACCATCTACGCAGATCTCCCCCGCAGACGGTCGGTCAAGTCCGGCAATCAGTCGAAGCAGTGTAGACTTACCTGAACCAGAGGCACCTACAATGCAAACTAGTTCTCCCCAATTCACTTCTAAATTGATGTCTTTGAGAGCAGCAAAGGTTCCTTGCCTTACTGAAAACTGTTTATAGAGACGCGAAACAGTCAAGGACATATTTTTTCCCTCAATTAATCAATCGCCCACTTACACATCGTTCGTAGCCACAGTCGAAATAACAGATCGATTGCAAATCCAATCAGACCTAACACAATCAAACAGGAAAAGATTTCATCTGTTTTGAGAAACCGCTGGGCTAACAGAATGCGTTTCCCTAAACCTTGTTCAGCCGCAATGAGTTCAGACACAACTACCAATGCCCATGAAGTTGCGATATTAATGCGAAACGTATCAATCATGTTGGGAATGACATAGGGAGTAATCACTTTGAGCAACACCTGCCATCGCAATCCTCCCAGGGTATAGGTGGTTTCGATCAGCTCCTTCGGCACGAATTTGACTGCATCCATGATCATCAGAATATTGAAGAAAACCGTTCCGATAAAGATCAGCGTAATTTTAGGTTCTTCTCCTAATCCCAAGTAGATGACTAAGAGCGGAATGAACGCTGGAGGAGGCATATAGCGCACAATGCCAATGACAGGCTCTAATAATGCGCGAATACTGGCGAATGCTCCCATTGCAATACCAATTGGAATAGCTGCGATCGCAGCAAAGCCAAAGCCAGCAAAAACGCGAAACAGGCTGATTGCCGTATCATTTAGCAAATACCCTTCTTGCCAAAGTCGCTCAAATGCTTCTTGCACCTGCATGGGTGAGGGTAGAAATGAAGTATCTACAAGGTGCAAGTTGGAAACAATCCACCAGCTAATTAGAGGAATTGCAACGGATAGACCCATCAAGCTCAAATGGAGCTTCCGAGGAATTTCTTCTGCAATTCGCCAAAAGATGGTTGGAGTAATTCCTGTGCGCGGAGAAGAGAGAGGAATGCTAGATTGAGTAGAAGAATGATTCATGAATAATTTAAAGACAAAACGACAGTGAGTTAGTTTTGTGAATTTTCAATATGGGCTTTGATGAAGTGATCGTCCAAGAGAGAGTCAGAATTTGGAACTTGAGGGAGAAAACCAGCCTCCACAATAAAGTTTGAGATTTCTTTGATCGCAAAAGGTAAGTGTTTCATGGTATCCCCAGAACTGAATACTTCAAGGTTCTCTTCAGGAGTGAAGAATTTAACCCCTGCCTGGAAACTCTGAAGCTCTTCGATCGTCACCCCGGCTCGCTTCGCCATGATCTCGTTGGCACGTTCAGGATTGGTGGCGATGAATTTCAAGGTGTCAAACCAGGTGTCAACGATTGCTTGTACTTGATCCGGCCGTTCTGAGATCAGTTTTTGGCTGACAACGAGCAAGTCTGGAATTGCCCCTGGAAAATCTTTAGAACTGCTCAGTTCTTGACTTCCGTTTCGCTTCAGCGCAGTGTTTGTAAAGGGCACCCAAGCAACAACAGCATCAAGTTGTCCGGCAGAAAATGCAGCCGTGGCGGCACCCGTTTCCAGATTCACTGTTTGAACATCATTCCGAGATAATCCATTTTCTTTCAGAGCAAGACTCAGCAAGAAATCGCTAACGATTCCCTCTTCTACTCCAATTCGTTTCCCTTTGAGATCCGCAACAGAATTAATGCCTTGTGTGACAATAATTTTGTCATTTCCATTAGAGTTATCATTCACTAAAACAACCGTTTCTCCATTCACTGCTTTGGGAGCGAACGTGACAGTTTCATTCAATGTTTGAGAATTAGCATCAAGTTGCCCAGTGACCATTGCCTCCAAGGCTGAGCTAACATTGTCAAACCATTTCAGTTCAACGTTTGCACCATGGGCTGCAAATAGGTTTTCTTCTTCAGCGATCGCCCAGGGCAACCATCCGACCCAATTGCTATATCCTAATACCACGGGATTTGCCACCAAATTTGAGTTGGCATCTGTGGATGCTGTTGGTGTTGAGTTAGAAGAAGCGCAGCTAATAGTAAACAGCAAACTCAGCACAAACAGGGTGCCACGTAAGAAAAACTGCCGAAGTTTCATAAAGTCACCATTCAAAGAAATTATTGCAAAGCGTAGATTAACCAAAGAACAATCTGCTGAGCAGCAGTTGTGTAACAATCTGCTTGCATAACGGCTGCTCATACCTGATCTGGGTTGGACTTAAAAGAATTTCAGATAGCGCTGGATTTCCCACTCTGAAACGTGATTGTGGTACTCTTCCCACTCCCGCTGTTTATAGTTGATGTAGGCGTGATACATTGCTGAACCCATCACCGTTTTGCTCAATGGATCAGATGCAAATGCTTCAACTGCTTCCCCCAGTGTTCGAGGTAACGTTTGAATTCCCATCTCTTTTAGTTCATCCAAAGTATACTCATACATGTTTTCAGTATGAGGTTCACCTTCATCCAAGCCTTCCCGAATACCTTCTAAACCTGCCGCAAGAATCATTGCAGCACCAAGATATAAATTGGTGGAAATATCTGCCGCGCGGCATTCAACTCGACCTCCCGCCAGTGGGATTCGCAGCATGTTGGTACGATTATTTCCACCGTAACAAACATACACGGGTGCCCAAGTTGATCCAGACATAGCGCCTTGACGTACCAGTCGCTTATAGCTGTTGACAGTCGGACAAGTCACTGCACAGATCGCAGGTGCATGTTTAAGAATCCCTGCAATAAATTGATAACCCAGTGTGGAGAGCTTACACCCCTTGGGATCACTTGGATCAAAAAATATATTTTTTTCAGTCTCTCTATTTGCAAGAGACATATTGTAGTGAGCACCACTGCCGGTTCGATCGGACGAGAGCTTTGGCATGAATGAAGCGAAATAACCATGTCGTCTGGCAATTTCCTTTGCCATCAATCGGAAGAAGGTGAAGCGATCAGACATAGTTAGCGCGTCGCTGTAGTTAAAATCAATCTCAAATTGTCCTTGAGCATCTTCATGATCCAGGGAATAGACATCCCATCCCAACTCATTCATGGCAGTCACGAGTTCATCAATGACCGGATAGTTATCCAACAATGTTGGAACATCATAGGCGGCTTTGGCTAAGTCATCGCGATCGCTGACAGCCGCAAACCGACCATCCGCTGTATCTCGCAGAATAAAGAACTCAGTTTCAATTCCTAAATTGAAGGTGTAACCCATTTCATTAGCTTGGGCAAGCACACGCTTGAGGATATTGCGCGAACACGCTTCAAAGGGTGTGCCGTGCAAATATAAATCGCTGGCAAACCAGGCAACTTCGCGATTCCAGGGCAGGATCACCATACTTTCTGGATCAGGATGTGCCGATACTTCTTCATCATGGATGGATTGCGGAATTCCATCCAAAGCAGCACCCGTAAATAGTTCTGAGCCTTGCAGCATTTGCTCAAGATGATTTAGGGGAACCATCTTGGCTTTGCACATGCCATGTATATCTACATAACTAGCCAAAGCATATTTTACACCCTGCTCCTGAAGCATTGATTCGATCGATGTTGAGTTTGCCAGAACTGAGCGCGTTTCAGACATATCAATGGTCGTCATGGTATCTCCTAAAGACAACAGAAATTGGAACATCCAGTTGACGGGTGAATTGGAAAATCAGCGGCAGATCAGAAATTAGACCACTGGAAAATTGGGTGGGATTGCTTCAAGCGGTAATTTCTCTAGTAGTGCTTGTTCAAGTTGTTGACTGAGTGTATCGATGCAAGCGTCTAAGATTTTTTGTCCATACTGCGTAGTGGCTTGACTGGGACTCCCTACCCCGCCATATACACTTTCTTGATTCACTGTGTAGGCAAAAAAACAATGGGCTGAACGATCTGGCTCATCTTTTGCTTTTTCAAGCTGTACCAGATCAGGACGTATAGCCAGCATCACTGAGGTTTCAGCACAGTTGGCATGGAAATTGATTGCATCCTGTTGATAGAGTTGGTTGATCTCAGATGAAATCTCCCAAACCGATCGAAGTGCAATTCTCAACTCTGGATATTGGTGGCGGATAGTTTCTAACCCACACCGCAACGGTGCCCAATTGGTATAGTGACCATTCAGCAAAACGAGGCGGCTAAAGCCAGAACCAACAATCCATTCAGCGATCTCTAAAATCATTGTGGAGAGCGTTTCTGGACGCAGGGAAATAGTTCCTGCCCATTTCTTTGTGTGTCCCAATGAGCATCCATAAGCTAGGGGAGGGAGGACGGGAAATCCCGTCTTAGCGGAAACCCCTTGAGCAACAGCAACGATAGAAAATGTATCAACTCCAACTGGAAGATGCAGGGAATGCTGTTCGGTTGCGCCAACTGGAAGGATGACTAGATCCTTGCCGCGATCGCGCAATTCTCCAATTTGTTTCCATGTGAGTTCGTCCCACAAGATGGGTGAGTTCATAGATCTATTCCTCAGTAAAAACCTATTGAAAAGAACATTTAGCGATCAAATCCACGCTTCAAGGTATAACCCTGAAAACCGTAGATATCCTTTGACCTGTTCTTCAAAGTTGCCTAAAACCTATTGACCTAAGGTTAGTGGATAGAACAACCACAGAATGAAATATTTGATACAAAGTTAAATTAGGAGAATCTGGCTGAGGAATCATCAAAAATATAGGATAAGATTTGAGTATTTAGCGGATTTATCACTATGACTTCAAGCGACTTCGCCAGCCCTATGCTTGAATTAGATCAAGTTGATCAACAAATTATTGACTTACTACGCAGTGATGGGCGTATGACCGTATCTGAAATGGCAAAGCGGTTATCGATGCCCGAAACAACAACTCGTTACCGAGTTCAACGCCTAATTCAATCGGAAACGGTCAAAGTTTTAGCGTGGCCTAATCCTGAGAAGCTGGGAAAACCAAACATTCTCATTGTTTCAATGGTGGTTGACAATAGCCGAATTAGAGCCATTGCAGAGGATTTCCTGAGGATGGAAGAAGTCCGTTATGTAGCTGTGATCACAGGGCGTTTTAACCTTATGATTGACGTATTTTTTGGAGTACATGCCGAATTAATGGCTTTCTTCGAGAAGCTCCAGCAAATTCCAGGCATAATCAGCTACGAATCTCATTTTATCCTTGATTTGTTGAGGGCAGAGTATAAATACACGCTTGGTTGAAGTGCTACTCGTTGTAGAACATTTGTTCTGAATCAAGCGCAAGTGGTTTCTGTGTTTAAGAATAGTTGCGGTTATGCCGCAACCATCTCAGAGTAGTGTCGTGAAATTGTTCAAGCACCTCTAACTTCTGATTAGAAGAATGGAACTAGTAGACATGAATGATTAATAAAAATCATGAGTCGAAAGAAACGTTCGTCAAAAAAGCAATTTTGAGAGATGTTTGATAACGATTCGACGAATGGTTGGAGACTTTAGATCAGTAAATTCTAAATCAGGCATTTCTTTAGGAGAACTATCTAGGTGCTAAGCTGAGAAGTTGGCTGTCGGCAAGCCGATAGCGATCGCCATTGAAGCAATAATTCAATTGCCGTAAGCGATCGCCCTCCATCTGTAACACCTCTAAACAGGGCAAAGCCTGACCCCGATCTTCCCCCACCTGAAATAATGGTTTATTGGCTGGAAGGTTGGGGTTGAGATAGTTCTGGAACACTTCTATTGCAGGTTGATTCTCTCTTAACCAGTAGCCAGCGTAAAGACAGCCCAAAGCTCCACACAAATTGGGAGTGTTGAAATTAAGCAGTGTCAGTTTGCCTGCTTTTCCGTCTACAGTCCAGGCAAGCAGGGTTTCTTTTGCCTGTGCCATGTCCAGATCCGTGTTCGCGTGAATCACCTGTTCTAAAACAGGTTCAGGGACTACTGCTGTCGCTTTTTGCCAGGGAACCGTTGCTGCACTGGAACTGCAACCTGCCCCACCAATCAGTACCGATAACAGCAGAAAAAGGCTAAAACCGATGCGAAACCAGTATCCCACCTGCCATAACCAGTAAGGTGGTGCAGGGATGGTGGATGTGTGCAGTTCTTGCTGCTGAGTTGGAGCCAGTTTTGAAGCTGAATCTGTCATAGTAGGTTTCCTCTCCAACTTCCACTCACTGTTGAACCTGAACATTAGCGGGAACCGTAATGCCTAACTGCCGGAGTGCCCAGACCTCCTCTGCAAACCAGGTAGGATTCTGGGTTGAGGCTGCGCCCTGACTAACCTGTTGCTGGAAGCGATCTTTACCAAGGCGCTGAATCTCGCGCCGAAACCGTGCCAGTGTCAATTGTTGAGCAACGGACTGGGGCACAACACTGGCAAAGGGAACGCGATCGCCCATCGGGTTAAAAAATACTTCCTCACAGCGTCCATTCGTAACCGCGATGATCAGATTAGTTGGTGCTTGGCTATTTTCGGTATAGGTTGCCAGCAAGTAATAGTCCTTGCCCTGTAAGCGACTAGAGCCGATCAATTCGTTCCGAATAATGGCTTGTCGAGTTTGTTGGGGAATACAATGACTGACGGTTTCTGGGATTCCAGTAGTTTGAGCATCAAGCGGAAGATACCCTAACCCGATAGTGAGCAGCATACCCACCGCTAAAGGTAGCCAGAAGGTTGCAGTCAAACGTCTGCCAATGGATCTCAGTGAAAATCGCTGCTGGGGTTGCATGGTTGATTCCTCCTTAGAATTGAACCCGCTGTCTAGGATTGATGGAAGAGCCGCTGCGCCAGTTGCCGGGGGTAGCACCTTCAATCACTTCAAAGTGGAGGTGGGGTCCGGTGCCCAAGCCGCTTTGTCCACTACGGGCGATTGCCTGCCCCTGCCGAACAGCCGTGCCAGTGCTCACGTCCATTGAATCCAGGTGAGCATAGAGCGTCATTCTGCCATTGGCATGTTCCACAATCATGGTCTTGCCATAGCCCGACAGCCAACCTGCGTAGAGAACCTTGCCACCATCAGCCGCTCGAACCGATGTCCCGATCGGTGCGCCAATATCAATGCCAGCGTGATTGGAGCTACAACTGGCACAGGGACTGGAGCGAGAACCAAACTCACTGGTCACTGGAAAGCCTGGAGCAGGGTTAGTTAGCTTTCCGGTGACTTGTCCGGGTGTCCCACTGTTCGAGGTTGTATCATTGCTTTTCGTTCCAGAGGCATTAGCAGTTGTCCGGGTTGCGCTGGGAGCACAGGTGAGAGTGCCATTGCCACCGTTGCGATAGCGAGTCACAGCCGTGCGACCGTAATCTCGTAGACTCAGCCGACCCAACGCATCGGAACTTCCCCCATCCACATGGCTGTAATCGCCACCGAAGTGTTTTTGGGCTACTCGTTCTAAGAGGCGATCGCCTGTAAAGGATTGTCCTGTGGTTGGATCGATCTGTCCGCGCGTTACCTGAATCTTATTGGCAAGGTCTGCCATAAAGGCGCGATCCTGATCAGCAGGTGGAAAGAATTGAAACAGTTCCGCTTCAGTGGGTTGGTAGCCCTGTCCAATGCGATTTAAGAATCCCTGCCCTCCTGGTTTTGCAGCAATTAACTGGACTGCATAGGGGTTGTAGCTCATGAACTGATAGCGTCCTAACCCTCGTCCACAGTTGCTTCCGCCATCCGCGCAGGTATGAACTCCGACTGCCTGGTAACCGCCACTTCCAGCACTTTCGATGCTGGCGATCGATTCTGCCAGTGCGTTTAGATCAATACCTTGTATGGACTGTGCTGACACGGGCTGACTGCTGCCACCGAAAGTACAGGGATTGCCCTCATTTTGATTCCCAGCGCCAGTTCGGCTACTCCCGGTTTCTCGGCTAGCTCCAGAGGGTTGGGATGCAGCGGCAGCTCGTTGATCGCTCAAATCGCCCACAAATATCAAAGCATTGACTTTGTAGGTAAAGAACGGCACCGGACCAATGAAGTAAGGTGTGCAACCGAGTGCATTCGCACAGAAGCGGAAGAATAGAGCGGTGTTTACGGTATCCGTGGTTTCATCTGGCTCCATCACCACGACTTTGAAAGCAGAGCCAAACGGTAAGCGCCCTGTAGGTTCTCGCCCACCATTCACCGATCGCAAAACGCCCCAACCACCCTGGACTTCCTGATATTTTCCTGAGATCCATTGCTTGCCTTCTAGCCTGCCACGCGCATTACGCCCAGCGTTCTCCAGATCATCCAGTTCAACATAGGCGCAGTCCTTTTCGGCACAGGGGACAGAAAATCCCTGGACATCGGAGCCAGAAATCGTGTTATTGCGTTGTGCCTCTGCTGGACCATACACCTGATCGATCCGCATGACCAGGCTACCAAGTTCAGCGATCGGGTTGGGCATTGATCCCAACGGCACCTGACCCAACCCTGGAATACCTTTCACCAAGCTGTTCATCCAGCCCTCAAATTGTTGGAGTTGAACGGCTTCCAAGTTGGGAATAGAAATGACAGGAAAGCGAGAAAGATCAATCTCCTTTAAGCGTAGCTGTCCAACCTGGGGATTCTGTGCCAGCACTTCAGCCAGGGTTTGATCAGAGACATTAATGCCGACGGCTTTGGCAGCGAGAAGAGCTGCGACAGGGGCGATCGCCCGGACATTAGTTTGTGCCAGACCCGGCACCACTGTTGCTAAATGGCTCAGGGTTTGATCGGTTGCCAGCGTAAACGCACTCAAGGCAACTTGATTGAGATCGAGGTTGGTGAGTTGGGCGATCGCCCCTGGTGAAAAGACCTCCGCTTGAAATGCTTGTGAAATGTCCCCCAGCTTCAAATACTGATCGGGAGTCATGCCAGCGCTCCAACGACGGCTCAGGTCATACCCCAACATTTGGCTGTAGGGCTTGCCATCGACCGAGCCAGAGCGGCTGATACCCGGCATCTGTGATAAAGAGATTCGGTTCCAGTCGGGCAACAAAACTTGCGTTGCAGGCAATCCAGATTGACTCCCTGCAATTTCTAGAATCCTTGTGGGTAGGCTGCCGTCGTCGATCGTGCGAGCAGATGCAGGTGCAACCAGCCCGCAAAGGCTGATGACAATCAAGCACAGCGAAATGATCCATGCCAGAACACGCTGCCGCTTGAAGCCGTCTGGCATTCTCAGTGGGGTATTCATGACAGTAGAAAGGGTTGAGGGGATTAAAGCTCCAGTTCGGGTGCAGAAAAGGTACGCTCTGTTCTCGGCTGATAACGATAACCCTTGCCATAGCCTTTTAAGTGAGGGTTGGGGTTGGCGGCTGATTCCGAGTAAGGCGTATCGCCAAAATTTTGTTCAAAGATGTTTTCCTGGTAGCCATCACTGAAGTGATCGGTTTGCCAGGGATTGGTGCCTGCCCCAGAGATCGATTGTTCGTCACTAGAGCGAGTGGTTTGATAGCCACCCGTTTGATAACCGCTACTGCTGTCGGGGGTGGTATTGAAATCGGGGGTTGATTCAGTGTTCATCGCGCAAGCATCCATACGAAACGATATGCTTGCCAGCCTATAAAGCCAGACCTGGGAGTGACCTCAACCAAGTGGATAACAACGCTCCAGCCAACTGGCTGTTTGTAGGGACATTCCTACAGGAGGCTTGCGCTGTGGATCAATTGAGTTTTATTCCCGAAGAGTTGGTGCGAACCCTTCAACAAGGGAAAGATGCTGCCAACCCAGATACCCGTTGCTCATCTAGCACCCTGGAAATGTTGCGCCTTTTAGCATCCCTTGATGTTCCCAAAGAATTGCTAGCGTGCATGTTAGAAATGGCAGAGTTTTCCATGCATCACGTCCGTTATTTAGTAGGACCGCTGGTGCTGCATCGCAGTTTATGGGGTGATGCAACTCCAGGTTGGCTAAAGGTTGCCTGTGTGAAAGATCGGTTTGAACTTATCCTTTCCGAGTATGAACAGGAGCAAGTTGGAGACTATGCTACACCGACGGAAGTATTAGCTTATATGATGCCTGCAACGATGGAAGCACCGATGCATCGAAATTATGTTGATCTCTATCTTTGGTCGGGAAATGAGGTCATGAAAAAACACAATCGGTTGCCTGAAAATGCAACCAGTTTTTATGAGTTGATTGGTGGGCATCCGATTGAATTCAGCACAGTCAAAAATGATTTTCAAGATCTGAGCCGATCGATTCGTCGAAGCGTGGTGAAGCACGCAGCTCAACAGGGATGGGGAAAGCGGCGCAATCGAGCAAAGGTAGAAGCAATCGCGGCTGACCCAGCTCAAGTATCCGATCAGCCAGAACAGGTCAGTTTGTTCTGAATCATAAGCAATGCCGGAGATGGTTGGTGCTACCGCCCCTTCAAGCTAGTCCTCCATCCATTTCCGATTATGCCTGCCTCCCAAACTCACCCTCATTTGAAAGATGGAACCTATCAACTGATTACGTCGGGGAAAGAACTTGAATCGGCACTGCGCTTGCGTAGCCTCTCAGGAGGAGAATCGCTAGAGCAGTCTCCCATGTTTGGATTGGACTGCGAGACAACAGGGTTAGATCCTCACATTCATACGATTCGGCTCATTCAGCTTGCAGTCCCCCATCAGCCAGTGATGCTCATTGATTTACCCCAGATTGCTCCCTGCGATCGCCACCTGCTGCAACAGCTCCTCTCCAGCCCTGTGCTTAAGATTACTCACAACGGCAAATTTGACTGGCAGTTCCTTGCCCAGGCAGGACTTCAACCCGCGCCTCCCTTCTTCGATACACAACTTGCCTATCGAGTGCTGACAGCAGGACTGAAAACCAGTCTCTCGTTGCAGACGCTTGCTCAAAAGCTATTGAATATAGAGCTGGATAAAACCCAACAGGTCAGTGATTGGAGCAAACCCCTGACTTCAAAGCAGTTACAGTATGCGGCGTTGGATGCAGCAATTTTATTGGAACTGTACCCGATCCTGGTCAAGAAGCTGGAGCGATCGCACCTCCTCAAAATTGCCCAACTGGAATTTCACTGTATGCCTGCGGTGGCTCAGATGGAGCTGAATGGGATGTTGCTGGATCTCTCCCGCTGGAAAAGGTTGGGGGCAAAGCTAGAGAGCGATCGGGATGCTGCCCTCCATCAGCTCAACCAACTCCGGATCGCTGGTAACGCTCAGATGTCCTTGCTGCCGGAAATGACGGATACCATTAACCCAAACTCTCCCCAACAGGTGCTTGCAGCGCTTCAGGCATTTGGAATTCCAGTAAACTCTACCAATCAAAAGGAACTGGTTCCCCTGGCGAAACAATATCCTGTGATCCGAGCGTTGTTGGACTACCGCCACCTCTCCAAAATTACTGCTACCTTTGCCGATAGCCTACCCAAGCATATCCATCCGGTGACAGGGAGGATTCACCCGACCTACTATCAGCTTGGAGCCAGGTCGGGTCGGTTCTCTTGTCGCAATTCACCTTTGCAAACCATTCCTCGCGATGCCGCAGCTCGAACCTGCTTTGTTGCTGCACCCAGCTACAGGATCGTGCGAGCAGATTACTCCCAAATTGAACTGAGGATTGTTGCCCGTTTGAGTGGCGATGCTCAGATGCAACGAGCGTATTGTAGGGGTGAGGATCTGCATCAACTAACCGCAGCTTTGGTGACTGGAAAAGCGATCGACGCGGTGAGTGAGGAAGATCGTCGGCTTGCCAAAGCCATTAACTTCGGGCTGATCTATGGTATGGGTGCTGCCAAGCTTCAGAGCTATGCTGAGACCAAGTATGGAGTTACTCTGTCGTTGGAGGAGGCAAAGGCATTTAGGAAGCGATTCTTTGAAGCCTACACCGGAATAGCAGAGTGGCATGAGACGATTAAGCACAGTTACATTCGGGGAACAAAGGAGAGCCGTACACTGGCAGGCAGGCGGCGCAGGTGGGCAGACAAGCCTAGGCTGGCAGAGCTGCTGAATCATCCAGTCCAGGGGTTAAATGCTGACATCACGCAGTTGGCGTTGGTGAAGCTTATTAAGGCACGGGTGGATACGCGGTCAAAACTGATTTGCACAGTGCATGATGAAATTCTGCTGGAGTGCCCTGCGGTTGAGGCGAAGCATGTCAGTGATCTCTTGCACCGCTGCATGATTGCGGCAGCTCGGAAGTTTCTGCATCCGATCTCAGTGGTAGTGGATGTTAAGGTTTTTGCCAGTTGGGGCGGCGATGAGATTTAGGCGACCAGGGTCTGCATTTTGGCATAGAGTTTTCGCAGAAAACTGGCGGCGCGTTCTGGGCTATCTTTAGCAATGTAGTCCCAGATTTCCTCCAGGTCAGCTCCAGCAAGCGGACGCTTAAACACTTGCTTCATCAGACTTCTGGTTATTCGGATAATTTCTGCTGAGTCGCCCTTCGCGTTTGTCCGCGACGAATCACTGCTTCCATATCCAGAGGCGTTGGCTCACTGCTATCGATGCCTTTGCGAATTTCTGTACGGAGTTCTTGCAGTTTCATTGCCTGGAGCATGTCACGCTCTTTGAGGAGTCGCAAGCCTTCACGGATGACTTCACTGGCAGAGGAGTACATGCCGCTGGCGACTTTTTCTTGAACCATTTGCTCTAGTTCACTCGTGAGTGAAATGTTCATCAGGCTTCCTCCTGAACACGATCCACTCTTTTAGTTTTACTGAAGTAACAGAAAATAGCAACTTTTGTTATTGTGATTGCACTTAGGGAATAAAAATAGACTAAAGATCCCTAAATATTCCCTAAGCAATTTTTCCGAGAGCAGGGGGAGTATGGCGAAGCAGAGCAAAGCGGCACGGTTGATTCAGCAACTCCAGGGTTGGAGTGATGATGAGTTGGGGGAGTTGGCTGAGATGATCCAGGGGTTGTTAGAATCCCGGAAGGCTGAGTCAGACGAGGAGAAGCAGGAGACTCGTGAGGATGGTTCACCTTTGGGTAGGCATGGGGGACGAGGACATATTGAGCTAAAGATGATTCCTGACTCTAAAACAGGGAAGACTTATGGACCTTACCGCTACCTGCGCTATTGGGGAGTTACGAAGAAGGGGACGATGGGGTTAAAGAGTGTGTATTTAGGGAAGAGCAGCGATGGATAAGATGTAATCTCTCTTCAATCTGTGTAGTCGTTAAAATTTTGTTGTCTGAAAGCTATTAGTCTACCCAGATTAACCAAGGAGCCAAGCAACTTTCATCTTTATACCTATTGATAAAGTCAAGTGCCTGATTTGCCAAATCCAATGAAGGTTGACAGTTTGAAGAACATGGAAGGTGACATATAAGTGACGTTCCAAGTAAGTAGTTTGAAGGGTTAATACGCTTGAACTCTCCTGAAAAGTTCCATTGAATTATCTGCTGCTCAGTATGATCAATATTTGATTCTCCAATTGATGCTATAAAGTCAGAGCAACATTCAGGATAGCCCAGCAATAATCCAAACAACTTCTCATGAGGCTCGTACTTTCGATCAATGTCAAGAATCTGCTCTGCAACTTCAGGATCTCTTGCAATACAAACAAAAGATTCAGAGTCTACCCGTAGGAATAAGCCATAACTGTTACACCAATCCTCTAGATGTAACTTGGCATAAGCGTGAAAAAGTTTTGTTCTGACGGCTGGTTTATTACAAGCTAGAAAATGAAGGAAATCTACCCTTGCTGAGATTGGCAGGAAACTGAGCGGCAGCGATCTCATTTGGTGAATAGGGTTCATTCTGCTGAGCGATTCCAAACCATTACAAGCTGAGAAATTTCACTGCTATTAACTGCTTGAAAGCCAGCAGCCTCAGCAGCTTTCTTTGAAGCAAGATTTGACTTCCGCATATGAGCAAATATCGTGTCATAGCTACTTTTCTCACAAGCAAGCCTGTATGCAATCCGACCAATCCGCCGGTTTTGAAACTTGGCGTTTATCTTGATTTGAATAGATGCATGTTTTCCAAAAGGTTCTTCATCAATCCAATTGATAAATACAAATCCGGCACGAGTATCGTTGGCATAGATGTGCCAGTAATGCCCTCCTTTATCACCGCCTTTTCCTTTGCTTCCTTTTCCTTGAAGCAAATAAATTTCAGAGCTATCAGTAGGTTCAGGCTTAGTTGCAGGTGTTTTTCGTAAAACTGATTGCCTGCTAGCAACTGAAGAAGCTGATTTTTCCCTGGTAGTTTGCTTAGTTGTTGCTCTTTCGGTTTTTTCTACCATAGATTTCAAGCAGCTCTAATTAGTTACTAAAATTGTTGCTTACTTCAGATGATAGCGGATGCGCTCAATGGCTGGCTTCCAAAATTCGGCAGGAAAAAAGCCAGGAGACAAGGCAACCTCAATGTCACAAATTTTATCCATTAGTCCATTCTGATATAAAGTACTAAACATTACATCAATTAATGTAATTACTTCTTCGCGTGAAGGATCATGACGATTTTTATGTGTTTCCCAGTCAGAATCCCCATTGAAGCGGTTATTAAAATAGTCCATATCTATATGTAACAAAACTGGAATATTAACTGGTAGATCCTTAATCCATTCATTTGGATCAGCAGTTACCCTATATGTACTCTTGCTATTTTTCGTTGAACCTAGATCCTGGCAAGCGTGTAGTTCAACAGCGAGACGTTTACTCTTTGGACTAAGAAACTGATCTGGTACTAAAGTTGGCATCAGAGAGTAGCACCCTTGTCGTACTACACTATAACCCGTTGCACAAAGGTGACGTATTTGAACTTTTTGTATGGAATGAAGTAGAGGAACAATAAAGCTACCAATTCCAATAGATCCACTCCTAATTGCATTACTAACAGACTCTGGTTCAAGTAGGTTTAAACTTTTACTAGTAATTGCATCTTTCCATCCAGATTCTTCATTCCATACTCTAGGACTCATGAGATCATCGTGATCATCAACATGAAGGACGACAATTTCAGATGGTAATTGATTTTTTTCAGCATAAACTGATGACAACCATTGGCTCCAAGCCAACAGTGTCCAGGAGTCATTAAGAGATAATTGAAAACCTTGGTCTTTCTTAACTGCAAAAGGAATTTCAGAAACACTTAATCCGCTTCGCCACCAAGCAAGCCCTTCTGCAAGATAAGGATCAATATAGTAATCAGAAAGCTCAGGAAAATGAAGATCTACAGACCAAACATCATCAATTAAAGTACTCGACACATATTGTCCAAGAAAATATTCGTGTAATAGCTGCGAACGTGCTGATTTGTCTTGTGGAAGAGCATCGAAAGGTAAGAAAATCATGATGTATTTCTGTAAGGATTAAACTTGCATTCCTACACTATCTTTCAATACCGATTCAAGTCTATCAATTAAACTAAATCCTACTTTTGTTAAGGACGTATTCCTAAGTGTTGTAAATCCTTCCAATAGCTGAGATTTAATAATTTCTACCTGTCTATCTGCCTTGCCTTGATTTACCCTATCGTGTTTGGCTAAATATAGCCAGAACTCTAAAAGGTGCGTAAAAACAAAGACAGCATGAAGCAAACCGCTTGGAGGGCGTAAATCTTCGCGCCATGGAGAAGACACTAAAGGAGTGTCACAAATAACCAAAGGAGTTAAGCGCTGTAAAAGATAGAGCTTTTGGTGACGATGTTCATGGATAAGTGAATCTGCTAAGTTATATGCATCAACAAAATGATTGCCTTGCTTAATAGAAACGTATAAAGCGCCCGGTACTGAGTTGTCGCTAAATGAAACTATTTTTTCTGAATGAGCAGTAAGATCTCGAATAAACTGAATTTCTGGACTAATCAATCTCATTTCATTAACTAAATTTGGTCGCCAAGATTCAATCAGATCTAAGCTTGCTTTGAGAATTTCTCGACCTTGATCTGCTGTCTGTTCATCTTCAAATAGTATCTTTTTACCAAATGGGGCACGTAAGCATTCATCATTACGATGAATTAGATACCTCTGGTAATTCTCACAGTTTAGAGTTCTCAACAGCTCTATAATTTTGCCAGGGTAGTGGGTGTTTGCAACAATTAATTCGCCGTCAATCGCATAAACTTTTATCCCTAAAATTTTTCTTTTGACTACAGAAGTCCACATTGCAATCGATGGATAAATAGCAATGTAAGAGCCACTTTTAACGCTAAATCGGATTCTTTCAATTGCTTCTAGCTGTTCAGCATCTTCTTCAAGAGACCATTCTAAAGCAGCCAGAAAATCTTTATTAGCCTCATCTAACCAAGTCTTCAAAAGAAATTCAATAATCGGTTCTGACGTTTCAGATTTCTCAAAAGCTGCTATATCAAAATTAATCTCTTTTACTAGATTAGAAGCTATGCTTAGGTTGACTAATTCAAGATCCAGCTGATTCTGTAATTGATTCCTGGCGTGATTGATTAGCGCCAACATTTCATGGCAATAAACTGTTGGGTGAGTGAACCCATCTTGTGCGTAGCGGTGTGGAATAGAACCACCTCCACAGACATCAACAACTGAGCAAGTTTGGCACTGTGGAGATAGCCCTTCGTGAGTTAGTAGTTTTCTATGGTTTTGAATTTGACTAGATGAAGCAATAATATTTCTAATACTAGATTCTTCTAATGTTGTACCAAGAGAAGTAATTCCGCCGGATGTAATTTTAAGGACATCAAGATCATGGTATGACCCATCTGTCTCTATCGTCAAAAGACTAATATCTCCGAAACCGAATGAATCAGTGTTGCTAGGTAAACCAGCTAAGCTACTTAAGATCGCATCAAATGTTCTTACTGGAATATATGAATATTGATTAAACCAAATATCAAAGGCTTCTATCAACCATGAGGAATATAAATTAGGATTCTCAGTACGTCCTGGAGGTAAACAGTGATGATTTGCATCAGGCAATAAAAAATCAATCTGTGGAGGTTGATAAGCCTTAAAAAAATCAAATAAATATTTTGGATGTATCGAGGGATCAATGACAGCAATTAAACCACTATATATTGATGGACGATCCTTTAGCATTTGTAAAGACTTCTCGACTGCATCGAAGGAAGAGTTACCTTTGTGGTCAAGTCGATGAAGATCATGCGCCTCTCTATGTCCATCAATACTTAGTGATACGCCTATCCTCATCTGCTCTAGCTGAGCAAGTATAGGTTGAGTTAAAAGTACACCATTTGTTTGAAGTGAGAATCCAACTTTGCACCAAGACGGTAACGTTTCCTGAATCCATTTCGCTGTTTCAATAATTGTTGCCACACCTGCAAGAAGTGGTTCTCCTCCATGGAATACAACTACGACTTCCTTTAGCTGTTTAGTTTCAACGTACTCACCTATACGAAATGCTAATAGTTGACGGTGATTTTGTGACATCACAATTGGCTGCTTCTGCCAACTTTGATCAGCATGGCGATACATATAGCAGTAATCGCAGGCTAAGTTGCAACGAGAAGCAATTTTGATAAGGAAGCAAGTAATTTGAGGCTCGATTTGCATAGAAAGAACCTGGAAATAATTGAGTCTCCAGCTAAGCTCAACGAAAGGAATCAACTAAATAATCTTTAGTTAAGAATAAGCTGGAGACTACTTAATACAAGCTTTTGGTTAAGGAGAAATGTTGAAGAGAAAACTTTAAATCACTGATTAGAAAAGCCTAATAACTTACGAACGATTATGGCGGTGGTGCATACGATCATAACTAGTAATGCAAGCCTCTACCCCAGATTCTGGAGAAGAAGCTAATTTTGCCTGAAGTCGATTTAAGGCAGGGTGATTGAGGTTGTTGTTTGTTAGTAAATGAGCTAAGTTCTCTTTCGTAGATTCTACCTGCCCAGCACTTACATCTTGGTTGGGAGAAGCGTTCTGAAGCATGTTAATGCCTTCTCTAGAATTATGGTGAGTTTATGCTAACATAATCCCTAACTTCCAGAATAGAATCCTTGCCCAGCAAACGTTTCTAGGCTTAATATTTCTTTTCAAAAATAGATGGCGCATCAAATGATTACAGTGCAAGGTTTGTAGCGCTTGTTTATTTTTTCTATTTATATTTATTCTATAAGATAAAAATATAAGTTAGTTTACCCACGTCGCTAGACTGAAAAACTGTTGAGTAATGCTCTTTACTTACTCAAATAACTCTCGATAGGAGTAGGCATACCTCGATCGATCGCCCCCACTTGCAGGTCTCGCATACGTCGCCCGATTCCGAATTGCCTGCATCTGCTCAGATTCTCGTTCCATTGCTGGGGTAAACTGCTGCCGATGTGCCAACAAAGCCTCCAGTTCAATTTGCCCTGGTCTACCTTGGTAAAACGCTTCCTCAGCACAACGCCGCACCGCATTCCCAATCTCAGCCGGTGTACAAATGCGGTACTCCGTCAAAAGCCTACGCCATTGGTCTTCTGTCCAGGGCGATTGACTATTCCCTCGAAATGCTGGGAAGTACTTTGCCAGATGTAGATTGAACACCTCATATCTGGCTCCCTCATGGGGCAGATCGATAAAGAAAATGTCATCAAACCGACGTATCAGTTCGGGTGGTAGCATTCCCAGACGATTGACGGTCGCGATCGTGTAGATCGGTTCCTGGTGTTCCTGCATCCACGTCAGTAGAGTTGCCGACAGACGACGGGCGATTCCGCCATCAACGTTAGAGTCCCAACCTGCAAAACCCTTGTCAAAGTCATCCCAGTAAAGGACACAGGGAGCCAGAGACGTGACCACCGCAATGAATTCCTTCAAAGCACGATCGGGGTTTGGGTTACTCAAGAGAATGCCCCAATTTGCCGCCAGCAAAGGCAACCCTATCTTCTTAGCTGCCATTTTGGCAGAGAGGCTCTTGCCTGTACCGGGTGGTCCCCACAGCACCATACCTGTAGGCAAGCTCAGTCCATACTGTTGAGCTTCGGGTCGAAGGAGAGACGCGATCGCTTCCAACCGCCGCTCTAACAAATCCAATCCCGCAGCCGTGGGCACGTCCGGTTCTGCAATACACTCCAGCCCACGTCCCCGCAGCTTGTTGATCTTGTGATCCAGAATCAATTGAACCAACGGCTCAGGGGTATCCGCAAACGTCAGCAGCCTGCCCAGCACCATTTCAATCTCACCCATTGGCAACCCCTGACAGGCCGCGATCAATCGTTGTTGAGCTTCAGAGTCATCCTTGCCCAACCAGGGATGCCGGTTATAAAACTGAGTCACGATCGCTTCTACCTGATGACGATCGGGCATTGCATGAGACAACACTGGAATAAAGGGTTGCAGTGCCAAAGGCAGTTGAACGTAGGTTTCCAGCAAGACCCAATAATGGGGCAGCGGGTTCCACAGCGCCTGGTAGTAAGCATTCAAGAGTTGGTAGCAACGTTGCTGGCTGATCTCTGCCACAGTGCTATTCAAAACCCCTTCCAGAAGATAAATGCCTGGTTCCGGCTGATCTAGCAAGGATTGGAGGATGTCTTGCTCTATCATTTGCGTTGTGGGTTGTAGAATGAGACTCCCTTGCGGTGCTACCAACTGCTGAAGTGTTGAGAAACCAGGGTTCCAGACATACACTGGGAGCGGGTGAGGCGTAGTTCCCCGAAGGGGTAATCGCGCCTCACCCCAACGATAAAACTGGCTCAACACCGCCATCCGATCCGGAGTCTGATATTCCAGCGCCACGATCGGAGCGTTCTGCTCGATCAGTTTTATCCAATCCTGTAACCGTTGCATGAGCTAAAGCTGTAAGGGTTCTCACCGTTTCTAACGAACTGGGCTTCATTCAGTCCTCAACCAAGTGGACACTTCTGAAATGACTGATCATACTTCCAATGGAGGGAAATGCCGCTAATGCGGCGAGGGAAGGAAATCCTCAAATTTGGGAGTTTATGAAATGGCAATGACCACAAAACCTCGCACCCCCAACGGCACTCGCAACGGTGCCACCTCCAAAACGGCTAAACCTAACGGTACAGCCTCAGCCACCAAAGCCAAAGCACCAACGGTTGATGGACTGCCGGAAACTAACGCATCAGCACTGCTCAAAGAATTGCGGAACTTGGTATTCAAGGAGTACGGCGTGAAGCTGCAACTCCGGGATGCTCGTGTCTCTACCAAAATTGGGCATGCGACTCGCGAAAAGCTTGGGCTTGACATTGCCGCTCAGGTGAAGAAGAAGGGTGGTAACAAAAAGTTCGACTGGCAGCGATGGAATACGAAGGTGTTCCCGCGACTATTCGGACAACCCGATGCGCTGAAGTACGCGCCAGAAGTGGTGGCGATCCTTATGAGCCTTCTGTATGACACCGTTCGTACTGATCCAGAGCAAGCTGTTGCAGACCTGGTGGAATTCAACCGGGCATCGCTGGAGCGCCGCAACTCTTTCCAAGCGGAGCAGGATGATGACTTGGATGATGAACTGAATGACGATCTCGATGATGACTTGAGTGATGAGCTGGACGATGAAGCCAGTGATGAACTGGACGATGACTTGGATGACGAGTTAGACGAGGATCTAGACGAAGAAGAGGACGAATAACGCATTCAGCTTTGCTCACTGCCTGATTGCTATGCCCTGCATTAGTTCGGCTGATGCAGGGTTCTTTTTTCCCGCCCACCTCCCACGCACGCTGAAGCTAAAGGCAGTAGCAACTGCGGAAGGAATGAAAGCTCGGACTGCGCGAAGCAGGCATCTGTCGATGCGTTGGCGTAGCCTCTCACAGAGAATCGCTATGAGAAATCCAACTCATTCATAAAGGAGCAATTCTCATGGTTACTGCAACTGCAACACGCAAAGCTGCAAAAAACACTGCACGCAATGCATCGAAGCACACTCCTGCTTTGCAACGGGTGATTCCCTATCAGGAGAAAGTTCGACTGATGGTGATTGAAGTGCTACGGGAAGAGTCTGGACGAGAGCTGGCAGCATCCGCTCGTTTCACCGGACAGGAGTTCGATTGGGAACAGCACAATGCCCAGTTTCGTAAGGACTATGCCGAAACCTTACTCCGGGATCTGCTAACCTATGCTCGCAAGCTCTATGGATTGCAAAATCTAGATGAAGTGCGCGATCGCCGTGCTGCCCACAAAGCAACCCGCACGGGACGCTTGAATGCGCTCAACGGGTTGAGTACAACGGATGACTTGGATACGGATGAAGAGTTTGAAGTTGATCTGGAAGAGGACATCAATCTGGATGACTAATTCTTGCGCCGCAACTGTGGCTGACACCCAAACCCCGACTCACCGCCGGGGTTTTTCATTACCGCCCGCCCACCCACGTAGAATGGGGTTTAACCATTGTCCAAGATCGCTTGGACAATTAATTTATTCCTAAAAATTTTATTCGCTCAGATCTGTAGGATCTGCGATGCTTGCACCGCGCTTCGCGTTCGCCTCTGCTGCCAGAGCATTTAGCTCCATCTCTAGCTGCTCAATACTGGGCAAACTTCTCTGTAATGGTTCTGGTAACGTGTCCTTCAGTCGGTAGGTTGCCACTCCCACCGGGTGTTGGATGTACCGCAATGCATATTCCACCGTTGCCTTATTTTTAGACTTGCACAAGACAATCCCAATCGTTGGATTATCCATCTCACTCCGCAACAAATCATCCACAGCGGCAATGTAGAAACTCATCTTGCCTGAAAATTCAGGTTCAAACTCAACCATCTTCAGGTCAATCACCACATAGCAGTGTAGTTTGACATGGTAGAAAAGCAGGTCGAGTTTATACTCCTTGCCGCCGACCTCAAGCGAATACTGGCTACCTAGGAAGGAAAAGCCCACACCCAGTTCCAGCAAAAAATCTCGAATTCGATCCACCAGTGCCCGTTCAAAATCTCGCTCTTGAGCGGCTTCTGCCAGTTCCAGAAACTCAAAATTGTAGGGACTTTTCAGGATCTGGCGGGCTAAGTCTGACTGGCTTTGAGGTAGCGTATGGTCAAAATTATTAACGGCATTTCCCACTCGCTGATGCAAACCGCTTTCAATCTGATGCACCAGGGCACTGCGGCTCCAGCCATGTTCGATCGTCTTCTGGGCGTACCAAAGCCGTTCCTCATTGCCTTTGAGCTTATCCAACAGCGCAATATTGTGATACCAGGTAATTTGGCCCATGACTGCTTGAATTACCGTTTCATCCGGAAAGGCTTGGGCAAAGGCTCTCATATAGAGCAGGTTAGAGCGGGAGAAGCCCTTAATCTCTGGAAAAGCGTGTTTTAGGTCTTTAGATAGGCGTTCAATGACTTTGGCTCCCCACCCTTCCTGCTGCTGCTTGGCAAGAATAGCACGCCCAATCCTCCAGTACAGAGTCACGAGTTCCCGGTTGACTGCGGTCGCTGCCCGCAGTTGAGCACTCTGAATCCATTCTTTGAGGTCATCCAGAAAGCGATCATAGCTATCTGACGACAGGTTGCGGCTCTTCCCAGCTTTTGGTGATGGGATGCCATGATCAAGATATATCCCTTGCGATGTTTTAAGCGGTTGTGGCAATCCTTCAATATTTTCTGCCCAGTCCCCAACAAATTCAATTAGAGACTTGG
>JAESFU010000381.1_pt1 | contig 28134 bp, 23 predicted proteins | sample 9269461 | NCBI WGS metagenome assembly JAESFU01 (sample SAMN14502556, study PRJNA617107) | algae metagenome | isolation source: Stenomitos rutilans HA7619-LM2 and co-occurring heterotrophs from cave walls | place: USA: Waikapalae cave, Hawaii | collected 2009-07-28
GAAGCTGCACGGAACCTGAACCTCTCGCTTCACTGCGTGCGCATGCACCACGCAGCGGTGAGTGCAGTGATCGAGGCGGACGGAAACGGAAGGTGCCCGTGAAACGTCGTCCAACCACACGAGGCACGCGGCGGATCAAGATCCTTGAGACATCCTCCAAGCCCGGAGAGCTTCTTCTCCGCGCGTGTGCGACCTTTGGCATGGGCGTGCGGCGCACCGGCAGAAGGCTGCACGCGACGCGTGCTGCATGGCGAACGTGCGCCAAGGAGATTCTCCAGACCGCGCAGCCGAGTTCGATCGTGCTTGTCACTGGTCCGAGCGGTGCAGGCAAGAGCTCGGTCCTGCGGGAAATCCTGCATCTTCGCCGTGCATCGACCATCGACGACGCACGCGATGCCCTGATGCGTTCTGGCGAGGAGCGGACGATCCTCGATCATCTTGCAGGGACACTTGATGAGCGGCTTGAACTTCTCGGCCGGGTCGGGCTTGGCGATGCCACGCTCCTGGCTCGAACGTTCGATGAACTCTCCGAGGGGCAGCGGCACCGGTTCATGCTTGCATGGATGCTCGAACGTGCGCGAAGCGACCGCACGGAGATCGTGCTGGCAGATGAGTTCACATCGACGCTTGATCGCGTGACTGCGATGGCGATAGCAAGATCGCTTCGGCGATGGTGTAATCGTGTGAGGCCGCGTGCAGTGCTGGTGGTTGCCACTGCACACGCGGACGTCGAGCGTTGGCTCAGGCCCGACGTGACGGTGCATATCAGGCTGGATGGAACGTGGCGCGTGATACGAGCGCACGGGCATGGCGCATGAGATGCAGGCCGCGCGATGAGAGAGGTGCGTTGAGGTGAGTTGAAAAAAGCAAGCGAGTGCTTGAAAGAGGCGGACACAACTCAAAAGAAGCAGGGGGGGACGAGATGAGAGCGATGGATACGCATGGAGTGCGCGAGGTCAGCGTAGATGCGCGCGATCGCGATGCTGCAGGGCTTGGTGGTGGCTGGCTCATTGAAGAAGGGAACCTTGCGGACTACCGAAGCTTGTCAGTCTTCCATTACCGTGCAGGTCCGCCGACGTGCGTGTCGAAGGTGCTTCGGCTGATGTACCGCGGCGATGCTCAGCACGAGGCAGGGATACTCGCGGGCGTTCTGCTCGTCTCCTATCCCGCGCTGTGGTGCTCGTGGCACCGGCGTGCATGGCCCGAGCGATTCGCTGCATTTCCGCGAGGAAGATTCGGATCACTTACTTCTTCAGATGGGCTGAACGAGGCGCAGCGATTGAATCGCTTGCTCCGGATGATTTCGCGTGTCGTCATCGATCCGCGCTTTCGCGGGCTTGGCGCAGCTGCATCGCTGGTCCGGGCGTATCTCGCCGCGCCGCAGACCCCGCTGACTGCTGCACTGGCCTCGATGGGGCGTTGCTGCCCGTTCTTTGCTGCAGCAGGGATGATGCAGCACGAGTTGCCGCCATCCGCGCGAGATGCAGAGCTTGCCGTAACGCTTGCATCATGCAACATCATGCCCTGGAAGCTTGTGGATGAAGCGTATGCAGCGAAGGTCGTGAAGGATCCGAGGATCAGGCGTGCGCTGCGTGCATGGCACGAAGCAGGTGGACGTGCGCGGCATCGGCGAAAAGTGTTCAAGCTTGTGGAGCTTGCGATGCACGCGGGTGCAGTGCTGTATGCGAGGCCAGTGGTGTACACGCACGGCACGTAGTGATGAACATGGCCATGGTGTGTTGAAAGTTGCATGAATCAGGCATGTCGATCCTCCCGCCCGTGGGGGAAGCAGAGTCATGGCGACGCGAAAGTCTGCAAGGAAGAAGCAAGCAGAGGATGTTGTTCAAGAAGAAACGAATGCATCGATCCCGCTGCGTCCACGGACGCGCGACGAACTCCGTGCATGGGTGAAGGAATGGCTCGGCATTACGCTGGGCGGGCGCGCACTGATCGAGGGGCATCAATCGCCGCTTGATTACCTGGAGCACACGTTCTTTGAAGGCAAACAGCCCGCGATCAAGGTGGTGAGGCAGTCGCTCTTGCTCCCGCCGGGTGCGTCGTCTGCTGCAGATGCGAACGAAGCTGCAGTGCGGGATGCTGCATCGCGTGCAAGATCGTTGCAGTTGCCCCAGTGGTCAAAGTACTCACCGCAGGCAAATGAGCAAGGCTTGCACACGCAGCCGATTGTGGATGCAGTGGTGTGGGCCAATCGCGGCGGCGGGAAGACGCTTCTTGGTGCGATTGCCACGCTTCTTGATCTTGTGTACAAGGATGGGATCCGCGTTCGAATTCTCGGCGGGTCGATGGAGCAGTCGCAGCGCATGCACGAGCACCTGCGCGGGTTCATGCAGATCGAGCCGTTCTCAAGGTTGCTCGAAGGCAAGATCACCGACCGCCGCATCGGGCTGGTGAACAAGAGCGAGGTCGAGCTTCTTGCGCAGTCGCAGACGAGCGTGCGCGGCACGCGCGTCCAGAAGCTCCGGTGCGATGAGGTCGAACTCTTTGATCCCGACGTGTGGGAAGCTGCACAGCTCGTGACGCGCAGCAGGCAGTGCGGGGAGGTCTACGTGCGAGGTGCGGTCGAGTGCCTGAGCACGATGCATATTCCGCAGGGGATCATGCACGATCTCGTGACGCAGGCGTTGCTCGGGAAGCGCAAGCTCTTCAAATGGGGCGTGCTGGATGTGCTCGAGCACTGCGAGCCGGAACGGCCCTGCGCAACATGCGTGCTGCTGCCCGAGTGTGGCGGCCGTGCGAAAGAGGGATCGCCCGAGGAAGGCGGGCACATCTCGATCGATGATGCAGTGGTGATGAAGGCCCGCGTTGTGCAGGCAACGTGGGAGACAGAGATGCTGTGCATTCGCACGTCGCGGAACGACACGGTGTTTCCGGAGTTTCGCCAGTCGATCCACGTCGTCGATGCGATCCCGCCGATCGAAGGAAAGTGGATCGGCGGGATGGACTTTGGTTTCCGTGCACCGACGGTGGTTCTGTGGGCGATGCTTGATCCTGATGGCGTGGTGTGGGTCGACCAGGAATGGTCGATGGCAGGTGAACTGATGCGGAGGCATGTTGAAGAGCTGCAGTCACCGACAAGGCCAAGGCTTGAGTGGATCGCGGTGGATATCGCGGGCGGGCAGCAGAACGAGCAGACCGGTGCGTCGAACATCGAGCTCCTCAAGCGTACGAACGTCGGTGAGATCCGGTTCAAAGCAGCGGAAGTCGCGACGGGGCTGCTCTTGATTCGTGCACGGCTGCGATCTGCTGCAGGTGGACCACCGAGGTTGTATGTGCATCGAAGGTGCAGGGTGCTGATCGAGTCGCTTGAGCGGTATTCGTGGGAGCCCGACCCAAGTTCCGAGAAGCCGCAGAAGGGAAAAGGCTTTGACCACGCTGCAGACGCGCTGCGGTACATGATCCAGATGCTGGATGCACCGTCTAAATCCGCGTTTGGCAACTTTATCTGATGCCCTGTGCGTCGCGTGAGACTCTCGTATTCGGGGGCCGGAAGGATGGTGTTCTTCCGGCCCCGGCGGTATGCTGCGTTGCATGAGGCGGGAAGATTCCGTGCAGTCTGTTGAAGCAAGCAAGGCTCAGGCACCACGCCCGTGCTTTTCATCGCGAGCTGCGTGCGTTTCGATACTGCTCTCATCGCTCGCTGCATGCACCACTGCGCAGCCGCTTACGATCGAATCTCGCGGCACGTTCAACCTTCCATCAACGACCACGGACCAGTTCGGCCAGAGCGTGACGATTGCAGGGGTCAGCGGCATCTCGATGATTCAGGAACCTGCAGAAGGTCTTGCTCGCCGCTATCTCGCGGTGATGGACAATTCGAACGTCGTGCTCGAGCTTGCGGTCGTGCACAACGCAGATGGTTCGGTGGCATCCGCGAGCGTGGTCCGTGCGATCCGCATCTCGCAGTCGCACGATTACGAGGGCATCGTCTCGACCGACGCGACGCGTGGGACTGTGTTCATTTCCGATGAAGACACGCCGATGATCCGCGAGTTCCGGCTGAGCGATGGATCGCTGGTGCAGTCGCTCCCGACACCCGCGGTGTACGCAAGCAGGAGGCCGAATTTCGGGTTTGAAGCGCTCGGCGGCGTGCTTGCAGAATCAACGCCCAGCACGCTGACGCTCTCGCTCTGGACCTGCAACGAAGAGGCGCTGATGGTCGACGGAAACGTCTCGACGCCAAGCACGGGCACGATCGTCCGCATGCAGCGGTACACGGTGCAGAACTCGACGGTGACGCTGGGCCCGCAGATCGCGTACCAGACCGAGCCGCTGCACGGTGCGTCGATCTCTGGTGCACGCTCGGGCGTGGCGGATCTTGTGATGCTGCCCGACGGCAGGGTGCTGACGCTGGAGCGTTCGTTTGCGTTCTCGACGCTCGGTTTTTTCCGGACGAAGATCTTCGCAGTGGATTTCGCGGGTACGACGGACGTCTCTGCGATTCCTGGGCTGGTTGGACAGTCGTACGTCGGCGTCACCTCCGCCAACGGTCGCAAGAAGCTGCTCTATGAGGGCGACCGGACGAACCTGGAGGGGCTGACGCTCGGGCCGCGGCTTGCTGCGGGGTCGTTCTCGCTCCTGGGCGTGGTGGATGACGGCGACCCGATCAGCGTGAACCGGCTGGTGGCGTTTGAAGTACGTGGAGTGGGGAATGTGCCGCTCCGGCGCTGGCCGGTTGGGAAATGAGGGATGTCCACCTGTGTTTGGAAAATATGAAGGTCCGGAAGCTCACCGGGACCCCGCGAAAGTGCCGATGCAGTATGCTTAAGTCCATGCACGGAGCTTGAACCGGCGATGGATTGCCGGCCGTGCGTTGGTGCGAGACTGGAGTGTCTCGGATGACCACGTTCAAGACTTCAGGCCATTACAGGTCCGATGCCGTCCGTCAGTCGATCTCGGCATCAGGACGGGAGCACGCGGTTTTGGCGACGTCACGACAGCACGGCGGATCTTCCGGCTCGACCCTTCCCACCGATGGCTCGAGCAAGCCCGATCCTCAGGCAAGTCGCGGCGGCGACGTCGGGACCAAGATCTTCGTCGTCGACACGAACGTCCTTCTCCACAATCCAAACGCGCTGTTCGTCTTCAAAGAGCACGACGTCGTGATCCCGTACACGGTGATCGAAGAGCTCGACAAGATGAAGCGCAAGGACGACGACCTTGGCCGCAATGCACGCGAGTGCATCCGCCATCTCGATCGTCTGCGTGGCATCGGCCGGCTCATCGATGGCGTGCACTGGGGCGAAGCGTCGCCCACGGTCGGTGCCGCTGCATCGGTCGGCGTCGACGGCCGCACCGGCACGATCCGCATCGACATCAACGACTACGAGCGTCCCCCTGCGATCAAGGCGGATGTTCCTGACAATCACATCATCTCGGTCGCGTGGGACCTTCACAAGAAGGGCCGGCCCGCGGTCTTTGTCTCGAAGGATCTCTCCGCGCGGATCAAGAGCGACTCGCTCGGCATCAAGACCGAGGACTTTGAGAACCAGAAGGTCGATGCAGACCAGCTTTACACGGGATATGTCACTGCATCGGTCGAAGGCCAGCTCATCGACGATCTCTATCACGATCGCCTCCTCCCGCTCAGCAAGCTCGAAGCAGGTCTGACTGCAAAGGTCGATGGCGGCGAGTATGTCAGGACCGTGCTGCCCAACCAGTACGTCGTGCTCAAGGATGCAGAGGACGACAACCACACCGGCCTTGGCAGAAGGCTGAGCGATACCGATCACATCATCCCGGTGTCGGGCCCGCGAAAGCCGGTCTTTGGGATCATGGCTCGCAACGTGCAGCAGACGATGGCGATGGATCTCTTGATGGACGACGACGTCAAGATGATCACGCTCCTGGGTTCTGCAGGCACGGGCAAGACCTTGCTTGCGATCGCTGCAGGGATGGCCAAGGTCTTCAACGAAGAGCGGTACGAGAAGCTCCTGGTCGCACGGCCGATCATGCCGATGGGCCGCGATATCGGCTATTTGCCGGGCAGCAAGGATGAAAAGCTCGAAGCGTGGATGCAGCCGATCTTTGACAACCTGAGCTACCTCCTGAGCACGCGCGGCGGCCATTCGGAGCGCAACGAGCGATCTGCAGCTGCAGAGAGCCACACGAGCGAGCAGCGCATCGCCAAGCTGATGGCAGATGGCAAGCTGGTGCTTGAGCCCTTGACCTACATCCGTGGTCGTTCCATCCCGCACCAGTTCATGATCGTCGACGAGGCGCAGAACCTGACGCCGCACGAGGTCAAGACGATCGCAAGCAGGGTGGGCGAGGGAACCAAGCTGATCCTGACTGGCGACATCGGCCAGATCGACAATCCGTATCTCGACAGCTCGTCGAACGGCTTGTCGTACGCAGTCGAGAAGATGAAGGGCGTCCGGCTCTTTGGTCACGTGACACTCGCCAAGAGCGAGCGAAGCGAGCTTGCGAGCCTCGCGGCGACGAGGCTGTGATCTCTGCGTGAAAATCTGTGAGTGAATCGAACTCCGCGTGACACCCTGATGCAGGGCGTCACGCGGAGTTTTTCGTTTGCGGAGCGAACATTCTGGCGATTTTGGGGCCTGAAACCCCAGCGCCATCGTCAAGCCGTGCGTGTACATTGATGCCAATGACCACGACGCACACGTCCTCGCTCAAGTTCACCGCGGCCCTTGCCGCGGCGATGTTCATGCACTCTGCAGGCGATCTTGCTTGTGCGGAAATGCAGGGGCGGGGTTCGAGCGACCTGCAGGCGTCTACGAAGCGCCCCGTGTTCCTCGTCCCGATCACTCCTGGCGATACGGGTGCGTATGCACGGTACCTGATGGCTATCCCTGCTGCAGTCAGTGCGAACGGGAAGCCGGTCGTGCTGGCCGTGGATCCGGAGAATCCGTGGCGGCCTGAGCTTGTCGATCTTCTCAAGCGGTATGGGCCGACGGGGCTTGTGGCGGTCGGCACGATGAAGCAGGGCGCGGAGAAGCTGGCCGAGTTGAAGGTTGTGAGCGTGGGAGAGGCTGTCAGCACTGCATCGCTTGAAGCGACTGCCTGCGAGCTTGCGACGAGCTTCTTTACGCGTCCGCAGTCGGTCGTGGCGTGCACGTTTGCGGACCGGGCGAGTGCTCTCGAGGCTGCGACGCTCGCGGGGCGGCTGGGCGTGCCGCTCGTGCCGTGCACGAGCGATGGATTCTCGCCTCTGGTGCAAGAGACACTCCGCAAGCTTGGCATCAAGACGGTGCGGACGGTCGGCGCGGATGCAGCGTCTTTGATTTTGGGTTTTGAAGTTGAGCGGCTGACAACTGCGGGGGATGTCGCTGCGTGTCTTGATCGCACGCTTGCAGGGCATGCAGGGAGTGATGTACCGACCGTCGCGTATGTCGCTGCAGTGAACGCGAACGATCAGCATGTCGCGCACGCGAAGGATCTTTCGCTCGCTGCTGCGGTGCTTGCGGTGGGACGCGGCGGCGCAATCGCACCGACACCTGCAGATGTGCAGTGGAAGCGGCCGGTGGCAACGGACAGCGAAGTGCTCGAATCGCCGCCTGGTGCACATGCGTCATCCAAGGGTTGGAGGCTTGGGAAGCTTGGCGAGGGTGCATCGTCACGTGCGTTCGTCACAGGCTTTGACCCCGCGACGGGCCGTGCGTTCATGCAGATGGATGTGAACGGCAACGGGCAGTTCGGCGATACAGGTGAGGGGCCGCTCTTTACAGGGAGCGAGATCGAGATCGGCGGCAAGCGATTTGCGATCAGCCTTGATGCAGACGAGCACACGCGTGCAAAGTCGGTGTGGCTGACGTCGCCCACTGCATCTGAGATCGTGGAATCGATCGCGAAGGTTCGCGGCGCGGTTTCCAACAAGCCCCAGACGCTCTGCATCGTCGGCTGGCCCGACACACTGCCGATGGCGATCATCAGCGACACATTCGGGATCGACGCGGACCTGGTTTCGGATGTTCCGCTCGTGCAGACCGATGATGACCCGTTCGTCGATCTTGCATACGCGCGGTTCATCGCGGAGGACGTGTATTCCGCGACGCTCACGGCGTGCAGGGGCTTGATCGAGGGCGATTTCGCGGACCGTTCGTACGCAGGTCGCTTTGCGACTGCGGAGTGGACCAACCCCGTGCAGCCGGTGATCGGCGGGCTTGGCTTTACGACCACCGGGCATCACCCCGGCAAGCACGTGATCGAGAATGCATCGCCATTGACGAGTGCAGGGTGGATTCTGCACGGTGCACACTCGATGTGGACGATCCTGGGCGAGACGTATGCAGCGGATTCGTCGGTCCTGCTTTCGCCGTGCCTTGTTCAAACCGATGGGTGCAGTGTGGCAGCACTGGATATGGACAAGGACCGCAAGTCGGTCGCTGCGAGGATGCTGCGGAACGGCGCGCTGGCTTTTGCAGGGAGTGCACGCCGCAACACTGCACAGGGTGAGTTGTTCGCGTCGGAGTTCACGAATGCGATCGTTGCAGGGCAGTCGGTGGGCGAGGCACACCAGTCTGCAGTGAACCGTGCAGCGGTGGCGATGCTTGCACGCAATGAGTCGGGCGGCGGGATATACAAGTACCAACTCCACATCGCGTCGACGTATGGGGATCCCGGCGTGGTGTTCAAGCGTGGCGGGAACGCAGAACCTGCGTATGGCGAGCGTGCAGCACACGCAAAGCCCGCGCATATGGAAGTCGATGGATCAGCTGCATCGGTCGTGATGGCCGGTCCGTGGCATCGGATGGAGTATGCACCGCTCGAAGAGTGGGGGTGCACTGCACCGAAGCTTTACACATGGCGTGCGCAGGGTGTGGGCGCAGAGAGCACGTGGTATCCGCCCGAGAAGCGGAACCAGGACCAGCTCGTGTTCACTGCAGAGGCGAGGACGAATAAGCCCGTGACCGGAGTGGAAGCAACGGACGACGCGAGCGGCGAGTGGGGCTTTGATGGGAAGTCGTATGTCGATGTGCACGAGGATGGATCAAGGTCGATCTACTGGCGTGTGAAGCTGATCGACTTTGACATGAACACAGGCGAAATCAGGATGCAGCGCGAGCGTGCGGAGTTCAAGCTGAAATGAATTCTACATGACGCCTGCGGTTCAGCGGTCGCGGCCGCGAACGCCTTCGATCGTGACCATACCGGGTGCGGGGTAGGTGAGCATGGCGTTGCCATGCCACTGACCGGTGCCGTGCGGGTAGCCGGTGACGACTTCGTCTGGATTCAAAAGTTCCGCACTCGCGTCCGTGAATGCGAGAATGGTGGCTCTGCGTCTGTAAGGATTGTCATCATAAAATCATGTATAAGAATCAAGGAGCAGCGCCTTGGATGAAGGAAAAATCACCTCTGCAAGCCGGGTAGATCGCCATTGCTCAGGGCCGATGCGCGTTTCCATTTTCCAGTACGCAGGATCGGCAAGAAAGCTCGCGGAATACCAGAAGGATGTGGGGCCGAAGCCATGCCGAGGCTGCTCCTGCAGCGTGTAGTACACCGGAGATGTCGGCGGTGCGTCGAAGGAGCGCTCGCCGAGGGCGATGTGCCATGTGTAGTAGGCCCCGAAGTACTCGATCTGCATTCCAATCCCATCGTGATACACGACCGAGTAGGTTGCCTTCGGATCGGTGAAGTAGGGCATGTAATCGCGGAAATCTGATGTGTACGAAGCAAAGCTCTTTGCGAGGGTACCGAGCGTCTGGATCGAACGGGAACGGTCCGCGAGTCCTCTGACCTTCGAGAGCGACGGGATGCACAGCGCGATCAGGATTGCGATCAGCGAAATGGACAGCAGAGTCTCGATGAGTGTAAAGCCGTGCTGTGCGGGAATTGCCCGGGCCCTTTCATCGGTTGAGCTGAATTCGATGGACTTCAGCCCTCCCGCACGACCGGAGGAGATGATCTGTGGTACGACGAGGCCTGCGATCAGCGCTGTATTTCGTATCAGAACAAAGGGCGCTTCGGACTTTGCGTTCTGAAATCGCATAAGGCCGCCGAAACAACCGCAGTTTGGGGCACGCCCTTGTGCCCACAAGTTGGCATAGGCGGCAGAGAAGGCAATCAGCATCAATGCCGCTGCGTATGTGGCAGCGGCGGGGCTGATTCGAAGCAGCCACGCTAGCGCGATCATCAACTCCGTAAGCGGTATCGCCAGTGAGAGCGATTCTCGCACGCGCTGATTCGCGATGTCCCACGCGATCAGGTCGGCTTCAAAGTCGGCACGACCGATGAGCTTGGTGATGGCCGCGAAGAGAATCACCGACATGCAGATTCCCTGCACCATGGTCAAATACGGAATCCGCACAAGCGGGCTCAGCATGGATTTCCGCTCGCCCTGCTGCATGTCGCGGTCCAAGTGTAAAGAGTGTCTGATGCCCGCACGTTGCACTTCCCATCCTCGCCCCTCTTGAGGCGGTAGTAACTGCAGGTTGCGGTGGAGGGAGATGAACTGCTCAGACCGCTTTGGACGAACTTAATGCTGGGACATGAGCCGTTGCCAATGTCCTCGATTGAGCAGAAATTTCCATCAGCACTTGGAATTGGAACGGTCTGACACGCCTTTCCTTCTGTTTCGTCCGTGCAGTTGCCGGTTCCAGGCTGACCAGTTGCCAATGCAACGCTCACGGTTATGGCGGGCACTGCAAGGCAGAACGACGCGAATCGCCAATCAAACTTCATACTGCACCTCGTTTCAAAGAAAGTTGTCCACGAACTCGGATGATGACAAGTGCGATTGCAATCGCTGCGGCAAGGATCCATCCCCAGATGGAAGCCTGCCGTGATCGTGTTGTGTGATCAGGGATGCGTTCAGTCAGTTCAGGCGAGCCAGGATATGAAATCCGGCCGACGTCTGGCCTGTGATCCCACACGCTGGTGTAGGTGGCTGGCCCTCGGATTGCGTCGGAGACACCGACCTCGGGGGTGATCGTGACTCGCTCGAACTCATCTGCCGGAAGCGACCGGACATCCTTGAGCGTAATTACGCGCTCAACGCGATTGTCTGACTTGCGTATTTCGATCTGTGTCGCGAGCGGTCTTGCGATCTGCTCGTTCCATTTCCAGCCCGAGTAGTTCTCAGTTTGCCCAACGTAGTCCTCAATGGGGTTACGGGTGATGCGGCGCGAGCTGGTCACGAAGTGTGTTTGGCCCTCGTGCACAATCCACGAGCCGGAAAAGTCCACTTCTCGCTCGTCCGTTCCGATGCGTGCTGACCATTTGCCGTCGGCAACATGCGTTGAAATCACGCGTGCATCGGCGAGGAGCCAGATTCCACCGTTGAGCAGGCAGTGAAGCGTTCGGGCATACTCGCCTTCAAGCCGTCGATAATCAGAGTTCTCCGGGAAACCTGATTTGGGGTCCACAACACGAAGCTGCGTTGGAATGAGACGCCATGCATGGTCGGACGTGAGACATGTGTCCACGTACCTCAAGTCGCTCTTTTCCCATGTATTGGTTTCAGAGATGCGCCAATTGCCTGCAGAACGGAGGAAGACCTGGCATTCGACGATCGTGCCCCCGTCGCGCTGGCGGTATTCCTCTGCTTGAACATCCGCGCGGGATGGGTGGTCGGGGAACTTGGCAATCTGTGCACGAAGCTCGTTCAGTGCAGTTGCACTCATCTGAGGCGGCGTCTTGCGTGCAAGCGTGAGGACACTGTTTTCAAATGCAGCAATCGGATTGAGTTCGCGCTGCGCATTGATCCATGCCTCGAGCTTTTCGCGAGAGTCTGCGATGGCATGTGTGGACGCCAACGTCAGCGTGATGATGATGCTGCATAATCCCCGGACCATTCGAGGAGTTTACATGTGCAGGGGGGGGGGCGCGTCAATGCGATGCAATGGCATGAAATCCTCGTGCGAATACGAGGGATGTCTCAGTGCACATTGTGTGCTGGTCGCAAGGCTCAGTGGTGATCGTGGCCGTGGTGCCTGGGCGATTCATCGATCCGCTTGAGCGCGTCTGCAGGCGTGAGCCACTCGTGGAGCTTTTCATCGACGAGCATGACGGGTGCGGAGTCGCACGAGCCGAGGCACTCGACTTCGACGAGGGTCCACTCGCCGTCGGGCGTGGTTTCGCCGACGTCGATGCCGAGCTTCTGCTTGATGGCTTCGGTGAGCTCGGGCTGGCCGCAGAATTCGCAGGCGATCGATCTGCAGACCGCGATCAGGTGCTTGCCCTTGGGGCGGAGCCAGTATTCCTCATAGAAGCTGGCGGTGTCCATCACTTCCGACGGGGCGAGAGAGAGGAACTCTGCGACTTCGAGGAGCGCCTCGGGGGGGAGCCAGCCGTTGCTGTGCTGGATCGTGTGGAGCGTGGGGAGGAGCGCGCCGAGCGTGGTTTCGTACCGAGGGAGGATCTCGGCACGGAGCCTGGCCTTCACTGCGTCGGTGAGGTAGGGGCCCGAGTTCTTCTCGACCTTCATCCCTGCAGAGTTCTTGGTGATCCAGGCCATGGACGGCGGCTTCCTTGTAGATCGTCAAAACGCGGTTGGCACCGCCGGTGCACTCAAGTCAGCGCGGGTCGCCGACGTTCGTGCGGGGCGGATCCTTCGAACGGTCGCGGGCAGAACTGGCGGGCCGGGCGGCACGGGTGTCTGCGTCGCGGGTCCCTGCCTCGTCCGTCGATCCCTCTGCACGGGCAGGGGGAAGGGGGTAGAGACCGGGGCTGAAGAGTATTCCGCCAAGGTCGTCCTGGTCGGCCATGTCCGGATTGGGGTTGGGATTCAGATTGGGGTCCGCGCTCGCGGGGTTGGTGGAGGTTCCGAGGATGATCCGGGCGGGGACCGGAGGATGGGCGATGAAGTCGTGGAAGGTCAGGGGTTGGCCTGCAGGCTTCTGGGGTGCTGGCGGCTCTTCGCGGTCGGGGACGTAGCGTTGCCGCTTCTTTGGAGCCGCATCCGAGGCGGGCTTGGCGGGGGTGGTGGAAGCAGGCTTGCGTGGTGGTGGGTCTGCGATGGGTTTGAGTGCAGGGGACTCTTCTTCGGGCGTGGGCATGGCGCGCTGGACACTGCCGCGCGAGACCGTGGGTGCTTCTTCGACGACGAGGCAGTTGGTCGGTGGCTTCTTCTCGCCGCCCCAATGGATGCACTGAAGGGGTGTGCCGCCGGGCGCGAGAAGGAGCGCGTAGTCGCTTTTGTTGGCCCAGGAAGAACGTGAAGACTGTGCGCGGGCGGTAAAGACGAGCGCGTTGTGGAACTTGGGGTGGCCTTCGACGGGAGCCATCTTGGAATCGCCGACCGGGCCGGTGAGCTTGGCGTCTGATCCATTGAAGACCACGACGACCTGCCCGGGCTCGAGGAGCACAGCGGGGAACGTGAACTTGAAGCGAGCTTTGCCCTCGCCGCTGTCGGAGATGGTGTAGCCACGCAGGTCGATCGGCCGTGCGTGCGGGTTGACGAGCTCGATGAACTCATCCCCTGCAGAGTCGCGCGTGCCGTCGCGGTTGGCGTCGCCGTCAGAAGTCGGGACTGCGTAGAGGACCTCGGTGATGACCGGGTGCGGGTACTGGAGCGGTGGGATCGAAGGCTCGGTGAACCAGAACATGTGAAACTCCCCGGAAGACGAGTCTGGAAAACGAGTCGAACAAGGTGATCAGGCGGATTTGGTTCTCCGCGCTGGTGTGGCTGGTGTGGCGGGCTTGTCGAGCGCGGTGCGGTCGTGGTCGTCGAGCGGGTAGAGGGCGGTGAGCTGGCGCTCCACTGCAGAGACGACTGCTTCACGCTCCGATGGGTGAACGAGCATGAGTGCAGAGACCCATCTGCGGACGAGTTCCGCGCCCATCGGCTGCATGAGCCCGATGAGGAGGCGGATGTGATCGTTTGGAATGAGCGGACGGGGTGTCGGGTCCTCGGGGGGGAGGATCGGGACGCGCGGCCGGCGCGTCGAGCGGCGTGATCGGGCTGATTTCACGAACCACCCCCCGGAGAACGACGCTGCGCACGGGAGGGTGTGCCTCCGGTGCCTGGATCGCTCGAAGAACCCTGACGCAGGTTTCCCGGCGCCTCCACAACGATCGGGTGCGCGGGAAGGACCTGAACCACCGACGGCCCTATCGACGGGCCCACCGACGGCGATGATAACAAGTCGGTGGATGTTCGTGAAGCCGAAGGTAAGTCTATATGAGATCCGGAGGCCTGGTGTGCACGGACGCGGGTCTCCAGGGTCTGAACATATGTTTCAACACGCTCGACGCGGTCTATAAGCCTCGCGATGGTGTTGGACATGGCGTGGAGGAGTTCAGAGGTGTCTGCAGTGGCAAGTGCATGGGCCTTGAGGTCTTGCGCCTTCATGGGCCCGCGACCGGTGAGGAGCCAGTCGGTGCTGATCGCCAGGGAGCTAGCGAGCTGGGCGATGAACTCGACGCCGGGCACGGTTTGCCCGGTCAGGTAACGGCGGACTGTTTCAGGATGGGTCTTGGTGAGGTCGCCGACGTGGCGGTAGGAGCGCGTGCCGACTGCAGCCATGATGCGCTGGTTGAGCGATTCGGCAGCGTCGGACGGGCTTGGCGGGCTTGGGGGTTCGGTGTGTTGTCCCACGGTCGCACGCTCCGGAATTGTGCGAATGACATAACAAAGGAAGGCAGAATGCCTCACAATTGTGGATTTGGCGGCGAAGATACACAGATATGAGTGATTGGACAAAACCCCCGTGCATGCACGAGGGTTTTGCGTGAGACTTATATATAGAGCGTGCAGCCGCTATAGAGGATTGGGAGTCGTTGTGAAGATGGGGAAGATACGCGATTAAATCGCGTGCTTAGTTCAGCGGCCTTGCGATCGCGATGTCCTGCGTGCCCACTGCCAGTTTGACGAGAAGGTGAACGCGGACGTCGGATTCGATAAGCGGGCGGAGGAGCGAGGGGTCTTCGGAGATGACGTGGCAGGTGGGCGAAGTGGAAGCAGGTATTGAGCGGAAGGTGGGGAGTGCAGCACGGAGAAGGGGTTCGTGCGCACGTGCCCAGGCGGCTGCGCGGTGGAGGGTTGTGAAGGCGTCTGCACTGGAGACGAGGTGAAGTGCGCCGGTTGCATCGAGCGCGAGCTCGATGGCAGGTGCGTACGGGCAGACGAGATCGATGCGGGAGAGGCCGGAGATGAAGGGGGAGAGTGAGGCTGCAGTTGCGGTCTGCGTTGGTGACTGCACTGCCTGCGGATGAACTGCAGCGGGTGCAGGGTGTGCAGCGGGGGCTGCAGGGGCCTGCACGGCTGCAGCGACGTACTCGGGTGCTGCAGGTGCAGGTGTAACTGCGGTTGTGCTGACTGCAGCAGGCTTGTGAAGAGCTGGATTGTGCTGGACGGGCTTGGGCTCAACTGCAGGGGCCGATGCTGCGCGAGCAGATTGTCCTGCACCGATGTGGATGAGGCTTGCGAGTTGGGTGATCGAGCCGGTGAAGGGACCTGCGTAAACGCCGCGTGCAGCGCTCGAGTTAATGCGCTGGGGGCAGATTTCAAGGTGGACCCGACGGCCGAGAAAGGTCCTGACTGCAGAGCGGATCTTGTCGCCTGCGTGGTGCGAGCGATCTGCAGGTGAACCTGCAAGGGCGATCGTGAGGTCCGCATCTTCGGGCCAGGATGATTCGCCGGGCTGGGATTCGAGGAGGCCCTTGATGGCTTGGTACGAGCCGACGATCGCCGCATCATCTGCAGAGGTCAGGAGCGTGACGCCCGAGGGGTTGCCGCCGCGGATGAGGGCAGGTTCGTCGGTTGCGTCGGTGGCGATGAGCCAGTGACCTGAGAGAGCAGAGATGGCGTGGAGCGCATCGTGGAGGGAGTCGGTGGATTCGAGAGCAGCAGTGCCCAGGCCGACTGCATCGATCGTGAGGTACCCGCCGCGCAGGCGAGCGAGGCCGACGGGACGCTGGAGGCGGTTGGCGACGATCCCTGCATATCCGCCGACCCAGGCAGAGCCCAGGACGGGGAGGTGGCCGAGGACCAGCGCTTCGACGTGGGCCTGCGGCCCGTCGTGGTCATCGCCGTCGTCATCATCGTCGCCCGAATCGCCTGGTTCCTCGTCGTGTGGCGTGGGGGGGATGGGCGGCGCGAAGGCAGCTTCACCGAGGAAGAGCTCGGCCAGCGCATCGGCGTCTTGGGAGAGGTCTTCATCCCAACGTGCAGGGTCGATGGTGCCGGGGCCGACGGTCGCGAGGATGGGATCGTCGTCGATCCACTGCGACTGCGGCGCTTCTATCGCCTTGGCAGGCTTGGCTGCATGTGGGCCCGCGTGCGGGGCGGCATGCTGCGCCACATGCTGGGCAGCGTGGGGATTGAGCTGAGAGGGTGTGGTGGGGGGCGTGGTGCGATGCATCGTCCCGGACTCCGTCCGATGACCAGTGAAAAGAATCGGACTGATTGCCCCATCGATGGACGCCACCACGCGTCACGACAGGGCGAAGGAAAAACAGAGGACCAGACCCGGCGAGCGGTTCACCCACCTCGTGAACCAGACACCGTGCGTTGCGATGCGGCGGGAGCCAGTCGCGGCCCGGAGATGACCTCCAGGACGCTGTTGGGTTCGCCGTAGGGGTTTGTAGCAGTTGCGTTGTTGAACGGATCGTTCTGCCAGCGACCGTCGATCACAAGGCGGTAGCTGTATCGGCCGGGCGGGAGCGGTATGCACAGCTCAAAGACCGCCAATTCGTGATTTGCTTTCATTCTGTGACGATCGCAGGACCAGCCGTTGAAATCACCTGCGATCGCGACCGAGTTGCCCAGGGCAAGGGGAAGGACAAAGAGCGTGCCCTGGCTTGTTTCGCGGTAGCCCATGGCGAGGTTGACGGGCGTTGCGCCGCTCACGGGCTTGAGCTCGGGGAGGAGCGTGAGCGACGGGGCTGCAGGCTCTGGTGCAGCAGGGGTTTCGGGCGTGCTGGAGGCAGTGCCACGGCTCGAGAGCTTCTGGGCGAGGCGGGCCATTTCTTCAGAGCGGGTGGCTGCACGTGCACGGAGGTCTGCAGCGATCTGTTCTGCGATACCGACCGTTGGGATCGCGGGCGTACTGATGGGAGCAGGCGAAGGAGTTGAAGCGCTCCCAGTGGAGGAGAGCGCTGCAGGGCCCGGGCTGCTTGCAGAGGCAATACTGATGGCAGGAGCGATCGGTGCGGCGACCATGGGGCTCACGGGAGCCACAGGGGCTACGGGGATATGGGGCGTGACTGCAGCAGCGTGTGCAGCGACGCGGTGGCCGAAGGAGATCGAGTCTGCAGCGCCGGTGATGACCTGGACGACGCCGCGGGGTGCACCTTCTGCAGTGGCTGCAGTGAGGCCTACATCCTGAAGTTCGGAAAGTTCGTGGCTGCCAAGGCCAGGGAGGGGCGAGGCAGCAACATCGATATTGGCAAGGGGATCGGCGAGGTCCGAGGGACGTGCACCGAGCTTAGAGCGGAGCCACCCTGCGACCATGGCATAGTCGTCAGCGCCGAGCGAGTCGGGTGCGTGCTGGACGATGGTCTTGCCGATCGAAGCAGCCTCGCGAAGGCGGACATCGTGGCGGACGGTGTAGGGACACACTGCATCGCCAAAGCGTCTGCGGAGCTCATCGAAGAGATCGACGGCCAGAGGCGTCTGGGGGTCGTGGAGCGTCGCGACGAGCCAGGTCCTGAGGGGAACATTGAGGTGCTTGGCCATCGAGCGGACGGTCGAGACCTGGCGCGATGCACCCTGGAGGGCGAAGAAGCTGGTTTCGACGGGGATGAGCGCGGTGGTCGCTGCAGCGAGGGCGTTGTAGGTGAGGAGGCCGACTGCAGGTGAGCAATCGATGAGGCAGAGGTCGTATTGATCCGCGACGCGAGCGAGGACCTTGGCGAGGCGCGTGTGGCGGTCTTCGCGGTCTGCGAGTCCGCCGCGCTGGGCTTCAAGCCCTGCAAGGCGCATGCGGCTTGGGATGAGGTCGAGGTTTCTACTGGGTTTCCAGATCAGGCGCGTGGGATCAAGCGGCGCACCGGGTGAGGCGGTGAGCGCGTCGGTGATATCGAGCTCTATGCGCTTTTCTGGTATCCCCAGACCCGCGGCGCAGTGCGACTGCGGGTCCATATCGACCAGAAGCACACGGAGTCCCTGCGAGGCGTAAACGCCCGCAAGGCTGATCGCGGTCGTGGTTTTGCCACAACCGCCCTTTTGGTTCACGATCGCAACGGTTCGCACGAAATGGGGTCCCCATCCTCCACCGTGCGGAAGAACTCACGCACAGCCCCCCTCACGAGATTCGGGCAGCAGGCCGACGAGCTGGCCTGTTTGGAAAGCAAGAACAGCAGGAAAAACTGCCAAGCGCATCCAGACCATCCGAAACCTGACTCTGAAACTTATCGGGTTTCTTCGGGATTTGGCCGCAATTGACAAGCGACGAACAGGTAGGGTTTAATCCCTGTGGTCACGACTACTTCGTTCGTGATGTGCCTGCAGGTGGGGTGTTTGCGGGTGCTTTTTCGGCCGCAAGGTCTTCGAGCTGCACGATTCCGTAGTTGTCGAGCTCAGTCTGGATCCAGATTCCAAGCGGATAGGTGTCGGGCGTTCCGCGAAGCCAGCCGTCCATGACGTAGGCACCGTCGGGTGTTTCAAGCAGCTTGTCCCACTTGATCTTGCGCGGGTTGTAGACGATCACTGCGTGGTGTTCCCACCTGCCGTGTTCATCGACCGTGATGCCCGTTGCCTCCCAGCCGTGCTTGCGTGCAACGGGGGCAACTGCGTCGTAGATCATCTCCTGCCAATCGGTGCAGAGGCCCTTGTTGGCACCGCCGAAGGTGTTGACGAACGTGTTGCCGACCCAGCCGGAGTGCCATTTGACGTTTGGATCTGCGTGCGCGTCTGCCACTGCCTTGATGAAGGCGTCGTTGATGGTCTTGAGGGGCTGGGTGGTGATCTCATCCGGTTCGAGCGGCGTGGCGTAGGTTCTGCACCCGGAGATGAAGGGGAGAACAAGAAGCAGGAGAAGGCAGGGGAGGTGTCGAGGTCGCGGTGGGATCATGCTGCGGGTGCGTATTGCGAAACGGGGTCGAGAGCTCGAATGATGGTATTCTCGCAGGGTCCTCGGGCGCCTTTGGCAGGATGGTCGTGGTGGGCGTGTCGGTCGTTGGGTGGTGTGGGCGTGGTGCTTTGGTAGATGGAGTTGAGCGATATGCAGGATCCTCGGATTGAGAAGCTGGCTGATGTTCTTGTGAGTTATTCAGCGGGCGTGAAGAAGGGGGACGTGGTCGGGATCATGGGTGAGCCCGAGGCGGGCCCTCTGATCGAGGCGATTGCAGCTGCAGTGGTTCGTGCAGGTGGCGATCCGATCTGGCTGCCGAGGAACAACCACTTTGCGGAGGTCCTGCTTCAGCATGGGACCGATGAGCAGGTGGCGCGGTGCCATCCTGTTTATATGGATTACATCCAGAAGGTGGATGTGCACTTTTCGATGTGGGCGGAAGTGAACACCAAGAGCCTTTCGCGGTATGACCCGCGCAGGACTGCATTGCTTCAGCAGGCACGTCGGCCGTTCCTGGCGACGTTCATGGAACGGTCCGCGAAGAAGGTGCTCCGGTGGTGCGGGACGCAGTTCCCGACCAATGCACACGCGCAGGATGCGGAGATGAGTCTCTCGCAGTATGAAGAGTTCGTATATCGCGCGGGGCTCTTGCACATGGCAGACCCTGCAGCGGAGTGGCGGAAGATCGAAGCACGCCAGCAGAAGATCTGTGATTTCCTTCAGACGAAGAAGGGCCTGCGGTTCCGTGCACCTGCAGTTGAGGGCATCGGCGGGCACGACGGGACTGATCTGAAGGTCGATGTTTCAGCCGCGACGTGGGTGAACTGCTGCGGGCATGAGAACTTCCCTGATGGTGAGGTGTTTGCAGGTCCGACGCTGCCGCCTGCAGGGCTCGGTGTTGATGGGCACGTGAATTACACGTTCCCTGCGGTGTACCAGGGTCATGAGGTGCACGGCGTGCGGCTCAAGTTCAAGGCAGGTCGCGTGGTGGATGCGAGCGCGACCAAGGGCGAAGACTTTTTGATCAAGATGCTCGACCAGGACGCGGGTGCACGCAATCTCGGCGAGATCGCGATCGGGACGAACTACTCGATCACGGATTTCAGCAAGAACACGCTCTTTGATGAAAAGATCGGCGGGACGTTCCATGCAGCGGTCGGTGCAGGGTACCCCGAGAGCGGGAACAGCAACGAGAGCGGCCTGCACTGGGACATGGTGTGCGATCTGAGGCCGCGAGAAGGTGTTGCAGGTGGAACGATCGAGGCGGATGGGGAAGTGTTTCACAGGGATGGGAAGTTTGTGGGGCATGAGCTTTGAAGAGCAGTTAGCGGCTCGCTGCTAGCGGATAGCACGAGAAGAAAAAGATGAGGCCCGTGCAGTGGTGCACGGGCCTCGTTTGTTTTGAACGTGGAATGTGTTACGCAGGCTTAGTGCTTTACGGGGCACTGGCCGCCGGGGTTGCCGCCATGCATCGGGGGAATGGTGATGCCGAGCTTGCTGGCGATGCGCTGGCCGTAGTCTGCGTCGGCACGGAAGAAGTGGCAGAGCATGCGTTCCTGGACTTCCTTGCGGGCCTGCGAGAGGCCGCCTGCGATGCGTGAGGTCAGGCGGTCGCGCTGGCCATCATCAAAGAGGCGGTAGAGGTTGCCGGGTTGGGTGTAGTCGTCGTGATCGCTGGTCGAGTCGAAGCGATCGACGATGGTCTGGCCGATGTTCCATGCAGGGTCGGCGAAGGTCGGGTTGGGCATCGGCGTCGCGGGCTGCGAGTTGGGCCAGTAGTTGGGGCGAGCGCCTGCAGAGCCGTCGGTCTGTGCACCGTCGCGGATGTAGTGCATCACCGGGCAGCGCGGCTTGTTGACGGGGATCTGGTGGTGATTCACGCCCAGGCGATGGAGGTGCGTGTCTGCGTACGACATCAGGCGGGCCTGGAGCATCTTGTCGGGCGAGGCACCGATGCCGGGGATGAGTGCAGAGGGCTTGAATGCAGCCTGCTCGACTTCCGCGAAGTAGTTTTCGGGGTTCTTGTTGAGCTCGAGTTCGCCGATCTCGATGAGCGGGAACTCGCCGTGCGGCCAGACCTTGGTGAGGTCAAAGGGGTTCCAGCGGAAGCCATCTGCCTGCGACTGCGTCATGACCTGGATGCACACGCGCCACTTGGGGAACTCGCCGCGCTCGATGGCTTCGAACAAATCGCGCTGGTGCGTCTCGCGGTCTGACGCGATCGCCTTCCCTGCGTCGTCGTCGGTCATGTTCTTGATGCCCTGCTTGCACTTGAAGTGGAATTTGACCCACACGCGATCGCCTGCGGCATTGATCATCGAGTAGGTGTGGCTGCCAAAGCCGTGCAGGTGGCGATAGCTTGAAGGAATGCCGCGATCAGAGAAGAGAATCGTGACCTGGTGGAGTGCTTCGGGGCAGAGCGACCAGAAGTCCCACTGCATATCAAGGTTGCGGAGGTTGGTCTGCGGGTGACGCTTCTGCGTGTGGATGAAGTTCTGGAACTTGTAGGGATCGCGCACGAAGAATACCGGCGTGTTGTTGCCGACGAGGTCCCAGTTGCCTTCCTCGGTGTAGAACTTCACTGCAAAGCCGCGCACGTCGCGTTCTGCGTCTGCAGCACCGCGCTCGCCTGCGACGGTTGAGAAGCGGAGGAAGACCTCGGTCTTCTTGCCGGGCTTATTCAGAAATGCAGCACGGGAGTACTTGGTCGCGTCGCCCGTGACGGTGAATGTGCCGTATGCACCCGAGCCCTTGGCGTGGACGACGCGCTCAGGGATGCGCTCGCGGTTGAAGTGCTGCATCTGCTCAAGCAGCGCGACATCCTGCATCAGGACGGGGCCGCGCGGGCCTGCAGTGAGTGCCTGCTGGACGGCGATCGGTGCACCGTTGGCGGTGGTGAGCGTTGGTGCGCCGGGGTTGGTGAGCGTGCTGGGCGTGTTCGCGTTTGCGTTGTTCGGATTGGAACTGGGGTTGGAGTTAGGACTGGGCATCGCGTGGATCCTTCAAGAAGGCAAGATGAACTGGCGAAGGCGAGATGGAAAAGCAGGGAGCGCGTCCGGACGAGCGGGATGAGAGCGGTGAATGAAAGCAATGAGATGTAAAAACGTGAGCTGAACTGCTCGAACGGGCATTGGACATCGGGATCCCGACAATCCCGATTGCTTCAGAGCCTAGCTCATGGAGGCATAGGCAGCAATGATGCCAGCGCACTAGCTGCTATAGGATTGAGCAATGGATATCCAGCGGCTTCGGTACTTTCTGGCAGTGGCGGAGGCAGGGAGCGTGAGCAGGGCTGCGACGCGGCTACGTGTCGCGCAACCCTCGATCAGTCAGCAGCTTCGCAAGCTGGAAGAGTCGATCGGGCGAAAGCTCTTTGATCGCCAAGGTCGCGGGATGGTGCTGACGGATGCAGGTCGTGCGTTGCACGGGCGTGCAGCGCGAATCGTCGCGGAAGTCGACAGCCTGCTGCGCGATGGTGCAGGGGGTGCGGATGAGGGTGCGTCAAGGCTTTCGGTCGGCGCGATCCCGACGATGGCGCCGTACATCTTGCCGCGTGCACTCTCTGCACTCAGAAAGAAGCTCCCTGCGTGCGAGATTTCCGTGCGCGAGGACGTGACGGAGCGATTGGTCGAGATGCTCCACGACAACGTGCTTGATTGTGCGATCCTGAGCACACCGATCGATGATCCGATGATCGAGCTGGAGGTGGTGGGGCGTGAGGAACTGCTTGCAGTGGTGCCTGCAGCGTGGCCTGAGGCGACAGGACCGATGCTGACGGTGGCGGACCTGCGTGAGCATCCTGCGATTTTGCTGGAGGATGTGCACTGCTTGAGCCAGCAGGTTAAGGCGTTCTGCACTGCACGCAAGGTCGCACCGCGCGTGGTGTGCAGAATGACGCAGCTCTCGACCGTGCTCGAACTCGTCGGGCTTGGGATGGGGCTTTCGATCGTGCCCGAGATGGCTGCACGTGCAGATACGTCGCGCGCAAGAAAGTACGTGCGGCTGACATCGATGAAGCCGATGCGGGAGATTGCGATTGCTTGGAGGAGAGGACGGACGAAGGGGAGAGGGGTGGTAGGACTGGGTGAGGTGCTCAAAGGGAAGTAGAGGGAAATTCGCACAGCGGCACAACGGCAAAGCCGCAAATGTTGCTTCTCGAAGGTTGGCTGCCATCACGCGCCGTGGCTTCTGCAGCCAGCCTTCTTGCTGCAACATTTGCGGCTGTGCAAATTTGCCGCTTTGCTGCTTTAGAGGTTTGTCAAAAGGTCCACCGTCCCCACTCGCATCCCGCACGACTCGAACAGCTTCCTCGCAGGCTCGTTTTTCGCGGCGGTTTCGAGGCGGAGCTGGGTTGCACCTTTGGTGCGGAACTGCTTCATCGCTTCGAGGACCAGTGCACGTCCGACGCCATGGCGGCGTGCAGATGGTTCGACCCACATGTCGTGGATGAACGCGTACTCCTTGAGCGTGTAGATCGGGATGTTGCCCTGCAGCTCGCCGACGAGGAAGCCGACGATGGGCGTTGGTGTTGATGATGATGTTGCTGAGTTGGTGTGTGGCAGTTCAGCGACAAGCAGAACGCTGCGAGGATCGACTGCACGCTGCGGCAACCAGCGCTCGTAGCGATCCACGACGTCGGGGAGCATCGCGTAGCGTGCAGGGTCCCATGATTCATGGAGCGTGCAGATCGCGCGGACCATGGGGAGGATGGCAGGGACGTCGGAGGGGAGGGCGGGGCGGATGGTGGGGAAGCTGCCATTCATATTTGGCTCGGATCCTCCAAAGCCGGAATACCGGATTTAAACAGTTCGGCAAATCGTTCAAATTCGCGCTGTCGTCTGGCGTTGTAGTCATCGAGCGAAGCCAGGTACCAGAGATTAAGAGGAATCCAGTAGTCGTTTGGAAGCCATTGGATGATGGAATCCAAAAAAATAATGCCGCGTATTGGTCGTCCGCATCGGAGCTCACGTGCTCTTTCAACGATCGGGCCGGTGACAGTGTCCATTTGTCGCTTCCAACGTGAGTAGAGCTGCGAGTCACTCATGCGAGAGCGAAGTCGATGTTGCTCTGGGTTGAATACGAACGCCACATCAATCGCGACTATGCCAAATGAGCATGAGCCAGCTTGAACTGATTCATCCAGCCGATCGAATGCCTCGGCGATCCGCTTTATCAGCTTATCCTCGCTTTTAACACGTTTGCATTCAACTGCAATACGTTCTTCGCCGAGTGTGCATACGTAGTCAGGCGGGTCGACGAGTACTGGCAGCATTCCTGCACGCGTAAGGATGCTTTCGATCAATAGTTCAAAAACCATGTCTCTGCCCGTCGAATGCTCCGTCGCAGGACCTAATAGGGCAGGATCTTGTATTGCGATCTTTGTCAGGCGTTTTTTACGTCGATTCTCCTCGAGTTTGCCGCCAAGTATTTCAATGATGAAGTTCAGCTCCTGTAGATCCTTTGATCCTTGGACTGCGATCAAAAAACGAGGATCGTCCTGGTTGATGTAATCGCCAGAGCCAGTGGTTTTCAGATACTGGCCTACACGCGAGTCAGGGTCGATAGCAATGTTTAAGGACTTAAAAGCAGCTTCAATGTGCCGAGCAAGCGCGTGCAGATCGGGCGGAGGTCGCTCTGACGAAGTGCTTGGTAAAAAATCCCCGTGCATGACTAGGCTGGCATCAGATAAACCCGCTCTGAAACAAGTCGATCATGCGCATAACTCAGGCACGCCAGAATGTCCTCGTGCGTGATGCCTTGGTAATTGTCGATGATGTCCGCTTCCGACCAACCTTGTGCAAGTAGCCCCACAATGAACTCGACAGACAGGCGGGTCCCCTTGATGACAGGCTTGCCTGCGAGAATCGCGGGGTCGAGGACTATGCGGGGTGCACTGCTCATGGCTGAATGATATGTGGTGAACCGCGACAGTGCACATCTCCCACTGCTCGACCTGTTTGGATACGGATGTGTAGAACCACGCTCGCTTGCGCGTCGCGTTCGTAAATGCACCGGCTTCAATTACCCGCGCGTGTTTTCCTTCGCCCATGTGTCCTTCAGGGTCACCGTGCGATTGAAGACCGGCGCGCCGGGCTTCGAATCCTTGTCGACGCAGAAGTAGCCCAGGCGTTCGAACTGGTAGCGGTCGCCTTCGTGGCGTGCAGGGTGATACTGGGCGGTCTGGGCGAGGTAGGGGTCGATGTAGCCGGTGACAGTTTCGAGTGCGGCGGGGTTGAGATCGTCCATCCAGTTGCCGGTCGCAGAGCCGGGCTCTTCTGCCTTGAAGAGGCGGTCGTAGAGGCGGATCTCTGCCTTCACTGCGTGGTCCGCGCTGATCCAGTGGATCGTGCCCTGGACCTTGCGGATCGGCTTGCCGTCGGGGCCGAGGGGGATGTCGCCGCCGCGCGTCGCGGGGTCGTAGGTGCAGACGACTTCGATCACGTTCCCTGCATCGTCCTTGATCACGTTCGTGCACCTGACGATGTACGCCCAGCGCAGGCGGACCTCATTGCCCGGCGCGAGGCGGAAGAACTTCTTGGGCGGGTTCTCCATGAAGTCGTCACGCTCGATGTAGAGCGTCTTGGAGAACGGCACCTTGCGCTTGGCACTGCCGCCGCCGTGCTCGAGCATCTCGGGGTTGATGACAAAGTCGAGCTCATCGACCTTGGGCTTGTTGGTCGCGGCGTCGTCTGGCCAGTTCTCGATCGTGACCTTGAGGGGCTTGAGGACGGTCATGGCACGGGGCGCGACCTTGTTGAGATGATCGCGGATCGAGTTTTCAAGCCTGACCAGGTCGATCGAGCTTTCCATACGCGTCACGCCGACGTCGCGACAGAAGTTGCGGATGCTCTCGGGCGTGTAGCCGCGACGACGCAGGGCGCTGATTGTCGGCATGCGTGGATCGTCCCAGCCGCTTACTGCACCGGACTGCACGAGCTTCAGAAGGTTGCGCTTGCTCGTGATGATGTACGTCGGGCGCAGCTTGGCGAACTCGATCTGCTGGGGATGATGAATCTTCTTGCCCCAGAGGCCTGAACCGTCCGTGGTTCTGCCTTCATTGATCGAATTGATGAACCAGTCGTAGAGCGGGCGGTGGATCTCAAACTCGAGCGTGCAGATCGAGTGCGTGATGCCTTCGAGGGAGTCCTCGATGCCGTGGGCCCAGTCGTACATCGGGTAGATGCACCACGTGTCGCCGGTGTTGTGGTGGTGCTCATGGACGATGCGGTACATGACCGGATCGCGCAGGTTGAAGTTGGGCGAGGCAAGGTCGATCTTGGCGCGGAGGCTCATGGCACCGTTGGGATGCTTGCCGCCGCGCATCTCGTCGAACATGCGCACGCTGTCTTCGATCGGGCGATCGCGGTGGGGGCTGGTCGCAGGGATCTGCGGCGTGCCGCGGCGCTGGCTGACTTCGTCTGCACTGAGCGTGCAGACGTAGGCCTTGCCCTTCTTGATGAGCTCGACCGCGAACTGGTACATCTGCTCGAAGTAGTCGCTGGCGTAGTAGAGACCGCCGCCGTTGGCGCCGGTCGAAGGATCAAAGTCTGCACCCAGCCACTTCACGTCGCGGATGATCGAATCGACATACTCCTGCTCTTCCTTGGCAGGGTTGGTGTCGTCGAACCGCATGTTGAACTTGCCGCCGTAGCTTGCAGCCAGGCCGTGGTTGAGGCAGATGCTCTTGGCGTGGCCGATGTGGAGGTAGCCGTTGGGCTCGGGGGGGAAACGCGTGTGGACGCGCGGGCGGCCGAGGCGGTCCGCTGCTGCAGCGGTTACATCGGGCTCGGGGTGCGCGGAGACGGGCGTTCTGCAGGCCACGGTGGTCTTGGAATTCTCTGCGTTCCAGGTACCCCACTTATTGGACTGGTTGTCGGTCTCGACGATCTGCTCGATGAAGTGGAGCGTGCGGGGCGCTTCGCCGCCCGGGGTGTTGCCGTTGGAAGCGTTGGGGTCGGAAGTCCCGGGATTCTCGGTGCGGGTCGTCATGGCCGGTCCTTGAGCGTGCGTGCCGTGCGGAAAGGGGCAAATGTTAGTACAGCAGCCCGTGGTGGCGGGCTGGTATTGAATGAACTGTGATGGGTGCTTTGAGGCAGCTGCGGCGGATTCTGGCGGGCTTAGACACCTGCCTGGAATCGCTTGCGGGCCTCTGCACAGATGGTGTCGACCGCCGGGTGTTGTCGCTCGCGATCGACCGCGATGGCGTAGTAGAACTCCTTGACGCCACGGAGCACGCCGACGCGTTCGAGCTGGAACTGGGAGCAGGTCTCGTCTGCAGTGATTTCCGCGACGGGAAGCGTCCCGATTCCGGTGGCTGCGAAGTGGTGGAGCATGGAGCGGTCCTCTGCTTCCACTGCGATGCGAGGACGGATGTTGTTCGCTTCAAACCACGTATTGAGGGTTTCGCGGAGGGCGGTGTTGTCTGCAGGGAGGAGCATCGGGGCCTGGTTCAGCGAGCCGGGGAAGCCTTGGCGGAGCTTGCGGGCGATCGCTGCAGTGGCGCAGATGACAACGCCGGTCGAACCGACGTTGTAAGTGATGGTGTTTCGGCCTGCAGAGGGGGTCGGGGGCGTGTCGGTAAAGACCAGGTCCATCCTCCGGAGGGAGAGCTCTGCCATGAGGTGGTCGAGCCGCCACTCTCTGCAGACGTAGGAGAGGCCCGGGTGCGCTTCCATCGCGGGGAGGAGGAGGGCCCGGGCGACCAGCTTGGGCATGGCATCGCAAATCCCGATAACCAAGGGAGTTGCAAAAGGATCAGAGCCGCCACTGGCAGCGTTCATCAGGTCTTCACCGAGGCGGAAGATCTCATCTGCATACCGCTGTACGATGTGGCCGGTTTCCGTCAGGGTCAGTCGCCGCCCGATTCGATGGAAGAGTGGCGAACCCAGGGATTGTTCGAGGTGTTTGATCTGGACGGAGATGGATGGCTGGGCGACGCGGAGTTCGCGTGCGGCAGCAGTCACGCTGCCGTGGCGTGCGACGGACCAGAAGTAGTACAGGTGATTGAAATTGATGCCTGGGGCCATGGGTTTAGTTTATCGTGAATTTCTATGGATTTCACCTATGCGTCACTTTGATCTATGATCGGCTGGAAAGGATTGGCACGTACAGAATGCGTTACGCACCGAAACCCGCATGAAACGACACGAACTCGTCATCATCTCGAACAGGCTTCCTCTGAAACGTTCTGGACGGGGGGGAG
>JAESFU010000382.1_pt1 | contig 27893 bp, 23 predicted proteins | sample 9269461 | NCBI WGS metagenome assembly JAESFU01 (sample SAMN14502556, study PRJNA617107) | algae metagenome | isolation source: Stenomitos rutilans HA7619-LM2 and co-occurring heterotrophs from cave walls | place: USA: Waikapalae cave, Hawaii | collected 2009-07-28
TCAGCGCGCGGTCGAAAACCTGGGGGATCGTGGCCATAGGCAAGCGGGGCCGTTCAAGTTTTTGTCTGGCGCGCTTGTCGAACGGAAAAGTCTGCAACTTTTCCTGCAAGCGCTTATGCTGGCGCCGTATGGAATTGGGGGCAGCTAAAGTCAAAGCCGGAACGGCCGGTCTCGCGCGCATGGCGAGCGGGCTGCTCGATCTGATCTATCCGCCGACCTGCCTCGATTGCGGCGCGCCGGTCGCCAGCGCTTCGGCACTGTGTCCTAGCTGTTTCGGCAAGCTCCGGCCGATCACCAAACCCTATTGTCCGGTGCTCGGCATCCCGTTCGAGGTGTCGCTCGGCCCCGAGGCCCGCTCGGCGGAAGCCATCGCCGACCCGCCGCCGTTCGAGCGGGCCCGCTCGGCCGTGCTCTACAACGAGGTCGCGCAGGCGATCGTCGCGCGGATGAAATATGGCGACCGGCCCGAGCTCGCCGGCTTCTGCGCCCGGCTGATGGTGCCTGCCGGCGCCGATCTCTGGGCGGACAGGCCGGTGCTTGTTCCCGTGCCACTGCATCCGCTGCGGCAGATCGAGCGGCGCTACAACCAGTCGGCAGAACTGGCGCGCGCGCTCGGCAAGCTCACCGGCCTCGCGGTCGAGCCCTCGCTGGTGCGACGGTCGCGCAAGACCCGGCAGCAGGTCGGGCTGTCTCGCGATGCCCGCCAGCGCAACGTCGCCGGCGCCTTTGCGCCGCATCCCGATCTGCTCGCAAAACTCAAAGGACGGCGTGTCGTCCTCGTCGACGACGTGATCACCACAGGCGCCACCGTGAAGGCGATTGCCCGCGAGTTGGGGCGGGCGGGCGTTCACAATGTCGATGTCATTTCCTTCGCCCGCGTTGTGGCTGGCGCGGAGCTCCCCATATAACTGGCAACCCCGGCTTTTTCTTCGACTTCGAGAGCAATGAAAAAGGTTCAGATCTACACCACCACCTGGTGCCCCTATTGCAATGCGGCCAAGTCGCTGCTCGACAAGAAGGGCGTGCCCTACGAGGAAGTCGACGCCAACGACCCCGAGATCCGCATGGCGATGGTGGAGCGGGCCCATGGCCGCCGCACCGTGCCGCAGATCTTCATCGGCGAGACCCATGTCGGCGGCTATGACGATATGGCGGCGCTCGACCGGCGCGGCCAGCTCGATCCGCTACTCACCAACTGAGGTTTGACCCGATGCGCGTCGCCGCCCTGCAAATGAATTCCGGCACCACGCCCGGCCCCAATCTCGACCAGCTCGAGCGCTTGGCGACCGAAGCGGTCGGGCAGGGCGCGACCTATCTCCTCTCGCCTGAAGTCAGCATCGTCTTCGCCGAAAACCGCGACGGCCTGCGCTCGGTCGCCGGCCCGTGGGACGGCAATCCAGCTATCGCGCGCGTGTCGGCTATCGCCAAGCGCCTCGGGGTCAACCTCCATCTCGGCTCGCTCGCCGTGGCGTTGCCTGACGGGCGCTTTGCCAATCGCTCGGTGCTGTTCCGGCCGGATGGTTCGATCGCGGCGACCTACGACAAGATCCATCTGTTCGATGCGACGCTCCCCGGCCTCAAGAATTATCGCGAGAGCGAGACCTATGCCGGCGGTGGCACGGCAATCGTCACCGACGCGCCCGGTTTCAGCCTCGGCATGACCATCTGCTACGACGTGCGCTTCCCGGCGCTGCACCGCGCGCTCGCCGAGGCGGGCGCCGAGGTGATTTCCGTGCCGGCCGCGTTCACGGTCCCCACCGGCGAGGCGCATTGGGAAGTGCTGCTGCGGGCCCGCGCCATCGAGACCGGCGCTTGGGTCATTGCCGCGGCGCAGGCCGGCCAACACCAGAATGGCCGCGCCACCTGGGGCCATTCGATGATCATCGATCCCTGGGGCCGGATCGTCGCCCAGCTCGGCGGCGATGGGCCGGGCATCGCGCTCGCCGATATCGATCTTTCGGCTGTGGGCGAAGCGCGCGGCAAGGTGCCGGCGCTGGACAATGCCCGTCCGTTTTCTGTATCTGCCACTCATCCGGCCGCTGATTTGGGCGTCCGGGAGGACGTTTCCGCGTGATCACCTACTCGCTCGTTTGCGACAAATCCCACAAGTTCGACGCCTGGTTCAAAAGTGCCGAGGCCTATGACCAGCAGGCTGGCCGCGGCATCGTCACGTGCCCGGTTTGTGGTTCGGACAAGATCGGCAAGGCGCTGATGGCGCCGGCCGTGTCGCGCGCCAATTCCGACAAGGTGTCGCTGTCGAGCGGGCACCCGATGCAGTCGGAAATCCGCGAACTGATGCGCGCCATGCGCAAGAAGGTGATGAGCGAGGCCGACTATGTCGGCGACCGCTTCGCCGAGGAGGCGCGCAAGATCCACTTCAAGGAAAGCGACGCGCGCGGCATCTATGGCGAAGCGACGCATGACGAGGTGACCAGCCTCCTCGAAGACGGCGTCGATTTCCTGCCGCTGCCGAACCTGCCGGAAGAGGCGAACTAACTCCGACAGTCCGGCACCTTGGTGCCCCATACACAGGCTGTCATCCCTGCGAAGGCAGGGATCCATCTCTCCGCTGGCGCAGGCTTTGGCTTGGATCCCTGCCTTCGCAGGGATGACAGCCGGTGGAGCGGCGTCCACCAGTGCCAACACTCACTTCAACTCCGCAAATAGTCAGGTTGATCGTCTCCCGCCGATGGGCGCACTGTGCACGCCCTTCCTTCCGACCCAGCGGAGACTGCCATGTCCACACCCGATGCCGCCCTTGCGGGCACATTCGCCATTGGCGGCGACCTCGTCGTCAACCGACTCGGCTTTGGCGCCATGCGCATTACCGGCCGCGGCATCTATGGGCCGCCGGCCGACCATGACGAGGCGATCCGGGTGCTGAAGCGGCTGCCCCAGATCGGCGTCAACTTCATAGACACGGCCGAAAGCTACGGCCCCAATGTCAGCGAGGAGCTGATCCGTGAGGCACTGCACCCGTATCCGGCGGGGCTGGTGATCGCCACCAAGGCCGGCTTCCAGCGCTCGGGCCCCGATGCCTGGCATGTCGATTGCCGACCAGACGTGCTGAAGCGCGGCCTCGAGGGCAGCCTCAAGCGGCTCGGGCTCGAGCGGATCGACCTCTGGCAGCTGCATCGCATCGACTCGCAGGTGCCGCGTAAGGCGCAGTTCGAGGTGCTGGCCTGGGCGCAGGAGCAGGGGCTCGTCCGCCACGTCGGGCTCAGCGAAGTCAGCGTCGAGGATATCGAGGACGCGAGCGGCTACGTGCCGATCACCACTGTGCAGAACCGGTACGGCCCAACCGATCGCCACAGCGACGATGTGCTCGACTACTGCACCACGCACGATATCGGCTTCATCCCCTGGGCGCCGCTTGGCTCTGGCCGGCTCGCCCGCGCCGACTCGGTGCTGGAGACTGTTGCCAAGAGCAACAATGCCACCACCAGCCAGGTCGCCATCGCCTGGGCGCTGCAGCGCTCGCCGGTGGTGCTGATGATCCCGGGCACGAGCAAGGTCGCCCATGTGGAGCAGAATGTCGGCGCCGCAGCTCTGAAGCTCTCGGCAGCGGATGTGGCGGAGCTCGATACACTGGGGTGAGGCTTCACTAGTGCTGACCCCGGCGCGCGCTCCAAGCTCGATGACAGCCGGTGGGTGGGCGCGATGGTGCCTCGCTGGTGGGTGGGGTCGGCACCAGGCGCAAACGCCGCCAGCAAAAAATCATTTTACATACAAAATCGACTCCGGCATCCTGATCTCATATCAGGGACCGGAGTTTCGTCATGGACGCATTGCTGGAGCAGGGGCTCAATCGCATCGAGTGGATCCGCAGCCGCATGGATCTGCTGAAGCGGGTGCGCGAGGACTTTTCCGCGCGGAAGCCGTTCGCCGGCAAGACCATCGGCGTATCGCTGCATCTCGAACCCAAGACCGCGGTGCTGATCGAGGCACTGGCGGCTGGCGGCGCAAAGATCGTCGGCACCGGCAATTACGGTTCGACGCAGGACGACGTGGTCGCGGCGCTCAAGCACTGGGGGCTGACCATCTATGGCCGGCGCGAAGTCAGCTGGGATGAGCACCTGGGCAATGTGCGCCGCGTCGTCGAGCACCAGCCCGATATCCTGCTCGATAACGGCGCGGACCTCGTCGCGCTGGCGCTCGAAATGGGCGCCGCCGACAAGATCATCGGCGGCACCGAGGAGACGACCTCGGGCGATGACCGGTTGCGCCAGGAGTTTCTGGGCAAGGTGCCGTTCCCGGTCATTGTCATCAATGACAGCCCGCTGAAGCAGATCGTCGAGAACAAGCATGCCGTCGGGCAGGGCAATGTCGAATCGATCATGCGGATGACCAACCTGATGATCAACGGTCGCCGGTTCGTCATCGTCGGCTATGGCTGGTGCGGGCGCGGCATGGCGCAGTACATCCGCTCGTTTGGCGGGCAGGTCGCGGTAGCCGAACTCGATCCGATCAAGCAGCTCGAAGCGGTTATGGACGGTTTTCGCGTGGCGCCACTCGAAAAACTGGCGCCCTGGGGGCAGTTCTTCTGCACCGCCACGGCGCGCGAGCGCGTCGTTTCCTCCGCCGCCTTCGCACTGATGCCGGATGGCGCGATCCTCGCCAATTCGGGCCACTTCCCCACCGAAATCGACACCGACGCATTGCGGCGCGAGGCGGCCTCGGTGAAAAAGCTCGGCACCATGATCGAGGAATTCACCATGCCCGACGGGCGACGCCTCATCCTCCTCACCGAAGGGCGGATGATCGAGCTCGCCGGCGAGGGCGCCAAGGGCAATTCGATCGAGGCGATGGATCTCGGCTTCATGCTGCAGTCGCTGTCGCTCGAACGCGTCGCGACCGGCGGCAATACGCTGCTCAAGGGCCCGCAGGCGGTGCCGGCAGATATCAACCGCACCATAGCTTCGCGCATGGTGGCCGATTTCACCGGCGAGACCTGATGGCCAAGGCCGACGACGCCCCCGACTATTCGGTCCCCGCGCTCGAAAAGGCGCTCGATATCCTCGAGCTCCTGTCCGAACGGCGCGAGGGGCTGACGCAGAACCAGATCGGGGCCGAAGTCGGCCGTTCGGCCAGCCAGATTTTCCGCACCCTCGCCGTGCTCGAACAGCGCGGCTATCTGGTGCGCGAGCGGCCGGCCGGGCTCTACTATCTCTCGATGCGCATGTTCGAGATGGCGCACCGGCACCCAGCGACGCGCGGGCTGATCCAGGTCGCCATCGCGCCGATGCGCCGGCTCGCCGAGGCCGTGCGGCAGAGCTGCAACCTCGGTATCGCCGATTTCGGCCGCATGATCATTGTCGCCGAGGCCGAAAGCCCGACGCCGTTCGGGTTCCGGGTCCGTGTGGGCGGGCATTTCGTGCTGCTGGGCGCGGCCAGCGGGCGGGCGCTGCTGGCTTTCCAGGATGACGCGGTCCGCGAGGACTGGCTGGCGCTGTCCGATGCTGCGACCATGCCGGCTGTCCAACGCGAAAAACTGCTCGCCCGGCTGCCGTTGATCCGCGAGCGCGGCTACGAGGAGACGGCAGACGGGCTCCATTCCGGTGTCACCGACCTCGCCTTTCCGGTGCTGCGTGAGGGTCGCGCGGTGGCCATTCTCACCATTCCGTACGTCTCCACCAGCTACAGCGAAGTGCCGCTGGATCAGGTCAAGCGATACGGGCTGGCAGCGGCAGCGGAGATCGCGGCGGGCGGCTAGGCGGCGCCGCAACTCGCCTGGAACATGGCGACGATGGCGTCGATGTTCGCGGCGTCGTCCCATGGCATTTCCGGCACCAGTGCGAAGCGGGTGACGAGGTAGCCGATGTTGAGGCTGTAGAACGCGCCGGCGAGCGCCGTGGGGCTTTGGCGGCTGGCGATCTCGCCGCTCGCCTGCATGCGTTCGAGATGCGCCGCCAACGGCGTGAACACCTCGGCGATCCACTTGCCGCCGAAGCGGCGGCGAAAGCTGTCGTCGCGCAAAAGTTCACGGAAGATCACCGGATAGTTGGACGGCGCCGCAATCGCGTTCTCCACCCGGTCGGTGAGGAAGGCGCGGTGCCACTCGGCGAACTCGGCGCGGGTGAAGGGCGTCGGATCGTTCACTCGGGCGAAGGCGCGCTCGCGCATCAGCTCGATGGCGGCGGCTTCGACCACCGCCTGTACCAGCCCATCCTTGCTGCCGAAATGCTTGAACAGGGTGCGCTCGGTGGTTTCCGCCGCCTCGGCGATCTCTCGCGTGGTCGTCGCCTCGACTCCCTTGGCCGCGAAGGCGGCGAGCGCCGCGGCAATGATCGCCTCGCGCTTTTCGGGCGAAGGCGGACGGCCACGGCGGGCGGGCTCATCGGTCATCGGTGGCTCCGATTCTCTTTTTGTATCGTGGGTACTTTACAAAATATGCGGCCGGACGTATAGCCGCTCTACTGTATAGCGATTACGATACTAATTCACGGGAGCCGGCCATGTCCGTCGCATTCGACCTCGTCTCCGACGACCTCGAAACCACCTATCCGCCAGCCTATTCGCACCTGCCCACCCCATTGCCGCTGCCCTTCCCATTGAAGCCGGTGAACTCGGCCGATACGGGCGTCGAGCCGCTGGCAGATGGGCGCACGAAATACTGGATCCGCCATGACCTGGTGCGCGGCGTCACGCCCAGGATGCTCGACTGGTGGTTCCGCCATCTCGAAGGCACGATCAGTTTCGGCGGCCGCGACTACAATCGTTACCGCTTCTGGCATCCGGGAGATCATGTGCATGCGAGCTACCACCGCCGCCTGAGCGACGGGACGGTGGGCGTCGGCGCCGCCATCCGGCTGATCGAGGTGCTGGGGCGCAACGAGCGCTATCTCGTCGACACCATCACCCATATCGAGCGGCTCGACGAAGGCGGCTACATCCATAATCCGGAGCTGCATGGCCGCACGGGCTTTGCCCGGATGGAGTACACGTTCGAGCCGACGCCGCGCGGCACGCGCTACGAGAACTGCCTCATCATCGGCAGCACCGCACCCTGGTATCCGCTGGTGCGTCCGCTGATCCGCACCTTCGGGTTCACCGAAGGGCAGGGCGTCGCCTGGCATCGGCACAATATCGAGGAAGTCGGCATGTTCGAGCACTTCCTGCCGACGCTCTACCACCACGAAACCGGTCGCACCGCCTAAGCGGCCGGCCCCCCTTTTCCACCTCGTCAACCCCAGCACCACCGCCATCGCGGTGAAGGAGAACGTATGTCTGCCGCAATGCAATCGGCCATCCCGGCCAACGAATTCTGGTTCCTCAATGGCCGCGTGCGCATCGCGCTCGCCAAGGCCGACAATGCCGAGGGCATTTCCATCCTCGAGCACTGGATGCCGCATGGCGATGCACCGCCGCTCCACATCCACCATGCCGAGGACGAGGTGTTCATGATCCTCGAAGGTGAGATGAAGTTCCGGGTGGGGGACCGCACCATCATAGGCCGCGCCGGCGATGTGCTCTGCGCCCCGCGCGGCGTGCCCCATGCCTATCGTGTCACTTCGCACAAGGGCGCCCACGCCTACACGATCACCGGTGGCGGGTTCGAGGACATGGTGCGGTCGATGTCGCGGCCGGCAGAAGGCGCCAGCCTGCCAGAGTTCACGGTGCCCTCGCCCGCCCTGCAGCAGGCATTGGGCGCGGCATGCGCGGCGCAGCAGATCGAGCTCATCGGTCCGCCGCTCGAGTAAGGGGGCGGCGCCGGATCGACTGGTCCGGCGCCTGCCTCCAATCAGTCCAGCTTGCTCAGGTCGCGGACGGCGCCCCTTGCGGCGCTGGTGGCGAAGTGGGCGTAAGCCTTGAGGGCGGCCGAGACGTTGCGCTTGCGCGGCTCGGCCGGCTTCCAGCCCTTCTGGTCCTGCTCGGCGCGGCGCTTTTCGAGCTCCGACGGCGAGATGCGCAGGCTAATCTCGCGGTTGGGGATATCGATGTCGATGACGTCGCCATCGCGCACGAGGCCGATCGCGCCGCCTTCCGCCGCCTCGGGCGAGACGTGACCGATCGAGAGGCCCGAAGTGCCGCCGGAGAAGCGGCCGTCGGTCAGCAGCGCACAGGCTTTGCCGAGCCCGCGCGACTTCAGGTAGCTGGTCGGGTAGAGCATTTCCTGCATGCCCGGGCCGCCGCGCGGGCCTTCGTAGCGGATCACCACCACGTCGCCGGCCTTCACCTCGTTGCTGAGGATCGCCTTCACGGTGGCGTCCTGGCTCTCGAACACGCGGGCAGGGCCCGAGAATTTCAGGATCGACTCGTCGACGCCGGCCGTCTTCACGATGCAGCCTTCGAGCGCGATATTGCCGCTGAGGACGGCGAGGCCGCCGTCCTTGGAAAAGGCAAACTCGGGCGAGCGGATGGCGCCGGTGGCGCGATCGGTGTCGAGGTCGGTCCAGCGGTTCGACTGAGAAAAGGCCTGCGTGGTACGCACGCCGCCTGGGGCGGCCATGTAGAAGTTGCGCACGCCTTCGGAATTGGTGCGTGAAATGTCCCAGCGGTCGAGCGCGTCGCCCATGGTGGCGGCGTGCACGGTCGGTTCGGCGCGATTGATCAGGTTGGCGCGGTCGAGCTGGCCGAGGATCGACATGATGCCGCCGGCGCGGTGCACGTCCTCGATGTGGACGTCGTTCTTGGCCGGGGCAACCTTGCAGAGCACCGGCACCTTGCGGCTCAGCGCGTCGATGTCGTCCATGGTGAAATCGACGCCACCCTCATGCGCGGCGGCGAGGATGTGGAGCACCGTGTTGGTCGAGCCGCCCATGGCGATATCGAGCGCCATGGCGTTCTCGAACGCCGCCTTGGTGGCGATCGAGCGAGGCAGCACCGAGGCATCGTCCTGTTCGTAGTAGCGGCGGGCGAGGTCGACGATCAGGTGGCCGGCTTCCTGGAACAGGCGCTTGCGGTCCGAGTGGGTGGCGAGCGTCGTGCCGTTGCCGGGGAGGCTGAGGCCAAGCGCTTCGGTGAGGCAGTTCATCGAGTTGGCGGTGAACATGCCCGAGCACGAGCCACAGGTGGGGCAGGCGTTCTCTTCGACCTGCTTCACGTCCTCGTCTGAATAGCTTTCGTCGGCCGCCATCACCATGGCATCCACCAGGTCGAGCGCCTGGAGCTTGCCCTTCACGATCGCCTTGCCGGCCTCCATCGGGCCGCCGGACACGAAGATCACCGGGATGTTGATGCGCATCGCGGCATTCAGCATTCCGGGCGTGATCTTGTCGCAGTTGGAAATGCAGACCATGGCGTCGGCGCAATGGGCGTTGACCATGTACTCGACGCTGTCGGCGATCAGGTCGCGGCTCGGCAGCGAATAGAGCATGCCGTCGTGACCCATGGCGATGCCGTCATCGACCGCGATGGTGTTGAACTCCTTCGCCACGCCGCCTGCCGCCTCGATCTCGCGCGCCACCAGCTGGCCGAGATCCTTGAGGTGCACGTGGCCGGGCACGAACTGGGTGAAGCTGTTGACCACCGCAATGATCGGCTTGTCCCAGTCGCCATCCTTCATGCCGGTGGCGCGCCACAAGCCGCGGGCGCCGGCCATGTTGCGGCCATGGGTGGTCGTACGGGAACGATAAGTGGGCATGTTGTCCTCGAGCGGCTGGCCGGTTCTCCGGCATTTTTCCGTCTTCTAGCGCAAGTTGACGATGAAGGGGAGGGCGAAACCGTACCGATGGGTACGGTTCAGTTCACATCGGCGTGGCGGCTAAACGGGTCGTTCAGGAACAATTCAAGCGGGCGGCGCAAAGGTCGGGACAACGACGGCGCACGAGCGCCACGGAGGACGACATGCACCACTCGACAATCACCCCAGCGCTCACCGTTGTCGGCGGCGCCATCCGCGCCGCAACCAGCGAAGCCGCAGCCGTGGCGCTGAAGGCGCTGAAGCCGTTCGACTTTGCCGTCGAAAGCGCCATGGATGCCAAGTACGGCGCCGGCAACTGGTTCCTCTACTGGGACGAAGACCTGCGCGGCCACCCGATCAAGGGCACCATCACGCTCGCCTACAGCGACAAGACGCTGGTCGTCGGCTGAGGGCTCAGGCGGCGGGTTTGGCCGCCAGCACCATGTAGTTGACGCCCAGGTCGCGGCTCGGGCGCCATTCGTCGGCAAGCGGGTGGAAGACCACGCCGGTCCTGTCGATGACGCTGAGCCCGTTGCGCTTCACCAGCGTGGCGATCTCGTCCGGCGTCAGGAACTTCGAAAAATCGTGCGTGCCCTTCGGCAGCCACCCGAGCACGTATTCGGCCCCGACGATTGCCAGCGCATAGGCGCGCGGCGTGCGGTTGATGGTGGCGGTGAACAGCAGCCCGCCCGGCTTCACGAGGTTGGCGCAGCTCTTCATGTAGAGCGGCACGTTGTCGACGTGCTCGACCACTTCCATGTTCAGCACGATGTCGAATTGCGCGCCCGAAGCCGCCAGTGCCTCGGCCGTCGTCGCGCGATAGTCGATCTCTAGGCCCGACTGCTCGGCGTGCAGCGCGGCGATCCGCACGTTCTTCTCGCCGGCATCGATCCCCACCACGGTTGCGCCGAGCCGGGCCAGCGGCTCGCTCAGCAGGCCGCCGCCACAGCCGATATCGAGCATGCTCAGCCCTTCGAGCGGGCGGCGCACGGAGCCGTCCTTGTCGAAATGGCTGATCGCCTTGTCGCGCACATAGCCCAGCCGCACCGGGTTGAACTTGTGCAGCGGCTTGAACTTGCCGCGCGGGTCCCACCACTCGTCGGCCATGGCCGCGAATTTCGCGATCTCGTCGGGATTGATGGTGGTGGTGCTCATGCGGCAGTTATCGGCCCGGTCGCGGGCAGTGGCAAGCGATATGGGGTCGCGGGGCTATGGTCGGCAATGCCCCTCCGGGCAGTCATGCCGCGATGTCCCCGAGGCAGCTGAGGCAATAGCGGCGCCACTGGTCAGCGTCGGGTTACCCCGGCCTTTGCTATTAGTTGCCCAAAGAGGTGCCAGTAGACGTCTATGTCCGATACTTCCAGGTTGCCAAGCTCATCCGAGCCACCGAGGAATAAGGGCCTCCGATAGCCAACGCATTGATGGTAGTGTGGCGCGCTCTCGCCCAGCGAAAGCCACTTCTGGTGGAACGCGCTGGCCAATGCTGCGTCGCGGTACTCTACCAGTTCCTCGTCATGGAATGACACGAGGTTGCACGGAAGCTGCAGCACTTCTCCTGTACCGGGCTCGAACATCAGAACGCCAGGTCGACCGCCTTCAAACCTCAGGGGATCAACCGCGAAAGCTCGGCCGAGCCAATCGAATCCGAAGCACCTCACACGTCCATATTCCGGAAACGCATGGGCGATCCTAGCATTCCAGCCGTCGATCTCTGATCCAAGGATGACTCTGTAGAGCCCACTTTCAAAAGAGAAGCCGCCAAAACGACCTACCAGTTGGGTCCAATCGTCACTTCTGAACCGGCCAGAACCTTCATCGCCGCCGATTGAAAGCGCTGCATCCCGAGAAAACTGCTTCAGAAAGATCTCGAACATGTGAGCCCGCCAACGCCGCGAGTTGGTTCGCGCGCCTCGACTATGCCAGCTACATGGCGGTGTTGATAACCCTTCCCGTTTATGGCACATCCCGCGCCAATTCTGAGCGTACCGGCGGGTTCCGCCGCAATCGGGGTAGGGGCCTTGGGCCGTATCGTAGTGAAGTTCGGTGGCACGTCGGTCGCCACCGTCGAGCGCATCCGCCAGGCGGCGCTGCATGTGAAGCGCGAAGTCGAGGCCGGCAACGAGGTTGCGGTCGTCGTTTCGGCGATGAGCGGCAAGACCAACGAGTTGGTCGGCTGGGTCAACGAGGCATCGAAACTGCACGATGCGCGCGAGTATGACGCCGTGGTCGCCTCGGGCGAGCAGGTGACGGCCGGGCTGATGGCGGTGGTGCTGAGCGAGCTCGGCATTCCATCGCGCTCGTTCCAGGGCTGGCAGGTGCCGATCAAGACCGACGACGCGCATGGCGCGGCCCGCATCGTCGAGATCGACCCGACCGAGCTCGAAAAGCGCTTCGCCGAAGGCGTCGTGCCGGTGATCACTGGCTTCCAGGGCGTGGCGCCCTCGGGTCGAGTGACGACACTCGGCCGGGGCGGCTCGGATACGTCGGCCGTGGCCGTGGCCGCAGCCGTGAAGGCCGATCGCTGCGACATCTATACCGACGTCGATGGCGTCTACACGACTGACCCGCGCATCGTGCCCAAGGCGCAGCGGCTGACCAAGATCAGCTTCGAAGAGATGCTGGAAATGGCTTCGCTCGGCGCCAAGGTGCTGATGATCCGCTCGGTCGAGATGGCGATGGCGCACAAGGTGCGGCTCACCGTCCGTTCCACTTTCGATGACCCGAACGCGCCGCAGATTGCGCCGGACGGGACCCCGGGCGTGCCCGGCACACTGGTTTGCGATGAGGATGAGATCATGGAAAAGCAGATCGTTTCTGGCGTGACGCTGGCGCGCGCCGAATCCAAGATCACGCTGCGCGACGTGAAGGACCGGCCGGGCGTTGCCGCCGCGATCTTCGGGGCGCTGGCCGACGAGTCGATCGTGGTCGACATGATCGTCCAGAACGTGTCGGAAGACGGTTCGACCACCGACATCACCTTCACCGTGCCCGATGCCGAGTATGACAAGGCGGTGAAGTCGCTCGAGGCGGCCGGCAAGGCGGGCAAGTTCGAATATGCCAAGATCCAGAGCGCCAAGGGCGGCGCGAAGGTCTCGGTGGTGGGCGTGGGCATGCGCAATCACGCCGGTGTCGCTGCTTCGATGTTCAAAGCTCTGGCTGACAAGTCGATCAACATCCAGCTGATCACGACTTCGGAAATCAAGACCTCGGTCCTGATCGACGATGAATATGCGGAGCTTGCGGTTCGGGCGCTGCATACGTATTACGGGCTGGACAAGCAGGACGCCTGAGACGCCTCCGATCCGCGGCGGCGCCTTGGCTTACAAGGCGGCGGCGCGGAACCGCCGGGGGAATCATGGCCACAGCGATCAGCGGGCCGCGTGTGCTGCTGAAGCAGCTGCGCGAAACCATGGCGGAGCCGCTGGCTTCGCAGGCCCGGCTCGACAAGATCGTCGAACTCATTGCATCCAATATGCACGCGGACGTCTGTTCGTTCTACGTGCTGCGCGATGACGGCGCGCTGGAACTGTTCGCCAACCGCGGCTTCCGGCCCGAAGCCGTGCATGCGACGACGCTCCGCCTCGGCGAAGGCCTGGTCGGTCTCATCGCCAAGCAGGCCGAGCCGCTGAGCCTCGACAACGCCTCTTCCCATCCTGCCTTCGCGTATCGCCCGGAAACGGGCGAAGAGGCTTTTCTCGCCTTCCTCGGTGTGCCGGTGCTGCGCGCCGGCCAGACGCTGGGCGTGCTCGTGGTGCAGAACCGCGACGCCCACGCCTATGGCGAGGACGAGATCGAGGCGATGCTGACCACGGCGACGCTGCTCGCCGAGATGATGTCGACCGCCGATTTCGATGCACTGATCAAGCCGGGCCAAGACATCGACCTGCGCCGGCCGCGCCAGTTCAACGGCACCGGCTTTTCCGATGGCGTGGCGCTCGGCCAGGTCGTGCTGCACGATCCGCGCGTGGTCGTCACCAATTTCGTGGCCGAAGACACCGATGCCGAGCTCGTGCGGCTGGCGCAGGCGCTCGACCGGATGCGGGTGTCGATCGACCAGATGCTCTCGGTCGGCGACATGCAGAGCTTTTCGGATCATCGCGAGATCCTTGAAAGCTATCGCATGTTCGCCAACGACCGCGGCTGGGTGGCCCGGCTCGAAGAGGCGATCCACAACGGCCTCACTGCCGAGGCGGCGGTCGAGCGGGTGCAGAACGATACCCGCGCCCGGATGATGCGTTCGACCGATCCCTACATCAAGGATCGCCTGCACGACCTCGACGACCTCGCTAACCGGCTGCTGCGCATGCTGACCGGCGATGGCAGCGGCATCGGCAAGAAGGACCTGCCGGACAACGCCATTCTCGTTGCCCGCAACATGGGGCCGGCGGAACTGCTCGAATACGACCGCAGCAAGGTGCGGGCGATCGTGCTCGAGGAGGGCGCGGCGATCAGCCATGTCGCGATCATCGCCAAGTCGCTCGGCCTCGTCGCCGTGGGGCAGGCCGAAAACATCGTGTCGCTGTCGGAAGCGGGCGACGATATCATCGTCGATGGGCCCGCCGGCTCGGTCTATCTCAGGCCAAGCCCCGACATGATCCAGGTCTATGTCGACAAGGTGCGGCTGGGGGCCAAGCGGCGCGCGCACTATCTCGAACTGAAGGACAAGCCGTCGGTCACGCGCGACGGGATCGACATCGCGCTCTACCACAATTCCGGGCTGGTGCAGGACCTGCACATGCTGCAGGACACCGGCGCTCTCGGGGTCGGCCTGTTCCGGACGGAACTGCAGTTCATGATTGCCTCGCGCCTGCCGCGCCTCAAGGAGCAGGTCGAGCTTTATTCCGAGGCGATCCGGCTCACCGAAGGCAAGCCGATCGTGTTCCGCCTGCTCGATATCGGCGGCGACAAGGTGATCCCGTACCTGCGCTACGAGGCCGAGGAAAACCCGGCCATGGGCTTCCGCTCGCTGCGCCTCGCGCTCGACCGGCAGGGGCTGCTGCGCATCCAGATCCGCGCCCTGCTGCAGGCCGCCAATGGCGGGCCGATGAAGATCCTTGTGCCCATGGTCACCGATGCCTGGGAGTTCCGGCAGACCCGCCTCGTGGTCAACAAGGAACTCGAGCGCATGGCCCATGCCGGCCAGCCGGTGCCGAGCAAGCTCGAACTGGGCGCCATGATCGAGGTCCCGTCACTCCTCTGGGAACTCGACCAGGTGCTGCCCGAGGCCGATTTCGTCTCGATCGGCTCGAACGACCTCGTGATGTTCCTCACCGCCGCCGATCGCGGCAACAAGCGGGTGGCGAAGTCCTACGACCCCATCGCGCTGCCGCGGCTGCGCGCGCTCAAGCACATTGTCGATATGGCCAAGCGCTACAATGTGCCGCTCACCATGTGCGGCGAGCTCGCCGGCCGCACGGTCGAGGCCCTGGCGCTGATGTCGATTGGCATGACGCGGCTCTCGATGAGCCCGCCTTCGATCGGCCCGATCAAGGAAATGATCCTGGGGCTCGAACTCGGCCCCATCCGCAACTCGGTCTCGGCGGCGCTCCTCGAAGGCGCCCACGGCCCCGGCATCCGCGAGCTGCTGCTCGACTGGTCCGAGCGGCAGGGGCTGGTGATTTAGGTCAGAATGCCCAATCTCCCGCAGGACAAACTGGACGCGCTGACCAAGCGCTTCGACTATATCGAGGCGGCGATGTCGGCTGGGCCGGCGGCGGACGAGTTCGTGCGGCTCAGCAAGGAATATGCCGAGCTCGAGCCGATCGTCCGGCCGATCCAGGCCTACCGGAAGCTTTTAGACGACCTGCAATCAGCGGAAGAATTGCTCGCCTCGGGCGACAAGGAAATGGCCGAGATGGCCAGCGCCGAGATCGGCGAATTGAAGCCGAAGATCGAGCAGGCGAGCAGCGAGATACAGATCCTGCTGCTGCCCAAGGATGCCGCCGACGACAAGAGCGTCATCCTCGAAGTGCGCGCCGGCACCGGCGGCGACGAGGCGGCGCTGTTCGCGGGGGATCTCCTGCGCATGTACCAGCGCTATGCCGACCTCCAGGGCTGGAAGTTCACGCTGATGGAGGAAAGCCCGGGCGAAATGGGCGGCTACAAGGAAGTGGTCGCCAACATCACCGGCAAGGGCGTGTTCGCGCGGATGAAATACGAATCGGGCGTCCACCGCGTGCAGCGCGTGCCAGCGACCGAAACGCAGGGGCGCATCCATACCTCGGCGGCAACCGTCGCGGTGCTGCCCGAGGTCGAGGATATCGACGTCGAGATCGGGCCCAACGACATCCGCATCGACACGATGCGCTCGTCCGGCGCCGGCGGCCAGCACGTCAACACCACGGACTCGGCGGTGCGCATCACGCACTTGCCGACCGGCATCGTGGTGACGGCGTCGCAGAAATCGCAGCACCAGAACCGCGCCACCGCGATGAAAGTGCTGCAGGCGCGGCTCTACGAGGAGCAGCGCAACACCCGCGACACCGCCCGCGCCGAAGCGCGCAAGGAGCAGGTGGGGTCGGGCGACAGGTCCGAACGCATTCGCACGTATAATTTCCCACAGGGGCGGGTAACCGATCATCGGATCAACCTCACGCTCTACAAGCTCGACAAGGTCATCGCCGGCGATGCGCTGGACGAGCTCGTCTCGGCGCTCATCACCGAGCATCAGGCCGCCCAGCTGGCGGCCATGGAGGGTGTTAGCTGACCATCACCGTGGGCGCCGCATGGAGGGGAGTGCGTGACCTGTTCCGGCGAGCCGGAATCGACACGGCCGAACTCGACGCGCGCCTCCTCGCCGAAGCCGCCTTCGCCATGGACCGGCTGGAGCTGGTCAATCGCGAGCGCGACGAGCTGACGGCCGAGCAGATCACGGCGTTCGAAGCCTTCGCCCGTCGCCGACTCGAAGGCGAGCCGGTGTTCCGGATCCTGGGCGAGAAGGAATTCTGGGGCCTGAGCTTCAAGCTCAATGCCGCCACCCTCGTGCCGCGGCCGGAGACGGAGCTCCTGGTCGAGAAGGCGCTCGAGATCGTCGGACCACTCGACAAGGCCCGCATCCTCGATCTGGGCACCGGCACCGGCTGCATCCCGATTTCGATCCTCACCGAATATTCCGACATCACCGCCATAGCCGTCGATCTCTCCGCCGAGGCGCTGGAGATGGCGCGCTTCAATGCCAACCGGCACGGTGTCGGCACGCGGTTCGAAGGCCGGCAGGGCTCGTGGTTCGATCCGCTGGAGCCGGGCGAACGCTTCGATCTCATCACCTCGAACCCGCCCTATATCGAGACGGCCGAGATCGAGACGCTGATGGTCGAGGTGCGCGAGCACGATCCGCGCCTCGCCCTCGATGGCGGGGCCGACGGGCTCGCGGCCTATCGCGCCATCGCTTCGGAAGCCTCGATATTCCTCAAGTCCGAGGGCGTGCTGCTGCTCGAAATCGGCTCCAGCCAGGGCCAGGCGGTGAGCGATATCCTCGTCGGCGCCGGCTTCGAAGCGGTGGAGGTCAGCCAGGACCTTGCCGGTCACGACCGTGTCATTCTTGCACGGATTACGCCTAACCCTTGAGAACTGGGCAAGTACGCCCATATTTTGTGCTTGGAATACGGGGACGAACCAGCTAGGTTCGCCGTGCTGTCAGCGGTGCGAGCAGATCGCGCCCGGGAGACGGCCACCCGCTCATCGGCGAAACTGCATTTGGCAGGATCGACACTCGGACGAGGAACCGGGGCGCCTTGATGGGCCACAAGTGGTTCAACCGCGATAGCTCAGGCACCGTGATGAAACTGCCGCTGGCGCCAGTCTTGCGCATGCGGCCCACGGGGTCCGATGGCCCGATGTTGCCCAAGTATTCTTTTCCAAGGCTTGAAAAGAGACGATGAGACCTAATCAGCAGAACAACAAGAACCGCTCCCGCGGCCGGAACAATAATGGTGGCCGCAAGCACGGCAACCCGTTGAGCCGGAACTACGAGAGCAACGGCCCCGATGTGAAGGTGCGCGGCAACGCCGCCCATATCGCCGAAAAGTATCTCCAGCTCGCCCGCGACGCGCAATCGTCCGGCGACAGCGTGATGGCGGAGAACTATCTCCAGCACGCCGAGCATTACTTCCGCATCATCTCGGCTGCCCAGCAGGCGCAGCAGGCCCAGTTCCGTGGCGAGACGGCGGAAGAGGACGATTTCGACGACGATTTCGCCCCGATCAACGATCGGTTCGCTTCGCCCGAACCACGCCAGCCGTTCAACCAGAACGGCCAGCCGCAGAACAATGGCGGCCAGCAGCATAACGGGCAGCAGAACTACCAGCAGCCGCAGCAGCCGCAGGGCGAAGTGCAGCCCAGCGAGGCCGGCGATGTCGACGGCAATGTCGCGGTGGAGGCCAGTGGCGCCGAAGGCGAGACGCAGCAGGCTGCCGAGGGCGATGCCCCGCGCCGCCGCGACCGTCGTCCGCGCCGCCGTTCGCGCGGTGGTGGCGGCAATGGCGAGGGCGGTGCCGAGGGGAACGACCCGGCCGGCGCGCCGCAGCCCGATATCGGGCTGCCTGCCTTCCTCACCGCTGGCAACACGCCGGCCGAGTGAGCCGAGCGCTGAAACAATATCGAAGGCCGGGATCGCTCCCGGCCTTTATCTTTCGTGCGCGAGAGATGGCGGCCTGCTCCGGACGGGGGACAAGGCGCGGGCGCAAATTGCGGTAACTGGGGGCAATCCAGGCCTTTTCGTTTGCGGCCATCCTTCCCATATCAGCCGGGTTGACCGGAGAGCGCCGCTGAGCGGGCCTTCGGTTGCGGTCAGGTTTGGCCAGCCGACGAGGCTGATCCAGATCAACGCTTCAGGCGTTGGACTTGTGCCTCATGGAGGGCGGTCCGGCGTGCATGAGAGGAGAGTTGAATGAATATCGAGAAATACACCGAGCGCGCGCGCGGCTTCATCCAGAATGCGCAGCAGCTGGCGCTCGGCCAGGGGCACCAGCAGTTCGCCCCCATCCATCTTCTGAAGGTTTTGCTCGACGATGACGAGGGCATGGCGGCCGGGCTGATCACCAAGGCCGGCGGCGACGCCAGGATCGCGCGGGCCGAGACCGAAGCGGCGCTGAAGCGCCTCCCGAAAGTTTCCGGCGATGCCGGCCAGCTCTATCTCGGCCGTGAACTCGCACGCGTATTCGACACGGCCGAGAGCGCGGCGCAGAAGGCCGGCGACTCGTTCGTCACGGTCGAGCGGCTGCTGCTCGCGCTGACGGTCGAGAAGGACACCGATGCCGGCAAGATCCTCGCTTCGGCGGGGCTGAAGCCGCAGGCGCTGAACGAAGCGATCAATGAGATCCGCAAGGGCCGCACGGCCGACTCGGCTTCTGCCGAGAACAGCTACGATGCGCTGAAGAAGTATGCGCGCGATCTCACCGAGGCGGCCCGCGAGGGCAAGATCGATCCGGTCATCGGCCGCGACGAGGAAATCCGCCGCACCATCCAGGTGCTGTCGCGCCGCACCAAGAACAATCCGGTGCTGATCGGCGAGCCGGGCGTCGGCAAGACCGCCATCGTCGAGGGCCTCGCCATCCGCATCGTCAATGGCGATGTGCCGGAAAGCCTCAAGAACAAGTCGCTGCTGTCGCTCGACATGGGTGCGCTCATTGCCGGCGCGAAATATCGTGGCGAGTTCGAGGAGCGGCTCAAGGCCGTGCTCAACGAAATCAGCTCGGCCGAGGGCCAGATCATCCTGTTCATCGACGAGATGCACACGCTGGTCGGCGCCGGCAAGGCCGATGGCGCGATGGATGCATCGAACCTATTGAAGCCGGCTCTCGCCCGCGGTGAGCTTCACTGCGTGGGTGCGACGACGCTCGACGAGTATCGCAAGCACGTCGAAAAGGACGCGGCTCTCGCCCGTCGCTTCCAGCCGGTGTTCGTCAGTGAGCCGACGGTCGAGGACACGATCTCGATCCTGCGCGGCCTCAAGGAAAAGTACGAGCTGCACCACGGCATCCGGATCTCGGATTCGGCGCTGGTGTCGGCCTCGACGCTTTCCAATCGCTACATCGCCGACCGCTTCCTGCCCGACAAGGCGATCGACCTGATCGACGAGGCCGCTGCACGCCTGCGCATGGCTGCTGAAAGCAAGCCCGAGGAGCTCGACGAGCTCGATCGGCGCATCATGCAGCTCAAGATCGAGCGTGAGGCGCTGAAGAAGGAATCGGATGACGGCTCCAAGGCCCGGCTCGGCCGGCTGGAGCAGGAACTCGCCGATCTCGAGGAAGAGGCCAATGCGCTCACCACCCGCTGGCAGGCGGAGAAGGAGCGCATGCAGGGGTCGCAGAAGCTCAAGGAAGAGCTCGACAAGGCCCGCACCGATCTCGATCTCGCGCAGCGCCAGGGCAATCTCGCCCGGGCCGGTGAGCTCGCCTATGGCGTGATCCCGGACCTCGAGCGGCGCATCAAGGCGGCCGACGATCCGAATGGTGACGGCAAGCCCGATAACCCGATGGTCGAGGAAGTCGTCCAGCCCACGCATATCGCCCAGGTGGTGAGCCGCTGGACCGGCATTCCGGTCGATCGGATGCTCGAAGGCGAGCGCGAGAAGCTGCTCAACATGGAAGCCGAGCTGGGCAGGCGCGTCATCGGCCAGGCCGAAGCGGTCGAGGCCGTGGCCAAGGCCGTGCGGCGTGCCCGGGCGGGCCTCCAGGATCCGAACCGGCCGATCGGGTCGTTCATGTTCCTCGGGCCAACCGGCGTCGGCAAGACCGAGCTCACCAAGTCGCTGGCTCAGTTCCTGTTCGACGACGAGCACGCCATGGTCCGGCTCGATATGAGCGAGTTCATGGAAAAGCACTCGGTCGCCCGTCTGATCGGCGCCCCTCCGGGCTATGTCGGCTACGACGAGGGCGGGGTGCTGACCGAAGCGGTGCGCCGCCGGCCCTATCAGGTCGTCCTGTTCGACGAAATCGAGAAGGCGCATCCGGACGTGTTCAATGTCCTCTTGCAGGTGCTCGATGACGGCCGGCTGACGGACGGGCAGGGGCGGACGGTCGACTTCCGCAACACGCTCATCATCATGACCTCGAACCTCGGTTCGGAGTACCTGGTGCAGCTCAAAGACGGCGACGAAGCCGAGAATCAGCGCGTGCGCGGGCTTGTCCTCGACGTGGTGAAAGCCTCGTTCCGGCCCGAGTTCGTCAACCGGATCGACGACATCATCGTCTTCCACCGGCTCGAGCGGCAGCATATGGGCGCCATCGTCGACATCCAGCTCGGCCGCCTGCGCCAGCTGCTCAAGGAGCGCGACATCGCCCTCGAGCTCACGCCGGCCGCCCGCGACTGGCTGGCTAATGAGGGCTACGATCCCGCCTACGGCGCCCGCCCGCTGAAGCGCGTCATCCAGCGCGAAGTGCAGGACCGCCTGGCCGAAGAGATTCTCGCTGGGCGAGTCGTGGACGGGCAGACGGTGACGGTCGACACCAAGGACCTCGGGCTCGTGATCCGGCCCGGCGGCTCCGGCGAACACGCGGTGGCGGCATAAGGGTCAGGGGGGGCCGGTCGAGAGACCGGCCCTTTCTTTTCTGCTGAGCGCGGATCCGATCGCTTGTGTCGGGCACATCCCCGACCCACCCACCGGCTGTCACCCCTGCGAAGGCAGGGGTCCATTGCTCAGTGCGCGCCTGCGGCGAGATGGATCCCTGCCTGCGCAGGGATGACAATCGAGCTTGAGGTTGCGGCCCGGGCCCGCCATCGTCCAACCCCCCCCGCAGTTCGCCGCCGCCCAACGCGGATCACTTCCGCTTCGGCGTCTTCGGCTTGGGCAAGGGCAGCGCTGCCGTGGTGACGCGCACCAGTTGCGTCATCCAGTCGGCGTCGTCCCAGCGTTCGCCGGCGATGCGGAAGCTCGGCTTGGCGCCATGGTAGGCCGGCTGCTCGTCGACGGCGTCGCCGAGATAGGCTCGCCCCTCGTCCGTCGGCTTGAGGTAGAACTGGTCGTCGCAGATCAGCGCGACGATGCGGCCATCGCAATAGACGCCGTACTCGCCGAACATCTTGCGTGCCGATACGTCGCCGGCCTCGGCGAGCTGCTCGAGCAGGTAGTCGACTGTGCCTTGCTGGGTGGCCATTCTGGGCTCCTCGAACACTTGCGGCTTGAACTTCAGATGCGCAACGAATAGAACATAACAAGAACAATTGCCAAGAGGAGGCCGTCATGCCGCAGCGCTATGAGATCGACTATATCGAGTTTCCGTCCTCCGACGGGGCGGCGACGAAGGCCTTTTTCGGCAAGGCGTTCGGCTGGGGCTTTACCGACTACGGGCCGGGCTACTTCAGCGTGGACAACGCCGGGATCGACGGGGGCGTCGATATGGGCGAGGGCCGGCCAGCGGCGCCGATGGCGGTGATTCACACCGACGACCTCGAGAAAGCGGAAGCGGATGTGGTCGCGGCGGGCGGCATCATCACCGTGCCGGCCTATGATTTTCCGGGCGGGCGGCGCTTTCACTTTCGCGCCCCGGGCGGAATCGAACTCGCGGTGTGGATCGAACGGGCGTAGGCTTTCCAACAGCTTAGGCCGGGAGGCAGACCGATGAGCGACGGGCAGGCGGCAGGCGGAGGGACATTCTGCCCGCCCCAGAATCGCATCTATGTGCTCGTCGCCGCGATTCTCGCCTCCTCAATGGGCTTTATCGACGGCTCGGTGCTGTCGATCGCGACGCCGGCGATTCGTGCCAATCTGGGCGCCAGCCTCGCAGAGGCGCAGTGGGTGTCGAACGCCTACATGCTCTTCCTGTCGGCGCTGCTGCTGATCGGCGGCGCGGCGGGTGACCGGTTCGGGCTTCGCAACGTCTTCGCACTCGGCATCCTGCTGTTCGTCACGGCTTCGCTGGTCTGTGCCGTTGCGCCGGATCCGGGCTTCCTCATCGCCGCGCGGGCGCTGCAGGGCGTCGGTGCGGCGCTGATGGTACCGGGGAGCCTCGCCATCATCGCCAAGGCGTACCCACGGGCCGAGCGTGGCAAGGCGATCGGGCTCTGGTCCTCGTTTTCGTCGGCGACGACGATCCTGGGGCCCGTGATCGGCGGCTTCGTACTGACGGCGCTGGGCGACTGGAGCTGGCGGCTGGTGTTTGCCATCAACCTGCCGCTCGGCGGCATCGCGCTCGCGCTGCTGTTCACGAAGGTCCCGGCCGATACGCCGGAGGCCGGCCGCAGCCTCGATCTCGTCGGCGGCGTGCTGATCACGCTGGCGCTGTTCGGCATCGCCTACGGCTTTACCGGTGACGGTACCGGCGCGCCAATGCTGAGCCATATCGTCATCTATGTGGGCCTGGGGCTCGCGGCGCTTGCAGCCTTCCTCGTCTGGGAAGCACGCACGTCGGCGCCGATGCTGCCGCTCGGACACTTCAGCAACGTAATGTTCGCCGGCGCGCAGGCGCTGACCTTTGCGCTCTATTTCGCCCTTTCGGCGGTCACGTTCTACCTGCCGCTGACGATCATCGGCGGCTGGGGCGCCAGCGCGGCGGAAGTGTCGATCGCCTTCCTGCCGTTCGGCATCGCCCTGACGCTGCTGTCTTCGACTGCCGGCAAGCTGTCCGACCGGATCGGCCCGGGGCCGATGCTCACCATCGGCGCGGTGATCGTGGCGATCGGTTTCGTGCTGCTTGGCCTGCTCGCGCCCTTGCGCAGCGTGTGGTTCGGCGTCCTGCCGGCGATCATCGTGATGGGCCTCGGGATGAGTGCCGTAGTGTCGCCGCTGTCGACGGCGGTGATGACCTCGGTCGACGATCGGGACACGGGCCTTGCCTCCGGTGTCAACAATGCCGTGGCCCGCGTGGCGGGGCTGCTGGCGGTGGCGTTGATGGGCGGGGTTGCGGCCTATGTGTTCGAGCGGGCGCTCGGGTCCTATGCCGAACTGCCGTTGTATTTCGGCCTCCAGCCCGAATCGCCGATCGATGCGGCGGCGGAAACCGCGCGAGTCGCAGCCAACACCGCCGCGTTCTCGACGATTGCCTACATCAATGCGGTGCTGGCGCTGGTCTCGGCCGCGATCGCCTGGTTCACCCAGGCGAACAGGTGGCGCAAGTCTGGTTGATCGAGGTCTAGTTGATCGAGGCGACGGTGATGGGGGCGGCGTCGCGTTCCATCAGGTCGCGGATCTGGGCGATGGTCTGCTGGAAGGTCGCGTCGTACTGGGCCGGCAGCGACTTGTCGCGCGGCAGCTTTACGCTCAGCGGGTCGACGAAGCGGCCGTTGACCTTGATCTCGAAGTGCAGGTGGTTGCCGGTCGAGTTACCGGTCGAGCCGACATAGCCGATGATCTGGCCCTGCCGCACGCGGACACCGGGCTTGATGCCGTCGGCGATCTTGTTCATGTGGCCATAGCCGGTCTCGAAGCCGTTGACGTGCTTCATTTCGACATAGCGACCATAGCCCGAAACCCACTGCGCCCGTTCGATGACGCCGTCGCCGGCGGCGTAGATCGGGGTATTGCGCGGGGCGGCAAGATCGACGCCCGTGTGCATGCGGCGCGACTTGAAGATCGGATGCACGCGGGAGCCGAAGCGGCTCGCGAGGCGTCCGCCGCCCTGCACCGGCCGGCGGGTCAGGAAGCGCTTGCCGGTCTCGCCTTCCGGATCAAAGAAATCGACAGTGCCGTCATCGGTGCGGAAGCGGAACAGCTCGCGCTTCGTGGTGCCCAGGTTCAGCGCCACGTAGAGCAGTTCCTGGTGGTTCTCGGCGTCCTTCTCGGTTTCGAGAATCTCGATGGAATCGCCGGCGGTGATCTTCTTGGTCAGGTCGATATCGTAGGCGAACATGGCGACGATGCGCTGCGTGATGGCGTCGTCGATGTCGTGCTTGCGCGCCGTTTCCCAGATCGCGCGGTAGACCGAGGGCAGGTTGTTGACGTTGATTTCCTCGGTGTCTTCCTCGGGGAACTCGATCATCGGCGGTTCCTGGCCGATCACGTAGTTGCCGCGGTCGGTCAGCGCCGCGGTAGCGGCATGCCGCACGCCGCCTGCGCGCTGGTCGGGCAGATAGATGCTGAGCCGATGCGGAATCAGCCGCGGCTCATTGCGGGACGGGCCCATCAACAGGCGGAGCTTTGCGCCGGCCGGCACGCTTTCGATCGGCAGCACGTTCTTCAGGCTCACCGCGATCATGTCGTAGGTGCGCTCGTCGAGGCCGTTCTTCAACAGCACGTCCTTGAACGCACCGTTGACGGTAATGACGCGCTCGGAGCGGCCCGGACCCGCCTCGTCGGCGCTCTTGGTCTTGGGAACGATGGACACGTTCTCGGCCACACCGCTCAGGCCGCCATCGGTGACGACACCCAGGTCGCGGATGCCGGTATCGGAGGGAGCGTAGGCGAGGGCGACCTCGGAATCGCCACCGCCTTCCGCGAACAGGTTCTCCACCGTCTGGCGCACGAAGTCGGAGGCGCTCTTGTCGGAGATGGCCGGCGCGGGGACGAACGTCACCGGCAGGGCGGCAGTGCGGATCTGCACCTCGCCCTCCACTTCGGCGCCATAGATGTCAGGATTGGCTGCCTCGTCGGGGTCGCTCGACTCGATCGGCTGGCTGGCATCGATCATGGCGACTGGATCGTAATCCGGGATGTCCTCGGAGAGCGCGGTCGCGGCGGTCGCCAGTGTGGCGCGAACCCGGACGAAGGGCTGCTTCCTGATCAGGGCACGGCCATCCACGGTCTCGCGGATGGAGGCTTCGACGATCTCGAGCTCGGACCGGGTCTTGGCGACGGGGCGAACGCGGTCCCCCTTCACCTGCGATTCCTCGACGATCGCCGCCTCGTCGCCGCGCGTGATCAGCTGCAGCGCCTCGTAAGCGGTCGAGAAGGTGTCCTGGCCCTCGAAGGATACGTAAAGAGCAGCGCCCATGAGCAGCACGGAGGTGAGGCCGGTCATCACCGTGCCGGTGAGCCAGGCAAAGCTCAGCTCGCGCCCATGCGGGATCTCGCCGTCGGTGGATTGCACCGTGAGGGCGGGGCCGTCTTCAAAGCCGCTGGCCTTGAGGAGTGCGGCCGTTCGATTGCGCTGTGCTGGGCTCAACCCCGTTTCCGCCTAAGACTATTCCGCCCCGAGGCCGAAAGCAGTGCCGCGTGCATCCGCGCGAGTCAACTCATCGGCCGCTCGAACAGGTGCCGCGCCAATGCGGCAAAACTAGGCCTCGTGCCAGGTCCAGGCGTTGCGCGGCCCACGGCGGAGGCCGCGTCCTGCGGGCGGCTGGCAGCCAAGAGAGGGGTGGGCGTCGCGGACCCTTTTCGCGCCGACGAAACGCTGTTGAGAAGCCGGGCAGGCGGAAAAGACCGATTCCGCCAGGCAAACCGGGCCTTCCAGCGCGACGCGACAGGCGCTTTTCCACAGGCGGGCGGCCGGGGATGGTCCCCCTTGCAAGCAGGCCGGCGGCACCCCAGATGACACTCCTCGCGCGCGCGTGCTATATACAGCTCCAGCGGGTGTAGGCGGGCCTCGGCGGGGCTGCCACGAAAAATGTCAGATTCGTCATTTTCGGTTGTTGACACCCCAAACCGACCTCCCTATAACCCGCCTCACCGCTGCAGACCACGGCGTCGCAAGACACCAACGAACGCAGCAAGCCTCTGAAAGAACTAAGAAATTTGCTCTTTCAGGTTTTCAGAATTCGGACCTTCCGAAAGATGAAAATAGGGTGTTGACAGACTGAAACGTCTCGAATACAACCCGCCACGTTGACGACGCCGAGCACTTGCTGCTCCCACTGTTCAACGATCACTGAACGGGCAGGTCTGCTGCCGGGCAACCGGAAGAGAGACTACTGTCCGCGAAATTCGGAAGCACCGCTTCCACCGACGCCGCCGTCGAGAGACGCACCCGGGGTCAGCTCTTTGACATTGTGAAGATTGGAAGAAAGAGAAACGTGGACGGCGAGGTTCTTGCGGTCCGGTCGTAAGACCAGACAAAAAGACTTCGACGGTACGTTTCTTGAGGTACATACCATTCACGCAGGCTTCGGCCTGCTGTGTGAGGTGTGTGTCCTCGTCAAGCAAACGTGCATGCGTCGACCAAGTCAGATATCAAACTTGAGAGTTTGATCCTGGCTCAGAACGAACGCTGGCGGCAGGCTTAACACATGCAAGTCGAACGCCCCGCAAGGGGAGTGGCAGACGGGTGAGTAACGCGTGGGAATCTACCTAATTCTACGGAACAACTGAGGGAAACTTCAGCTAATACCGTATACGCCCTACGGGGGAAAGATTTATCGGAATTAGATGAGCCCGCGTAAGATTAGCTAGTTGGTGGGGTAATGGCCTACCAAGGCGACGATCTTTAGCTGGTCTGAGAGGATGATCAGCCACACTGGGACTGAGACACGGCCCAGACTCCTACGGGAGGCAGCAGTGGGGAATATTGGACAATGGGCGCAAGCCTGATCCAGCCATGCCGCGTGAGTGATGAAGGCCTTAGGGTTGTAAAGCTCTTTCAGTGGGGAAGATAATGACGGTACCCACAGAAGAAGCCCCGGCTAACTTCGTGCCAGCAGCCGCGGTAATACGAAGGGGGCTAGCGTTGTTCGGATTTACTGGGCGTAAAGCGCACGTAGGCGGGTCGTTAAGTCGGGGGTGAAATCCTGGAGCTCAACTCCAGAACTGCCTTCGATACTGGCGACCTAGAGTCCGGAAGAGGTGAGTGGAACTCCTAGTGTAGAGGTGGAATTCGTAGATATTAGGAAGAACACCAGTGGCGAAGGCGGCTCACTGGTCCGGTACTGACGCTGAGGTGCGAAAGCGTGGGGAGCAAACAGGATTAGATACCCTGGTAGTCCACGCCGTAAACTATGAGAGCTAGCCGTTGGAGGATTTATCCTTCAGTGGCGCAGCTAACGCATTAAGCTCTCCGCCTGGGGAGTACGGTCGCAAGATTAAAACTCAAAGGAATTGACGGGGGCCCGCACAAGCGGTGGAGCATGTGGTTTAATTCGAAGCAACGCGAAGAACCTTACCAGCCCTTGACATGGTCGGACGGTTACCAGAGATGGTTTCCTTCACTTCGGTGACTGACACACAGGTGCTGCATGGCTGTCGTCAGCTCGTGTCGTGAGATGTTGGGTTAAGTCCCGCAACGAGCGCAACCCTCGCCCTTAGTTGCCATCATTTAGTTGGGCACTCTAAGGGGACTGCCGGTGATAAGCCGGAGGAAGGTGGGGATGACGTCAAGTCTTCATGGCCCTTACGGGCTGGGCTACACACGTGCTACAATGGCGGTGACAGAGGGTTGCTAGGCTGCGAAGTCATGCTAATCCCTAA
>JAESFU010000383.1_pt1 | contig 27843 bp, 40 predicted proteins | sample 9269461 | NCBI WGS metagenome assembly JAESFU01 (sample SAMN14502556, study PRJNA617107) | algae metagenome | isolation source: Stenomitos rutilans HA7619-LM2 and co-occurring heterotrophs from cave walls | place: USA: Waikapalae cave, Hawaii | collected 2009-07-28
ATAGGCAAGCGCGACCGAACCGTCCTTCTTGTACTTCGACGCAAAGGCGAGGCCGGTGCCGAGCGAGACCTGAGCTCCGACGATGCCGTTGCCGCCGTAGAAGCGGTGTTCGTTGGAGAACATGTGCATGGAGCCGCCCTTGCCGGCGGAGAGGCCTCCCTCACGGCCGGTCAGCTCGGCCATAACGCCCTTCGGGTCGAGGCCCATGACCAGCATGTGGCCGTGATCGCGATAGCCGGTGATCTGGGCGTCCTCGCCCTTCTTGCTCGCCATCGTCACGCCGGTGACGACTGCTTCCTGGCCGATATAGAGGTGGCAGAAGCCGCCGATGAGGCCCATGCCGTACATCTGGCCCGCCTTCTCCTCGAAGCGGCGGATGAGCATCATTTCGCGGTAAGCCTCGAGTTCCTGATCCTTGGTGAGTTCGGGGACGTTGGACTGGGCCGATTTGGCCACCGCTTTACGCGCCATGGGCGTTCGCTCCGGGTGTCTGACAAGCAATATGGTTGCGCGCGGGAGGGAGACCGCAGCAAGCCATACTCTAGCGCATGTTCTCGAGAGAAGCGAATCCGCGGTTTCTATGAAGAAACGCAGCTAACGGTCTGCACCAGCTTCGATTTCTGGCGTTAACTCGTCTACAGTTGACGAAGCGTTTGAACCGGATATCGGTTTACCTGTGGCGTCCAGCATGATGACGATGTCGTCCGCGGAGGCCATGGAGAGCAGCGCCCTCGCCCGTTCCGAGACCAGATCCGGATCGAGACGGGTCGTCTGGAAGAGATCGATCCGGTGTCGGTAGGAATCGATCTCGGCCTGGAGGGCCGCCGACTTCGCGCTCAGATCGCCGATTTCCGCCTCGAGCGCATCCTGGCTCTCGATGCCGAACTGGCCGGTGACAACACTGTAGCCGAGATAGCCCTGGAAAGCGACCAAGCCGAGAGCAAGAGCGACATGGCGCCAGAAAGCGGGGCGTTTGAGACGGGTGGGCATGGTGTCCGAAGAGGCTTTGACGGCTCCAATGTAGTTCACGACCGCTTAACAGGCGGTTGCGCATTCTGGCATGGCCGGCTGCGGCGGGGACAGAAATGCGAAGAGCCGCGGCATGCGCTGCCGCGGCCCCTGCTCTATTCGGTGTGGCGGGTATCAGCCCTTGAGGATCGACGTGCCGGCGTAAGTGGCGGCTGCGCCGAGCAGTTCCTCGATGCGGATCAGCTGGTTGTACTTGGCCAGCCGGTCGGAGCGCGACAGCGAGCCGGTCTTGATCTGCCCGCAATTGCAGGCGACGGCGAGGTCGGCGATCGTTGAGTCCTCGGTTTCGCCCGAGCGGTGCGACATCACCGAGGTGTAGCCGGCGCGGTGGGCGGTATCGACGGCGTCGAGGGTCTCGGAGAGCGAGCCGATCTGGTTCACCTTGACGAGGATCGAGTTGGCGACGCCCATCTTGATGCCCGACTTGAGGCGGGCGGTGTTGGTGACGAACAGGTCGTCGCCGACGAGCTGGGTCTTCTTGCCGATCAGGTCGGTGAGGATCTTCCAGCCCTCCCAGTCATCCTCGGCCATGCCGTCTTCGATGGTGATGATCGGGAACTTGTCGACGAGCCCGGCGAGGAATTTTGCATTCTCTTCGGAGGAGAGGGTCTTGCCCTCGCCTTCCATCTCGTACTTGCCGCCCTTGAAGTACTCGGTCGATGCGCAATCGAGGCCGAGATAGACGTCCTTGCCGGCGCTGTAGCCGGCCTTCTCGATCGACTTGACGATGTAGTCGAGCGCCACCTCGGCCGAGCTCAGGTTCGGCGCAAAGCCGCCTTCATCGCCGACATTGGTGTTGTGGCCGTCGGCACCGAGGCTCTTTTTCAACGTGTGGAAGATTTCGGAGCCGATCTGCACGGCATGGGCGATGCTCTCGGCACCGACCGGCAGGATCATGAATTCCTGCATGTCGATCGGGTTATCGGCATGGGCGCCGCCGTTGATGATGTTCATCATCGGCACGGGCAGCACGTGGGCGTTCGGGCCGCCGATGTACTTGTAGAGCGGCAGCGAGCTGGAATCGGCCGCGGCCTTGGCGACGGCCAGCGAGACGCCGAGGATGGCGTTGGCGCCGAGGCGAGACTTGTTCGGGGTGCCGTCAAGCTCGATCAGGGTGCGATCGACGCCGATCTGGTCGAGGGCGTCGAGACCCTGGATCTCGGCGAAGATCTCGGTGTTGACGAAATCGACCGCCTTGGTGACGCCCTTGCCGAGGAAGGGCTTGCCGCCATCGCGGAGCTCCACCGCTTCATGCGCGCCGGTTGAGGCGCCCGAGGGGACAGCAGCGCGGCCAAAACTGCCATCGTCGAGCACCACGTCGACTTCGACGGTCGGGTTGCCGCGGCTGTCGAAGATCTGCCGGCCGGTGACATCGATGATGGTAGACATGCGCTTTGCCCTCAGGTGCAAGGATTCTCGCGACCTTGTTAGACAAGGGCTGTGACACAGTGAAGGGGGCGCAGGGATTATTTTCTGCCCCGCATCAGGCGGCTCGACCGGATCAGTAGCGCTGCCAGATCGCCCGAACGGGGTGACCCAGGGCGTCACCGATCTTGCGAAGGGCGTCGCCGGTCAGTTCGGTGATGTCGGGTTCGCTCACCGAAATCGAGAATCGGGCGAAACCCTGCGGCATGTCGTAGGCCAGATCGTTGAGCGAGGTCGGCTTGCCGCAGCAGGGCACGATGACGCTGAGATCGGCAAAGGCCAGATCTGCAGCCGTGTCCATGGCATCGGCCCACCACTCGCCGATCTCGGTGGCGCAGAACGGGCAGTTCACGCTCTCGAGGTTTTCGCCGGCATCGAAGAACTCGACATCGTCGGTGATGACGGCCTCGATCTCGTCGGAGGTGACCATATCGGCTACGAGGTTGCCGGCGCGATCGGCGGCGGCGTCGCTCGGCTCCCAGGATGGATCGGTGGGGATGAGGACGAGGAAGCTATCGGACATTAGGGGCTTCTACTTTGGCGTTGTCGACGAGCCAGGCGACGGCTTCCTTCACAGCTTCCAGCGAGGAGTAGCGCGGGGCAAAGCCTAGCAGGCGGCGGGCCTTGTCCATCGAGTGATTTGGACTGCGAATGATATGTTCCCAGGTGGCATGGGCTTCGCTCTCGTTCTGGCCGAGCTTCCAGGTGTCGTAGGGTTGGTAACTCAGGCGCGGCTCGCGGCCGAACCAGCGATACATGGCCTCGGCGTAGCCGCGCAGGTTCACCGCCTGGGGCGAGACAGCGTTGAAGGCTTCGCCGATGGCGGTGGAGCGGCTGGCGATGATGGCCATGACGAGGGCAGCGAGATCGTCGGCGTGGACGTGGTGGATGGTTTCGAGGCCGAAATTGGGAAGGGCGAGTTCCTCGCCGCGAGCGATCTTCGAGAAGACGTCCGGGTTGAAGTGGCCGGCCGGGTTCAACGGAGCCCAGCCGGGGCCGACGATGTGGCCGGGGCGGAAGACGGTGGCGGGGAAGTTGCGGCGGCGGGCTTTGTCGAGCAGGTAGGTCTCGATTGCGGCCTTCTGCGTCCCGTAGTCCCCGAAGGGGTTGAGCGGCTGATCCTCGGTGGCGGGCACGGCGGTGTTGTGGCCGTAGACCCAGATGGTGCCGCAGTGGATGAAATGCTGGACGCGGCCGCGCAGGGCCTCGACCAGATGTTTTGCGCTCTCGAGGGTGAAGCAGATCATGTCGACGACGATGTCGGGCTCGAGCGCGGCGATGGCCGCGCCGAAGCTGCCATCGGTTTCGGCGGCGGCGCGATCGATGCTGACGGTGTCGACGGCGGCCCAGGCGGCATTCGGGCTGTAGGGTGCGGCGCGGCCACGGGAGACGTTGATGACCTGATGGCCTGCCTCTACGAGGCGCGGCACGAGATAGGTCCCGACATGGCCGCTGCCACCAATGATCACGACTTTCGACACGCTTCCCTCCCGCGCTGACGTGACCTCTCTACCGCAGCGGCGGACGCGGGGCGATACGACGGATGTGCTAAAACGCCCGACGGCCATCGGCCTCGGGGTTTGCTCGGTGTTGCCGCTTCCGAAGGCGCGGCATGGGCGGGACTTCGTCCCTATTATGCCGGTCTACCGGCTCAGTGGTCGGTGGGACTGTCGCCCCGCCCATTGCGAAGGGATTTTTGGTGTTCGGCACCACGAAGCGATGCAGGAACCGCCCACCCCAGACGCGACGGCTCGCCCCTGGACCCAGCCCGCTCCGCGATGCCCCGTCGGCACCTCGCATCGAAGCGGTGCATGCAGTATAAGGCCCGCCCCGCGGGCGGGGATAAGTGGGCGAGGAGGGGTGAAAATGGACGTGTTGCCGCTGGAAGCGCTGGGCGAGCGGATCATGATCTGCGGGCCGTCCAACGCCGGAAAATCGACGTTGGCGGTGGCGCTGGCGCGAAGGCTTGGTTGCGAAGCCTTTCACCTCGATCTGTTCCGACACCTGCCCGACACCGACTGGGTGCAGCGGAGCGATGTGGAGTTCGCGGCGCTGCACGACGCCGCGATCGTCAAGGATCGGTGGGTGATGGACGGCAACTATTCGCGCCTCATGCCGCAGCGGTTTGCACGGGCAACGGGGATCATCCTCCTGGGCGACGATCGCTGGTCCCAACTTCCTGCGCTACTTGAACCGAACGCTGTTCGAGAAGCGGTCGCGGCCGGGCTCGCTGGCCGGCGACAAGGACAGCATCAAGTGGGAGATGGTGCGCTGGATCCTGATGGTGCAGCCGAAGAACCGCAAGCGCGATGCGGATCGGCTGCGCGCCGCGGGCCTGCCGCTGGTCGAACTCAAGTCGATGGGTGAACTGAACGGGCTGTACAGGGCGTGGGGACTGGAGAGGTAGGTTGGCCGGGGCAACCCTCCACCGGCCTCACGTTCCCTCCACTCCTGCTAGACGCCGCGGCGGCCGAAGGGCTTGCGGGCTGGAAGATCGCGGCGAAACCGGGAAACATCGGCGACGACCGGAGCTGCCGCCGACGGAGCATAGACCGGCTCCAGCTCGTCAAACTCCTCGACACCACGCCGGCGCGGCCACGGCGCTCCCAGTCCGAGCCAGAGCAGCGGCACGGCGACTGCGCCGGCAATTGCGATAAGCTTTGGATATGTCGCAGACCGGTTCTCGTATGAGACCTGCGTCGGGTCGGCTGGATTCTGCCGTAACGCCAATATGTCACCGACGGCTGGCGGCGTGTTCTTGATATAGTGCAGCGACATCTCAATGGTGCTGGTCGCATCGGCACGCTCGACCTCAACCGCGCCGGAATAGATGTGGCTGACGCTCCAGGTCTTGTCGGCATGCACCGCCTTGAACGCGTCGACCAGTTCGCAGGGAAGCTCCTTGCTGTATCTGGTCTTGGTGAGGATGTCGTACTCGGTCGCCTTGAGCATGCAGCTCTCGACGATGGACAGGATGCGCCCCTGCGCTGGCAGCCAGCTGCCCTCGGTGGCGCTCTTCATGACACCACCAACCGCAATCAACGCGGCCACGATCCCAAATGAAAACATGCCTACGCGAATTGCCACCACCTGCCCCCAAGCACACGCACGCTTTCTCGCACGCATGTGCGTAGTAGCCGGAAGTCAATCTGGCGCGACCAACAGTCGATGGAAGAGTTAGCGAGGTCTAAGCCTTGGCTTAGGACCGGTGCTTGTGGTCGCCCCGTCCACAGCTTCGCTGGCCCCTCCCATCCCCCGCGTCGCGGGGGAGGATCCGCGGAGAGGCCGGTGGCTAGGCCTTCGGCATAGGCTTGGTGATGATGCCCAGCCGAACCGCGCTTTCGGCGGAGGCCAGCACGGCATCCTTGGCCGTGATGTAGGGACGACCGAGCAGGCCGACGCTCTTGGTGGTGTCGTAGTGCTTCTCGTTGCCGATGTCGTTGATGATCTGGCGCACCGGGCCACCGAGCATGGCGACGATCTTGATGATCCAGTCGGGCGCGTGCTTCTCGGTTATCGGCCAATCCGGGTAGGCCGGGCGGAGGATGTCGGCGACGGCGTGGAACGGCAGGTATTCGGCCGTCGCCATGTAGCGCTCGCCGATCGATGCGGGGTTCTCGAGCGCGCGGACATGGAGCGCGGCGACGTCGCGAACGTCGACCACGGCAAAGCCGTTCGAGGGCATGGCGGCAGTGCGGCCGGCGAGGAGCCCGGTGGCGAGGCCGATCGAGATCGAGGCGTCCTTGTCGACGGCCGGGCCGAGGATGGCGCCGGGATGGATGGTGGTGAGCTCCATCCCGTGTTCCCTGGCATAGGCCCAGGCGTTGCGCTCGGCGGTGGTTTTGCCGATGCAGTAGGCCCAAGTGTATTTCAGGTTCTCGAACCTTGTCATGTAGGTCTCGTCGTAGACGCGCTTGCCGGTGGTGTGGCCGTGGCCATAGCCGACCGTGGCGACCGACGACGTCATGATCACGCGCTTGATGCCGGCGGCGTTGGCGAAGCGCAGCACGCGGGCGGTGCCTTCGACGGCCGGGCGGATGACGAGGCTCTGGTCCTTTGGCTCGTCGGCGCGGATGGCGGCGGCGACATGCATCACGGCGGTAACGCCTGCCATGGCCTCGGCCCAGCCCTTGTCGTCGAGGAGGTCGGCCTCTACCAGTTCGAGCCGGGACAGCGCCGCATCGCCCGTCTGGGTGGCGACGCCGGCGCGGACTTCGTCGGCGCGAGCGAGCGAACGGATGGTGCCGCGCACCGGGTAGCCGGCCTCGAGCAGCTGGATCACCACCCATTTGCCGACGAAGCCGGTGGCTCCGGTTACGAGGATCAGTCCCTTGTCGGCCATGTGCGTCCCCTGCCCTGCTCATCCGGGCTCGGAGGCCCCATCGACTGGTCGGAGTGACGGGAAATGGTCGAGGCGTCAACGGAAAAGACGCCAAGCCAGTTACAGGTCAGCCCATGCCCGCCGGGCATCGGAGTAAAGCTCGAAGTCCGCACGATAGTGGCGGGCAATGAAGTCGGCGACCGGAGGATGGCCCAGGACAACCGCTGCCAGCGGATTGCCCGGCTGATGGTAGCGGAATGACAGCTGCGCCATGGAGCGCCTCAGGGGCGTGCGGCGCAGGTGTGCCGCCATCTGATCGAGGAAGCGACCGCGCAGGCCGGCGGACGGCCGCGTGGCGACGTTGTGCCTGTCGATCTGCAGGTGAAGATTGAAACGCGCTGCCATAATCGCCGGCAAGGCACGGCTCAGGCAATCGAGGGGGATGAGCTCGTCAACCAGCCGCTGGGTGCCAAGAGCGACATAGGTCGACTGCGGGGCGAAATGCACGACCGCCGGCTCGTACTGGTCGCCCTGGACCGACACGAGCTCGATCGCCAGTTCGGCCTCGTGCAGCATCCTGGACGGCCGCATGGTCGATATCTCGGCACGGGAGCGACGTCGGACCTGCATGAGGCGGTAGTACAGGCTCGACACGAAGCGCTCGTTCGGATCCCGGACAACCGCAAAGGTCCAGTAGCGGGCGAGTTTTTCGTACTCAGCGGGAAAATGGTCGCGGATCGTCTGGGGCGCCAGATGCGCCATATCGAGCTTGCCCTGCCCGGGTACAGTCCGCAGCCCATGGAACTCGCCGCCGGAACTGTCGTAGGGCGCGAGCGCCTGACGGACGCTGGTTCCGCCGTTCTTGGGGATGTGCAGGAAGGCAAAGCGGTGGGTGTCGTTGATGATCAATGGGCTAGGTCCGAAAACGAAAGGGGGCGGCCAACGGCCACCCCCAACGCATAACGTTTTCGAAAAGCTCCCCGAGGTCAAGCCGCGGCGGCTTCGTCCTCGATGTCGCGCGCTTCGACCGGGCCGGAATCGAGGCCCTTGGCGTCGGGATCGCGGTCGACCAGCTCGATCACCGCGAGAGCGGCGTTGTCGCCGTAGCGGAAGCCGGCCTTGAGTATGCGGACGTAGCCGCCCTGGCGTTCCTGGTAGCGCGGGCCGAGGACACCGAACAGCTTCTGCACCTGGGTCTCGTCGCGCATCTGGGCGATGGCCTGGCGACGAGCGTGCAGGTCGCCGCGCTTGCCCAGCGTGATCAGCTTTTCGACGATCGGACGCAGTTCCTTGGCCTTGGGCAAGGTGGTCACGATCTGCTCGTGCTTGATCAGCGAGGCAGACATGTTGGCGAACATGGCCTTGCGGTGGGCCGAGGTCCGGTTGAGCTTACGGTTCGTATTACCGTGGCGCATTTTGTTACTCCCTAAGGCCCGGGCGTCTCACGACGGGCGGTTAGCGGCTGTGTTGGGCCGGCTTAATAATGATCTTCGTAGCGCTTGGCCAGATCGTCGATGTTCTCAGGCGGCCAGTTCGGCACGTCCATGCCGAGATGGAGACCCATCTGGGCGAGAACTTCCTTGATCTCGTTGAGCGACTTGCGACCGAAGTTCGGGGTGCGGAGCATCTCGGCTTCGGTCTTCTGGATGAGGTCGCCGATGTAGACGATGTTGTCGTTCTTGAGGCAGTTGGCCGAACGGACCGACAGCTCGAGCTCGTCGACCTTCTTGAGCAGCGCCGGGTTGAAGGCGAGTTCCGGGACGACGTCCTGGGCCTTCTCCTTGGTGGGCTCTTCGAAGTTGACGAAGACCGACAGCTGGTCCTGCAGGATACGCGCGGCATAGGCCACGGCGTCTTCCGGCGAGATGCCGCCATTGGTCTCGACGGTCAGCGTCAGCTTGTCCTTGTCGAGGCTTTCACCGGCACGGGTCGCATCAACCTTGTAGGAGACGCGGCGGACCGGGGAGAACAGCGCATCGACCGGGATGTAGCCGATCGGAGCATCGTCGGGACGGTTCTTGTCGGCCGCGACGTAGCCCTTGCCGGTGTTGACGGTGAACTCGATGTTGATCTCGGCGCCGTCGTCGAGGTGGCAAATGACGAGCTCGGGGTTCAGCACCTCGATATCGCCCGACACCTTGATGTCGCCGGCATAGACTGCGCCCGGGCCCTGCTTGTTGAGGGTCAAGCGCTTGGGGCCGTCGCCGGCCATCTTGATGGCGATTTCCTTGACGTTCAGAACGAGGTCGGTAATGTCCTCGCGTACGCCCGGAAGCGACGAGAATTCGTGCAGGATGCCGTCGATCTGGATCGCGGTGACGGCCGCGCCCTGGAGCGAGGAAAGCAGCACGCGGCGCAGGGCGTTGCCGAGCGTCAGGCCATAGCCGCGCTCAAGCGGTTCCGCTACGACGGACGCGATGCGGGCGTTCCCGCTGTCCCCGACGATGTCCAGTTTGGTCGGCTTGATGAGTTCCTGCCAGTTCCGCTGGATGGTCACGGTGGTGTCCTTTCAAATGGGCGGTCCGCCTAACCGCCTGTCCAAAGCAATGTCCCTATCCCGGCGCGAGTGCGCGCGCCGGGAGATCTACCGTGACGCGGGTTAGACGCGGCGGCGCTTGCGCGGCCGGCAACCGTTGTGCGGGATCGAGGTGACATCGCGGATGCTGGTGACGTTGAAGCCAGCAGCCTGCAGCGCGCGAAGCGCCGATTCACGACCCGAACCGGGACCACGAACTTCGACCTCGAGGGTCTTCATGCCGTGTTCCTGGGCCTTGCGGGCCGCATCTTCAGCCGCAACCTGGGCGGCATACGGGGTCGACTTGCGCGAACCCTTGAAACCCATCACGCCCGAGGACGACCACGAGATCGTGTTGCCCTGCACATCGGTGATGGTGACCATGGTGTTGTTGAACGACGCATTCACATGCGCCACGCCATTGGTGATGTTCTTACGTTCCTTGCGCTTTACGCGCGCGCCTTCAGGCTTTGCCAATTTGCTTCCTCAGTTCGATATCGACGCTGCCGTAGTTCCAGCAGCTACATCGGGATGACGGAGAGGTGCTCCGCGACCCCGGATTACTTCTTCTTGCCGGCGATCGGCTTGGCCGGACCCTTGCGGGTACGAGCATTGGTGTGGGTGCGCTGGCCACGGACCGGCAGGCCCTTGCGGTGGCGCAGGCCACGGTAGTTGCCCAGGTCCATGAGCCGCTTGATGTTCATCGCCACGTTGCGGCGAAGATCACCCTCGACCGTGTAGTCGCGGTCGATGGTCTCGCGGATCTGGATCACCTCGGCGTCGGTGAGGTCGTTGACACGACGCTCGGCCGGGATGCCCACTTTCTCGGTGATGTCCTTGGCGAACTTCGGGCCGATGCCGTGGATATACTGCAGCGCGATCACTACGCGCTTGTTGGTCGGGATGTTGACGCCAGCAATACGAGCCACGTCCGCTCTCCTTTAGTCGGCGGGCAAACCCGCTCGATTGATAACGACAAGGGACCGGACTCCGGACCCCCACTCAACTGAGGAACCGAATCCAGTCCATAAATCCATGAGACTGGCGCGGTTCATAGGGACATGGACCGGCAGAGTCAACTGCCAAGGCCCCTGCCCCGGATATACAAGCTATGCGAGTGCCTCGCGGATCGCAGCGGTCACGTCTTCGACGGGGTCCATCCCGTCTACCGTCTTCAGCAGACCCTTGGCCCGGTAGAAGTCGACGAGCGGAGCGGTGTCGCGCTTATAGACCTCGAGCCGGTTGCGGATCACTTCCGGATTGTCGTCCGGACGATTGCTTTCCTTGGCACGGTTGATGACGCGCGCCACGAGGATCTCGGCATCGGCGGTGAGTTCGATCACCGCGTCCAGGCCCATGCCCTTTTCGGTCAGCATGCCGTCGAGGGCCTGCGCCTGCGGGATGGTGCGCGGGAAGCCGTCGAGGACGAAACCGGCCTTGCAGTCGTCCTTGTCGAGCCGCTCGGAAACGATGCCGTTGACGATATCGTCCGAGACGAGGTCGCCGCGATCCATCACTTCCTTGGCGGCCATACCCATCGGGGTCTTGGCGGCAATGGCCGAGCGCAGGATATCGCCGGTCGAAAGCTGCGGGATGCCGTAGCTGTCGATCAGGATCTTGGCCTGCGTGCCCTTGCCCGCACCCGGTGGCCCCAGCAGGATCAACCTCATTTACGCTTGCCCCCAAGCCGCGAACGCTTCACCAGGCCCTCATACTGCTGCGCAATCAGATGGCTCTGGATCTGCGTAACCGTATCGAGCGTCACCGTGACCATGATCAGCAACGAGGTGCCGCCGATGAACTGGCTGACGGCCAGCTGGCTGTGGATCAGCTCGGGAATGAGCGCCACCACCGTGAGGTAGAGGGCGCCAATGACCGTGATACGCGTCAGCACGTAGTCGATGTACTGGGCCGTACGCTCACCCGGACGGATGCCCGGAATGAAGCCGCCCGAGCGCTTCAGGTTATCAGCCGTATCCTGCGGGTTGAACACGATCGAGGTGTAGAAGAAGGCGAAGAAGATGATCAGGACGGCGAACAGCACGAGATAGAGCGGCTGGCCACGGCCGAGCAGAGCGGCAGTCACCTGCAGCCACTGCGGCGCATCGCCCTGGGCGGCGAACGACGCGATGGTCGCCGGCAGCAGCAGGAGCGAGGAACCGAAGATCACCGGGATGACGCCCGAGGTGTTCAGCTTTAGCGGCAGGTGCGAGGTGTCGCCCTGGAACATCTTGTTGCCGACCTGGCGCTTTGGATACTGGATCAGCAGCCGGCGCTGGGCGCGTTCGAAGAACACGATGATCGCAATCACGATGATGGCGAGGGCCGGCAGACCGAAGGCCCAGAAGCCGCTGATCGAACCCTGACGGGTCAGCTCGAGGGTCTGGACGACTGTGGTCGGCAGGTTGGCCACGATACCCGCGAAGATGATCAGCGAGATACCGTTGCCGATGCCGCGCGAGGTGATCTGCTCACCCAGCCACATCAGGAACATGGTACCGCCGACCAGGGTGATGACGGTCGACAGGCGGAAGAACCAACCTGGATCGAGCACGACGCCCTGGCTCGCCTCGAGGCCGACCGCGATGCCATAGGCCTGGACGGCACAGAACACGACCGCCAGATAGCGGGTGTACTGGTTGAGCTTGCGGCGGCCGCTCTCACCTTCCTTGCGCATCGCCTCAAGGCGGGGCGAGGCGGTGGTGATGACCTGCACCACGATCGAGGCGGTGATGTAGGGAATGAGGTTGAGTGCAAAGATCGCCATGCGCTGCACGGCACCGCCGGCGAACATGTCGAACATGCCCAGGATGCCCTGCTGCGCGCCCGCGAAGGTCTGCGCGTAGGCATCGGGGTCGATGCCGGGCAGCGGGATATAGGTCCCGAGCCGGTAAACAAGAAGCGCACCCAGTGTGAACCAGATGCGCTGCTGTAGGGCCTTCGCCTTGGCGAAGGTCCCGAAGTTCAGATTTTTGGCCAGCTGTTCGGCTGCGGACGCCATAATCGCTCCCTATGGCTTCAAGGCCAGGTGCGCTCGAAACGCTGAGACGGCAGAGATCCGCTTCCCGGCGCTACAAACCAGAAGAAGGGCGCACTCAACCGCTCGGCCGAGTGCACCCGTACCGAGATATTACTCGGCGCGCGGAGTCTTCTTCCACGGCGCCTTGGCCGGGATGATATCGATCTTGCCACCAGCCGATTCAATGGCTGCGGTGGCGCCGGCGGTCGCATGGTTGACCTTGAAGGTCACCTTGGACGCCTTGAAGCCGGACGAACCGATGAGGCGGACGCCGTCCTTGGCGCGACGGATGACGCGAGCTGCGATCAGCGCGTCGGCGTCGATGACGGCCTTGGCGTCGAGCTTGCCGCTGTCGATGTAGGCCTGCAGGCGATCGATGCGGACCTCGTTCCAGTCACCCGGATTGAGCGCATTGAAGCCACGCTTGGGCATACGCATGTGGAGCGGCATCTGGCCGCCTTCGAAGCCGTTGATGGCCACGCCCGAGCGCGCCGTCTGGCCCTTGCCGCCGCGGCCGCCGGTCTTGCCGACGCCCGAGCCGATACCACGGCCGACGCGAACGCGCTTCTTGTTGGCGCCCGGGTTGTCCCGGAGTTCGTTCAAACGAGTCATTGCTCTCGTCCTTACTTTGCGTCGACGACGCGCACGAGGTGCGGGATCTTGTTGATCATGCCGCGGACTTCGGGCGTGTCCTTGAGGGTGGACTGCTTGCGGATCTTGTTGAGCCCGAGACCGATCAGGGTGGCACGCTGGTCGCCGGGGCGACGCGACGGGCTCGCGATCTGCTCGAGGGTGATGGTCTTGTCGGCCATTCTAGCTACTCCTCAGCCCGCAATCAGGCTTCAGCGGTCTCGCCACGACGGGCCTGCAGGTCGGAGACCTTGAGGCCGCGACGAGCGGCAACCGAACGGGGGCTGTCGACGCGCTTGAGCGCATCGAAGGTGGCCCGCACCATGTTGTACGGGTTGGCAGTGCCCTGCGACTTGGCGACGATGTCGTTGACGCCCAGCGTCTCGAACACGGCGCGCATCGGGCCGCCGGCGATGATGCCGGTGCCGGGGACGGCTGCACGCAGGATGACCTTGCCGGCGCCGTGGTGACCCACGACGTCGTGGTGCAGCGTGCGGGCTTCGCGCAGCGGCACGCGGATCATCTGGCGCTTGGCCTGCTCGGTCGCCTTGCGGATGGCCTCTGGCACTTCACGCGCCTTGCCATGACCGAAGCCGACGCGGCCCTTCTGGTCGCCGACCACAACGAGGGCGGCGAAGCCGAAACGACGGCCACCCTTCACCACCTTGGCAACGCGGTTGATGTGGACCAGGCGATCCACAAACTCGCTATCACGCTCTTGAACGTCTCTCATGATAATTCCTTCCGCGCGATCAGAACTGGAGGCCGGCTTCGCGAGCCGCGTCGCCGAGGGCCTTCACACGGCCGTGGTAAATGTAGGCGCCGCGATCGAACACGACCTCGGTGACCTTGGCGGCAAGACCGCGCTCGGCGATCAGCTTGCCAACGGTGGCCGCAGCCTCCGAGGTCGCGCCGTTCTTGAGCGAAGCCTTCACGTCCTTGTCGATGCTCGAAGCCGCAGCGAGCGTACGGCCCGAAGCGTCGTCGATGATCTGTGCGTAGATATTCTTGTCGGTGCGGTGCACGCTGAGGCGAGGACGGCCTTTGGAATTGGCCTTGAGCGCCTTGCGAACGCGCGCCTTGCGGCGCTCAGCACCTTTGAGGCTGATGGGCATCTCGTGCGCTCCTTACTTCTTCTTGCCTTCTTTGCGGGCGACGAATTCGCCCACATAACGCACACCCTTGCCCTTGTAGGGCTCCGGCGGACGCCAGCCGCGGATATCCGCAGCGACCTGGCCAACCTGCTGCTTGTCGACGCCGGTGACCACAACTTCGGTCTGGGTCGGGGCAGCGATCGTGATCCCCTTGGGGGTCTCGAACACGACTTCATGGCTGAAGCCGAGCGAGAGCTTGAGATCCTTGCCCTGCATGGCGGCGCGGTAACCCACGCCCTGGATGGCGAGCTTCTTTTCGAAACCCTTGTCGACGCCGATCACCATGTTGTTGATCAGCGCACGGGTGGTCCCCCAGGCAGCGCGAGCTTCCTTGCTGTCATCGGCCGGCTCGATGACGATGCCGTCATCGGTCTGCTTGGCGTTCACGATATCCATGAGCGTCAGCGACTGCTCGCCCTTCGGCCCCTTTGCGGTGACCGTGCGATCGGAGATCGTGACGGTGACGCCACTGACCTTCGCGATCGGCTTTTTGCCTGTACGGGACATTCTATCTTACTTCCTTCGGAGTAATCGTCACACCGACGGCTTCAAGGCCAGGGCCTTAGAAGACGCGGCAGAGTACCTCACCACCCAGGTTCTGGGCCTTGGCTTCGTGGTCGGCCATCACGCCCTTGGGGGTCGACAGGATCGACACGCCAAGACCGTTCGCGACGGACGGGATGTTCTTGACCGACGCATAGACACGGCGGCCGGGACGCGAGACACGCTCGATCGTCCGGATCACCGGCTGGTTGTCGGAATACTTCAGCTCGATATCGAACTGCGGCATGCCGTTATCGAGGGTGCTTTCCGAGAAACCACGGATGAAGCCTTCCGACTTCAGCACTTCGAGAACGCGGGCCCGCAGGGTCGAGGCCGGGGTCTGGACCACATCGCGACGACGCAGCTGCGCGTTGCGGATGCGGGTCAGCATATCGCCGATCGGATCAGAGATCGCCATGGTGTTCTCTCCTTACCAGCTCGACTTCACGAGGCCCGGGATGAGGCCGAGGCTGCCCAGCTGACGCAGGGCGATACGGCTCATCTTGAGCTTGCGGTAGTAGCCGCGCGGGCGACCGGTGACTTCGCAGCGGTTATGCACGCGGTTCTCGGCCGAATTGCGCGGCAGAGCGGCGAGCTTGAGCTGGGCCTTGAAGCGATCCTCGAGCGAAAGGCTCTGGTCCATCACGACCGCCTTCAGCTTGGTCCGCTTGGCGCCGTACTGCTTGGCCAGGCGCTTGCGCTTGTTGTTCTTTTCGATGGAGCTGGTCTTTGCCATGTCCGTGTCCTTCTCTCTTCCGTTACTGCCGGAAGGGGAAATTGAAAGCCTTGAGCAGCGCGCGGGCTTCGTCGTCCGTCTGCGCAGTGGTGCACACGATGATATCCATGCCCCAGGCCTGATCGATCTGATCAAAGTTGATCTCGGGGAAGATGATGTGCTCCTTGATGCCCATGGCGTAGTTGCCACGACCATCGAACGAGTTCGGGTTCAGCCCGCGGAAGTCACGAACGCGCGGCAGTGCGATGTTCACCAGACGGTCGATGAACTCGTACATGCGCGCCTTGCGCAGGGTGACCTTGACGCCCAGCGGCATGTCTTCGCGGACCTTGAAGCCGGCGATGGACTTGCGCGCATGGGTGATGACCGGCTTCTGGCCGGCGATCTTTTCGAGATCCGCCGCGGCAGCGCGCACCTTCTTGGTGTCGTTGACCGCTTCGCCGACGCCGATGTTCAGCACGACCTTGTCGAGCTTGGGCGCCTGCATGACGTTCTTGTAGCCAAACTCTTCGATGAGCTTGGCCTTGATGGTCTCGTCGTACTGGGTACGGAGACGCGGGACGTAGACGGTATCAGCCATCGATCGAGTCTCCGGTCGACTTGGCGACGCGCACCTTGGTGCCGTCAGCGTTGACTTTGAAGCCGACACGGGTCGCCTTGCCATTGGCATCGGCCACCGCGAGGTTGCTCAGGTGGATCGGCGCGGCCTTGGTGAAGATGCCGGCATCCTGGCTCGCGGTCTGCTTGGTGTGGCGACGCACGAGGTTGATGCCGGTGACCACGGCGCGGGTCTCATCGGGGATGACGCGCTCGACGGTACCCGTCTTGCCCTTGTCCTTGCCGGCGAGAACGACGACCTTGTCGCCCTTCTTGATCTTGGCAGCCATCACAGCACCTCCGGCGCGAGCGAGATAATCTTCATGTGGTTCTTGGAACGCAGCTCGCGCGGCACTGGCCCGAAGATACGGGTGCCGATCGGCTCGGCCTGATTGTTGATCAGGACGGCGGCGTTGCGGTCGAAGCGGATGATGGTGCCATCGTCACGACGCACGGGGAACGCGGTCCGAACGACCACGGCCTTCATCACCTGGCCCTTCTTCACGCGGCCACGCGGGATAGCGTCCTTGACCGAGACAACAATGATATCGCCCACCGAGGCGTACTTGCGGTGCGAACCGCCGAGTACCTTGATGCACATGACACGACGCGCGCCGGAATTGTCGGCAACGTCGAGGTTGGACTGCATCTGGATCATGGCTTGATGCCTTCTAAGTTCGGGGTCTGCCTACGCGGCGAGCCCTAAATTCCGGTTTACGCGGAGGGCTTTAGAACCCAACGCTTGTTCTTCGAAATCGGCGCCGATTCCTCGATCCAGACGACATCCCCAACCTTGGCCACATTGGCCTCGTCATGGGCATGATACTTCTTGGACCGGCGCACGGTCTTCTTCATCACCGGGTGGGTGAAAGCGCGGTCGACGCGCACCACCACGGTCTTGTCGTTCGTGTCGGAGACCACGGTCCCCTGCAAAACGCGCTTGGGCATCGGTTTCTCCTTACTTCGCTGCGGCTTTTTGGCCGAGCACGGTCTTGACCCGCGCGATCTCGCGGCGGACTTCCTTGACGCGGGCCGGCTTTTCCAGCTGCTGGGTAGCGCGCTGGAACCGCAGGTTGAACTGCTCTTTCTTCAGCCCGAGGAGCTGATCCTTCAGCTCGTCCGGGGTCTTGGCGCGAAGGTCGGCAGCGCCGCTGCTCTTCACTTCGGTCTTTTTGGGTGCACGTGCCATGGCGATCAATCCGCAATGCGGGTGACGACCCGCGTGATGATCGGAAGCTTCATGGCGCCTAGGCGCAGAGCTTCCTTGGCGACGTCCTCGGGGACGCCGTCGATTTCGAACAGGATGCGGCCCGGCTTGACGCGCGCCGCCCAGAACTCGACCGAACCCTTACCCTTACCCATGCGGACTTCGGTCGGCTTCTTGGAAACCGGCAGGTCCGGGAACACGCGGATCCAGACGCGACCGGCGCGCTTCATCTCGCGGGTGATGGCACGACGAGCCGCCTCGATCTGGCGGGCAGTGACGCGCTCGGGCTCCTGGGACTTCAGGCCGTACTGGCCGAAAGCGAGGTCGGTGCCACCCTTGGCATTGCCATGGATGCGGCCCTTGTGCGCCTTGCGGAACTTGGTGCGTTTTGGTTGCAGCATTTATCTATGCCTTCTTAGTTCGCGTTGTCGCGCTCGCGGTCGCGACGGCTCGGGCGATCGCCACGATCCTCGCGGTCGCTGCGCTCGCGACGCTGACCACCATCACCCGGGCCGGCTTCCGTCGCACGGCGCTCGTGCGCCGACGGATCGTGCTCGAGCACTTCGCCCTTGAAGATCCACACCTTGATGCCGATGATCCCGTAGGTCGTGTGGGCTTCGGCCGTGCCGTAGTCGATGTCGGCACGCAGGGTGTGCAGCGGCACGCGGCCTTCGCGGTACCATTCAGTACGAGCGATGTCGGCACCACCGAGACGGCCACCGACGTTGACGCGGATGCCACCGGCGCCCATGCGGATCGCGGTCTGCACGGCGCGCTTCATGGCGCGACGGAAGGCCACGCGGCGCTCCAGCTGCTGGGCAATGCCCTGCGCGACGAGGTTCGCATCGGTTTCCGGCTTGCGCACTTCAACGATGTTGATGTGCACTTCGCTGTCGGTGAACTTCTTCACCTTGGCGCGGATCTTGTCGATGTCAGCGCCCTTCTTGCCGATCACGATGCCCGGGCGGGCAGTGTGGATCGACACGCGGCACTTGCGGTGCGGACGCTCGATGACGATCTTGGAAACCGCGGCCTGCTTCAGGTCTTCCATCAGCGTTTCGCGGATCTTGAGGTCTTCCTGCAGCAGGTTGCCGTACTCGGCGCCGTCGGCGTACCAACGGCTGTCCCAGGTGCGGTTGATGCCAAGGCGCAGACCGATCGGGTTGATCTTCTGACCCATTATGCGGTCTCCTCAACTTGGCGAACCACGATGGTGAGGTTCGAGAACGTGTGCTCGAGGCGAGCAGCGTGGCCACGACCGCGCGCCATGAAGCGCTTCATGATCAGGCCGTTGCCGACATAGGCTTCCGCGACCACCAGGCTATCGGGATCGAGGCCGTGGTTGTTCTCGGCGTTGGCGATGGCGCTCTCGAGCGTCTTCTTGACCGCACCCGAGACGCGCTTGCGCGAGAACTCGAGCTCGGCAAGGGCCTTGTCGACCTTCTTGCCGCGGATCATGGCCGCCACGAGGTTGAGCTTCTGGCCCGAGGTGCGAAGCATGCGGAGAACCGCCTTGGCCTCGTTGTCCTTGAGCGCGCGCTGAGTTTTCGGCTTGCTCATGTTACTTCCTCTTGGCCTTCTTGTCGGCCGCGTGACCGTAGTAGGTCCGGGTCGGCGCGAACTCGCCGAACTTGTGGCCGATCATTTCTTCGTTGACCGACACCGGCACATGCTTGTGGCCGTTGTGGACGCCGAAGGTCAGGCCGACGAACTGCGGCAAGATCGTGGACCGGCGGGTCCAGATCTTGATGACTTCATTACGGCCGCTCGAACGGGACGTCTCTGCCTTCTTGAGCAGATAGCCATCGACGAACGGGCCCTTCCAGACTGAACGCGACATGGCTTAGCGGCCCTTCTTGAGGTGACGCGAGCGGACGATGAACTTGTCCGTCGACTTGTTTGAACGGGTCTTCTTGCCCTTGGTCGGCTTGCCCCACGGGGACACCGGGTGACGACCACCGGACGTACGACCTTCACCACCACCGTGCGGGTGATCGACCGGGTTCATGGTCACACCGCGGTTGACCGGCTTGCGGCCGAGCCAGCGGTTGCGACCGGCCTTGCCGATCGAGGTGTTGGCGTGGTCCTGGTTGGACACGGCTCCGACGGTGGCAAGGCACGAGCCATGCACGCGGCGCTGCTCGCCCGAGTTGAGGCGAAGGATGGCCCAACCGGCGTCACGACCAACGTACTGGGCGTAGGTGCCGGCGGAACGGGCGATCTGACCGCCCTTGCGGGGCTTCATCTCGACGTTGTGGACGATCGTGCCGACCGGCATGCGCTCGAGCGGCATGGCATTGCCCGGCTTCACGTCGGCGGTGCCGAGCGTGGAGACGACCTTGTCGCCAGCGGCGAGGCGCTGCGGAGCAACGATATAGGCGAGCTCGCCGTCCTCGTACTTCAGCAGTGCGATCCAGGCCGTGCGGTTCGGATCGTACTCGAGACGCTCGACGGTCGCCACGTCATCCCAGCGGGTGCGGCGGAAGTCGACGATACGGTACGAACGCTTGTGACCGCCACCACGGTGGTAAGCCGTGATGCGACCGGCGTTGTTGCGGCCGCCCTTGCTCGAAAGACCTTCGGTGAGGGTCTTTACCGGCTTGCCAGTCCACAGCTCCGACCGGTCGGTCGTGATCAGCTGGCGGCGACCCGGGGAGGTCGGATTGTAAGTTTTCAAACCCATTTTCTGCTCTCCCCCTTAGATGCCGGTCGAAATATCGATCGTCTGGCCGTCGACCAGGGTGACAATGGCCTTCTTGACGTCCTTGCGGGTGCCAAGTTCCTGCCGGAAACGCTTTACCTTGCCCTTGCGGACCAGGGTGTTGACCGCCTTGACCTTGACCGAGAACAGAGCCTCGACGGCTTCCTTGATCTGGGTCTTGGTGGCGTCGATCGCGACATCGAAAACGACCTGGCTGTGCTCGGACGCCATGGTCGACTTTTCGGTGACGACCGGATTGCGGATCACGTCGTAGTTGCTGAACTTGCTCATGCGAACCGTGCCTCGAGCGCTTCGAGCGCTGCCTTGGTCAGAACGAGCTTATGGCGGCGGAGAATGTCGGCGACATTGATCCCCTGCACCGGCAGCACGTCGATCTGCGGAATGTTGCGAGCGGCGGCAGCGAAGTTCTTGTCGACTTCCGCACCGTCGATGATCAGCGCGCTCGACCAGTCGAGCTTGCCGAACTGGGCGACGAGCGCTGCAGTCTTGGGCTCCTTGGTGGCGACATTGGAGACCACAACCAGCTCACCGGCGCCGGCCTTGGCCGACAGGGCGTGCTTCAGAGCCAGGGCGCGAACCTTCTTGGGAAGCTCGATCGCATGGCTGCGCGGCTCGGGACCGAACGCACGACCGCCACCGCGGAACTGCGGGGCCGCCTTGTTGCCGTGACGAGCGCCGCCCGAACCCTTCTGCTTCACCGACTTCTTGCTGGTGTAAGCGATCTCGGAGCGGTGCTTCACCTTGTGGGTGCCGGCCATCGCCTTGAGCTGCTGGTAGCGGACCATGCGGTGCAGGATGTCCTGGCGGACTTCCAGACCGAAAATGTCGTCCTTCAGGGTGACCGAACCGTCGGCCTTACCGTCCAGAGTGGTGACCTGGAGTTCCATTATTTCGTCTCCTCGGCCACGGCTGCCGCCGGCTTGAACTTGCCGGGGACAACGACGTCCTTGTGAGCGGCCTTCTTGACCGCGTCCTTGATCTGGATCCAGCCGCCCTTGGCGCCCGGAACCGCGCCCTCGACCATGATCAGCCCGCGCTCCACATCGGTGCGCACAACTTTCAGGTTCTGGGTGGTGATGCGACGGTCGCCCATGTGGCCGGCCATCTTCTTGCCCTTGAACACCTTGCCGGGGTCCTGGCGCTGGCCGGTCGAACCGTGCGAGCGGTGCGACACGGACACACCGTGCGTGGCACGCAGGCCGCCGAAGTTCCAGCGCTTCATGCCGCCGGCGAAACCCTTACCGATCGAGGTGCCGGTAACGTCCACGAGCTGGCCCTCGACGAAGTGGTCGGCCTGCATGGTGGCGCCGACTTCGATGAGGTTCGCAGGATCGACACGAAACTCAGTTATCTGACGCTTCGGTTCGACCTTGGCGACAGCGAACTGGCCACGATCGGCCTTGGTGATGTTCTTGGCCTTGACGGCGCCGGCGCCGAGCTGGAGGGCGGTGTAGCCATCCTTCTCCTGGGTGCGCTGACCCACGACCTGGCAGTTCTCGAGGCTGAGCACTGTCACGGGGACGTGCGTGCCGTCCGCCAGGAACAGCCTCGTCATCCCCACCTTCTGTGCGATCAAACCAGAACGCATCGGTTGTTACCTTCTCTCTTTGGCGCTTGACCGGGTCATTGTGTCCAAGAGGACCCTTTGGATGGTCAGCGCGAAAACTCTCTACCAGCTCGACTTAGAGCTTGATCTCGACGTCGACACCGGCGGCCAGATCGAGCTTCATCAGCGCGTCGACCGTCTGCGGGGTCGGGTCAACAATATCGAGCAGACGCTTGTGCGTGCGGATCTCGAACTGCTCGCGCGACTTCTTGTCGATGTGCGGCGAACGGTTGACCGTGAACTTTTCAATCTGCGTGGGCAGCGGGATCGGCCCGCGCACCTGCGCACCCGTGCGCTTTGCCGTGTTCACGATCTCCCGGGTGGAGTTGTCGAGGACACGGTGGTCAAAGGCCTTGAGCCGGATGCGAATGTTTTGACCGTTCATCTTGCTTTCCCAGCGAAAAATGGAGCGCGGCGCGCTTGAGGCGCGCCGCGCCAGCCATTGCAGGCCTTACTTTACGATTTTGGCGACGACGCCCGAACCAACGGTGCGGCCACCCTCACGGATAGCGAAGCGGAGCTTCTCTTCCATGGCGATCGGCACGATCAGCTGGACCGAGATATTCACGTTGTCGCCCGGCATCACCATCTCGGTGCCTTCCGGCAGCGTGACCACACCGGTCACGTCGGTGGTGCGGAAGTAGAACTGCGGACGGTAGTTGGCGAAGAACGGCGTGTGACGGCCACCCTCTTCCTTGGTGAGGATGTAAGCCTCAGCCACGAAGTCGGTGTGCGGGGTCACCGAACCGGGCTTGCACAGCACCTGGCCGCGCTCAACCTGGGTACGGTCGATACCGCGGATCAGCGCGCCGATGTTGTCGCCAGCCTGGCCCTGATCGAGCAGCTTGCGGAACATTTCAACGCCGGTCACGGTCGTCTTCTGGGTCGCCTTGATACCGACGATCTCGACTTCCTCGCCCACCTTCACGATGCCGCGCTCGACACGGCCGGTCACCACGGTGCCACGGCCCGAGATCGAGAACACGTCTTCGATCGGCATCAGGAACGGCTGGTCGATCGGACGAGCCGGCTGCGGGATGTACTCGTCAACGGCGCGCATCAGCTCGAGCACGGCGTCGTGGCCGAGCTTCTTGTCGCCGTCGTTCAGAGCTTCGGTCGCCGAACCCTTGATGATCGGAACGTCGTCGCCCGGGAACTCGTACGAGGACAGCAGTTCGCGGACTTCGAGCTCGACGAGCTCGAGCAGCTCCGGATCGTCGACCATGTCGCACTTGTTCAGGAACACCACCAGGGCCGGCACACCGACCTGACGGGCGAGCAGGATGTGCTCGCGGGTCTGCGGCATCGGGCCGTCGGCAGCCGACACGACCAGGATCGCGCCGTCCATCTGGGCAGCGCCGGTGATCATGTTCTTCACATAGTCGGCGTGGCCGGGGCAGTCGACGTGAGCGTAGTGACGGTTGGTCGTCTCGTACTCGACGTGCGCGGTGTTGATCGTGATGCCGCGGGCCTTCTCTTCCGGAGCGGCGTCGATCTGGTCGTACGCCTTGAAGGTGGCGCCACCGGTCTCAGCCAGGACCTTGGTGATCGCTGCAGTCAGCGAGGTCTTGCCATGGTCGACGTGACCGATCGTGCCGATGTTGCAATGCGGCTTGGAGCGGGAAAACTTTTCCTTGGCCATCGTATTCTCCGTTGGGCGCCGGCTGTCGCGCCGGCAGTAGGAACTTAGTTGTCGTTGTTGCATCGGCGATCCGGGAGCAACCTCCCGGATCGGCCTGGGTCTTCTTGGTTAGGCGTATTTCGCCTGGACTTCCTTGGCCACCGCGTTGGGGACCTGCTCGTAGTGGTCGAAGGTCATCGTGTACTGGGCACGACCCTGCGACATCGAGCGGAGCGAGTTGACGTAGCCGAACATGTTGGCCAGCGGCACCATCGCATCGATCACCTGGGCGATACCACGAGCCTCGGTGCCGCGGATCTGACCGCGACGGGAGTTCAGGTCGCCGATGACGTCGCCCACATAGTCTTCCGGGGTCAGAACTTCAACCCGCATGATGGGCTCGAGGATCTGCGGCGCCGCCTTCTCGATGGCTTCGCGGAAACCCGCACGGCCAGCGATTTCGAAGGCGAGGACCGAGGAGTCCACGTCGTGGTAGGCACCGTCCGTCAGCGCGAACTTAACGTCCACGATCGGGAAGCCGATGATCGGGCCTGCGCCCATGACCGACTCGACACCCTTCTGCACGCCCGGCACGTATTCCTTCGGCACGTTGCCGCCAACGACTTCCGAGACGAACTCGAAGCCCTTGCCCGGCTCGTTGGGCTCGATGCGGAACTTGATGCGCGCGAACTGGCCCGAACCACCCGACTGCTTCTTGTGGGTGTAGTCGTGCTCGACAGTGCGGGTGATCGCCTCGCGGTAGGCCACCTGCGGCGCACCAACGTTGGCTTCCACCTTGAACTCGCGCTTCATGCGATCAACGATGATGTCGAGGTGCAGTTCGCCCATGCCAGCGATCAGCGTCTCGCCCGACTCTTCGTCGGTCTTGACGCGGAACGACGGATCCTCGGCAGCCAGGCGAGCGAGCGCGAGGCCCATCTTTTCCTGGTCGGCCTTGGTCTTGGGCTCCACCTTGATCTCGATGACCGGCTCGGGGAACTCCATGCGCTCCAGGATCACCTTGTTGTTGGGATCGGAGAGCGTGTCGCCCGTGGTCGTGTCCTTGAGACCGACGATGGCGACGATGTCACCAGCGTAGGCTTCGTTGATCTGCTCGCGCGAGTTGGCGTGCATCTGGAACATGCGACCGACGCGTTCCTTCTTCTCCTTCACCGTGTTCTCGAGCATGGAGCCCGCTTCCAGGTGACCGGAGTAGATGCGGCAGAAGGTCAGCGAGCCCATGTGCGGATCGTTGGCGATCTTGAACGCAAGCATCGACAGCGGCTCATTGTCCGTTGCGTGACGCTCGATCTCGGTCTCGGTCTTGACGTCGATGCCCTTGATGGCCGGGATGTCGGTCGGGGCCGGCAGGAAGTCGATAACGCCATCCAGCAGCGGCTGCACGCCCTTGTTCTTGAAGGCCGAGCCACAGAAGACCGGGTAGAAAGTCGCGTTCAGCGTGCCCTGACGGATGAGGCGACGGATGGTGTCCTTGTCCGGCATTTCGCCGTTCAGGTACGCCTCGGTCGCGGCATCATCGATCTCGACGATGGTCTCGATCAGCGTCTCGCGGTACTGCTCGGCCTTTTCCTTGAGGTCAGCCGGAATCTCGACGACGTCCCACTGCGCACCGAGTTCTTCGTTGCGCCAGACGAGGGCGTTCATCTCGATCAGGTCGACAACGCCCTTGAAGTCGTTCTCGGCGCCGATCGGCAGCTGGACGACGGCGGTCTTGATGCCGAGGCGCTTATGCAGGGTATCGACGCAGAAGTAGAAGTCGGCACCGATCTTGTCCATCTTGTTGACGAAGATGATGCGCGGCACGTTGTACTTGTCGGCCTGGCGCCAGACGGTTTCGGTCTGCGGCTCAACACCCTGGTTGCCGTCGAGCAGCGCCACGGCGCCGTCGAGCACGCGCAGCGAACGCTCGACTTCGATGGTGAAGTCCACGTGGCCGGGGGTGTCGATGATGTTGAAGCGATACTGGGTGCCGTCACGGCCCTTCCAGAACGTCGTCGTTGCCGCCGACGTAATGGTGATGCCGCGCTCCTGCTCCTGCTCCATCCAGTCCATGGTGGCAGCGCCATCATGCACTTCGCCGATCTTGTGGCTCTTACCGGTGTAGTAGAGCACGCGCTCGGTCGTGGTGGTCTTGCCAGCATCGATGTGAGCCATGATGCCGAAGTTACGGTAATGATTGATCGGGTATTCGCGGGCCATTTGGGAGGAGCCTTCCGTTACCAGCGGTAGTGCGAGAAGGCACGGTTGGCGTCAGCCATACGGTGCGTGTCTTCGCGTTTCTTGACGGCCTGACCGCGACCGTTGACGGCATCCATGAGCTCGCCGGCAAGGCGTTCCTTCATGGTGTGCTCGCCGCGCTTGCGGGCCGACTCGATGAGCCAGCGGATGGCCAGGGCCTGCTGACGGTCCGTACGGACCTCAACCGGAACCTGGTAGGTAGCACCACCAACGCGGCGCGAACGGACTTCGACGGCCGGGCGGATGTTGTCGAGCGAACCGTGGAACACGGTGATCGGATCCTGCTTCAGCTTGGCCTGCACCAGGTCGAAGGCACCGTAGACGATCGACTCGGCGACCGACTTCTTGCCGTCTTCCATGAGCGAGTTCATAAACTTGGAAACGACGATATCGCCGAACTTGGGATCGGGATTGACTTCGCGCTTTTCAGCTGCGTGACGACGGGACATTGGATCTGCTCCTTACTTAGGCCGCTTCGCGCCGTACTTGGAACGGCGCTGCTTGCGATCCTTCACCGACTGGGTGTCGAGAACGCCGCGCAGCACGTGGTAACGCACGCCCGGCAGGTCGCGCACACGGCCACCGCGGATGAGCACGACGGAGTGCTCCTGCAGGTTGTGGCCTTCGCCGGGGATGTAGGAAATGACTTCACGCGAGGTGGTCAGACGGACCTTGGCGACCTTGCGGAGGGCCGAGTTCGGCTTCTTGGGGGTAGTCGTGTAGACGCGAGAGCAGACGCCACGCTTCTGCGGGTTTGCTTCCATCGCCGGTACTTTGTTCCGCTTGGGCTTGGACGCCCGAGGCTTGCGGATCAACTGATTAATGGTCGGCATTGCGCTCTTTCCATCGGTCCGAAATTCACTGGTCGATGACGCAAACAAACCAAAGGGGCGCCGGGTCCACCCAGATCGGGCAGCGGCACCTCCATTTGCAGCGGACCACCGGCGAACCGGCGTTCATGCGCACAAAGATTTGTCGTCGTCTCGTGCCTTTGGCAGTGTGTTTGAGGTTCCTGGATGCCCGCTCTAGGTGGCAGATACCCGGATGAACTTCACGACCGACCGCTAAGGTTGCGCCTCTATATGGGCAGTGAGTCCCCCCGTCAAGGATTCTTTGCGAGCAAAGTCATGCTCGAAAGGCCGCCTATCCGGGGAATTTCCGCATCCAGATGGGCAGACAGGGTCTGACAGACCTTCTCTGCCCCGGATGCATGGCTTTGGCGAGTCCCGACACCAGCCTTTCCCCGGATTCCGGGGAATCGTGCCCGGCCCCGACACGGCCAATAGGCCGGTTGCGGACGAGCGTGTAGTGTCGCCACGTTGCCGCGGAGGAGCCGCCGATGAGATCAGCTTTGCTTGCTGCTACCATGATGGTTGCCGCACCGGCCATGGGCCAGGAACTGCTGGATGGCAGCAAGGTCGACGAGATCGTCGCCCTCGCTCGCGGCTACGGGTACGCCGCCGTAGAACAACAGCCAGGTGGGGCGCCGCGCATTGCCGGCAACATCAACGGGGTGCCGTACTACGTGTTCTTCATGAACTGCGGAACGGACGGCACCAATTGCGAAGACATAAACTTCTACGCAGCCTTTGCCGGCGTGAAGCCGACGATGGACGCGCTGAACGCCTGGAATCGCGACAAGCGCTTCGGTAACGCTTATCTTGATGCCGACCTCGACGCTGCGATCGAATTCGACGTGAACCTCGAGTACGGGGTATCGAAGGACAATCTCGACGCGGCATTCAGCCTGTGGTCGGTCCTGCTCGCGCAGTACATCGACTATGTGGGATACACGGCGCCCTGAAACAAGGCCTCGCCTAGTCCAGTACCATCAGCGCAAAGCCGTCATAGCCTTTGGCGCCGACAGTCTGCAGGGCCGTTGCGGAGAGGCGCGGATTGGCCGCGATCAGCTCGAAGGCGGCCCGGCTGCCGAGCACGTTGGGGTCGGTGCTCCCCGGATTAGCGAGCTCACCGTTGCGCACGACGTTGTCGAGGACAATCACCGTGCCCGTTCTGCCGAGCCTGATGGCCCAATCGAGATAGATGGTGTTGCTCGGCTTGTCGGCATCGATGAAGACGAGATCGAATGGCGTCGGGTGCTCGGCTGCGAGAACAGGGAGGGTTTCGGCAGCAGCGCCGACCCGCACTTCGATCATATGAGAGAGCCCTGCCCGCTCGATATTCTGGCGTGCGACTGCGGCGTGCCTCGGCTCATACTCGAGCGTCACGATCCTGCCATCGGCCGGAAGTGCCTTTGCCATCCAGATGGTTGAGTAGGCACCCAAGGTGCCGATCTCCAGAATGCGCCTGGCGCCGGTCATCCGCACCAGAAGGTGGAGGAACTTACCCTGGGCGGCCGAGACGTCGATCGGACGCAGAGCGGCCGCGGCATTCGTCGTCAACACGGCGGCGAGGGCAGCATCCTCTGCCACTAGCTTTTCGGCGATGTAGTCGTCGAC
>JAESFU010000384.1_pt1 | contig 27826 bp, 21 predicted proteins | sample 9269461 | NCBI WGS metagenome assembly JAESFU01 (sample SAMN14502556, study PRJNA617107) | algae metagenome | isolation source: Stenomitos rutilans HA7619-LM2 and co-occurring heterotrophs from cave walls | place: USA: Waikapalae cave, Hawaii | collected 2009-07-28
CGTATCTGATGAAATGCGCCATCACGGGTAATCAGTACACCATTTTTGGCTATAAAGGCAAGCAGGTCCGTGATAACATCCATAGCTGGGATTTGGTAAACATGTTCTGGCATTTTTATCAGAACCCTCGTCCGGGCGAGGTGTACAATGCTGGTGGCGGGCGTTATGCCAACTGTTCGATGCTGGAGGCTATTGCCCTCTGCGAAGCAATATCGGGCAATAAAATGAATTATCAGTATTCAGAAACCAACCGGAGTGGGGACCACATCTGGTATATCTCTGACCTGACTGAATTCAAGCAACACTACCCCGGTTGGGATTGGACTTTCGATCTGAAGGAAACCATGACCCAGATTCATGATAGCATGGTAGCCCGTCTGACACCGACTATCTAACCTTGCCCATAAATAACTGAATTGAATGACTTGGATAAAAAAAGGATTAGTTTATAAACCCGATGGTTCACAGCCATTTAGCCGTACCCACGCACAGGTTCCATTTGGTTTTCCCATGCAGGACAAGCTCCGGGTTTACTTTTCTACCCGCGATGAAAGTAGTGCATCGGCTGTTTCGTTTGTTGAACTGAACCCCGAAAACCCCTCAGAAGTAACCTACGTTCATGACAAACCCTGCCTGACCAAAGGGGCTGTGGGCATGTTTGATGAAACAGGAACCATGCCTTCGTGGTTTTTACCGGTGGGCGACGAAATCTGGCTGTATTATACCGGATGGAACAAAAGCGAGACGGCCAGCTATCGACTCGGTATTGGTTTAGCCATTAGTCGGGATGGTGGCTTAACATTTGAACGCAAATTCACGGGTCCATTGCTCGACCGTTTCATTTTCGATCAGGTTTGGGTCGCGCAACCCTGCGTGATGCGTGAAGAACAGGCAGACGGAATGGTGCGGTGGCGGATGTGGTATCTGTCGTGTACGAAAATTGAGGTCATCAATGGACACCCTGAGCCGTTTTATGACGTTAAATACGCAGAATCAACCGACGGTATCTATTGGGAGCGTACCGGACATGTTTGCGTCGGTTATGACGAATTTACGGATGCTATTGGTCGGCCCACGGTTTATAAGGATGGAAATTTGTACAAAATGTATTTTTCGTATCGGAACGCGACCAATTATCGGACTGACGTGCAGCGTAGTTATCGGATTGGCTATGCCGAGTCGAAAGATGGAATAAACTGGGAGCGGAAAGATGCCTCAGCGGGCATTGAACGGTCGACCGACGGCTGGGATTCTCTTATGATGGACTATTGCCATATTTTCAGACAACCGAACCAGTGGGTGATGCTGTATAATGGAAATGGTTTTGGTGCATCGGGCTTTGGCTACGCAACTCAACTTATTGACTGATTAAAATCAGGTAGCTAAAATTTGTATTTTATTTAGCTACCAACCTATTTTGCGGCAATTTAACACGTAAAAACGTTAGCGACAGACTCGCTCATTTTACCCGTTTTATGTATGAAAGAGGTAGCAAAATACATTATAAAAGTAAATGCCGAATTTAAGGATGGACAGATCGTTCCTGAGATTCCTTATGAGGAGGTGATGCGGTTGGTTAACGAACCGAACATCGTTATCATTAAAACTGGCTTACCTGAAGAAACCCTCCGTAATGTGATCAGCGCCACCCGCGCCTGGGCTGAAACCATTCCTGCCGCCGAAGGCCCGGATACGTTCGATAACAATCAGCATAAACAACGGCTGCACATTGCCAAAATTCAGCAGGCTCCGCAGTTGTTTCACGATCATACGTTCGATGCCCTTTTGGACCTCGATGAGCAGACAAAACAAACGTTGCTGGGCGTATTTACGCCTATGCGTCGGTTCTGGAATAGCCTGACGGGAAATAACGAAGAATATGGTATCCGCAAGGGAGAGCCGTATTTCCATCCACAAGTTACGCACTATCCGTTAGGCGGCAGTTTCTTTGGGCGTCACTGGCACCCCTTGAACCCGCAGAAAGTCGGCACGATTCTGGCCTTAAACCAATATGGGAGAGATTATAATTCGGGCGGTACGGGCTATGTTATCAACGACCATATTGTGGAAACCGAAGGTTACCAGGATATAGGCGACCTGATTCTGTTCCGGTACGACCTGCCGCACTGGGTAAGTCCATCAAGTTTTGCCGACCGCTTTAGTTGGGAAGACCCCGCCGGACGTTGGGTGGCTATTCTGCCTTTCTACGATCCGTGGGCTAAACCCGCCGATAAAGACGAGCCGCAAGGCTGGAAAGTGCAGATTCAGTCGGCGAAAAATGCTCAGCCAGAAACTGCTTTATAAAGTTTATCGTCTATAATAAGGCGTTTGGAATTAATGATACATTTAATCTAAACTATGAACCCAACGCTACGAACATCAAACTGCTGAAAAATGCCAAAAGTTAGTGTCGTGATTGTTACCTACAACCAAAAAAAATTCATTCGCCAGGCGATTGATAGTGCCCTGGCGCAAAAAACAACGTTTCCTATTGAAATTTTGGTTGGCGATGATTTTTCGAACGATGGTACGCGGGAAATTATTCAGGAGTACGAACGCCAGCATCCTGGTTTAGTGAGAGGAATACTCCACCCGCATAATATGGGGAAAAATGGTGGTATTAATTTTTTGGAAACGCTGAAACAGGCCAAAGGAGAGTATTACGCGCAGATGGACGGGGATGATTATTACACTAATCCACTCAAACTGCAAAAACAGGCCGACCTCCTGGATGCACACCCGGATTATTCGATGGTGTTTCATAACGCGCTCATTACCTACGAAGATGGAAGCCCGTCGCACGTATTGAACGGTCCCGATATGAAGCCATTTTATACGTTAGATGATTTAATTGGTGAAGAGGAAATCTGGTTTATGGCTACGTCGAGTACCATGTACCGGAATTCCATCAGTGAGTACCCAGACTGGTTCCGGGAGTCGGTAAGTGGCGATATACCTCGCCTGATTCTGAAAGCCAAAATAGGTAAAATCGGGTACATCCCCGATGTGATGTCGGTTTATCGGAAAAACCGGAACGGCACCAGCTATACGGATCATGAAGATGATGCTGTTTTCTTGAAGAATCGTATCGACATGTATAGCAACATCAACCGGGAGTTAAGCTATAAGTATGACAGCCTCTTGCGGAAAAATATAGCTCGTTACTACCGCATGATGATGAACAGCAAACAATATCGCCGTTCGTATCTGGCGAAACTTCGGCTGGCTGCCCGATACTATTCGCTGGCGCAACCATCGTGGGCAGAATTAAAAACGGTTATTTATGACCACCTAACCCCGCCTGTTCTACAACGCGCTTATGGCATAATGGCTATCGGGCTACACCGTATTCTAAATAATTGAGCCAGTTGGTTACCCCGGTTTGGCTAACCGATTGAGTTTCCTTAATTTGTGAACTAAACACTGAAACGAAATAGGCTATGAATTTTTTTCAGCAGGTCATTTACACGACGCCGGAAGAAACAATCCAGAACGTAAAAGAAGCCGTTCAGAACAATAAATTAGTTTACCTGTCCGATTTTCGGGAAGATTTGCCCGTACACGATTTCTATAGTAAATTATCGGAAACTATTGGTCGTATTCATGCCGCCGATGAGGATATCAAGACAGGGCAGCAAACCGGGAATCGCTGGATTGACATTACCTACGACCCGCAGATTCCCGACCGCTACCGGTCGAGTAACACCCGCCAGCCGCTGCATACCGACGACTCCTATGTAGAACTGAATGGCGAAGAAGCCGTTAATTTTTTCTATTGTGCGTCCCGCGCCAAAATTGGTGGGGCCACCACGTTCATTGACCTTCCCGAATTGGTCGAGTGCATGAAATTGGATGGGGAAGATGCGTTGATAGATGAGTTGATGGCTACCGAGATTGTTCACTCGAAGGGAGGCAGCCGGAAAGTTCGGAAGGCGCTCGATAAAGACGGTGAAGGCTACTTAGCGAATTGGAACTACTACTGCCTGTCGCGGGAAGAGAACTCAGCCGAAGTGCTCGACCTATGCGAACGATACCAGCATTTCCTCGAATCACGCATCATGAACGCCGGGGTTATCCTGCCCGTTCAGTTGCAAAAAGGCGAAGCCGTATTTTTCCACGACGACCGCGTTATGCACGGGCGCAACGCGTTCTTCGCTGAATATCCGGGTCAGCGCAGCCTGATAAAAGGGAAAATTATCATTACCCCGGCTGCTGACGCAGTGTTTTAACTAATCAATGTAAAATGCATAATGGAGTAATATCCTCATTACTCATTTTCCATTAAAAACAGTCTGGCCGTTCGTAATTTTCAACAAGCGTTGACTTACGAGCGACCAGACTGTTCTGTTACTTATGAGCGTATCGATTAATAAGCAACTGACCTCACGGCTGGGCTTTGGCACCTGGCAGTTTGGTGGTCCGAATGTGGTGAATGGTCAGCCAACCGGCTGGGGCGAAGTCAATAAAGCAGAGTCTGTTCGTGCCGTGCATACGGCATTAGAGCAGGGTATCAACTTTTTCGACACTGCCGATAGCTACGGTCGTGGGCAGTCGGAGGAACTATTGCAGGAAGCTTTTCGGCAAAAGCCATCCCCGAATGCATTGGTCTGTACGAAATTCGGGAACCGGCAAACTTCTGATGGTCAACCCATTCAGGATTATAGCGCGGCCTGGCTAACCGAAGCAGTTGAAGCCAGCCTGCGCCGACTGGGTCGCGACACGCTTGATGTGCTGTTATTGCACAGTCCCGCTGATGCGTTCGACTGGTCGACTTATGACACGCACCCGTTTGACGAATTAAAGCGTAGCGGTAAAATACGGGCTTATGGCGTCAGTTCGCGGAGTGTATATGGCGCGAAACGGGTCATGGAAGCTGGTTTTGGTAGTGTGCTGGAAGTAATCTATAATGCCCTTGACCGTCGGGCCGAAGATTTACTCTTTACCATGCCAAATACTAATGACTATTTTTTTATAGGTCGGGTACCGCTGGCGTCGGGTTTCCTGAATCCCGCTTACCTAACGCAAACGCCTGCCTTTGCGCCCGATCAATACCGGCATTATCTACCCGAACGCGACCGGGACTGGCTGTTAGGGGCGACCCGAAAGCTACGTTTTCTGGACGAACTCCCTGGCGGATTGGCCACCTCAGCATTACGGTTTAGTCTGTCTAACCCGGCAGTTGGTGTCGTGATACCCGGTATGCGAAACGAACAGCAGGTGCTGGCGAATTGCCGGGCCGAAGCGTTGGGGCCATTACCCGATGAATGGCTGACCCGTATTCGGGAAGCTGTGCCGGATGTGGCTGAGCACTGGAAGCCCAAGAGCTGATTCGTTAACTATAAATCACAGCAGAGTCTACAGAATCAGTAGAATCCGCAGAATCTAAATTTGACTTCTACCCAGATGAAATTAAGCGTTGTCATTCCCGCCTATAACGAAGAAGAGTCGTTGCCGCCAACCTTGCGGGTGCTCTATCAGACGCTGGCAAAGCACGGCATTCCACATGAACTATGCGTGACCAACGACAACTCGAAAGATGGTACACTTCGGGTGCTTGAACAGTTGGCCGCTACTGAAATTCCGACACTGGTCTATTACACAAACGCTGGTCCAAATGGATTTGGCTATGCTGTGCGGTATGGGCTCGAACGTTTCTCCGGCGATTGCGTCGCCGTATTTATGGCCGACCTATCCGACGACCCGGAAGATTTGGTGCGGTTCTACAACAAAATGCTCGAAACAGGTGTAGATGCCGTGTTTGGGTCGCGCTGGGAAAAGGGAGGCAAGGTTATTGACTACCCGCCCCTTAAGAAATTCATCAATCGTATTGCCAACTTCATTGTCAAAATGGTGATGGGCATTAAATATAACGATACAACCAACGCTTTTAAGCTCTACCGACGCGAAACCATTGAGGGGCTAAAACCTTTTCTGGCCCCTCATTTTAATTTAACGGTTGAACTGCCTTTAAAAACCATTGTGCGGGGCTACACCTATGCCATTGTGCCCAATAGCTGGACAAATCGCAAATACGGCGAATCAAAACTGAAAATTAAGGAGATGGGGAGCCGTTACTTTTTCATTCTGATGTACTGCTTTATTGAAAAGTACTTCTCGCGGGGTGATTTTTACAAAAAGTCGGCCAAACCTGCTCCACAGACGGTTAGCCGGTAAAAGGCGTTTTCGTATGCCCCTACTTCGTTCTGCTTATTCCGGCCCACCGGTTTATCAATATAATGGTCATCTGCAAACCATTATTCCCAGCCTGACGCGCACGGTTACTGGTGTGGTTTACGAGCGTGAACGGCTGATTCTGAGCGATGGCGATTTTGTGGATTTAGACTGGATTGACCGAAAACAGCACAGGTTAGTTATCCTGACGCACGGGCTGGAAGGCGACAGCAATCGCCAGTATATTCGGGGAACAGCTAAATTGTTTGCTCAACATAACTACGACGTGCTGGCCTGGAACTGCCGGTCGTGTAGTGGGGAAATGAACCGCGCCTTTCGGCTCTATAATCATGGAGAAATAGGCGATTTAGGCGAAATTATTACACATGCCTTGGGTCAAAAAAACTATACTGAGGTTGTGTTGGTTGGCTACAGCATGGGTGGAAATATAACCCTGAAATACCTGGGCGTACACGGAAAAGCGCTTCCCGATGTGATTAAGCGGGGCGTTGCCATTTCCTCGCCAACCGACTTAGGAGCCAGTGCGGTTTTGCTCGACCGACCCGCCAATCGGTTCTATCGCAATCGGTTTATGAAGAAATTAGTGAACAAGCTTCGCCAGAAAGCCCAGCGATTCCCTGACCGATTGGATATGAGCAAACTCCGGCAGGTGCGACAATGGCGTGATTTCGATGATTACTTTTCGGCCCCGGTCAATAATTATCGAGATGCAGATGACTTTTATAAGCAGGCATCGGCTGTTAATTTTATGGCTGGTATTGTCGTACCGACTTTACTGCTGAATGCCCATAATGACCCTTTACTATCGCCCGAGTGTTCGCCGGCTTGGCTGGCCGAAAGTCATCTATCTATCTTTCTGGAAACACCCCTCACGGGTGGCCACGTTGGCTTTCAGGTAGCCCGAGACCCGCACACCTACGCTGAACGGCGGGCGCTCGCCTTTGCTCAGGATTTAGTTTAACCGACTACCCGCATGAAAATTGTTTACACGGATGCCCATACCCTTAATCCCGGTGACCTCGACTGGGTACCCATTCAGGCGCTTGGCGATGTAACCCTGTATGATCGTACCACGCCCGACCAACTGCTGGACCGGCTTCGGGATGCCGATATTGTGCTGGTCAATAAAGTTAAACTAAATCGCGAAACGCTAAGCCAATTGCCCAAGCTTAAGTACATTGGCGTGACGGCTACGGGTTATGATGTTATTGACATGGCAGCCGCCCGAGAGCGGAGCATTGTAGTTACTAACGTGAAAGGGTATAGTACTGATTCGGTAGCGCAGTTAACTTTTGCGTTGCTCCTCGAACTAACGCTTCATGTTGGCAGACATGCCGCCAGCGTAGAGTCGGGCGATTGGGTAAAATCCCCTGATTTCAGTTACGCGAAAAGTCCGTTAATCGAACTGGCGGGCAAAACAATGGGGCTGGTTGGCTATGGCGATATAGGCCGGAAAGTGGCGTCCATTGCTCAGGCATTTGGGATGCGGGTTTTGGTCAACCGCCGGAACAGCGATAAAGTAGCGGAAAACGGTGTCATCTTCGTGGATCACGCAACCGTGTTCTCACAAAGTGATGTTATTTCTTTACATTGCCCAGCCACTCCCGACACCATCGGTTTTGTGAATAAAGAGTTACTGGCGTTATGCAAACCCAGCGCTTATTTGCTGAACACCAGCCGGGGGAGCTTACTCAATGAAAGCGATGTTGCTGCTGCGTTGCGCGAAGGCCAGCTTGCCGGAGCAGGATTGGATGTACTTGCCGTTGAGCCGCCTAAAGCCGACAATCCTTTACTCACGGCACCCAACTGTATCATTACGCCACATATTGCCTGGGCCAGCTATGAAGCCCGGCAAAGACTATTGCAATTAGTAGCTGATAATTTGCGGGCTTATCTGGCCGGGAATCCACAGAATGTTGTTTAAATGAACATTCTAATTACCCGCAATCGTTATCAGTTCATTGATTTGATTAATGATTGTAACGTTTTCGGGGGTGTCAATATCCTGCCCAACCACTTGGTAGCCGGTTAAAAGCATCTGTGCATTAGGAAACGTATTCGCTAATCGGTTAACGAATGGCTGTACCTCATGATTGGCCGGAACCGATGTTAGCACAGTAAAAATATAGTCAGGCTGGTGAAGTTTATAAGCAAATGCTAACTCATTAAAGGGTAGGCTCTGCCCCAAATAAATCGTCTGATTGGCGCGGGTGCGGATTAGAAAGTTGGCAAATAGCAGGCTAATTTCATGAAACTCACCTTCGGGCAGAAAGAGCATGTATTTTTTGCTGGCTGGACGGTAATTTCTAACCTGCCCATCAATAGCCACAATTATTTTCTGCCGAATCAAATTTGTGATAAAGTGTTCCTGAGCAGGTCCGACGGAACCCGTAACCCAAAGCGTTCCAATTCGGTTTAGAAACGGGTAGACGATATGAATCATCGTATTTTCAAACCCAAACTGAAAGCTATTGGCGTTCACAATCTTCTCAAAACGCTCTTCGTTCAAATCGAGCATGGCAATGGTAAGCGCCTGAATCTGATCGGGATAATTAAGGTGCCTGTCTGAAATTCGTATGACTTCACGGGACATCTCATCAGGGGAAAGCTTCGAGATTTCCGAAATTTTGTAGCCATGATCCTTCAGTAGCGAAATATTCAGCACCAGTTTGAGAGCCTCGTCGTCGTAGGTACGAATATTGGTATCGGTTCGTTCGGGGGCGAGAATGGCGTATCGCTGCTCCCATATTCGCAATGTATGGGCTTTTATACCAGAAAGTTGCTCTAAATCTCTGATTGAATACGTGCTCATGAATTCCGTTCGCTACAGGTAGTTGCCTGTATAACAGACAGAAACCTAATTTTGTTTAATCTTTTTTAAAAAAGATTAAACAAAATCGGATTCGTACATTAGGCCGATTTGAACAAAGGCAATAAAAAAAGCCCTGACAGAATCAGGGCCTTGTACCAGGGTGAAAGACGGGGCTCGAACCCGCGACCTTCGGAACCACAATCCGACGCTCTAACCGACTGAGCTACAATCACCGTTTTGAGAGGGCAAAGATAGAGTTTAATGATGAATGATGAATGATGAATGATGTTTTTTTTTGTATAAGAAATCATTCATCATTCATCATTCATCATTAAACTTTACGCCTGCTTGCCTTGCTGGTAGCGCTTCTCGGCAGCATTCCAGTCAACGACGTTGAAGTAAGCGGCAATATAATCGGGCCGACGGTTCTGGTATTTTAGGTAATAAGCGTGTTCCCACACGTCTAAACCAATAACGGGGAAACCCTTCACTTCGGCAATATCCATCAGGGGATTGTCCTGATTTGGCGATGACGTGATAGCCAGTTCGCCCTCGGGCGTGACAATTAACCACGCCCAGCCTGACCCAAACCGGGTGGTTGCCGCTTTCGTAAATTCTTCTTTGAACGTATCGAACGAGCCAAATTTCTGATTGATAGCCTCCGCCAATGTGCCCGTTGGCTGACCACCGCCACTGCCCGAAATGGTATTCCAGAACAATGTATGGTTGTAGTGACCTCCGCCATTATTACGAACAGCAATGGGGGCTTTGCTTACTGTAGCCAGCAGGTCTTCAATGGACTTGTTCTCCATATCGGTGCCTGCAATGGCGTTATTAAGGTTTGTCACGTAAGCATTGTGGTGCTTTCCGTGATGAATTTCCATGGTTTGCTTATCAATGTTTGGTTCAAGCGAATCGCTTGGGTAGGGAAGTGGGTCTAATACAAAAGCCATTTTACTACTTAGTTAGATGGAAGATTATTCGGTTGAGTTAACAACCCTATTGAGAATTATGTTCTTAAGCGCGAAAAAAACTTCGCTAACAAGGCCTGGCTTTCTTCGGCAAGCACACCTGTTTCGAGCCGGGTTTTAGGGTGAAGCAATGATGGTTCAATACGGCTGTATCCCCGTTTGGGGTCAGGTGCTCCAATTACTAATCGGCCGAGTTGGGCCCAGAACAATGCACCCGCACACATTACGCAGGGTTCGAGGGTAACATAGAGGGTGCAATCGATGAGGTATTTACTGCCCAGATAGTGCGCGGCCGATGTGATGGCCATAAGTTCAGCATGTGCCGTTACATCATTCAATTGCTCGGTTTGATTACGGGCTTTCGCAATGATTCGATTTCGACTAACTACCACAGCGCCAACCGGAATCTCACCGTTCCCGGCGGCTTCCTCGGCTAAGCTGAGCGCAATCTCCATAAAATAATCGTCGGGCATAATAGTTGATAGTCGATAGTCAAGAGTCGTTAGTTGGTAGCAAATGCGTCAGTCACTAACGACTCTTGACTATCGACTCGTTTTACTGTTTCAGTACCTTTCGAACCGTTTGCCGATCCCCGACTTGTATTCTTAGCAGGTAAATGCCTGTCGGTTGCGAAGTCAGGTTTAGTTCGTTGAGCCGGTTGCGCGTAGTATGTTGGATAACTGGCTGCCCTTTCAAATCCGTTAGAGAAAGAACGGCCGGATCGCGCGTTAAGGGCAGGTCCAATTCCACCACCAATGTAGTTTCGGTTGGAACCGGATAAGTCTTCACTAAGGGATCAAGCGAATTATCATCTACTCCGAGTAGCGGCATAACCGTTATAACGGCCGTACCGGATAGAGGGCCACTACCGCAACTGTTGGTAACGTTAGTGAGCTGGTAAGTGGTTGTTCGGGCGGGCCTGGCTTCCACCACATAAGGGCTGTTGGCTGTCGTAGCCGAATAACTACGCAGGCTATCGGCATAGGCCACTGTCCAGGGACCATCGCCCCCAAAAGTAAACGTCAGGCTAACCGGTGTACCTTCGTAAATGCTTTGCGTACCGGTTAAGGTTGCTGATGGTAGCGAACGCACAGTTAGCAGAGTAGGGCTGTTACTGCCGGTAATGCCTACTTCTGGATTATCGGCCTTTACCCGGACGTAATACTGCCCACTGGTTAGCGTTAGCGGTAATGGACCAGTAACAGGTGAACCAGACGCTGTTGCCGGAATTGCGTATTTTTTGGTTGTATCGGCAGCACTTACCATCTCAATTCTAAAAATGTTGCCTGTGGTAAAACTGCCCGTAGTGGTAAAGGGAACCACCAGCGATGTGCCCGCACATAAGGTTGATGCAGTTAATGAACTGGTGGCAACGGTGGGTACCCGAACCGAGATAACGGCCGTAGCCGGATTACCGGGCAGACCCACTCCACAGCCATTGGTGACGGCGGCAATTTGATAGGTAGTGTTGCCACGCGGAAGTACAGAAATGGTCGTATCGGATGAGCGCGAACGGCCTTCATAGCCGCCCGTGACGGTGTAACTGTAAGGGCCAGAGCCTGTGAATTTCAATTGTAACGGTGCTCTCTGGCCCAGGTTAACCGTGGCTGTTGGCGCTATTAAAGCCAGCGTAGGCGTCGTATTGACAATTACTCGAATAGTCGAGCGTGGGCTATAACAGCCGTTTGTACCAAGCTGATACACATAGAATGCATCGCCATTGGGGTCTATATTCGTATTTTGGGTGGCTGGGGTAGGCGCGTTTGTAGTCACGTTCTTATACGGATCAACCCATCTCAACTGGCCGCCCGTCTCGCCAACGGCTTCCAGGGGCGTAGCTTTATCATTGATACAATATGTAACGATAGGCTTTGGTGTGGTGGGTGCCGCTGTGGTGTTTACTTTCACCTGAATAGAGGCTCTACCACCTTCGCAGTTATTGACCGTTTGGCTGACAAAAAACACTTGGGTACCTGCACGGTCTATAGAAGGAATGGGCGCGCTTGGAAATGAATTTCCATCGTTAAAATACCATCTCAGGTTTTGCCCACTGGCCGAAGAAGCCAACGACTGGACATTTTGAGCGGGTTGATCCTGCTGTGCCTGACAGTACGTTACGTCTGATACATTGGGTAATCCAGGAAGCGCATTAATAATGACCGTCAGATTCGCTTTAGGGCCTTCGCAGCCCTCGTTCGTTGTCTGCGACACTTTAAAGGTTTGTGTGCCTACCGTACCGGTGCCGGGTGTTGGTGTGCCACCTAATGCACCGTCGTTGGCATCATACCATTTAAGATTTGTGCCATTTGCCGTAAGTGGCTGGGCCGGGCCATTATTACAGAAACTTACGGGGCTTACGCCTGGTGCACCGGGTGTAGCCTTCACCCGCACGGGCAAACTGGCCCGGGGACCTTCACAGCCTACTAATGTTTGACTGACATAATAGACCGTTGTTCCTACAGTGCTGTTGCCGGGAACCGGAGCCGTAGCTGATGCCGTTCCGCCGGTTTGATTTATTCCATACCAGTTTACGGTAGCATTTGCTACTAATGAGGCTGTTAATGCAGGCACACCTGTTCCCTGACAGAAAGCTACTTCGGCGGTACCGGGTGCATTCGGGGTATCTTTTACTTGTACCTGGATGCCAGTCCGTGCGCTCTCGCAGCCGTTCACAAATTGCGAGACGTAATAGGTAACCGTACCAATAGATGATTCGGCCGTGCTGGGAACAGTAGCGTTCGCCGACCAGGAGACACCGGTTGAACTGGTACCATACCACCTTAAATTTTGTCCGCTGGCCGATAGAGCCTGGGCTGTAGCTCCCTCACAATAGGCGTTAGGCGACGTGGCTGTAGGTGACGTGGGTACGGCATTAACCGTTACGGTTAAAGCAGCTCTTGCGCCTTCGCATCCATTAACTGTCTGGCTAACATAATAGGTGTTGGACCCTAATGCCGAAGTAGATAAAGCTGGTGGAGTGGTTGTAGCTGTGCCGCCCGTTTGACTGGTGCCATACCAGTTAAGTGTGCCACTGGAAGAAGGTGTAGCTGTTAAGGCATAACCTGACTGGTTCTGGCAGGCAATGAGCGGGCTGGACACTCCCGGCGCGCTGGGTAAAGGTTTAACCGTCACAGCGATAGCGGCTCGTTGACTTTCGCAACCATTCACCGTTTGGCTCACATAATAATTAACTGTTCCCGCTTGGCTTGTGCTGGGTACGCTTGGTGTTGTCGAGGCCGTTCCGCCTGTCGAGTTGGCACCATACCAGTTGAGCGTACCGCCCGAAGCGGCTGTTGCTACTAAAGCAGCCGCTGTTTGATTTTGGCAGTAGCTTGGAGCCGCCGTTGTAGCTGGCGCAGCGGGACTGGCTCTAACAACTACAGAGATACCCGCTCGGGGACTTTCGCAACTATTTACTGTTTGGCTCACGTAATAAACTGTTGTACCAATGGCCGACGCGGCTGTGTTAGGTACGGTAGGTGTGGCAGAACCAGTGCCATTGGTTGAATTGGTCCCATACCATCGGAGATTTTGTCCGGTAGCCGTTAGGGCATTAGCGGACGCACCTTCACAATAGGTCAGGGCCGCAGGAACTGTAGGGGCAGCCGGAATGGGATTGACCGTTACGACCAAGCTGGCGCGAGAACTTTCACACCCGTTCAGGGATTGGCTAACGTAATATGTTGTGCTTCCTGAAGCCGAGGTTGGGGGCGTTGGTGCTACCGAGGAAGCCGTTCCCCCCGTTTGATTAGTGCCATACCAGTTTAATGTAGCGCCAGATATGGGTGTAGCCGTTAACGCGCTCGCCGTTTGACCGACGCAGTAAGGAACGGAACTGGTGCCAGGAGCGCTTGGCCCGGCAACCACTGTTACGGCAATAACGGCCCGTTGGCTTTCGCAGCCATTCACAGTTTGACTAACGTAGTAATTCGCAGATTGACTGGTACTGGGTACAGTTGGGGTAGAAGAAGCGGTGCCGCCAGTTTGGTTTGTTCCATACCAGTTCAACGTACCACCTGCGGTAGCCGTCGCCACTAACGCACTGGCCGTCGCGCCCGCACAATACGTATAAGAAGAGGGGGATACACTGGGTGGCGATGGTATATTAATCGTCAGGAAAGTTGTGCTTGATGATAACTTAGCAGGTGAACTTGACCTTACCTGAATCCGATAGCCGGAGCCATTAGCCGCAGAGGATGGAATAATTGCGTTAATAGTGCCACCTGTTGTTCGTGTAACTGAGCCAATCGTAGTGGGGTAGTTAACCCCTGCTGCATCGGATAAATAAGCAGTAAATATATTTCCAGAGTCAAATGTGCCAGTAGTCGCAAAATTTACGGTAACGCCACTTCCAGCACAAACTGTGGCAGGTGTAAACGTGACAGAAGTAATCGTTTGAGCGTAGCTATGAGTTATCAGGGTGGTAAAACACAACCAGGCAAAGAGGCAGGAGTAAAGAATACGTCCCTTCATAAAACAGAAGAATAAAGCGGTTAGGGGCCTAAAGTTAACGCATTTATAAACTAAATACAGAAGTCTGTATGCCGTTATCTGGGTTAATTAAGAAGGTATGTATTCAGGTTGTAAATAGGTAATCTATTGAAATACAAGCAGATAAAAGCTGCGTTGTTTCTGATTTTCTTCGAAAATTCATCTGTGCAGAAACGTGTAGCAATAAAAATGCCACTTTCTAAAAAAAGTGGCATTGAAGAGGATATTGGTAAACGTAACCTTTTATAATCGGAAAGCATTGGTCTATAAGGCGGCTATTGAATTGCGCTGTAAATGACTTCGTGAATTCGGCAACGGAGTTTTGTGGTATTAATGGAATTATTACCGGCAGTCGGATAAATGCGGTTGGAAAGGAACACGAAAATCAGCTCTTCATCCGGGTCAACCCAGACTACGTTGCCCGTAAAGCCCGTATGCCCGAATGAACGGGGGGAAGCCTGCTGGGCCATATATACACTACTCGCGCTCTCCGGGTTGGGCTTATCCCAGCCCAGTGCCCGATGACTGCGGTTGCTTAGCGTTTGGGTGAAATAAGGAACCGTCAGTGGGTTTAGAATGCGCTGTTCGCCATACGTGCCTTTTTGAAGGTTCATTTGAAGAAGCGTAGCAATGTCGTGGGCGTTGCCAAACAATCCGGCATGGCCCGAAATACCACCCTGCACAGCCGCCATCTGATCATGAACTGTACCAACTAAGAGTTGATTCCGGTAATAGGTGTCCTGTTCGGTGGGAGCGCAGACGGGATGAGGCAACCGTTGCAGGGGCGTAAACCCGAGTTGATGCAAACCCAGCGGTTTATACACATTTTCGGTAACGAACTTATCGAGCGGCTCTTTGCTAACCCGCTCCACAATCTTCTGCAACGTGAGGAAATTCAGGTCGCTATAGACAAACGCCGGTTTGCCCGATTCGTCCAGCTTACGCGACATAGGCGATTGGACAACCCACTTCCAGACTGAATCTTTCAAGGCCGGAACCGCCCAAAGCGTGGGCGCGATTTGCAGCGTGTGCAGGCTATCGCGGGTGGCTCCATAATATTCAGCCTTCAGGCCACCGCCGGGAAGACGGGTACGATCCCAGGTGGTTGGATAAAACGACACCATGCCCGACTGATGCCAGAGTAAATCCTGAAGCGTAATGTTCTGCTTGTTCGTATTTCGCAGTTCGGGCAGATAAGCCGAAGCTTTTTGCGTTAAATCAATCTGCTTGCGGTCATACAATACCATCACCGATTGCAGCGTCGCCAGCACTTTTGTCAGAGATGCCAGATCGTACAGCGTTTCGTCGGTAACTTTCTCCGCACCGGGGGCGTAGGTTAACGCACCAAAATTCTTGCTGTACACAATCTTGCCTTTGCGGGCAACCAGAATCTCGCAGCCCGGGACTACATGGTTTTTCACCGCACCCTGAGCAATGGCATCAATCTGGTTCATCACCGTTGTTTTCATACCAACGCTCTCCGGCGAGCCCGACGAAAGGCGTCCTTCCGGGTTTAACGACAGGCCCATGCCCACTTTCAAATCGCCTACCGAAACCGGAAGCATACCCCGTGCGCCCAAACCGCCAAACAGCACCTGCGGCACTACCCGTTGCATGTCGTCAAGGTCCTGATACGCACACACTAAGGCATCGGCACCGGTAAACTGCGGTAAACTATAAGGTGACCCAAAGGCGGTGACAATCACTTTTGTGCCGCGTTGTTTCAGCCGGGTGATCAAATCAAGCGAGGATTTTGTGATACCGTACTTGCGCGAGGCTGATTCGCTCATCCGGTGGAAACTAATCACAACTGCGTTGGCATCGCCAATCTGGGTAAGTATACTGGTTAGGTCCGCTTCCGAAACGGGTTTTTCAGGTAGCGCCACCGTTTGGAAAGGCGCATACTGGTTCAGGGTTTTCTGGAACACGTTACCCGCGTCAACGCCGATGGCTACCGAGGCTAATTTCAGCGTGTCTAAGCGGTTCAGCGGGAGCAGCCCACCCTGATTATCAGCAACCGTAACGGATTGTTCGCAGAGTTCCTGTTTCAGCAATTTTGCTTCCGGCGAATTTAACTCCGTCGATAGACCCGCCAGATTAATGGGTTTGTAGTGGTTCAGACCCGCCCAGTATTTGGCCCGGAGAATTTTCTTTACCTTCTCGTCCACAAATTCCTGCGAGATAACTCCTTGCTGAACAGCATTTAAAATGTTCAGCGTGGCATCACGCACATTCTCGGGATAGAGCAGAATATCATTGCCCGCTATTAAGGCCCGAAGGTTCACGTCCATCGCCTTCGGCGACCGGCTGATGCCGCCCATGTTCAGGGCATCGGTGAATACTAACCCCCGGAAACCAAGCTCTTTCTTCAGCAGTTCGGTTACGATTTTCTCCGATAAGGTTGCTGCCAAAGCGGGCGTATTATCCATGACGGGTACGTGTAGATGACCCGTTACGACGCCCATCAAACTATCTGCAATGAGTTTCCGAAAGGGATAAAGGTCAATCTCACGCATCTGCTCCGACGAGCGGCTAACCGTTGGCAGCGTGTGATGCGAATCGGCGTTGGTATCGCCATGACCCGGGAAGTGCTTCGCAGTAGCAATCACATGCGTTTGCTGCAAGCCGCGCATGTAGGCTGAGGCTTTTAGCGCTACATTCTCTTTCGATTCGCCAAAGGAACGAACGCCGATAACGGGATTGGCCGGGTTACTGTTAATATCCGAAACCGGCGCAAAGTTGATGTGAATTCCTAATCGCTGGCATTGGCGACCAATTTCGGCCCCCATTCGATAGATCAGATCATTGTTCCGAATCGCACCGAGCGACATTTGCTTGGGGAAATCCATCGCGCTGTCTAATCGCATACCCAGTCCCCATTCACCGTCAATGCCGATAAGCAGCGGAACTTTCGCCTGCGCTTGGTATCGGTTGGTCAGGACGGCCTGCCGGTAAGGCCCACCCTGAAAGAAAATTAACCCACCAATATGATTCGTCTGAATGAGGTGGTCGATATATTGATAATGGTTTTCGTGGCGATTTGAAAAGGTAGCCACCATGAAAAATTGCCCTATCTTTTGTTCGGCTGTTAGCGTACTAAAAACACTGTCGACCCAGTGCTGCCCACTATCCGACATGGTAAACACCTCAACGGGTTGAGCGGCCGGACCATATTTGTAGGGGGCGAAAACCGTCGAACTGACGGCTACAGACGACCGTTTTATTACTGATTTATGCGTTGTCTTATGAGAAAGCCGTGCCCACAGGTTACGCCCCGGCTTCATCAGGCCGAACGCAGTTAATAAACTGACGAACAGGAGTCCGACAAGTAAAATGGGTCGTACAACGATGTTCCGCATGGGTACTCGATTCGTAAAAAAGTTAAGTCAGTTGACGGTATTTTGGCCAAACCATAAAAATAGCCAAAGCCTATCGAAAACCGTCATTAATCTCTGAATTATCGTAAGTTTTCAACGAAATAATATTAACAAATTGTTATTCGCAACGGATTAATACAAAATTAAAGTTGTAAACCATTGACTTATCGGTAGCCGTGTTGCACCAATTAATTGGTGGGTAACGGGTCAGGCATGTACGTTAAGAATCTCTTTGTCGATTTCCGGGAGGAGAATCAAAACAAAAAAGCAGGATTTTTTAGGCTACGGCATAGTATCAGAGCCTCGCCCACCAACATCAGGAGTAATTACGTGCAGAAATACTGCCAGTTATCGAAGGCAGTTCAGTAATAAATAAGAAAAGCTATAATAAGAGATAGGAATGGGGCGATTATGTAAAAAAGCAGACTGATTAAAATAAAGCAATTATAAAAGATATGTATACAGTAAATAGCCGATTTATAAATTCTACACAGAGAATATGATTACCCGAATAGAGGGCTCCAGATGAGAAGATCAACAATCAATAAAATCTTACTGGACGAATATGAGAAAATGCAATGAACAGCCGGTTGGTAAAATCGGCTTTTCCGGCCTGTACGGCCTGTTTCCAGTCAACGCAGGAAGTAGTTTTATGTTTATTTACAGAAGCCGCCGTTTTAACACGCATCAGTTTTCGGGCTGCAAACAGATTGTGCGGGTGCCCCATACTAAATGCCTGACTGCTAATGCCTATAAGTAAAATAACGCTGACAATTAGAGTTTTCATGACCTTTGATTGTTAATCACTATGCAAAGATATAGGTTTAATTTGGTATCTTGCAATACATAGTACTAAATTTTTCAATAATTTTTGAAATAATGAAGCAGGTGGAGTAGTAAGATCAGCTATTTTACTACTCCACCTGCTTTGATAATCAGTCCACTACAATTCGTTTTACAGCACCATCTTCGTTTTGGGTAACGGTAATGAAATAAGTCCCCTGTGCTTTTTTGCCCAGATCAATCTGCCCAACAAATTCGCCGGAGAAGTCCTTAATGTCTCGTTTAGCCACCTCTTTCCCTTTCGGATTGGTAACAACAATACTTACATCGCCCTTCGCGGGGGCTGTGAACCGGACATTTAACTGATCGCGGTCGGGGTTATTAGGGAAGGCGTCTAAGCCGCGAATGGTCGAGGCCTTGCCACTAAAGTTCCGGGACCAGTCTTCAAACGGGCGGGCAAATTGCCGGTCGAAATCTTTTGGAAACTCGAATTTGAATCGGTTAAGCTGATCAGCCATTGAATCGGCCCCGCGCCGGAATTCATACCGCCAGTTTTGATTGTTCCAGAAGTCGCGGTCTACTTTAGGCAGTTTGCCCCGTTGTACATATACGTCGTTCGGAACCCGTAGTTTATTGGGGCCATTGCGTCTGGTCGTTATGGTTTGGTCACCATTATTATCCTGAATAATAATAGTCATTTGCTGTCGGCCATTGCCTTTTCGGGTAGCTTTCAGCGAATCGACCAACTTCATGACCACTTTATCGCGTTGCGGATCATTCATGCCATCTAAGTGGTAAGTGCGCTCGATCTCGCGCACATTATCGCCGTCGCGTTCGATAATTCGGACGTTTACGTCGTTCGTGTTCGTCGTTTCTGATTTTTTTTGTGGTGTTTTCTGAGCGAAGGTAATTCCGCTAAACGCAACTGCCACCAGTAGGGCCGGAACGAACCGGGAGAGGGCCAAAACTGTTTTTTTCATAATAGGAAATAGTTGCAAACGAAGGAAAGATAAGTTGCTGAACTGATTGATACTGGCGCTGTTAAAGTTTGTTAACGAGCCAATGTATAGCTTACCCGGTTCGTACTTTTACTACCCAATGCAACCAGTTTCTAAAAGATGAAAAAAATGGCTGAAGGTTGCATACTGAAGTAAAAAAATGTCAAGACAACGCATACGCTGGATTGTTGCTCTAATGGCTATTGGCCTGTTAGGCCTTGTAGGGCTGCAGCTCTACTGGATTAGCAGCGCCCTGCGGTTGCAGAAAGAACAGTTTGCCTATAAAGTGACGGATGCCCTTCAGGAAGTTGTCAGAACCCTGGAGCGGCAGGAAATTGCTTACATGACGAAGCAGCATATCCAGGCTCGTGAACAGAAAAATCGGCTGATGGCGATTGCCAAAAAAGGAGATAAGCCCGTTCAAGGCTCCGATGAGAAAGTCGTTATGTCTGATAAACCGATACGGATAACACTTCCAAAACGGGTAAGCCGCCCGATAAATCCATCAATAGCGTCCCGGCAACGGGTGCCCTCTGAGATAGCTCCTGCTGGTGCGATGGTAGTGCAGTCAGACGCTCTACATCCGGTTGTACACCCACTCTCGGCTGAACAGGCGGCTATCGTACAGGAATTTTTTCGCCAGCAGGCCGAACTAATGGCCGTTGGCGACTGGGAAACGCAGTTGCTTCAACAACAGCAATTTAGCCTTTGGGTTGAGCGGGAGTTGCCCACCGAAATAAGTCGCTACACCAATCAGTTGAAGCGTGATTCATTGCTACAGGTCAGCAAAAAACGTATTTATCGAACCAATAAACCACGCAAATCACAGCCAGATAAGACGCTGGCATCGACCAACCCGGCTTCGGCCACTCGCCCGGTGAGCGTAAGCCAGAACAAAGCCGATGAGCAGTCGCACATGATTAAGGAGGTAGTTAAAGGACTGCTTATGTCCGACCGGCCAATCGAAGAACGAATTAACCGGTTGGCCCTCGATACGCTGCTTCGGCAAACGCTGGACGAACGGGGTATCCGTATTCCGTTTACGTATGCCGTTCGGACGCGTCAGGCACCCACGTTCCTGTTTGCGTCGGCCAATACGGATATACAGCAACTTAGCACGGATGGCTATAAAGCCGCTTTATTCCCGAATAATATACTCGAAACCGGAAACTACGTGTACGTCTATTTTCCAACACAGCAGCAATTTATTCTGAGTCGGCTGGGGTTCACGTTTGGCGCATCGGTGGTGTTGATTCTGGTGATTCTGGCTTGTTTTTACATCGCCATCAGCACCATTGTCCGGCAGAAAAAGCTGGCCGACATTAAGAATGATTTCATCAACAACATGACCCACGAACTCAAAACACCTATTTCGACCATTTCCTTAGCGGTCGAAATGGCCCAGGAACAACTGCGGTCAGAAAGCCGTTCCGGTATGGTTTCCAATGGGCGTGGCTTGCTCGATGAAGCGGATGAGGCTGGAAAATTAGATTCGCGGCTAACCCGCTACATGAACATCATTCGCGATGAAACCCGGCGGTTGGGGTCGCATGTAGAGAAGGTCTTACAGATGGCGTTGATGGATCGGGGTGAAATTAAACTTAATCTATCATCGGTCAACGTGCATGATGTGATTGAAAAAGTGCTGAACAACCTAAGTCTGCAAATTGAACAACGCGGGGGTGAGGTGGACCTCCATTTCGATGCGGACCGGGAAGTGGTCGAAGCCGACGAACTGCATTTGACGAACATTGTCTATAATCTATTAGACAATGCGCTGAAATATTCACCCGAAAATCCACACATCACGCTTACAACGCGCAGCCTGCCCGAAGGAGTCAGCATTACGGTTGCGGATCAGGGCGTAGGCATGACAAAAGACCAGACCAGCCGCATTTTTGAAAAATTTTATCGGGTACCGACCGGTAACCGCCACGACGTGAAAGGTTTCGGACTGGGTCTGAGTTATGTAAAAAAGATGATTGATGAACACCACGGCCAAATCCTGGTTGAAAGTCATCCCGGCAAAGGCAGTTCATTTGACGTTATTTTACCCTATAAAATTGTGAATGAGTGAATGACCGGGCCGCCGGGGCGGTGAATACCTGGCACACGCTTTTATCCACTCATTCATCATTGACAATTATGCCTACCATTCTCCTTGTTGAAGACGACCCTAACCTGGGTCAATTGGTGCAGGAATACCTGACCATGAAAGGGTACACCACCGACCGCGCCATTAACGGCGAACAGGGGTTGCAACTATTCATGACGGGTCAATATGACCTCTGCATCTTCGATGTGATGATGCCGAAGAAAGACGGATTTACGCTCGCTAAAGAGGTTCGTATGGACCACCGCGACGTACCCATCATCTTTCTGACGGCTAAATCCATGCAGGAAGATACCATTCAGGGATTCAAAGTCGGGGCCGACGATTACATTACCAAGCCCTTCAGCATGGAGGAATTGCTGCTGCGAATTCAGGCCATTTTGCGTCGATACCAGCGTTCCACCGATTCAATTGAGCCAACTGTTTACCAAATAGGCTCATTTTCATTTGATTATCCTCATCAACTGCTTTCCCGGGCAAACGGGGAGCCGACCGAAGGCCTGCCCCAGAAACTCACCAGTAAAGAGTCAGAGTTATTAAAATTGCTGGCACAGAACCTCAACCAGCCCGTTAGTCGTAGCTTTGCGCTGAAAATGGTTTGGGGCGACGATTCGTATTTCAACGCCCGAAGCATGGACGTGTACGTAACCAAGCTGCGGAAATATCTTAAAGAAGACCCTGCCGTTCAACTGGTAAACGTACACGGCGAAGGATTTAAATTGATTGTATAAAAGTAGACAGTCGATAGTCAACAGTCGTTAGTGACTGCTAACACTACTAAATGGCTAAGATTTTTAGCCAATCACTCTTGACTAACGACTAAGGACTCCTATGAACCTTATTCGTCGTCCGCGTCGGAATCGCCAATCGGCGGTTATTCGCGATATGGTGCAGGAAACCCGCCTGTCGGTCACTGATTTTATTCTGCCCCTTTTTGTCATGGAAGGGCAAAACGCTCGGTCAGAAGTATCTTCGATGCCGGGCATTTACCGGTTGTCGCTGGATTTGCTGCTGGACGAAATTCAGGAATGCGTTGATCTGGGCATTCAGACCTTTGACCTGTTTCCAAACCTGCCCGAGTCGAAGAAAGATAAATACGCTACGGAGAGCTACAACCCCGATGGGCTTTACCTGCAAGCGGTTCGGGCTATTAAAGATCGCTTCCCCGACGTGGTCGTTATGACCGACGTGGCGATGGACCCCTACAGCTCCGACGGGCACGACGGGATTGTCGAAAACGGCAAAATCCTGAACGACCCAACGCTGGAGGTGCTGGGAAAAATGGCTGTTGCACAGGCTCAGGCTGGCGCTACGATTATTGGGCCCTCGGATATGATGGACGGGCGTGTAGGTTATCTGCGGCAGGTGCTCGATGTGAGTGGTTTTCAGGATGTTGCCATCATGTCCTACGCAGCCAAATACGCCAGTGCTTTCTACGGCCCTTTCCGCGATGCGCTGGATTCGGCCCCGAAATTTGGCGACAAAAAAACGTACCAGATGAATCCCGCCAACAGCCGCGAAGCCCTCATCGAAGCCCAGCTTGACTACGACGAAGGAGCCGATTTTCTGATGGTCAAACCCGCCCTGGCGTACTTAGATATTATCAAACTGCTGAACGAACATTTTCATTTGCCCATCGCGGCCTATAACGTCAGTGGCGAATATGCTATGATTAAAGCAGCCGCTCAAAACGGCTGGCTCGACGGCGAACGCGCCATGATGGAATCGTTGTTGGCCATCAAACGGGCCGGAGCCAACGTAATTTTGACGTACTTTGCCAAAGAAGCCGCCCGCCTGTTATGAGTAAATTCCTGATTCGTAATGCCCGTTTGGTGAACGAAGGGCAGATTGTTGAAACCGATGTGTTAATAGAAGATGGGTTTATTGCCCAGATTAAGTCGGGTCTTTCCGATGCCGCCGTCAATCAGATCATAGAAGCCAATGGGCAATATCTCTTGCCGGGGGTTATTGACGATCAGGTGCATTTTCGGGAGCCGGGCTTAACCCATAAAGCAACCATCCGTTCTGAAGCGCGGGCGGCTGTGGCGGGTGGCGTCACCAGTTTCATGGAAATGCCCAATACCGTTCCGAATGCTTTAACGCAGGAACTGCTGGCCGAAAAATACGCGATTGCCGCTCAGAACTCAATAGCGAATTACTCGTTCTTCATGGGCGTGTCGAATCATAATCTCGATGAGGTGCTTCGCACTGATCCAAAGACCGTGTGCGGTATCAAGGTGTTTATGGGGTCATCGACGGGCGATATGCTAGTGGATGACAAACACGTGCTGAATGAATTGTTTCGGCAAAGTCCGATGCTGATTGCGACTCACTGCGAAGATGAGGCCACAGTACGCGCCAATGCCGAATCGTACAGAGCCGAATATGGCGAGCAGGCAACGGCGGGGCTGCACCCGTTGATTCGTAACGAAACGGCTTGCCTGAAATCGTCGTCGCTGGCGGTTGAACTGGCTAAAAAGCACAACACACGCCTGCATATTCTACACATTTCGACGGGCGATGAACTGGCGTTGTTCGATAATACAGTACCGTTGACAGAAAAGCGCATCACGGCCGAGGTGTGCGTGCATCACCTCTGGTTCGATAGTGACGACTACGCCACGCTCGGTAACCAAATCAAATGTAATCCTGCCATCAAAGCCCCACATCACAAAAAAGCATTGCTGGCTGCGCTTTTGGATGACCGCTTAGACATTATTGCTACTGACCATGCCCCGCACACCTGGGCCGAAAAACAGCAATCCTATTGGCAGGCTCCATCAGGACTACCCTTAGTGCAGCACCCCTTGCTAATGATGCTCGAATTTGTGAAGCAGGGCAAGATTTCGCTCGAAGCGGTGGTGCGTAAAATGAGCCACGCCCCCGCCGATTGCTTCCAGATTGATCGGCGCGGCTACGTTCGCGAAGGCTACTGGGCCGATTTGGTGTTGGTCGATGTGAGCCAGCCAACTACGGTTTCTAAAGAAAACATTCTGTACCAATGCGGTTGGTCGCCATTGGAAGGGCAAACATTTGGAGCGGCTGTGACGCACACAATTGTATCCGGTGAATTGGCCTACCAAAACGGTACTATCCTGACTGAACAGCCGGGGAAACGAATGTTATTTGTACGTTGAGAAGTCAAATTTTTTTGACAATATTCTTGCAAGAAGTCCGCATCGACCTCTATCTTTGCAATCCCAATTAGGGGAAACGAGCTGCCGAAGTGGTGAAATTGGTAGACACGCACGTTTCAGGGGCGTGTGTCTTTACGGACATGCGAGTTCGAGTCTCGCCTTCGGCACGCAATAAAGCCGCAATCAATTGTAAATCAGTTGGTTGCGGCCTTTTATTTTTTCAAAGGGGACGGAATAGGGGACGAAAAAAATTTGACTAGTAAATATGGCAATTAGGTATTTTTCACGGTTCTATATTGGCTTTGATCTATTACTGGGTTTTGGTAAGTGTAAGTAACCATTTGTTCTATTTCAGTCAATGCTGTGCCCATTTGTGAAGACAACATGGGGCTGTGATACAGTAAGTGGAATTACAGAACCTTATCAAGGATTTGTTTGATGACCATTTCTATCCTGTTTAATTCACTGTAAAAAGCTGAAGCCACATATACATTTTGTATAGCTTCAGCTTTTTGGTTAACACGGGTCAACTATCTAACTCCTTATCATGCGCTTTGAGCGCTTGCTCGACATCGCGGGCTACTGTTTCGGCTTCATCTTCCGTCACTACATTAACCCACAAGCTTTCCGATTGGTAGGTTAATTTATTATAAACGAACTTACTTTCATTGGCAAACTCTTCGGAACGAGTAAGCAGAAATGTCAAATGAATAACCTCATGAGCTGTAGCCAGTTCGCGTAATATACCCGACCAACGATACACCTTTGACTTAACGGAATTTGAGTCAGCTAAATTAAGCGACAACGGCTGATAACAGTGCCACACTTTATTCTTCCACGCTTTGTCGAAGACGAACGAATCACTATGTGTCTCTACTTTGTGTTCTACCAAACGATTCGTGATACCGTATTTATCAAAGTACGTTTTGTATGCTTGCCTCCAAGCTTCCTCGCCCGTCTGCGATGTGGTTTGATCGACCATCAAGTATTTTTCAACTAACCGGTAATATAAATCGTCTAAGGCAATCTGCGGATCAACGTCAACACCCCGTAATAGTGGCGTCAGTGACAGGGCGCTGTCGTCTTTTGGAAGAATACCATTTGTGATTGTCTCCAGGCTGGCCGGCATTGGGAACAATTCGTCATACTGTTGAGCAACGCGCTCGACTTCACGCCGGAACTGGCGCAACATCTGAACTATAGCTAGTCCACTAGCTGATGGGAAAAAATTAGAGACGCGGGCGTAGCGGTTCGTAACGAGGGTTTTTAAGAAACGGTCTTCGGGCAAATAAAGCACTACACCTACGTTGACGAATTCGCCCGTAATCCGGTCATGAGTGTAGCGGATGACCTGATATTGATAGGGTTTCATCATTGGAGTAAGACCTGTGTTAGTTGGGCTGAAAATTCAATACGATTGGTAACAATAGCTGTTAAATAATCTTGTATGCCATCTACATGCTCACTTAACCATTGATTTGGCAGTAATTGTTTAGCACGCACCCAGAATAGGGCATATAAGGATGCCAGCCGTTCGACTATGGTCGAAAAGTCAATCTGACGGTGTTTAAGGTACGAATAAAAGTAACGATTTTCAATCCATCCTCTATCTTGATCGCGTAATATCCACGGTGTTTTATTCCGCAGAAATGGTAAGTCCATAATCAACGCAAAAGCCAGTTCATGATCGAAAAGCAAGATATCCTCCCCATTAGTTAACAAATTAGGTTTGTCCACTCGCCGGTCAGGATTAGAAAGAAATAAATCAAGTGCAAAAATCTCTTGCGCTTGCGTCAACTGTTTATCAGTCAGCCGTTGATTGCGGATAAATTCCATGTAACCAGGTACGTAGGTAGACCCAAAATTTAGGCCAATACTGTTCGATGCATCACGATAACTCTTGCCACCAATCAATGTTTCAACAAATTCTTGGGAAATTGATATGATATTAGGTTCAGCAACATACAAATCTAACTGGTGACCAATCCATGCTCCCAACAACTCCCGACAGAAAGAGTCGGTTGTCATTCGCTGTCCCCGCGACCACTTAACGACATACCCCGCTGACCACTGTGTTCGTCAACGCCTATGACTAGCATGGGATTGGTAGTCCCCGACTCAAATCTATCCTTATATTGAAGAGCATGAATAACAGGCAAACGATACTCAGGATTTGTAATTTTCAGCACAACCAACTAATAGTTACTAAATGATGAATTACTCTGCAAAAATAAGCAACGATGGATTACTTTATACTCAACACCTATATTGTACGAATACTCAGAAAAACTGCTTGTCGAGCAAACTGCCAGTGCCTACAATTGCGAAACTTTTGGCCGTAATGAGTAGAGCGAATTTATACTTCGATGTTGTAGTACAAGGTATTGGAAGATTTCAATCCTGATGTTACGATTGTGAACGGCCTATAACGCCTTTATATATGTAGTCCACATGGTTATGTTTATTTGAAGTTCCCACCTCAAAATTTCCACAACTTTGGGTATTCCTGCTAAAGTTTGAACAGTTTCGACATTTCGTTTGAAGAATTTATTACAGGCGGGCATCTCTATTCATATACTTTCCTCACATGTAACTATGAGTTTTTATCTGTTTTAGTTAGTGGTTTGTATCTTTTTTGTCTAAATTGCGCCCTTAATTAGGAATTCAATTTATGAACATTGCATTAGTTACTGGCTCGGCCGGATTAATTGGAAGTGAAGCCGTTGCGTTTTTTGCCGATAAGTTTGACCTTGTTGTGGGTATCGACAACAACATGCGGCAATACTTTTTCGGGGCCGATGGTTCCACCGAATGGAACCGCAACCGCCTAACAGAAACTTATACCAATTACCAGCATCGTCCGGCTGATATTCGGGAAGTGGCTCAGTTGGAAACCATATTCCGCGAATTCGGTACTGATATAAAGTTAGTCCTCCACACAGCCGCTCAACC